>Ga0182024_10004927_pt1 | contig 30311 bp, 22 predicted proteins | sample P32metaG_FD_120480 | JGI IMG/M metagenome (GOLD analysis project Ga0182024, IMG submission 120480) | Permafrost microbial communities from Stordalen Mire, Sweden - P3-2 metaG (Illumina Assembly) | ecosystem: Environmental > Terrestrial > Soil > Wetlands > Permafrost | place: Sweden: Stordalen... | reverse complement strand
CATTGTTATCGGACCTTTCTTTGCCGGCATTTACAGATGATCGTAGCTTCAAGTCGCATTCATCCCCAGCCCGATAACGAGCGCAGACGACTCCGAATCAGTAGTTAGCATTCAGTATTCCGCATTCAGTATTCAGCATTTCTTTTTATGGCTATCACCGCACTTTACTCGGCTGCGACGGGCTTACGGGCCCTTTCAACGCGCATCGACGTGGTCGCCAACAACCTGGCCAACGCGGAAACCACTGCATTCAAAGGCAGCCGGATGAATTTCGAGGACTTGTTCTACCTCACGCTGAAGCAGCCGGGGACGGTCAACTCCAACAACGACGTCTCGCCCGGAGGCATCCAGGTGGGCCTGGGCACCAAGATCAGCAACACCCAATTGGACCTCACGCAAGGCAGCCTGGAAAGCACCGGCCGGCCGCTCGATCTGGGGATACAGGGGCAGGGGTTCTTCGCGGTGAAGATCCTGAATTCGGTGGGCAACGGCATCGGCTATTCCCGCAACGGGAACTTCGTGGTCAACAAGAACGGCGAGCTGGTGCTCAACATCGGCGACGGCTACAAACTCAACCCACCAGTGACCATTCCCGCCAACACCACCGATATCACCATCGGGATCGACGGGACCATCAGCGTTCTCCTGGCTGGCCAGACAACCAAACAGACGGTGGGGACCCTGCAGTTGACACAGTTCATCAACCCGCAGGGACTTCAGCTCCAGGGCGGCAGCATCTTCACGGAAACCGAGTCCTCCGGCCCCCCGACGACCTATGCCCCCGGCCAGGGGGGCACCGGCCAGCTCCTCCAGGGCTTCCTTGAAGCCAGCAACGTCGACCCGGTGAAGGAACTGGTGACTCTGATCAAGACGCAACGGTCTTTCGAACTGAACAGTCAGTCCATCCAGACGGCCGACCAGGCCCTGCAAACCATCGCCAACCTGAAGCATTCGTAACGGACTTGACTGACGGGGCCGCCCAGCTTTTGCCACGTGGCGATGAGGAAATTAAGGGACAGATGTAATTTCCAGCGGCAGCCGGAGCGACTGCCGGATTTCTACATCATCACTCCAACGTCTCACGGAAAGAGATTGCCATGAACGGACGCCCCCTGAGTACACGAAAGAAGATCCAGATCCTGATCGCATTCACGATCCTTGCTTGGGCGACCCACACCCTTCTAGCCCAGTGGGGCCGCGGCGCCGAGGTCCCGGGCCGGCCGGCGCCGGCACCCGAGGTTGACGCATCGGCGGAGAAATTCGTCCCCGGCCAATACGCCGCCCCCGGAACGCTCGAGTTGCGCGGCGAGGCGAGCATCTATGGAGGGGAAGTACGGCTGAGGCAGGTGTGCCGCTGGTCCGAGGCGGATGCCGCCACGTTCGTCCCGGTCGCGGACTTGGTGGTCCTGCACATCGACGATCATACCTTTTTCAAACCGATCGTGCTGGACGAACTGCGAACGGCGCTGCACGACGCCGGGGTCAACCTGGGGAACATCCGGTTTTCCGGGCCGACCGTCTGCACCGTCCGCCGGTCCGACGCGCAAGGCGGCGACGCAAGCATGACCATGCAGCAGTGGATCGACGCCCGTCGGGGCGTGAGCGGCGGCGAGGTTGCGCCTGCCGCCGCCGGGCGGCAGGAGATCGCCATGCCGGTTGCCTTGTCGGTCAGTTCCGACGCGGTCCCCGCCGCCGCTGTGTTGCCGGCAACGCGGCCGGCAGTGGCGGCGGCGCCTCCGGCCCCCCGCTCGCTCCGCGCGTCGCTGCTGAACGATCTTTCCGTTCGTCTATGCGTGCCTGTGGAGCAGCTCCAAGTCAGCTTCAACCCCGTCAATAGCAACCTTCTCAACCTGTCCGAGCCACAGTTCCAATTCAACCTCGAGGCCCGCCGCGTCCGCAACCTCGGCGAAGTCGAGTGGGAGGTCACGGTGGTCGCCAACGGCGCCGAGCGCAAGGCGCCGATCATCGCCACGGCGCGGGCATGGCAAACTCAAGTCATCACGGACAAGCCACTGTCCTATCACCAGTTGATCCGCCCGGGAGATGTTTCCGAGCACAGGGTGTTGATCGATCACCTCAACGACGAGCCGCTGCTGACGATGGACCAGTGTCTCGGGGAGCAGGCGGCGCGCGACCTGAAGCCCGACACCATCCTGACGGCCCGGATGGTCGACCCCGTGCCGCTGGCCAAGCCCGGGCAGATCATTACCATCAATGCCAACCAGGGGATGATCCACATCAGGACCGTCGCCCGCGCCCAGGAAGGCGGGGCATTCGGCCAGAAAATCCGCGTCAAGAACGATGTGACCAACGACACCTACGACGTGGTCCTCACCGGCCCGCAGGAAGGACTCATTGGCACGCCGGCGGATGCGGCGAACCTGGCGATTCAGAGGAACTAAGCAGCCCCCGCGCCAATATCTCTCACTTGCGCTTGCGGTTTCGCACTCCGTCGCGCAACAGCGTTTTTAGATAGCGACACCGCAAGCGGCGAATTGCAACGCACTCAACTTTAAGTAGTGCGGCGATGGCACATATTGGTTCGCCGGTGCCTGACAAAGGGAACGCCATGCGACATATAATCGTTCTTCCCGCAACGGCCGTGGCGAGCTGCCTGTTGGCGGCGGCCGCCTCAGGTCAAACCGCTACGGGTCAAACGGCGCAACAGGGTTTGCAGTCGCCGCGGATTACATCGGGGCGTGAGGCTACGCCCGCGCAGGCCCAGCAGCCCAAGCCGATTACCAACAACGCGGCCGATGTCGGCTTGCTTTTTCAGAAGAGCGGCGGGTCGCTGCTCCGCGCTGGCCTGGCCGCCGCCAACGACCCCAACCAGGCCAAGCTCTCGCAAGTGAGTTACACCTCGCTGGCCGACCCGGAGCCCAAAACGATCCGGAAGCACGACCTGATCACCATCGTGATCAAGGAAGAAAGCGCCTTCACTTCCAAAGGCGACGCGGCCCTGAAACGGGAATCCGACTTCGACGCCCAGCTCAATGCCTGGGCCCGGCTCAACCTCGACCGCCTCACGCTGGCGCCCGGCAAGACCGGCGGTGCCGGGGGCGGGGCCATACCTGAAGTGAAGATGACTGGCACGCGCGACTTCACCGGCGACGGCTCGGTCGACCGCACCGACACGCTCACCGCCCGCATCACCGGCGAAGTCGTCGACATCAAGCCGAACGGCACCCTGGTCATCCAGGCCCGCAAGCTGATCCGCACGGATGAGGAAGAACAACAGTTCATCCTCTCCGGCACCTGCCGCGCCGAAGACGTGGCCTCCGATAACACGGTCCTCAGCACGCAGATCTTCGACCTGCAATTGCAGAAGAACCACAAAGGCACCGTCCGCGAGGCAACCCGCAGGACCTGGCTGCAGAAATTGCTCGATGTTGTTAGCCCGTTTTGAACTCGAATAGTCATTGGTCCTTTGTCCTTGGTCCTTGGTCATTTGTCCTTTGCTTTGACGAGTTGATTGCTGCAAGGCGCGCAAATGACAAAGGACAAGGGACAAAGGACAAATGACGACAAAGGCCGTCTAATGCGTAAACTCACATTCCTTATCGCAGCGTTGGTCACGCTTTTTGGTGCGCGTCCCTCTTTTGCCGTCAAGATCGCTGACATCACGCGCATTAGCGGGCAGCGCACCAACGTCCTGACCGGCACCGGGTTGGTCTTCGGGCTCAAGGGAACCGGTGACGGCGGGGACTTCCTCCCGGCCATGAAGGAGCTGGCCGCACTGCTCACCAACTTTTCCAATGCCACCCAGGTGACCGAACTCACCAAGGCGCAGAATGTCGCCATCGTCACCTTGACGGTGATCGTTCCCGGCGACGGCGTCCGCGACGGGGACCACCTCGACGTTCACGTCGCCAGCATGGGCGCCGCCACCAGCCTGCTACATGGGCAACTGTTCATTGCTCCTATGCTCGGCCCGCTTCCCAAGGGCGCCAAGCTGGGCAGCGGGATCTACGCGCTGTCGGAAGGGCCGGTTGATGTTGAAGACCCCAGTGCGCCGAACGTCGGCATCATTCGCGGCGGGTGCGTCATGGAAGCCGACCTTCCGGCCAAGGCCATCAATGACGGCAAATTCACGCTCATTCTCCAGGGCCCGGCCGCGAGCTGGACGACTGCCAATACCATCGCCACGATCATCAACGACCTGTCCGACAGCAAAGAGGAAACGCTCGCGACCGCCGTTGACGCCAAGAACATCATCGTGACGATCCCGGCAACGGAGGTGAAGAACCCCGGCCCATTCATCAGCCGGGTGCTGCAGCTCCCGGTCTTGCAGCTCCCGACCGAGGCCCGCGTGGTGATCAACGATCGAACCGGAACAATGGTGGTGACGGGGGACGTGGAGATCAGTCCGGTGGTCATCAGCCACAAGGGATTGACCATCAGCACCGTTCAGCCCGCGCCCACGCCCACGCAGCGCAACCCAGTCACAACCGTCAAGGACGTCGTTGCCCTCGACACCACCCAGCAGGGCGGCGCCAAGCTGCTGGATCTGGCGATGGCATTCGATCAACTGAAAGTCCCCGCTGAAGACCGGATCGAAATAGTCAAGGAGCTCTATCGCACCGGCAAGCTCCACGCCAAGTTGATCATCAATGGCACGCCGATGTGAGCTTCAGGATTCTCACCGGCCGGGCCGATAACCCACGGGGACAGACAACCGTATTGGTGCGGTTATCACCCAAGGGCAGCGGTGTTAACGAGCCGCGACCGTAACGGAGCGGGTTTGCCGACTCGCTTACGCTGGCGGCTCTCTAAGACCTCTTCAGAGGGTCAAGCGTCGGAGACGCGCCATGAACCTTGTACATACGCCGTTGAAACCAATGAGCATGTCGGGGCATAGCGCGCCGGCGCGGTCCCACCTGCTGCCATCCGACATGGCGGGCGTTCTGACCCACGGCCGGCACCGCACGCCGGCGACATCTCCATTGGTTCATCCGGGGATGCCGAATACACCACAAGAGGAGCAGCTCATCGAGCAGGCTCGCAAGTGGGTTTCGCAGACGTTTTTCGGCACCTTGCTCAAGCAAATGCGCAACAGCCCGTTCAAGTCCCCGTTATTCGAGGGCGGGCGCGGAGGGCAGGCGTTCGGCGAAATGTACGATCAACGCCTGGCCGATCATATGTCGCGCGGTGTCGGCAATAAGCTGGTCGCGTCCATGGTCAGATCGATCGTGGATGCGCCGAAGAGGAAGGCCGAGGCTGCCAAAGCCAGCGCCGCATATGCGCGGCAGAGTACCGTCGGCCCCGCGGCCGCTTCGCCGACCGGCCAACAGGCCGGTGCCGACCCCCAGGGCAGAGGCGACCGGCGCTCGCTGGCAGAAAAGCGACGCGCCGCGCCCCCCAACATCTATTCAATCCGAAGGTGAGCCATGTCGCGACTGGTCTTGGAGCTGGAAACCATTCTTCAGAACCTGCTTGTCGAACATCGCAAGCTGCTCAAGCTGGTGGAACAGCACGAGTCTGCCATCCGCGCCATGGACCTCAAGGGGATGGACGCTTGCGCCTCCCAGCAGGAAGCGGCCCGGCTCCGTGTGGCCGCTCTCAACAATCAGCGTATATCCGTCGTGCAGCAGCTTGTCCGCACCATGCGCATCGACCTCGGCCCCGACGGCCTGACGCTCAAGCGCCTTGCCGAGCTGCATCCCCCGCGCCGGGCCGCCTTGCTCAAGCTCCGCGACGAACTGCGCGAGGTGGCGACCGCCATCAGCAATCGCACCAAGGTCTCCGGCCGCGTCACCCGCGCCGTCCTGGGCCATTTGAACATGGCCGTACGCCTGCTCGCCAACGCCGTCGAGCGCGCCGGCGTCTACACCCGCCAGGGCGTCACCAGAATGCCTCGGCGGATCGGGGCTATGGAAGCGATTGGATAATGCATTGTCAGTTGTCAGTGGTCAGTTGTCAGTTGTTGAGGACCAAGACCACGGCTGCAACAAATAGCCAAGGACCACGAACAACTGACCACTGACAACTGACCACTGACAACACCTGAATGTCCCTAATCGGTGCATTAAACATCGGCTCCAATGCCCTGGCGACCCAGTCGACGGCCGTCCAGGTCACCGGCAATAACATTGCCAATGCCGGCAATGCCAATTACACGCGCGAGGTCACCAACCTCTCGCCTGCCGGCGAGCAACAGATCCAGCAGGGGATATTCGTCGGCGAAGGCGTTCAGATCGATTCGATCCAGCGCCAGATCGACACCGCCCTGCAGGGCCAGCTCAATTCCGCCACCAGCGACAGCAGTTCGGCCAGCACCACCCAGACTTATCTCGGTCAGGCCGAGTCGGCGATCAACGCCCTGGGCAGCACCAACCTCTCGAGCCAGCTAACCAGCTTCTTCGGCAGTTGGTCCAACCTGGCCAACAACCCCGAGGATACCGGCCTGCGCCAAACCGTGGTCCAGAGCGGGGAGGCCGCCGCCCAGGCGTTCAACAGCCTCAGCGGACAGCTCACCAGTATTCAAAGTAACGCTACCCAGCAACTCACCAGCGATGTGACGCGGGCCAACAGTCTCGCCCAGCAGATCGCCACACTGAACGGACAGATCGTAACCGCGCAAGGCGGGACCGACGGCTCGGCCAACTCGCTGCTCGACCAGCGCGACGCCGCCGTCTCAAAACTGTCACAACTGGTCAACGTCACCACCACCGCCCAGACGGACGGGGCGGTCAACGTCTATATCGGCTCGCAACCGCTCATCCAGGGGACCGACGACCGCGGCCTGACGCTCACACAGAACACCAGTTCGACGACCCCACCGACGACGACCCCCACGATCACCTTTACCGATGACGATGCAACCGCCAGCGTCACCTCTGGCGAGATCGGCGGTTTGCTCAATGTCCAGGGGCAAATTACCGGGATCTCGAACCAGCTTGACACCCAGGCCAACAGCCTGATCTTCGAGCTCAACAAACTGCACGCTTCCGGCCAAGGCACGCAGGGGTTCACGACTGTCACGGCCACCAATTCCGTCGCTGACCCGGCCGTCGCGCTCAACAGTCCGCAGAGCGGCCTGACGAACGTTCCAAACAACGGCAGCTTCGTCGTTCACGTAACCGACACAGCCACCGGACTGAGCACCAGCACCCTGGTGAAAGTGAGTCTGACCGGCAACCCCGCCACCGATACCACGCTCAACGGCCTCCAGGGCGAACTGGCCGGGATCAACGGCGTTAATGCCACCATCGCCGACGGAAAGCTCACCATCAGCGCCGCCAACCCCGGCCAGCAGATCAGTTTCAGCCAGGACAGCAGCGGCACGCTGGCCGCCCTGGGCATCAACACGTTCTTCACCGGCTCCAGTGCCAGCACGATTGCCGTCAATTCCACGGTCCAGAACAACCCCGCGCTCGTCGCCGCGGCCCAGAACGGGGACACCGGCGACAACCAGACCGCCCTGGCCATCGCCAACCTCGACTCCTCGCCCGTCGCGTCGCTGGGCGGCTCGACCCTGAACGATGCCTACGAGTCGATGGTGACCGGCGTAGCGAATTCCGTCGCCAACGCGACGACCGATTCCACGAGTTCCGCCGCCGTCGTGCAGACTCTGACCACCCAGCAGCAGTCGATCAGCGGGGTCAGCCTCGACACCGAGACGGTTAACCTGATACAGCAACAAAACGCATATTCCGCCGCCGCCAGGCTGATTACCACCGTCAATGACATGCTGACGACCCTGATGGATATTACGACTACCACTTAGGGTAGTCCTTGGTCCTTGGTCCTTTGTCCTTTGTCCCTTGTCCTTTGCATTTGTTGGAGCTGTGCTCATGGCAACGTTGGGATTTGAGAACCTCGAAGTGTACCGGTTGTCGGAAACGCTGGCCGACGGGATTTGGAAACTTGTGCTGAAATGGGAGCGGCTGGCTCAGGATACGGTCGGCAAGCAGATGATTCGCAGTGGCGACAGCATCGGCGCGAACATCGCCGAAGGCACCGGTAGGGGTAGCGGCGACAATCGAAGATTTGTTCGCATGGCGCGGGCTTCACTCTACGAAACGCACCACTGGTTACGCCGAGCGTACCGAAGGGAGCTGCTGAAACCCGAGCATACCAAACACCTCAAACCGCTCCTCGATGAGCTCCGTCCCCGCCTCAATGCCTACCTCAAGTCAATTGGCCCCCGAAGGAGCACAAACGGCAAGCATCGAGACGCGGACGATAAATAACAAAGGACAAAGGACAAAGGACAAAGGACAAAAAACTGAGGACTAATCCACAATAATGGCGATCCAGGCATTACAACCCGCCGGCGTAAGCACGTTGCAGGCATCCGACGCCGCCTTGCAATCGATTAATTCGGCGCAAGCGCAACTGCTGCAAGTGGAGAACCAGATCTCCACCGGCAAGCAGTTCAATGTCCCCAGCGACAATCCGGGGGCGGCGGCCGTGGTCGTGCAGTTGCAGCAGACTCTCAATGTGCAGCAGACCTATTCCAGCAACATCACCCAGGCCACCAGCCAGCTCGGTGAAACCGATAATGCGCTCGGCACCCTGACCGGCCTCCTCCAGCAGGCACAGTCGCTGGCCTCGCAGGATGTCAACACTGGCGTCTCCGCCTCCGAACGGCAAGCCGACGCGAATACCATTCAAAACATCTACAACCAGGCCCTTTCGCTGGCCAACACCCAGTTCAATGGAGTCTACCTGTTCGGCGGCGACCAGCAGAGCACCGCACCTTATGTCGAAAGTAACGGGGGCGTGCAGTTCGTAGGCTCCTCTAACGTCTTGTCCAACCAGGTCAGTGACAGCTCGTCGCTCCCGTTCCAGGTCTCGGGGCCTTCCGTCTTCGGATCCACCAGCCAGACCGTCAATGGCTCGACCAACCTTACCCCGCAGATCACGGCTAACACACGCCTGGCCGACTTGAGCGGCGCTAACGGTGACGGCATCCATCTGGGCGCGATCCAGATCAGCAATGGGACGACGACCCAGACCGTCGACCTGACCCACGCCGACAGCGTCGGCGACGTGATCAATGCCATCAACAACGCCGGGATCGGGAACATCACCGCCACCATGGGCGCTAATGGTTCGCTGACCCTGGGCGCCGGCGGGGCCGACAACATCACCGTCACCAACGTCGCCGGTGATACCACAGCGTCGGACCTGGGCATTCAGCAGACCACCGGGGCGGGCGCGGGCCAACCGGTCAACGGCGCCAGCCTTGGGGCACGCGTCAGCCCGCTCACGCCGATTTCGGAACTGAACGGCGGTGCGGGGATCGACACGACCGACGGGATGGTCATCACTAACGGCACGGCCAAGGCGACCATCCAGTTCACCTCGCCGCCTCTCCCGGCCAACCCCAATGTCCAGGACATGCTCAACGCCATCAACGGGGCCGGCGTGAACGTCACGGCGCAGATCAATGCTGCCGGCACCGGCATCAACATCACCAACAACAACCAGGGCACGCAGATGACCATCGCCGAGAACGGCGGCACCACCGCCAGCGACCTCGGCGTGCGCACCTTTGCCGGCAATACGCCGCTCGCCCAGCTCAACAACGGGCAGGGCGTTACCACCGGCAATGGCCCCAGCTTCACCATTACCCGCGCCGACGGGAGCACCTTCTCCGTCGATATCACCGGCGCCGTCACCATTCAGGACGTCATCAACAAGATCAACGCCGCCGACACCAACAACGGCACGACGCCAGCCACGCTGGTCGCGTCGCTGGCTGCCAACGGGAACGGGATCACCCTCACCGACTCCACCGGCGGGGCCGGCACGGTCTCCGTCGCCCCCATTGACGGCTCGCCCGCCGCCAGCCAACTCGGGCTCATCGGGACCGGCGTCACCGCCAATGCCAACACCCTCACCGGCACCGACGTCAACCCCGTCTCGGCCAACGGGATCTTCAGCGATCTGGCCAGCCTCCGGAACGCCCTGAACAACAACGACATCGGCGGCATCACCACCGCTGCCCAGGGACTGGCGGCGGACCAGCAGCAAGTCATTGATGTCCGTGGCCAGGCCGGATCGACTTCGCAGGCGCTTGCCTCCACGCAGGACCAACTCACGGCACAGGGCACCGCCACAACCACTTTGATCTCGAACCTGCAGGACACGGACCTCGCGACGGCAATTACGAATCTGACCACGCTGCAGACAACGTTGGAAGCGTCGATGGAGGCCGCGTCAAGAACGCTTGGCCTCAATCTCATGGATTTCCTGCAGTAGGGTCGCCCGAGGCTGACGAACTGAGCGAGTCAAGACCGCGGAGAAGCGGAGAGGGAATGTGTACGTAGGTGACATACTCCCTCTCCCGGTACTCCGGGAGAGGGCGGGGGTGAGGGTCTTCGGCCTCTTGAGCACAGACCCTCACCCTACCCTCTCCCGGAGTACCGGGAGAGGGAGAAGATGGCTTTAACAAGCCGGTGACGATTACTCGAAGTCCTCCAGGCCGGTTTCGACGGAACGATTTTTGCTCCGGGACCATTCGGTCCGATAGAAGTGTGGGTCCGAAAAGAAAATTGCGGCCTCGGCGCGGAAAAAGCTGCGCGGTCGCGCAGACGCTGCCGGATGTCGCTTTGGGCTTGTTTTGAGGGACCTGTCCCACGCCGGGCCCTTCCGGCCCCGGTCGTCCTTGCGTCCGGTAATGATCTTTCTCGCCCGCATTCCGGGCGACCCTTTCCAGTCCGGGGCGGAGTTCCGCGGACGCAGCAGTTTGGTGAGCCTGTGGCGGAGCCACGGGCAAGGCGGATGGGGCGGACGGGTTGTTCCCGTTCCTCCCTTGCGGCGCAATGGCCTTCGGCCGACGCCCATCCGCCTGGTTTCCAGTAATTGGAGAGTCAAGATGGAGATCCAGAGCAGTCGCTTCGGGCGCCTCGTCGTGGATGACGACCGCCTCATGACCTTTCCCAACGGGCTGTTGGGGTTCCCCAACCAGGCACGCTTCGCCCTGGTCCAGATCGGGCCGGAGAATTACTTCTCCTGGCTCCAGGCGGTCGACGACCCCAACCTCGCCTTCGTCGTCACCGACCCCAACATCTTCTTCAAGGAATACGATGTGCCCCTCCGCGAGGAGACACAGCGCGACCTCAACGTCGAAGACCCGCTGGCGGTGCAGGTGTTCGTCATCTGCAACAAGGTCGGCGACTGGCTGACCGGGAACCTCCTGGGGCCAATCCTCGTCAATTCGCAAAACCGCTTGGCGCAACAGGTCGTTCTGACCGAAAAGAAATGGACGACCCGTCAGCCCCTGCTGAAGATGCAGGCGCTGGCGCCCATGCCGCTGGCCAAGTCGGCTTGAGCCCGGGTCAGTCGTAAAGCCGCCGTTAGGGAATTGGCGGCGCCATCCCGCGACACGGAAGTCGTCGGGTATAATGGCGCGCGGGGTATCCCGCCGCCTCTGGGCGCGCCGGCGCCGGGCAGGGCCTTTGGGGCACTGGCCCGACCCGCACGCGTCCTCGAGTTACCAGGAAGGAGCCAGCATGTTGGTGCTGTCCCGACAGAGGGATGAGACGATCATGATCGGTGACGACATCGAAGTCACCGTAGTTGACATCCGCGGCGACAAGGTCCGCCTCGGTATCAACGCCCCGCGCGAGATCAGCGTGCACCGCAAGGAGGTGTACGATGCGATCCGCCGGGAGAACCGCGCCGCCGCCCAGGTCAAGCCCGAGGACCTCTCCGGGCTCGGCAAGGTGGACCCCAAGAAGCCGGGCGACCAGACCAAGCCCACGTGATTTGCGGGCCTGCGTCAATTCGACTGGACCATTTGGATTTTGGGTTGCCGGTAATCGGTTACGCCGCGGCTGTCGGGAAGGAGGCCGTTGCGAGCCGGAAGGCTGGCAATCCAAGGTCCAATTTTTTGCGCTCTCCGGGCGAGCCGGAGAGTGATGGATCCTGGTTCTTCATGTCACCGAGTGCGGTTTTTGCGCCGCATCTTGAACGTTAAGTGCCAGGCCGCGATCACAACAATTCCCCATACGATGCCGTTCAGCACGAAGAGCCACAGGCTGTCAGGATCAGAGCCCCCTGATGCGAAAAACATGTGAATCGGGCGCCATTCGGCCGCGTAGCAGAATGGGAAACGGACGATCTCACAACAGGCAAGGAGAAACGCCCTCTCATCCGGGGACCTTGGGGCTGCGTCGGGATTCAGCCTCCCTACCGCCGCGATCGTCACCGCGAAAACCGATATCCCGTAGATCAACGCCACGATCGGCACACCGACCAGATACCGGCGCATCGGAAAGGGGCGGGATCTGTCGGCACAAGTGTAATCGAGGCAGCTCGGCATCGCTCACATTTTAGCACGGTCCGGGGCAATAGGCCGCCCGCAACCAATCGCTTCGGTGCCACGCGCGGTATCATCTGCGCTTATGAGGCGTCTTCTCCACGGAACATTCAACTGCCTCTGCCTGCTGTCGCTGCTGGCGTGCCTGACGACGGCGTGGTTGTGGCGGCGGAGCTGTAGCAGCTATGACTGTATGTTCTTCACAACTTCCGGCCAGAGGCTGATGCGGCTGACCACTGCCGACGGAAGGGTCGGACTGCTGTCGGCGCGGGATTGGCCGGCCCCGGAAACCCCGACATGGAATAGTTCCACCGATCCCTACGACCAAAGGGGCCCGTACATTGTCTTCGTCGGCGACGACCTCGTTACCAATTGGAAGAAGTTCGGCCTCAAGGGCGATTACGGAACCGGCCACACGTGTGTCGACGTCAATGGAGTGGCGTCGATGACCATGCCGCCATGGGGCGAGATCAGGGGATCAGGCCCGCTGCCGGAGTGGTCGGTTTCCGCGCCCGGTGGATGCCCCCCAGTCTCGCTGTCATGTTCCCGCTGCTTTGGGCCGCGCTGCGGCTACAACGCAGTCTGGCCGAGCGCCGTCGTCGGTTGGCGTCGTGTATACAGGTGTCGGTCAGGGAGATTTGGCGAGGTAAGGTCCGCCAGTTCTTGACGCAACTCCTCACCGCGGCGGTGGCGAGCTCGCTCCTGCTTTGCGCCGCAGTGGCGGCGATGCGGCTCAGGAGCTATTGGATCGCCGACTGGTTCAGCCGGGCGGATGACAACGTCAACTATGGGATAACGTCCATCGGCTCCGAGCGAGGCGAGATTTCCGTGTTGTGCCAACGCTGCCGGGCATATGAGTCTGCTGTCGTTTGCCGCAAGATCGAGTCGGTCGTTTTTCGGGGCAAGGACCCGCATATGTTGGGGAATTGGGGCGCCGGCATCGGCGGCTTCCACTTTTCGACGGCTGTCTCGTTTGGAACAAGGGAGCGGGCGGTCATGCTGCCCTACCCAGCCGTGGTTCTTTTGCTGCTCCTTCCCTCCGCTGCCTGGTGCGCTGGCACGATGCATCGGCGGCGTCTGCGCCGGCGACGCAGCGGGCTCTGCGAGGCTTGCGGATTCGACCTCAGGGCGTCCCCCGGCCGTTGCCCCGAGTGCGGCACTGCCAGGGGCGGTCCAGGCTCGTCGCGGTATGGCTGGTCCCCGCGCCTCTCCTGCGCCGCAGTCGCTCTGCTTGCCGGCAGCGCAGGCGCGCTGGCATGGTGGTCCAATCCCTTGCGCGGCGCCTCACCCGGCCTCGGGGCCAACCCCTATGAGCGAATCGACTACGACGCGGTCTGGGAGGCGCCCCATGGCTTGGCCGTAGGCCGGATGGTTCACCGCGACGCCACTTGGGGCCAGAGATGGTATCAGTCGCTGTGGCATCGGCCCGACCAGGGCGATGCTTTGGTCATTGTTACACGCACGGGGACCGTCATGTTTGATGAGTGCTGGACGATAAAGGTGTTCGACCATTCCATGCACCTCGTCGGCACGGGGCAGGTTGGCTTGGGCGCCAACGGCTGGACGCCATACCGGCTGGTTGAAGTCCGCACCGGCGATCCGAGCCTGCCGGCTGAATGCCGCGGCAAATGGCTCCTCGCCGTGGAATCGGTGCCGCCTGTCCAATTCCGCAAGACAGCTCCGGACGGTCGGCAGACGGAAGTTGAGTACAGCATCGTTGTTTGGAGCAATGGGCCGCAAATGGGTCCCGACGAATGGCGGAAGGCGAGCGATTTGGCCGTGAGATCGGCGGAGCCCCCGCAGGGGCGTTGATTCGATGCTCGGCGGCGTGCCGCCGACTGAGCGGCTTTCGAACGGGTTTGCGGCTATATTAGGAACTCCCTATGAAGAACCTGATGACGTTGCTGGCGTGCGGCACCCTCCTGATTAGCCCGGGTTGCGCGCAACTCGAGGAAGCGGTACAGTGCGCGTTCGCCGCGCCTGGGGGGCTTTACCTCGGAACAAACCTTGTCAACGCGACCACCAGACCAGTCTGCATCAGGTTCGACCCCGATTCGACCGAGCCGTCTCAGGTGATCATGCCCGGTCAGGCTGTGGAATTTGCTGGTTGCCGATGCGGAATCGGGTACGGCGACAAGGTACCGTGGTACTATTTCTCACGGGTTGCTGACGCAAACATCAATGGCGAGCATGTCGGCTATCTCAGCTCGGACCAACCCGTCAATCATTACACTTTAGTGTATGTCCTGGCGACGGACGGATATGCGTACGTCGTCCCCAACAACATGCAGAACTACATCCTGAGAGGAAAGAAAACCAATTGGGAACGACTACGACGACTGCAGCCAGACGGGTTCCCAGTTCATTCGCATCCACAGGAAGATTGCCCGTAGGCCGGCCCGGCAACCGCACCCACTTTGGTTCGAGCGTGCGGCCGCGGCGGCGGGTAGAATCGCGGTGGCTATACAGAAAGTCGCGGCATGATCGAGCGCAGGCGGCTCCGCGGAACTTGCCGGTTCATGATTTTGCCGCTCGCGTGCTGATGGAACTCAGAAACGTCGTGGCCGGTTTTTCTGGCGCCCCCGGTACTCTGGGAGAGCGAAGGGGTGGGCTGATGAAAACGTCGGTGTGTTGCTCGTCCCGGTTCCGTTGCGCTCCAGTCCCCTCCCGGTACTCCGGGAGAGGGTTAGGGTGAGGGTTCTTTCGTTCGGAGGAAGAAAAAGAAGACCCTCACCCCTGCCCTCTCCCGGAGTACCGGGAGAGGGTGAAGATACGCCGTCCAGCGCAACAAAATGCCGGACGCCGGCGTCTTCGAAACCGCCGGCGTTTCCCGGCATTTTCATCAGCCCGGGGGCGGGGAGGAGGTTTGGACGGTGGACGTACCGTCGGAACCCCCCCCTAACCCTCCCCCGGACTACCGGGGGCGGGAACAAGGCGGCCGACATTTTTCTGACCCCCAATAGCGCGGCGGTCGTGGGAGATGGCCTGACTGCGAAGCAGCCGACATCGGCGCCGAAGGCAATGTCGTTCAAACATGGCATCCTCTTTCTGCTCATGGCCGGCGCGGCTCTCGCCGCTGCAGGAGCAGCAAATGGGCTGGCGGGACGCCTTGGCCTGTCCCTGACCGCTCTGTCCTTCCTGATCGTCGCGATCGCTTATTGCTTCGGCTGGCCGTGCCTCCTGATGAAGCGTTCAGACGGCGCGAGGCCTTGGTGGGCGTGGATTGCCCTGTGGCCGTATTTCGGGCTGGTGTGGGTGTCTTTCTGGCTCATCCGACTGCTGCACCGGCATGGGGCATCAACTGAAGTGGAGCCGGGCGTTTGGCTGAGCCGGCGGCTAAGCGCGCGGGAGATTCGGGGGATTCGATCATCGGGCGTTGGGCTGCTGGCGGTGTTAGACTTGGCAGCCGAACTCCCGCGCGGTGCGCCGCGGGAGTTGACGTATCTGTCGTTGCCATTGCTGGACGGTACGGCACCGTCGATCGAGGCGATGAACCGGGCGGTTCAATGGATCGACGAGCAGCACGCCCGCGGGCCGGTCCTGGTGCATTGCGCGGCGGGTCATGGCCGCAGCGCAACGGTGGTCCTCGCGTGGCTGCTGTCCTGCGGTTACGCTGCCGACGTGGAAACGGGGCTTGCCAGGCTGCGGGAGTTGCGGCCGGGCATCGCCGTGAACCGGTCGCAGCTTGCACGAGTGCGCGAAGTTACCAATGGCTGAAGCCAATCGCGGAGGTCCAGATCATGACCCGTTCTTGCCTGCTCATCGTGGCCTTCACCCTCCTCGCCGGCTGCGTCGCCGCGGCGGCGGAGCCTCCGGCTTATCCGCTCAAGATCGGCCCGACGGGCCGGTACCTGGTTGACCAGAAGGGCGTGCCGTTCCTGATTGCCGGGGAGTCGCCGCAGGCGATGATTGTGAACATCTCCCAGGAGGAAGCCGAGATGTTCTTCGCCAACCGGGAATCGCACGGCTTCAACACCGCCTGGGTCAACCTGCTGTGCGCCAAGTACACCGGCGGGCGCGACGACGGCAGCACCGTCGATGGCGTGCGGCCGTTTGCGAACGGCTTTGACTTCTCCGAGCCGCGCGAAGCGTATTTCGCCCGCTGCGACCGCATCATCCAGAGTGCCGCAAAGCATCACACGATGGTCATGCTCGACCCGGCGGAAACGGGGAGCTTCCTCAAGGTGATGCAGCAGAACGGCGTTGACAAGTGCCGCGAATATGGCCGGTATCTCGGGAAACGCTATGCCGGGTTCGACAACCTCCTGTGGTTCCACGGCAACGATTACAACGAGCACAACGCGGCGAATGACAAGCTGGTGACGGCCATTGCACTGGGTATCAAGGAATTCGACACCCGTCACCTGCACACCATCGAAACCGAAGCCGACGACGGCGGACATACGTCGCTCGATGACGAGCGCTGGGCGCCGATCGTCGGCCTGAGCGGCGCGTATAGTTATGGCCCGGTCTACGTGACGATCTTCCACGATTACAACCGCAAGACCGAGCATCGCGTGCCGACGTTCATGATCGAGTCCAGCTACGAGTTCGAGCATCTCGGCGGCGCGCAGCTCGGCACGCCGAGGCAGTTGCGCTGGGAGGAATATACGTCTGACCTTTCCGGCTCCACGGGGCAATTGTACGGGAACAAATACACCTGGCCGTTCCTCCCCGGTTGGAAGGAGAAGCTGGACACGCCCGGCGCGGTGCAGATGGCGTATGTGACGGCGCTGTTCGAGCCGCGGCGCTGGTATGAGCTGGTCCCGGATGAGGACCACGCCCTGGTGACGCAAGGCTGGGGCAAGTTCGGCGACTTCAACTACGCTTCGGCAGCGCGGACGCCGGACGGGAAGCTGGCCATCGTCTATGTTCCCGACAAGCGGACGATCACGGTGGATATGAGCAAGCTGGCCGGCCCGGCGACGGCTCGGTGGTACGACCCGGCAAGCGGGAAGTTCCAGGCGATCGAAGGCTCGCCGTTCCAGAACGCCGGGGCGCATGCGTTCGCGACGACGGGGAACAATTCCGATGGCGCGGAGAATGAGGATTGGGTGCTGGTGCTGGAGACGGAACCCCCGGCGGGTCAGCCATGAAACGAGTATCGCGATTTTGCCTGCTCCTGGTGCTCGCCGCCGGCATGGTGGCGTTGGCCGCCGAGGCGGGAGGCGGTCCGCCGTCGCCGCCTGCGGCCACCACCGCCCCGACAACGCGGCCAATCACATCCCCCCTCAAGGCACTGGCGGCAAATCCTCGCTACTTTACTGATGGCACCGGCAAGGCGATCTATCTGACCGGATCTCACTCCTGGAACACTTTCCAGGATTGGAGCACGAATGATTCGATCCGGCCATTGGACTTTAAGGCGTTCGTGAAAATGCTGGTGTCACATCACCACAATTTCACGCTGTTGTGGGCGACTGAACTACCGACGTTCCATGGATTGCCATCAACGGCGAGCTCGCCGCCGGATTTCAGCGTTACTCCATTCCCGTGGGAACGGATAGGCCCAGGCAATGCATCGGACGGGAAACTGAAATTCGATCTCACGAAATTCAATCAAGCGTACTTTGACCGGCTTCGCGACCGCGTCCAACAATTGAATGCTGCCGGCATTTACGTCGGCGTCTATCCCTTCACCGGCGAATTCCTGCTCCGCTTTCGCTTTTCCGGCGACGGATATCCATTTACAGGGTCGAACAATGTGAACGGAATCGACGATGGCGGTGGAACGGCATCCGTCACCATGACTTCTCCGAATGCCATCACGGCGATTCAGGATGCTTATTTGAAGAAAGTGATCGATACGCTTAACGATCTGCCGAATGTGTTCTGGATTGTTTCCGAAGAAGCTCCTGCAACGTCAGTGTGGTGGAACAATCACCTGATCGCCCTAATCCGCGACTATGAGGCCGGGAGGCCGCTCCAACACCCCATCGGTTACGGCGTATTGGAGGATAACAAGGACGCCACGGTCCTCAACAGCGATGCCGATTGGATTGCTCCGGCGGCGAGGATCTCTCCTACTACCAGTTGTGGCGCAGGTCATCCTCCCTGCAAGGTGAACATAAACGATTCTGACCACAGCTACTTCGGCATGTGGAACGACTCCCCGCAGGTGAACAGGAATTACTTCTGGGTCAACTTTACCAACGGCAACCAAACGCTGTTTATGGACCCATATATCGTCTACTATCCGCGGGAGAAGCGTAATCTGTGCCCATCTCCTGTTAACGGAATCGGTTCAGCCCCGGACGCACGTTGGGACCAGGTGCGCGATACGATGGGCTACATTCGCGAATATGCCGATCGGATGAATCTGGCCGCCATGACTCCACAAGGCAAACTGTCCTCCACCGGTCATGTGCTTGCCGACATCGACGCGGCTCATCCAGAATGGTTGGTCTATGCGCCGTCTGGCGGCAAGTTCTCCGTGGACTTTTCCGGCAGCAGCGGCCAGCTTGCCGCTGAATGGATGAACCCGGCAACGGGCACCAAGACCGCGGGTGAGAACGTGAGTGCCGGTGCGACGAGAACTTTCACCCCGCCTTTCACTGGGGATGCCGTCTTATATCTGAAGATTTTCGACCAGCCGGTGCAGCAAGGCATCAATCGGAGAAAGTCACCATGAGGCTTCACGCTGTGATTTTTGCGTCGATCGCGCTCGTCGCCAGCATTTTCGCAGGCCGCGCCGGTGCCGGCGCCATTGAGGTCAAGCTCGGCACGACCGTCGAGCGGAGCTGGCAACAGGTCAAGGCCGACAAATATGCCTACGGCCCGAAGCAGGAGTACGACGCGGCCGGCGGCGAGACGCACATTTACCTGCCGTACGGCACGAATTCTGAATTGTACGATTCGGTGCAGGGTTCACTGGCTGATCCCAAGCCCGGTTCGACGGCCCTGTACAACAGCAGCAGCGGCGACGACAACGCCTCGCTGACGTTCAAGCTGCACTTTGACCAGCGGATCGGGACGTTCCGCTTTTCGGCCGGCTGGGCGGAACTTGGGCTGGCCGCGAACACCGTGGCCGGCGTGGAGTACAGCGAGGACGGCCGGCAATGGAAGCCGATCAGCCAGATCGAAGGGTCGCAGAAGGCCTCCGGCGCGGTCGAACCGCTGGTCGCGGACTTCAAGGCCGCGGACCTGAACACAGACACGCTGTACATTCGCCTGTATACGCGCGACCCGCAGGCCCCGCAGGCCGGCGGTCCCGGGCGATGGCTGAAACTGCGCATGTCGGGCGACCCGAACTGGGGCGATGCGGAAACGACGTTCTTCCGCAACCAAGTCCAGGTATGGGTGTCCCCGATGAGGCCCGGCACCCCGCCCCGCGCCACCCTGGCCGCGGCCCGCGACGATGCCAGCCCGTGGGGCGTCGGCTCGGGCGCAGAATGGATGGGCGACTACCCCAAGTTCAACCCAATGCTGGACAAAGCTGGCGTCGGATGGCTCCGCGCATTCCCCGAATGGCAAACCATCCAACCCCACAAGGACCGGTGGAACTGGGCGATCCCCGATGCCATGGTGGCCGACGCCCGCGCCAACCACGTCAAGATGCTGGGCGTGTGGGCCTACCTCGCCCCTTGGGCGTCGGCCGATGGCGGCACTCGCAAGTTCCCGATGAAAGACATCCAATACTGGCGCGACTACGTCAGCGGCACGATGGGACGCTACAAAGACGATATCACATACTGGGAAGTATGGAATGAATTCAACGGCAGCTTCGGCGACTCGAAGAACAAGGTGAAGGACTACGCGGAACTGGCGGTGACGGCATACGATGCGGCCAAAAAGGCCAACCCCAATGCCAGGACCGGCCTGAGCGTCGCCAACTTCGACGTGGGGTTCCTCGACGCGGTGATCAAGGCCGGCGGGGCGGACCACTTCGACTTCATCTGCGTGCATCCCTATGAAAATCTCGGTGCGGTGGCCGAGGGCGGGGAAGTCGGCTACCTCAGCCTCGCGGGCAACCTCCGCAAGATGCTGGCGGCGAACAAGCAGCGGGACGACATTCCGCTCTGGATCACCGAAGTGGGCGTCAAGGCGCCGATCAAGGCCGATTCCAAACGCGATACGCAGCAGGCCGACATGCTCGCCAAGGCCTACATCCTCTCGATCGCACAGGGGTTCAATCGCATCTTCTGGTTCGAGGCGCGGGGCCCGTCATACGGCGACGGGGCCGACTTCGGGATCATCCGCTCCGACTGGACGCCGCGCCCGTCGTACGATGCCTTTAGGACTCTCACGACGCTGCTGGGTTCGGAGCCGCTCTACCTGGGCTGGCTCGACGTGGGCAAGGGGGGCTACGGGTTCGTGTTCCAGGGGCAGGGCGGCCCCGTGATGGCCGCCTGGGCACCTGCGGGCAAGCAATGCACGGCCAGATTCGACGCGGAGGTGCGCGTCACCGATCTGTCTGGCAAGGAATCGCCGATTGCGGCCGGCGGGGAATTGACGTTGACCGGGAGCCCGGTATTCATCGCCGGCCTGCCGGCCGATCTGGTCAAGCAGTCCCGGGACAATAGGGGCAAGGAGTACCCGTGGGGCGGCAACTATGCCAAGGCGACGATGGTGACCTGCCGGCTCGGCGCCGCGAATGTTGAGGATGGGCTCAAGCAGGTGAACCCGCAGACGACCGTGGTCGTGAACGGCCTGGCCGATACCGCCCGCCGGAGCGATTTCGCGGACCCGGCGCTGCACAACGAGGGCCACTACGTCTACTTCCGGGTCGATCCGCAATTCGTCCCCTACGGGACGACGGACCTGGAGATCACCATCGTGGCCAAACGCATTGCGCCCGACAAGAAAGCGGGGATGAAGTTGACATACGAATCCCTCGGCAAGGGCTATACGGGGGCCGAGGGTTGGTGGACGATCCCTGATGACGATCAGTGGCACGAGAATACCTGGACGCTGCACGACGCCAACTTTGTCGGGCAATGGGGCTGGAACTTTCGTTTCGATGCCATCGCTTCGCCGAACGAGTTCATGGTCAAAGAGGTGCGCGTGAAGAAGCCGTAGCAGTCATATCTGACGACCACCACCCCCACATCATCGCAGATTATGCAACGAGCCTGGCGTGTCGTGGCGTTGCTCTGGTTTGTGGCGCTGCTCAACTATCTCGATCGCCAGCTCGTCGTTAACATGGGCGGGCCGATCAAGGCGGAGCTGCACATCGGCGACGGGCCGTTCGGGCTTTTTTCCTCGATGTTCCTGTGGATCTATGCAGTGACCAGCCCGATCGCGGGATATGTTGCCGACCGGTTCGGCCGGCGGCCGGTGATCCTCCTCAGCCTGGCGGTCTGGTCGGCGGCGACCTTCGGGACGGGGTTCGCGCCCACCTACCGCTGGATGCTGGCGGCCCGGGCCGTCATGGGCGTCAGCGAGGCGTTCTATATGCCTGCGGCTGTCGCATTGGTCGTGGACTATCACCGCGGCCCGACCCGGTCGCTGGCGACCGGGCTGCACCTGAGCGGCGTCTATGCCGGGTCCATGCTCGGCGGGATGGGCGGGTGGATGGCCGAGGCGCTCGGGTGGCGGAGTGCCTTTAAGCTGTTCGGGGCGGTTGGGGTGGCGTACGCGCTAGTGCTGGGCCTCCTGCTGCGCGATGCCCCGTCGGTGGAAGCGGGTGCCGAGTTGGAAGGCCGCCGGCCCATGCCGGCGGTGGCCATAGCGACACTGCTCGGCTCTGGCGCCTTTGTGCTGCTCCTGCTGGCCAACGCCTGCGACGGCGCGATGTGGGTCGTGCGGAACTGGACGCCGACCCTTTTCAACACCGAGCTGGGCGTCAGCCTCACGCGGTCCGGGTTGTATGGGACGGCGGTGTTCAACGCCGCCGCATTTATCGGGATGCTGCTGGCCGCCATGGTCTCGGACCGTCTTGCCGTTCGATACCCCCGCGCCCGCGCGCTGGTCCCGGCCGTCGGCTTCTGCGTGGCCGCGCCGTGCCTGTTCAGCGTCGGAGTCTATCCGGCGGCGCCGCTGGTCCTGGCCATGGTGCCGGTGGTCGGCATGTCACAGGGCTTCCTCGATGCCAACCTGATGCCGGCCCTGTGTACGGTCGCCAGCCCGCGCCACCGGGCAACGGGCTATGGGTTGCTCAACCTGGTCGGGACATTCGCCGGCGGCGTGATGACGTACGCCGGCGGCCTGCTGAAAGACGCGCACGTTCCCTTCGCCCGGACCTTTCAGATTGCCGCGGCGGTGCTCCTTTGCGCAGGCGTTTTGCTGACGATGGTGAAACCGGCTGTCCCGGACTAACCCCGGCTAATCCGCCACAGGTTCGGTCGTACTCCCCTTTTCCTTCGGGACCTTCTTGAAAATCACCACCGGCACATCGTTCTTCTGCACCGCCCCCGGCGTGCTCCGTCCGTCGGCGACGTATTTTTCCAGGAGCTTCGTGAGCCTTGCCACGGTTTCGGGGTACGCCGACTGCACGTTGCTTTTTTCTCCCACGTCCTTGGTCATGTCGTAAAGCTGGATCGGCGGCAGCCCTTCTTTCAGCGCGGCTGCGTCGCCCGGCTTACTCCAGCCGCCGGAGCCGGCACATAACTCCAGCTTCCAGTTGCCCTGGCGGATCGCGAACAGGCCGTTGATCGAATGGTGGACGACGGCCTGGCGGAGCGGCACTGTGTCGGTGCCGGAAAGAGCCGGGAGGATGCTCACGCTGTCTTCGCCTGCGTTGTCGGGCAGTTTGGCGCCGGTCATCTCGGCGCAGGTGGCCACGAGGTCGGTGAGGCAGATGAGTTGGTCGCTGCTGGAGCCCGGTTTTACCTTGCCGGGCCAGCGAGCGATGAAGGGAATGCGGTGCCCGCCGTCCCAGATGTCGGACTTGTAGCCGCGGAACTCGGCACTGGGGAAATGGCCCTGGGCTTCGAGCTTGTCTACGCCGATGTACGGCGCGCAGCCGTTGTCGCTGGTGAAGATGACCAGCGTGTTGTCGGCCAGGCCGGCCGAATCCAGGGCGTTGAGCACTTCGCCGGCGGTGGAATCGGTCTGCATGACGAAATCGCCGTACGGCCCCAGCGGGCTTTTCCCCTGCCACTGCGGCGACGGCACCAGCGGCGTGTGCGGCGACGTCAACGCCACGTACAGAAAGAACGGCTTGCCCGCCCGGGCATCGGCGGCATGCCCGGCAATATACTGCGTCGCCTTATGCGCCAGCGCCGGCAGCACGTCCACCGCCTCGAAGTCCGCCGCCGCCAGGCCGGACCGCACCCATTTCTTGGTCACCGACGGCTCCTGAGTGAAGCGGTTGTTCTCGATATAGGCAAACGGCGGCATGTCCAGCGACGCGCTGATCCCGAAGAAATAATCGAAGCCGTGTTGCAGGGGGCCGTCTGCGATTGGGTTGGCATACATTTTGGGGCCGAACTTCAGCCCCAGGTGCCATTTCCCCAGGCAGGCCGTCGAATAGCCTTGCTGCTTGAGGAGCGAGGCAACGGTAATCCGTTCGGGCGCGATGATCGGCCCGCTGTCGCCGTTGAGGACGCCGCTCTGCAACTTGGTCCGCCAGCAGTACCGGCCGGTGAGGATGCCATAGCGGCTGGGCGTGCAGACCGACGACCCGGCATGCGCGTCGGTGAAGACCATCCCCTGCGACACCAGCCGATCGATGTTCGGCGTGGGGATCTTGCCGCGCTGCGGGTTTAGCGCATGGACGTCGCCGTATCCCAGGTCGTCGCAGAGAATGTAGACGATGTTGGGGAGTTTCCGTTCCGGCTCGGCGTGAGTGGGGCATGTGAGGGCCAGGGTGACGAGGAGGGTGGCAGTCAGCGGGAGAGTTGTTGGCATGTGGTTTTCATCGCCGGTGCCGGCGGGGCCTTGGAGCGATCAATGGGATTGGATAACTCGGTCGAGTTATACTCCAGGAAGACTGGCGAGCGAATACGGATGTCCGCGACACCCATTGTGATGCCCGCGTCTTACGCATCGTCGCATGAACAACCCCGAACGCCCACCGGTGCTTGCACGATGGGTTTTCACCACCAGTAGGCACCCCAAATCGCGAGGTTTTGTAGGGTCCGCAGTGCGGACCCTACACGAATCGCGCACGACTATTCAGCGGTCCCGGGTGCTGAATCACACGCTGCGCCGGATTGCCCCGATCACCACGGTTCTACTCGTGCGGCGACAGCCGCTGGACGATCGGCGTCACAACTCAAGCGGCCAATCCTGGTACTCCTGAGAGGGTTCCTGCTAAACGCAACGTACGAAAGGACGACCGCCACATGATCAAAGTTCACCTCGCAGGGCTCGGGCTGTGTATCTCCGTCGCGCTGGGCATCGGAGCCACTTCGGCGGCCGAGCCCTCTCCTCAGCCGCCGCCGCGCGCTCCATTGCCGACGCCGCCGCCGGAGGCAACCGCGGAGCCGGCGACTTTCCCGCCGCTGGCGCCGGTGGAGGATCCGTCGCAGCTCGGCTTGGGGGTGCAGCGGACCATGACAATGCTTGCGACCAGCACGCCGTTGCACCGAAATCATGTGCGCGTATTGTTCTATGGCCAGTCGATCACCGAGCAAGAGTGGAGCAAGCAGGTGGCCGAGGACCTGCGCAAGCGCTTCCCCGATGCAGACCTGGAGATCGAGAACCGGGCGATCGGCGGGTTCGCTTCACAACTACTGATCCGTCCGGCGGAGCACGATGTTTACCCGTTCTACCCAGACCTGGTGATCTTCCACGTGTTCGGGGCGAACCAGCAGTACGAGCAGATCATCAAGAGCATCCGCAGCCGCACCACCGCCGAGGTGCTGATGCAGCTCGACCGGGTCGGCGCCAAGTGGCCGCAGACGCAGCCGGATGAGAAGGCGGACAAAGGGTTGTGGTGGGACTACCTCATGAACCACCGCTTCCTGCCGGACATCGCCAAAAAGTACGGGTGCGGGCTGGAAGACGTGCGGAGCGGCTGGCTCCAGTACCTGCGCGACAACCACTACGAGCCCGGCCAGCTCCTGCTCAAGGACGGCGCTCATCTCAACCCGCAAGGCAACTTCCTGCTAGCGCAACTGACCGACCGCTACCTGGTGTACCGGCCTGACCTGCCCAATGCCGACTGGAAAGACCTGACGCATGACTACCTGGTCGCCGCGAGCGATTGGAAAGACGGCAAATTGTCGATCGAATTCGAGGGCAACCGGTTAGACGTGATTGCCGCCGGGGGGCGGTCGCCGGGCGGGGCGGCCGGGGTGCTGATCGACGGGCGCAAGCCTAGCGAATTCCCCGGCGCCTACCGGATCACGCGTCCGCAGCCGGGGCCGTGGTCGCCGCTGTTCCTGTCCCGGGTGGACCACGACACGCCGCTGGTGCTGGAGGAATGGACGTTGAAAGTGAAGGACGTTTCGCCCGACGGCAAGACTTGGGGCTTTGACGTGACCGGCTCGGTCACCGGCCCGGACGGCTCGGGCCGTAGCGACCAGGCGTTTACCGGCAAGTCGGACCGGGTGAAGATCGACCCCGCGGCGTGGTTCCGCGGGTTCAACCCGCCGTTGCCGGACGGTTACACCATCCGCTGGAAAGTGCTGCCGATGTTTGTCGATGAGTACAACGTGGTGAAGATCGAGGAAGCGACGAAGGAGAACGCGACCGTCGTTGTGCAGGGTATTCCGAACGGCAAGCATACGCTAGAGCTTGTCGCGGAGGACCGGGCGAACCCGCCGGGGATCGGCGCGGTGAGGACGTACAAGCCGCCGGTGAAGGAGGAGTGAGCGGTTCCGTCTAAATCTGTGATTGTCTGTTTGGCGGTGTTGAGTGGTGTTTATTGAGCGTCAGATAATTACTGTCAGGGGTTCGAGCGCATCTCTCCCTCTCCCGGTACTCCGGGAGAGGGCCGGGGTGAGGGTTCTTTCTTCGCGTTCGGAAGAGAAGACCCTCACCCTAACCCTCTCCCGGAGTACCGGGAGAGGGAATTGGGCGCTACTCGCGGATGACTGACAGTTTTTTTCTGACGCTCAATAGCGGCCTCGCTTGCAAGGCGTGGTCCGCTCCTCTGTTCGGTACGATTCCAGCGGTCAACGCCCGCAAGCGCTCTCCGCCAAACAAGTGACAGCTTTTCCGAATCGTGCGAACCTTCGAGTTTCCCACCCCTAACCACTTTGCCTCCGCTGTGTCACTCAGGCATAATGCCTCGTTGCGTTTCTCCTCCCACTCATGTCCACACAAACGACCATTTCCATGCTCGTCGACGAGGAGGCCCGGCGGGCGTTTGAGCTGGCCTGGCACGGGGGGCGGCCGGAGCCGATCGAGCGGTTCCTCCCGGCAGAAACGTCCTCGCTCTATCTCGGCACCCTCCTGGAACTGGTGCAGATCGAAATGGAGCTGGGCTGGAAGACCCGGCAGTCGCAGGTGAACGCGGGAACGGCGGCCGGGTTTGAAGGGATCCCGCGGGCTGAGACCTATTTGGCCGCATACCCCAAACTGGCGGAGCCGGGGCTGAAGCTGGACCTGGCCCGTCACGAGTACGACGTGCGGCAGCGTTTCGGCGACAAGCCTTCGGTCGATGACTACCGCACGCGGTTCCCCGATCTGATCGTGACCGGCGAGGAACTCACCGCGGTGTCGCCGGACGATGAAACCAACGCCATGGTCCTGCCGGAAGTGCCCGGATTCCGGGTGCTGGGAATCCTGGGGCATGGCGGAATGGGCGTAGTGTATCGGGCGTGCCAGGTCCGGCTGAAGCGCGACGTGGCGTTGAAGATGCTGTCGGCCGGTCCGATGGCGCGGGCCGACGAGATGGGGCGGTTCCTGACCGAAGCCGAATCGGTCGCCCGTCTGCAGCACCCCAACATCGTGCAGATTTTCGAAGTCGGGGAGTTCCAGGGCCGGCCATTCCTGGCGCTGGAACTGGTAGACGGCGGGAGCTTGGCGCAACGGCTCTGCGCCGGCCCGCTGCCGGCCACCCTGGCGGCGCGATGGATGGAGACGCTGGCGCGCACCATGCAGCACGTGCACGAGCACGGCATCGTCCATCGCGACCTCAAGCCGGCCAATGTCCTGATCACCAGCGACGGGGTCCTCAAGATCACCGACTTCGGCCTGGCCAAGCGGCTGGGAGAGGCCGGCAGCCACACCATCAGCGGCGCCGTGATGGGCACCGCCAGCTATGCCTCGCCGGAGCAGGCGTCGGGGAAGACGCGGGAGGTCGGCCCGGCGGCCGACGTCTACGGGCTGGGCGCGATCTTCTACGAGATGCTCACCGGAAGGCCGCCGTTCCAGGCCGAGTCGACCGTGGACACCATCCTGCAGGTGCTGCAGTACGAGCCGGTTTCGGTGACGCGGCTGCGGCCGCGGACCTCGCCCGATCTGGAGACGATCTGCCACAAGTGCCTGCAGAAGGAGCCGCAGAAGCGTTACGCGTCGGCTGGGGCGCTGGCGGAAGACCTGCGGCGTTTCCTGGCGGGCGAGCCGATCCAAGCCCGGCCCATCAGCCGGCTCGGCCGGGCCTGGCGCTGGGCGCGACGGAACCCGGCCCTGGCCGGGACCGGGATCTTTGCCTTTGTCTTCCTGGTCGCCACGTCCATCCTCTCCACTTCGCTGGCCTTTCATCATGCCCGGGCAGTGCGGGCGATTACCCGGCAGAAGGCCAAGACCGAAGCCGCCCTGGCTCAGGTGAAGGTAGCGCTGGCCGAGGCCCAGGCCGAAAACCTGAAAAACAGCGAACTCTCCGGCGGCCTGCTGCTCGACGAGGCCGTCAACTATTGTCAGCAGGGCGACGTGCGGGCGGGGTTGTTACGGATGATTCGGCCCCTGCAACTTTCGCCGGCCGGGCCCAGCGAGCTGCAGTGGGCTGCCCGGACGCAACTGTCGGCCTGGGGCCGGGAGGTGAACGCCCCGCTTCTGCCGCCGTTGATGCATTCCGGGAGCGTCGCCGCCGCGGCCTTTAACGACGACGGCACCATCCTGGTGACCGGCAGCGAGGACCTGAACGCGCGCCTGTGGAATACGGCCACCGGCTCATCCATCGGACGCCCCATGCGCCATAATAACGTCGTGGGAGCGGTCGCCTTCAGCTCGGACGGGAATCGGGTCGTGACCGGCAGCGATGACGGGACCGCCCGGGTGTGGGACGGGCACACCGCCGCGCCGATCGGGAACCCGTTGAAGCACGAGGGGCCGGTTCGTTTCGTGGCGTTCACGCCCAATGGCAAGACGATCGTCACCGGCAGCCTGGACCAGACGGTGCGGCTGTGGGACGCGGAAAAACAATCGCCCCTCGGCCCGCCGCTCCAGGCCGGGGGTCCCGTGGCCGGCCTGGCGATCAGCCCCGACGGTACCCTGCTGGCGGTCGCGGCCAAATCGGAAGTCCGCATGTGGGACATCGCCTCCGGCCAGCCGGTCGGCCTGCCCCTGCGCCATGACCTGCCGGTGACGTCCGTTGCGTTCAGCGACGACGGCAAGCGGATTGCCACCGGATGCGGCATCGCCGGCGCCGGCTACGCGATGGTGTGGGACGTTGGGTCCGGTGACCCGGTGTACGCGAAGCTGCCGCACCCGGACCGCGTGGGGATCGTCGCCTTCCAGCCGGGCGGGGGATTGCTTGCCACCGCATGTGACGACGGCTCGGCCCAACTTTGGCGCGTCGACAACGGCCAGCCATTTGGCGATCCGATGCGCCATCGCGCGAACTATCCCATTCGCGCGCTGGCCTTCAGCCGGGACGGGAAAAAGATCGCCACCGGAGGAGCCGACAGCTCAGCGCGGGTATGGGATGCCTTGCGCGCCAAGCCGATCGGGACGGCCATCAACCAGGAGCCGGCAATACTCGTGGTGGCGTTCAACCCCGACGGTTCCACCCTGCTGACCGCGGGCAACGACAATTCGGCCAAGCTCTGGGCGGTGGCAAAAGGGCAAATGGCCGGGCCCGCCGTGGCCCTGGACCATCCGCCCAGGTCCATGGCGCTCAGTGCCGACGGCCGACTTGGGCTGGTGATCACGGCGGGCGGCGCCCCGGTTCTGGAAGACGCCCGCACGGGCCAGGCCGTCGGCGTGCCGCTAAAGGAGGCGGGCAGCGAGGTGTTGAGCGTCGCGCTCAGCCCTGACGGCAGCATCGCGATGACCGGCAGCCGCGACCGCACGGCCCGGCTTTGGGAGGCCAGGACAGGCAAGCCGATCGGCGCGCCCCTGGTGCTGCCCGATGCGGTCCATGCCGTGGCGATCGCGCCGGATGGCAGTTCGGTCGCCACCGGCAGCGACGACAAGATGGTTCGCATTTGGGACGTAGCGACCCGCCAGATGATGGGCAAGCCGTTGCCTCAGCGCGGCCCGGTGCGGGCGCTGGCCTACAGCCCCGACAGCCGGCTGCTTCTGGCCGGCTGCGCCTTTCTCCAGGACGGCGCCTGGCGCGGGCAGGCGCGCCTGTGGGACATCGCCACCGGCACGGCGATCGGCCCGGCCATGCGCCACCAGGAAGGCGTGACGTGCGTCGCATTCAGTCGGGATGGGCGCATCGTCGCCACCGGCAGCCACGACCGCACAGCGCGCTTCTGGGAAGCCGCGAGCGGCAGGCCGATCGGGCCGCCGTTGGATCACCCCGGCGACGTGGTGTCGGTGGGCTTCTCGGACGATGGCCGGACGTTGATCACACGCTGTTCGGAAAGACCCGAGAATTTGCGGAACCGGTTTCCCTCATCCAGGGCCTCAGCACAAGCTCCCTCGACCAACCCCAGCACCGCCCCATCGACAGAGCCTACGACACAAACGTCGCAGATTGTCAGCAGCAACGGCCAGTTCACCTGGCGAACCCCCCTCCCGGCAGAAGGCACGCTCGATCAACTGGCCACATGGGCCGAGGTCCTCACCGATCTGGAGTTCGATACCACGACCCTCGTCCATCGCCTCGACGACAATACTTGGAAGGTACGCTGGGAGAAGCTGAAGGCGCTGGGCGAGCCGGTGATGCCGTAAGCTGTGATTTACTTCGTGGCACAGGCGTCCCGCCCAATACCATCAACTTTAGCGGACTCATAACTTGACTTCACATGGTGGTTTATCGAGCTCGGATCTTTTTCCGTTCAGTTGAGGAAAGCGATGACGTCCACGTTTGATTCGT
>Ga0182024_10004926_pt1 | contig 30313 bp, 19 predicted proteins | sample P32metaG_FD_120480 | JGI IMG/M metagenome (GOLD analysis project Ga0182024, IMG submission 120480) | Permafrost microbial communities from Stordalen Mire, Sweden - P3-2 metaG (Illumina Assembly) | ecosystem: Environmental > Terrestrial > Soil > Wetlands > Permafrost | place: Sweden: Stordalen... | reverse complement strand
GCCCAGGGCGCTGGAGTGCAGGCGATCCTTCACTTCGTCCCAAAGAGCGGCCTTTTTCAGGCAATCCTCCACCAAACCATCCAGCACGCGCCGGTGCCGGACGCCCTGAAGCCGCGGTCCGTAGGCGATGTTGTCGTAGACGGTCTTGGGGAACGGATTGGGCTTCTGAAACACCAGCCCGACGCGCCGACGCAGCGATACCAGGTCGATTTTATCGTCATAAACGTTCTCGCCGCCCATCATCAGCTCGCCCGACACGCGGCAGCCGGGGATCAGATCATTGAGGCGATTGATCGCCCGCAGGAACGTGCTCTTGCCGCAGCCGCTCGGCCCGATCATCGCCACGACGCTGTTCAGCGGCATCTTGAGGCTGACGCTCTTGATCGCCTCGTGCTTGCCGTAGAAGACGCTGACGTTGCGGCTTTCGATCAGCACATTGGCCGCATCGACAAGCGGCTCGATCCGCGGGGTCTGCGCTTCGCCGATCGGGCCGGCGCTGTCGGGCATCGGTCTGGCTTCGCTGGTTGGCGCAGCGTTCTTGGCGACAGCAGGGGGAAGCATACGGCTCATGCTCAGGGCGTCTCCGGTCAGCGCATTTCCCAAATGACGCTCACGATAGAGGCCCACGCCGTTTCAGGCAAGGGAATGAGGCAAATCTTAATGGAAACGCAGCAATCCCAGCGTCAGCGCCGCCGCCGCGCCCATAAACAGGGCCACTTGTGCCAACTGCCCGCACAGAGCCAGGAAGACCGTTCGCATGAATGCCGGCTTGTTTCATCGGCTGCCGCCCGTTAATTCGATGAAGACATCTTCCAGGCTCGCCCGGTGGACGTGCAGGTCCAGTAATTGGTTGCCATCGCTCTCAAGCCCGCGCACCAGTTCGGTGACAGTCTGGGCGACATTTTCCGTCTTTAATCTCCATCCCTCGCCGAGCTTCTGGACATCGCGCACGCCCGCGATTGTGCCCAGCCGCTTGGCGTCCAGCGGACTTCCCGTGCTCACGTCCACGCGGGACATTTCGCTGGCCTGCGCGATCAGCCGCCGCGGCGTTCCTTCGGCGACGATTCGGCCGCGGTCGATGATGGCGATGCGATCGCACAGATCGTGCGCCTCTTCGATGTAATGCGTCGTCAGCACCACGGCGCATCCGTCCTGCCGCATCGCGCGGATCGTCTGATGCAACTGCCGCCGCGATTGCGGGTCCAGCCCCGCCGTCGGTTCATCGAGAAACAGCACCTTCGGCTGATTGACCATCGCCAGCGCCAGAGCCAGCCGCTGCCGCTGGCCGCCGGAGAGAGTGTCGAATGTCGCATCGGCCTTTTCCGCCAGCTCGAAACGATCGAGCAGCGATTCCACTTTCGCCGGCTGCGCGTAGAAGGCGGCGAACAATTTCAGCGCCTCGCGCGGCGTGACTTTGTCCTGAAGGGCGGTGGATTGCAGTTGCACGCCGATCAGCAGGCGGGTCTGCTCGCGATGATTCAGAGCGTCAATGCCGCAGATGTGGATGGTTCCCGAATCAGGAGCTTTCAATCCGACGATGCACTCGATGGCGGTGGTCTTGCCCGCTCCGTTCTTGCCGAGAAGTCCGAAGATTTCGCCTTCGGAAACGGAAACGCTGACGCCGGCGAGGGCGGCGACGTCGCCGTAGCGTTTGGCTAGGTCGCTAACATTCAATCCGTCGGGCATAACTGTATTCGTATCTACACAACTCGGCACAACAGGACAAATCGCGTTCGAAAGAAAACGTTTAACCACAGAGGACACAGAGGAGCACAGAGGAAGGACGAGATTCAAAGCCTTGTCTATCTCTGTGCCCCTCTGTGTCCTCTGTGGTTGAACCGCATTTGCCGCTTCTACGGAACTCGTGTCGAACTTGTGTGGATACGGTTGGGCATAACTGCGTAGGATAACCTGAACTCACGGATTGACCGCAGGCTCGGTCGTTGGCTGGCTGGTGAAGATCGCCGCCTGCTGCGGATTCCAGTCGTGGCCGAGAACGAAAGTCGGATTGCTGTAATCGGCAATCGTCTGTGCGTCGGCCGGTTGCGTCAGTTGCTTTGAAAACGCCGCGCGGCCGCTCACGTCCACGGGTTTGCCGTCGGGCGTGTGGCTGTTGTATTCCCAGAAATGTATTTTCGCCGCGATCGCGAGTACGTCCGCCGGTTTCGTGGTTGGGGCGTTGAGCCGCCACGCCACGTCGCCAACGCTTCCGGCTTCGACGCAGTCGAGCAGCACCACTTCGCTCGCCGGGAACCGCCGCGGCTCGATGCGCGACAGGAAATTCCCCGTGATTCCCTGTGCTCCGTCAAAGTTGCAATGCAGATATACGTAACCATGATTCGTCGGCGGATTGCGAATCTGCGTGTAGTACGCGCGTGAGCGAACCGAGTGGCACAGGCAATTCTCGAAAAAGCATGGCCCTGTCCCCCACATGAAATCGACGTCCCCTTCGATGTAGCAATTCCTGATAAACGCCTGGCCGTTGATCTGGAGCGTGTCCTGATAGCTGTAGAGATCGACGTTGGTGACGATCGCCCGCGCGGTCTGCGAGCCGTTGAAGATGATCGCCTCCGCCTGCGACCCGCCCTGCGGCGTGGTGTTGCGAATCGTCAGGTTGTCCAGAACCAAATCCGTGCAATGGTCGGCAAGTAGAACTCCGCGACGATAGACGCCCGGCGCGCCGTTGAATCGGTTGTTCGTCGGGTATGCGATGACGCTCTGCTTGCGATCCTCGCCCAGAATAGTGATCGCGTTTTTGCCAGCGACGTAAATCATCTCGTTGTACGTGCCTTTGCGAAGAAAGACCGTGACCGGCGATTTGTTTGCGGCCGGAATGAAATCCAGCGCCCCCTGAACGGTGCAAAAATCCCCGCTGCCGTCGGCGGCGACGGTCAGCTTCGGTGCCCCCGCGGCCGGCGGAGCAGCGCGCGTGGAGAATCGCCATCCCGAATCGTTGCCGATGCCGTCCATCGGCCCGGCGGCGGTCTTGAACGCACCGGCATCGATCTCGACGTAATAGGTCTTGTTGTATGCCAACTGCGACGCCGGATAGATCGCCGCTTCGTTGCCGGTGATGATCACGGGATAATAGTTGTATCTCGGCATTCCGCCGATCGTTCTGACGGCGGTGCGTTTGCCCACGTCAATCGCCGCGACCAGCGATTTGTCAGCGGCGTCAAAGATTTGAATCTTCCCGGTCCCCGTCGCCGGGGCGGCGTCAAACGTGATTCGCAGCGGCGTGTCCGGGCAGACATCGCTCTGGCCGTTGGCGGGAAAATAGCTGGCGGCCATGGACGCGCGGGCCACGGCAAGCAGGAGTGCGAACGCTGATATGGCGGCGAGGTTCGACTTTTGGAAGATGCGGTTTGACTCCACGCCGCTCAGACTAAACGCACGGATTTCATTTGCAACACCGGGAGGCAGGGACACTTCCATTTTCGAACTTGATATTATATATAATCCGTCGCTTCGGGCGGCGGGTTTGGAGGATCGCATGTTGCGATGGCGGATTGCGGGACTCATCAGCGTGGCGATTGCCATCAGCTATCTCGACCGCCAGACCCTTCCGCTGGCGATCAAGGCCGTGCAGGCCGATTTCCAAATCTCCAATGAAATCAAAGCGTTTCTCGACACCGCGTTTCTTTTTTCATACGGCTGGATGTACCTCGGCGGCGGCTGGCTGATCGATCGGCTGGGAACGCGGGCGGGTTACGCCATCGTGATGATCTTCTGGTCGCTAGCCTGCGCCAGCCAGGGTCTGGCGATGGGCGTCGGGATGCTGGCGGCGAGCCGGCTCATGCTCGGTCTGGGCGAAGGCGGCGGTTTCCCGGCCGCGACGCGGGCGGTGACGGAATGGTTTCCTGTGAGCGAACGCGCCACGGCCATGGGCATCATCAATGGCGGCACCGCCGTCGGCGCGGTCGTGGCGGGGCCGCTGATCACGCTGGTTGTGCTTCCATACGTCCATTGGTTTGACATCACTTCGTGGCGCTGGGTTTTCTTTATCACCGGCGGATTGGGACTTTTGTGGACGCTCTGGTGGCTCCACGACTATCTGCCGCCCGAGCGGCATCCGCGCCTGACTCGCGCGGAGCGGGCGACGATTGGTTCAGTGGTCGATGCCGAAGATCAGCCGCCGGCGTTGCGCATACCGATGGGCGAATTGCTCGGCTTTCGCCAGACCTGGGGCATTGTGCTGGCCAAGTTCCTGACCGACGCGGCGTGGTATTTCTATCTGTTCTGGCTGCCCAAGTATCTCTACGACGCCCGCCACTTCGATTACAAGGCGACGGGGTCCGTCGTATGGATTCCGCCGGCGGCGTCAGGGATCGGCGCGTTGGCCGGCGGGGCATTTTCCAGTTGGCTGCTGCGGCGCGGCACGTCGGTGAACTTCTCGCGAAAACTGGCGTTGGGCGCGAGCGCCGCGATCATGCCGCTGGTCATGCTCGTTCCGTATGTCTCCGTGCCGTGGACGATCGCGATTTTCAGCATCGCGTTTTTCGGGCAGCAAAGTTGGTCCACGCTGGTGATGATTCTGCCTACCGATCTGTTTCCGCGGCAGGTCGTGGGAACCGTTGCCGGGCTGGTCGGCCTCGGCGGCGCGATGGGCGGCGTGGTGCTCGGCCAGCTTGCGGGCTATTTGCTGGATCACGGATTCAGTTACGAGCCGGTGCTGGTGATCGCCGGATCGCTGCACGTCGTCGCGTTTGGCGTCATTCTCCTGATGATCCGCACAATCCGGCCGCTGTATGCTGGGGCACAATCGCCGGCGCTAAACTTGTTGCCCGTTTGAGAAAGGTTCGTTCAATGAAAATAACCAACGTCCGAACCCGCGCGATTGAATGGCGCGGCAAGACCGTTCCGCTGCCGCCGCACTTCTGCACCAATCCAATGGACGTGCTGGCCGCGACGCCCTCGACAATGGGGACGTTCACGTTTCACGGCTGGGTGCTGGTGGAAATCTTCACCGACAGCGGGCTGGTCGGCATCGGCAACGCCGCGCTGGCGCCGCAGGTGACGAAACAAGTCATCGATCTCTACCTCAAACCGCTGCTGATCGGGGCCGATCCGTGGGACATCGAATTCCTCTGGCAGCTCATGTACCGGCGCACGATGGCGTTCGGCCGCAAGGGAATCGGAATGACGGCCATGAGCGCGGTGGACATCGCCCTGTGGGATCTGCTGGGCAAGTCCGCCAAACAGCCCGTCTATCGCCTGCTGGGCGGGCGCACCAAGCCGCGTATTCCCGTCTACGCCAGCCGCCTCTACAGCACGCCGCTGGATGAACTGGCCCGCGAAGCCAAACGCTACAAAGACGAAGGTTACAAGGCGATGAAGCTGCGCTATGGCTGGGGTCCGCTCGACGGCGCGGCGGGAATGCAGAAAAATGTCGAGCTTGTCCGCACCGTGCGCCAGACTGTCGGCGACGGCATCGACATCATGACCGACGCATACATGGGGTGGAATCTCGACTACGCCAAGCGAATGCTCCCGCTGCTGGAGCCGTTCAATCTGCGCTGGCTGGAGGAGCCGGTGATCCCCGATGACATCCGCGGCTACGCCGAGCTGAAATCATACGGCCGCGTGCCGATTGCCGGCGGCGAGCATGAGTTCACGCTCTTCGGGTTCCAGCAACTTCTCGAAGCGCGGGCCGTGGATTACATCCAGTTCGACACCAATCGCGTCGGCGGCATCACGCAGGCCCGCAAGATCGCCGCGCTGGCCGAGGCGCATCAGATTCCCGTCATTCCGCACGCCGGGCAGATGCACAACTATCATGTCGTCATGGCCGGCCTCAATTCGCCGATGGCGGAGTTCTTCCCCAAAGTGGACGTTGAAGTCGGCAACGAGTTGTTCTGGTACATTTTCGACGGCGAGCCGGTTCCCAAGGACGGGTATATTGATCTCGACGAGAACGTGCCTGGCCTGGGCCTGACGGTGAACGAACAATCCTTGAAACAATTTCACGTGACCGAATGAGACTTGTTCAGATACAACGTGAATCGGAGCGCCGCGTCGCGCTGGTCGATGAGCCGAACCTGCGGCTGATCCGCCAATTCAATTCCGTTCACGAACTGGCGACGGAGGCAATCATCAAGCGGTCAAAGCTGACATCGCTGATCGAAGGCAACGTCGCGGACGACACGCTGGATTACGACGCGGTCTACAATGGCGCATCGCGCTGGCAATTGATAGTCCCGCTGGATCACCCCGGAGGCCCGGCACACACACTGGTTTCGGGAACCGGTCTCACGCATCTCGGCAGCGCCCGCGATCGGCAGGCCATGCACAAGAACGCCGATGCGGACGTGGAAAAGAATCTCACCGACAGCATGAAGATGTTCCGCTGGGGCGTCGAATCCGGCCGGCCCGCTCCGGGCGAGATCGGCGTTGCCCCGGAGTGGTTTTACAAGGGCAACGGCAGCATCCTTCGCCCCCCCGGCCGGCCGCTGGATATACCAGCTTTCGCCGAGGACGGCGGCGAGGAGGCGGAGATCGCCGGCCTCTATGTCATTGACGACAGCTCCACTCCGCGCCGCGTCGGCATGGCGATCGGCAATGAATTCTCCGATCACAAATTTGAAAAGCGCAACTATCTCAATCTCGCCGGTTCCAAATTGCGCACCTGCTCATTCGGGCCGGAGATTGTGATTGATCCTGTCTTCGATTCCATTGAGGGGCAGGCGAAGATCGAGCGCGGCGAAAATATCATCTGGTCCAAACCGATCCGCACCGGCGAGGCGGAGATGTGCCACAGCCTGCAGAACATCGAGCACCATCATTTCAAGTTCGATGCCCACCGCAGCCCGGGCGATGTGCACGTTCATTATTTTGGCGCGCATTCGCTCAGTTTCGGCGATGGCGTGCAACTGGCCGACGGCGATGTGATGGTGATCCAGTTCGACGGATTCGGCCGGGCGTTGCGTAATCCGGTGAGACTGGTGGGCAAGGAATCCAACCGCCTGCTGGGGGCGTTTCCGCTGGAGTAAAGAATATGTCCAAAACTGAAGTTGCGATCTTAGGGCTGGGTCTGATGGGAACCGGCATGGCAAGCCGGTTGCTCAGCCAGGGCTTTCCCGTGACAGTCTACAACCGCTCGCCGCAGAAGGCCGAGGCACTGGCGAAGCTGGGCGCGAAGGTCGCGCGCACGCCGCGCGAGGCTGTCGCAGGCGCTGCGGTTGTTGTGAGCATGTTGGCCGACGATGATGCCGCGCGCGCTATCTGGCTCGGAACCAACGGAGCGCTGGCGGGCGTTGCCAAAGGAGCAACTCTCGTTGAATCGAGCACCATATCGGTCGATTGGGTGCGGGAATTGTCGGCCGCCGCGAAGAAGCGCGGCTGCGAATTGCTGGATGCGCCCGTGACCGGCAGCAAACCGCACGCGGCAGCGGGGGAATTGGTCTTTCTGGGTGGCGGTTCGGCGGACGCGCTGAACACCGTGCGACCCGTGCTGGCGGCAATGGGCCGCGACATCATTCACATCGGCCCGTCCGGCAGCGGCGCGATGATGAAACTCATCAACAACTTCGTCTGCGGCGTGCAGGCCGTGGCGCTGGCCGAGGCGGTCGCGGTCATTGAGCGCAGCGGTTTGGACCGAGAAAAAGCGGTCGGTGTCCTCACCGGCGGCGCGCCGGGCAGCCCAATGGTCAAAATGATCGCAGCCCGGATGTTGGCGAACGACTTTACGCCGAATTTTCCGATGCGGCTGATCGCCAAGGATCTGCGTTACGCTCTGAAACAAAACGGCGCAATCCCCGGCATGGAAGTTCTCGCTGCGGCGCTGCGGACGTTTGAGCAGGCCATCGAGGCCGGCCACGGCGATCAGGATTTTTCGGCGGTCGTCGAAGTGCCGCGAAGCAATCGGAAAGGATGAAGCGAGATGGTCAGCCCCATTCTCATCGCCGGTAAGTGGAGACCGGCCCAATCCACCGAAAGTTTTCACGCCCAGAACCCGGCGACCGGAGAATCGCTGCCTAACGCGTATCCGATCAGCAGGTGGCCAGACTGCGACGAGGCGCTGTCGGCGGCGGCGGACGCGGCGGCTGTTCTGCGTGAACTGCCTGGCGAGCAACTGGCCCGTTTTCTGAACGGATACGCCGCGCGCGTCGAGGCGCGGCTGGTCGAGATCGTCGATATGGCGCATCAGGAAACGGCGCTGCCCAAGTCGCCCCGACTGGCGACCGTGGAACTCGGTCGCACTACGAATCAGTTGCGCCAGGCGGCGGCGGCCGCGATGGACGGATCATGGTCGCTGCCCACCATCGACACGAAACTGAACATCCGTTCGCGCCACGCGGCCCTGGGGCCGGTGTTTGTTCTGGGGCCGAATAATTTCCCGCTGGCGTTCAACGGCGTCAGCGGCGGAGATTTCGCGGCGGCGATCGCCGCGGGGAATCCCGTCATCGCCAAGGCGCATCCATCGCACCCCGGCACAACGCGCTTGCTGGCCGAGGAAGCGCTGGCGGCGGTCAGCGAATCGGAGTTGCCGGCGGCGACGGTGCAGTTGATCTATCACCTTTCGCGCGAAGACGGTTTGCGCCTGGTCGCCGACAAGCGGATCGGCGCCACGGGATTCACCGGCAGCCGCGCGGCCGGGTTGGCTCTCAAACAGGCGGCGGATCGGGCTGGAAAGCCAATCTATTTGGAGATGTCGAGTCTGAATCCCGTCGTCGTGCTGCCCGGCGCGCTGCGAGAGCGTGCCGACAAGATCGCCGATGAGTTTGCCGATAGCGCTCTGGCCGCCGGTGGACAGTTCTGCACCAAGCCGGGGTTGCTCCTGCTTGTCGCGGGGGATGAGACTGAAGGTTTTCTGGCAAAGGTGCGGCAGCGATTTGTGGACAGGCCGACGGCGCCGCTGTTGTCGGCAGACGTGGGGCGGTCGCTGAGCGCGAGTCTCAAGAATCTGATCACTGCCGGGGCGCGCGTGGTGGCCGGTGGGGATGTCATACAAGGCGCGGCGTGCAAGTATGCGAACACGCTGCTGCGAGTGGATGGCGCCGGATTTTTGGCAGATCCACAAGCGCTTCAGACCGAGGCATTCGGCAACGCCACGCTGGCTGTGATTTGCCGCGACCTCGATGAAGCCCGTAAGGTGATCGAGAACTTGGACGGCCAACTGACCGGCTGCATCTATTCCGACACGCAGGGTTCGGATGACCAGACTTACTCGATTCTCGCGCCGATCCTGCGTCTGCGCGTCGGACGATTGCTCAATGACAAAATGCCGACCGGCGTTGCCGTGAGTCCGGCGATGAATCACGGCGGCCCGTATCCGGCGACGGGACATCCGGGCTTCACGGCCGTGGGGATTCCCGCGTCGATGTGGCGGTTCAGTCAATTGGAATGCTACGACAACGTCCGGCCGGATCGGCTGCCCGCCGCGCTTGGCGATCGCAATCCGAACGGCGCGGTGTGGCGGAACATCGACGGCCGCTGGTCGCAGGCTGACGTTCCGCCGCGAGCGTGAATGAAAGGAACGAGGGATACGATGATGAAACATATCTTGCGTGACATCTGTGCGGCGATGCTCTTGGTCTCTCCGCTCGCGGCTGTGGGGCAAACGCCCGCGACGGTTCCGTCCGTCACGAACCTGCCCGGCAACGGATTGGCGCAGCATTCGTTTCTGTACAGCGGCGAATGGGACACTCGCAAGCCGGTGCAGACGCTCTGGCTGATCCGCGACGGAAAGGTGGCGTGGTCGTACAGCATTCCCACCAACGATGCCTCGGGCGTGATGCAGGAGCTGGGAGACGCGACGATGCTCTCCAACGGCAATGTCGTCTTCTGCCGCAAGACCGGAGCGAGCGAAGTCACGCCGGTTAAGAAGATCATCTGGAACTACGACGCCCCCGCGGGCACGGAAGTACACTCCATTCAGCCGATCGGAACCGATCGCGTGCTGATCGTGCAGAACGGCAATCCCGCCAGCCTCTTCATCATCAACACGACAACCGGGCAGACGGAAAAGACGCTGACGCTTCCAACGGGACACCCTGACAAGGTTCACATGCAGTTCCGGCGCGTGCGCGAGCTGCCGGGCGGCACGTTTCTTGTGACTCACGCCGACATGAACAAGGTGGTGGAATACGACGCGGACGGCAAGGCGATCTGGTCGGTGGCCGCTCCGTCGGCGTGGGGAGCCGTGCGCCTGGCCAACGGCAACACGCTGATCAGTTGCCAGCACCACGGCGTGCTAGAAGTGAATCCCAAGGGGGAGATCGTCTGGCAACTGACGCAAAAGGACGTGCCAAGCATCAAACTCTACGTCCTGCAGGAAGCCCATCGCCTGGCCAACGGCAATACGGTGATCTGTAACTGGTGTCCGTATGACGTGAAGGACAAGACAAAATGGTCTGATACGGTGCAGGTCTTTGAAGTGACGCCGGACAAGAAAGTGGTGTGGGCGCTCAGTTCATGGAGCAACCCGGATTTGGGCCCGGCGTCTTCGATCCAATTGTTGGACGAGGCTCCTGTGGAAGCGAACCTGCCGAACTGATCGGAGTTTGTGGTGAAGATGGTTGTGCGAAGCGAGTTTTCTGCCGGCGAGGATTATGTCTCCCGGTCGGTTCTGCGCGATCAGGTGGCGCAGCGCATTCTCACCGAAGTTTTTGAGCGGCGATTCTTGTCCGGATCGCGGCTGGTGGTTCAGCGGCTGGCGGAGCGGTTCGGCGTCAGCCCGACGCCGGTGCGCGAGGCGCTGGTCGAACTGGCGGGGCTGGGCATCGTCGATCTGCTGCCCAATCGCGGGGCGGTCGTGCGGCCGTTCGGCGATGAGCAGCTTCGGGACATCAGCCAGGTGCGGCGGGCGCTGGAGATGGAGGCGTGCCGCAGCGCGTGCGGAAAGATCGACGCAACCGCGCTGCATGATCTTCGCTCGCAACTGAAGCGGCTGCGCAAGGCGCGGCCGAATGACGAATGGGATCGCGATGCGCGGGCCGCCGACAGCCGGCTGCATCTGCTGATCGCCGAGAGCTGCGGCAATCCGCGGCTGGCGCAGGAAATCCGGCGATATCTATCGCTGTTTCGCTCGGTGAGGAATATTTCGCATGTGAGGGATTCATGGAACCAGTATCGCCGCTCCAACGACGTGCCGGAGCATTTGCAGATTGTCGAGGCGCTGGTCGCCAATGACCCGGAGCGCGCGGCGGCGGCGATTGACCGGCACATCCGCTCGATCACCAATGTTCTGAGCGAGGTGGTTTTTTCCGATCCCAGGACGCATCAGCCGTCCGCGAAGGAACTACGGCCGCGGAAGGTGCACATGTTGCTTGCGGCCGTGGCGGCGACGTTGTGTTGCACTCATTGGTGCATGGCCCAGGACCAGTGGATTGCCGCGGACGGCGATTGGAATGTGCCGGGCAACTGGAATCCCGCCAATGTGCCGGGCGCGGGTGATGATGTGGACATCACCGAAACTGACGGCGTCAATCGCACCATCAACTATGATTACGCCGGCTCGCCCGTCGAGCTTGCTTGGCTGACTCTGGACCTGACCAATTTCTCCGGCTCGGCGAGCAGCGTCCTATCCGTGTCGGCAAATGATCTGACGGCCGACTTCGAATACATCGGCGACTCCGGCGCTGGCAGCAACGGCGTGGGCACTTTCACGCAGAGCGGCGGGGTCAATTCCGTCGGCTACGCCAACACCAACAGCAGCGGTGGGGGATTGTACCTGGGTGAGAACAGCACCGATCAGGGCTTCTACACTCTCGGCGGCGCCGGCGTTTTAACGGCTTATCCAAGCGGCCAGGCCGGCGGCGAGGTCATCGGCATCAGCGGCACGGGTAGTTTTCTTCAGACCGGCGGAACAAACACAACCAGCGGTCTGGCTCTGGGCCAAAACGGCGGAGCGATCGGCACATACACGCTTGGCGGCACGGGGTCGCTCGTCGTTCCCTATTCCGAAATCGTTGGCTTGCAGGGAACGGGCAGTTTCAACCAGTGCGGCGGCACGAATGTCGTGGACAATAACGGGGATCCGACGGCCGGTGGACTGTTCGTGGGATATTACTACGGCACGGGTTCCTACACGCTCAGCGGCACCGGCTCGCTGTCGGTTTGCGGCAATGAAATCATCGGCTACGCCGGTAGCGGCACGTTCAATCAATGCGGCGGGACGAACACGGCCGGCGAACTGGATATGGGTTACTACGGACCGGGAGTCTACAGCCTCGGTGGCGGCACGCTGACCGCGTCGAGCGTCTATGTCGGCGGTTCAAGTTCCGGCTCCGGCGGAACGGGCATTTTGAACGTGTGCAAATCCGGCAGTTTGTCCGACTCGGGCACGGTGACTGTGTTTAGCACCGGCCGCGTGAACATCTACGGCGGCAGCGCGTCGGTCGGCGGGTTGGCGATCTGCACAGGCGGCGACGTGAATGTGAACGCTTCGCTTGCGATCAACTTCGATTGCCCGGCGGATGATCCGATTTCCACGGTCGTCGGATACCTGCAAAACGGATACAACAGCGGATCGTGGACGGGCTTGTCGGGAATCATCAGCACCTCAGCGGCGGCTGTCGGTCGCGCGGTGACGGTTGGATACCTGGACGGAAACGTTGACACGACCGACAGCGCGGAAGTTGCGCCGAATCAGATTCTGGTCAAATACACACTCGCCGGAGACGCGAACCTCGACGGCATCGTGAACTTCAGCGACTTCGCGACGGTACTCAAATACTTCGACCAGCCCGGCACCGACTGGGCGCAAGGCAACTTTGAATATGCCGCCAACAACCCGGACGTCGCATCAACTAACTTCAACGATTTCGCCGACGTGCTCAAGAATTTCCTCCAGCCCTTTCCGGGTGCGCCGGCGATTGAGCCGACGGTCGGCCAGTTGCCGGAACCGGCGAATCTGGGTCTGTGGATTGCCGGTGCGGCTGGACTTCTGTGGCGGAGAGGGCGGCGGGCGCGAACAAAAGGAACCATCGCATGAGAGATCGGAATCACCCAGCGGCACGGATGGCAATCGTGGTCGGCTGTCTCTTGGCGGCACGCGCCGCCGCGCAGACGACTCAACCGGCAATCCCGGCAGCGAGGCCGACGACACTGCCGGCCGTGCTGCCCGGCAACGGGCTGATGCAGCATCCGTTTTTTTACGCGGGCGAGTGGGATCATCGCAAGCCGGTGCAGACGATGTTCGTCGTCCGCGACGGCAGGGTGGTCTGGTCCTGGTCGATTCCCTCCAAAGACGGCAAAAATGATTCGGAATTCAGCGACGCGACCATGCTCTCCAACGGCAATGTCGTGTATGCCTGCAAGACCGGTGCGGCGGAGGTGACGGCGGATAAGAAAGTGATCTGGAGCTACGAGGCGCCCAAGGGTTTTGAAACGCATATCGCACAGCCCATCGGTCTGGACAGGGTGATGCTGATCCAAAACGGAAGCCCGGCGACGCTGATGATCGTGAACATCGTCACGGGCAAGATTGAAAAGCAATTCAATCTGCCGACGGGTTCGCCGACAAAAACACACGGGCAGTTCCGGCGGGTGCGGATGACCAAAGCCGGGACTTTTCTGGCGGCCCACATGGACAACAACAAAGTCGTCGAATACGACGGCGACGGAAAGCCGATCTGGTCGGCGGCGATTCCGGCTCCGTGGGCCGCGGTGCGATTGAACAACGGCAACACGCTCGTCACCAGCAACAAGGGTTTCGTGCGGGAGCTGACTCCGGCGGGCGACACGGTTTGGGAATTCACGCAGAAGGACGCCGGCGACATCAAGCTCTACAGCATTCAGGAAGCGGATCGCCTTGCTAACGGCGACACGGTGATTTCCAACTGGTGCCCGAACGGGATCAGGAATACGAAGGACTGGCCGACATCGGTGCAGGTGCTGGAAGTGACGCCGGAGAAGAAAGTCGTCTGGGCGCTGCGCTCCTGGGACACTCCCGATTTGGGGCCGGCGACGTGCATCCAATTGCTCGACGAGCCGGGCGTGGCGGAAGATTTCGGCCAGCAGCGGTGAATCCCATCTGATTCCCTGACATCATGCCTTGCGCGGCTGAGTCCAGAATCCGTCGGCGCGCGTGCCGTAGAATGATTCGACCGCGCGATCCATGATCTCCTGCGTTCGCACGCCCACTGCGCCGGTGCAGAGCCGCGATCGCGCGCTGGTATCGCCATGCAGGTCGTTGACAATGGTCTGGATCAGCGGTTGCTGCACGTGCTCGGGGCGGGGGATGTCCCATTGCTGCTTGGGCTGCCCCGGTGTTTCGAGGATAAGCGGCTCGCTGCCGAAGCATGAAAAACGCAGCTTCGCCTTTTCGCCCTTGAATTCATAGCTGTCTTCGCTGCTCCCGCTTGTAAAATCCCATTCGGCTTTTCCGGCGACGCCACCGCGCGCGGTGAAAGTCAGTTCAACCAGATCCTCCACGTCATATTGCCGCCCGGCGCTGCGCGCGATTGTCGCGACAACCGCCAACGGGCCGAGGAAAAAATCGAGCAAATCGAGGGCGTGGGAACCAAGATCAAGAAACAATCCGCCGCCCGCCTGCTCGGCCTGCAATCGCCACGGGACCGGCTCGGCGCGGCGGGACATTTGGCTGTCGCGGTAGGCGTACGAGACAGTTTTGAGAGGGCCGAGTTGGCCGCTGTCGAGGATCTGTTTCGCTTTGACAAAACGGGGCATGGCCCGGCGGTAGTAGGCGATGAACAGCGGCAATCCCTTTTTGGAAAATGCGTCGGTCATGCGCCGCGCTTCAGCGGCATTGCGGGACATCGGTTTTTCGACGTAGCACGGCTTGCCGGCGCGGCAGACCATCAGGGCGTAGGTCTCGTGCATCGACGGCGGCGTCGCGATGTAGACGGCATCCACGTCGGGATCGCTGATGAGTTTGGCCGCATCGTCGTACGATTTGGGCACGCCGTGGCGTCGCGCGTAATCGGCGGCCTTGGCGCCGTCGCGGCGCATGACGGCGACCAGGGCGCTGCCGTCGGCCTTCTGAAATCCGGGACCGCTTTTTATTTCCGTCACGTCGCCGCAGCCGATGATTCCCCAGCGGATTGGTTTCATGGCTGGTATCATATCGCCAACAAGGCCGCCGATGGAGGGTACTTATATCCGGTCGGCCAACGGAGAACCCATACCATGGTGGAAACGAAATGGATCGCTGCGTTGTTGATTGCCACCGCGATGCTGATCGCGCCGCGCCTCGCATCGGCGCAGCAGGGACCGCCGGTGACGCCGGAGATCGTCTTGGCAGCGGCGGCCGCGAAGACGCCGGTTGCCGACGGGCCGGTGCAGCCGACGTGGGACTCGATCCGGGCCAACTATACCGTGCCGCAGTGGTTCATCGACGCCAAGTTCGGCATCACCATGCACTGGGGGCTGTTCTCCGTCGCGGCGTATCACAACGAGTGGTACGAAAAATACATGTATTCGACGTTCAGCAACTGGCACACGCGGAACTTCGGGCCGCCGGATAAATTCGGGTACAAGGATTTTATTCCGCTGTTCACGGCCAGCGAGTTTAACGCCGACGACATGGCGCAGCTGGTGAAGGAATCGGGCGCGAAATACTTCATGCCGACCTGCGAGCACCATGATGGCTTTTCATTGTGGGACAGCGATCTGAATCCGTTCAACGCGGCGAGGATGGGGCCGAAGCGCGATCTGATCGGTGAAATGGCCGCGGCGACGCGCCGGGCGGGGCTGAAATTCGGGGTCTGCAATCACAGCATCGAGCATTACACGTTCATCCGGCCCACGCCGGGATTGAAGACCGATCTGGATGATCCGGCGTACGCGGATTTCTATTGGACGCATCATACCGACGCGAACCTGCAGCGATTCCTGGAGCTGTGGGTCGCCAAGGACATGGAGCTGATCGACAAGTATCAGCTTGACATCCTCTGGTTCGACAACGGCGTGAACTCGCGGGCGTATGATCCGCTCAAACTCAAGGTGGCGGCCTATTTTTATAATCGCGCCAGACAATGGGGCAAGGACGTCACGATCGACACGAAGAGCACGGCGTTTCTGGCGGGGAGCGTGCTGGATTTTGAAAAGCTGAATCCGCGCGGGCCGACGCAGATTCTCAAGGGAATCTGGGACGCTGAGGAGCCGATCGGCAGCACGTGGGGCTACTCGGCGGCCAACCCGGTCGAAACATTCCGCGGGGCGCAGTCGGTAATCGATGAGCTTTGCACGGTGCTGAGCATGAACGGGAATCTGCTCCTGAATCTGTCGCCGAACGGGCAGGGGGCGGTCAACGCGCAGCAGCAATTCGCGCTGCGGGAGATTGGGCGGTGGCTGTCGGTCAATGGCGAGGCGGTGTATGGGACGCACAATTGGATCAGGGACAGCGAAGGCGCGCCGCGCGTCGTGCGCACCGGCGGGCGCGGCCGCGGAGCGAATCCCACAACGGTTGGGGCGCCCGCGGAGGTACGGAATCCCGGCGGCGTGGCCTACCGATTCACGGTCAAGGGTGACGATCTTTACGCCATCGCTCAGTCATGGCCGGGCGACACGGCGGTGATTGCATCGCTTGCGACCGGCCAAGCGCCGGAAGGAAAAATCGAAAGCGTTTCGCTTCTGGGTTATCCGGGCAATCTGGAATTCACGCAGAACGAGCAGGGTCTGAAGATCAAAATGCCGGCGGTGCGGCCCTGCAACTATGCGTATTCGCTGAAGATCACGGGGCTGAAGATGAATCCGGCGGGAGCGCCGCAGCCGGCGGTCATGGCGGATTTGCGGTAGGGGCAGAGATCACTGATTCTTCTTGTGCGTCAGTACGATAATGACCTGCCCCCCGGAATCTCCGCCGGCGGCGTTGAAGGTGGCGTGGGTGACTTTGATCTGCTGCTCGATGCCGGGGATTCCGGAAGCGAGCAGAGCGTCGCGCGCGGCAAGCAGGCGATCCTGTCCGATTTCGAGACACGCCGCGCGTGTGCGGCGGCCTTTTTGGCTTTCAGCGCCGGGGCGAAGCATGTCGTACATTTCGTCCATCGCGTTTTCCGTTTTTGCCAGCGCTACGTCGATCTCGCGCACCTGCTGGATCGCGGCGTTGCTGTCGGCCCCGAAGCCGGAGGCAATTTGCGCCGCCGCTCGCTGCGCCGCGGCATTGCGGGCGGCGACGAGAACGATTCGCTTCAGCCGCAGACTGTCTGCCAGATTTCGACTGTCGGGCTGCGACGGATTGGCCAGCACCGCGGCGCGAGTCACATCGCCGCCGCCAAGGACGTGATGCAGGGCCAGCTCCAGCGTCGGGTCGTTCTGAGCCTGCTTGAGAAGCGTTTGCAACTTCTCGAGATCAGCGATGTTCAATGAAGGATCGGCCGGGGAGAAATCCAGTGTGACGGGCTGCTCGTTCCTGGGCAGTTTCTGGTTGCCGAAGAGGGATAGAACAGTATCGGACGCCTTGAGCGGCGTGCTGGCGACGGCGGTGGTGATGACGCTGGCCACCGCGCCGGTCGCCGCCAGCGTGATGTCGCCGCTGGAAATGTGACCCGATCGGATCGGCACGTCGATGGGAATGGTGATGGAACCATCCTGATCCTCCAGGGCCGCGATGACCACGTTCAGCGGCGAGCCGATGTTCAGGTAGTGAGTGATGGGGCCGTGGGCAGGCTCTGAAAGCTCCAGATCGGTCAGGCTGAGGCGCGAGCCCAGGTCCATCGACCCGTCGCCGGACAAACGAAGATCGACGGTTCCGTCGAATGTTCCGCCGCCCAGGCTGACGCCGGCCTGCCGGGCCTCGCCGGTTAGGGCCGCGAGGTCCAAAGCGTTGATGGAACCCTTCACCCATCCCTTGGGCTGCGGATAGAGCGACACAATTCCGTTGGCTTCGGCTTGTGAAAACAGATCGCGCTCCTCAACGCCGCTTTGCGTGTCCCTTGTCGTCGCCGCGGAATCACTTCCATGCACGCGCGGCGGCAGCGGCAGCGGAACCTTTCCCGCATTGAGCAAAACGCTGAAACGGCAGGGGGCGTCTTCGTCTGCCATGCGGGTGGACAGCCCGCGCACTTCCACGTCCAGCCCGTTGAGCGGCACGATCAGCGGCGGATCGCAGGTGCGGTCTTCAAAGCCGAAGTCCAGGCCGCTGACCAGAAGTTTGTTGATGGCGATCTCAGTGGTCGTCGCCTGCTGCGCGGATATCGGATCGCTTAGGGCGGCGGCGGGAATGGCGGCGTCATCAGCGGCCACGCTCTGCCACGCGGACGGCTTGATGACGAGGCCCAGCAGATGAATTCCGCGCTCGTCCCGCCAGGCGCGGGCCGACGGAGTGGTCAATTCAATGTCATGCACAACGACGGTCGAATTCGCCGGCTGGACCGCAATATCTTCCGCCACCGCCGCGCCCAGTGCGGCCAGCGGCTGTCCCGTCGCGCCGTCCGTGAACTGGACTCCCGTGAGGGTGAAATCCACGCCGAAATCGTGAAAGAGATTTAGCTCGGCCGGATCGGAGCGCGGTTGTTTGAGTTGCAAGCTCAATTGAGCCGTCAAACGGCCGTCGGGGAGCAAACTGCCGTCGAGTTGCGATTTCAGGTCCGGCAGCAGATCGGTGACACCGGAGCCGCGGATGGCGGCGAGGTGCACGTCGATGTTCGCCTGAGCGGGATCGGCAAACGGACTGAGCCGCGCCGTTACTTCCATTTTTCCCACCAGCGGATTGATCGCTCCGGCCACGTCGAGATCAAACGGCGGGCGGGTCTGCGGATTCTCGCCCAGCAATTCGATGCGGGTGCGATTGGTGATCTGGATGTCCGAGAGAGTCAGCGGCACGGCATCGGGGCGAAACTCGTCGCTGATGGCGATTGCACTGACTCCGATGTCGAGTTTATCAACGGTCGTCAGCGGATGAATCTCATTGGCCACCGCGGCGAGGTTGGCGATCCCAACCGCCTTGGCTTGCGCCTGCGGCGCAGCGATGGCGGTGATCGCGGCGGAAGATGGCAAACTGCTTAGCTTCACTCCGAGCAGGCGAATCGTGCCGTCCTTGCATAAAGCCGCCGACGTTTTCAGGCCGTCCACGCCGATCTCATCGATGGCGATTCTCTTTCCCGAAAGATCAACTCGCGACGCGAGAAGGCGAACGGCATCCAGTTGGCACAGGGCAGGTCCATCCGGCCCGTCGCGATAATCCAGGCCGTTCACGAGCAAATGCGCGCCGACCCCACCGTCTGGATTCTGACTGACTGCCACGTCCAGGTCGGCGTGAAACCGGCCGTCTTGCAGAATCACCCGCATGTTCGGCCCCAAATATCCGCCCAGTCCGCCGGCGCGGATTCCCCTGGCATCGACCGTGAGTTTCGCCGCCGGACTCTGGAGCGATGGCGTAACCAGCCCGGTCAGCGTCATCTGCTCCAGCGATTGATCCTCATGCACCGTCGCCTCCAGCTTCGCCGGCGGCGCGGATTTTCCAAGCACCACGTCTTGAAGACCGGCTGATGCCGTCAGATGCGCCGATGCCGCCGGTTGAATCGCCAGATCATTCCATTGAAGCGATGCGTCTTCTAAATCGAAATCATGGAGCGTCGCCGCAAATTCAGAAGCCGCGGCATTGGACGACCCACCGGCCGCGAGGGATGGCGGAGACTGGTAAATCTGCGCCAGCCGATCCGGCGGCGGGGCCGGGCGGTTCGGCGGCGTGATGCGGATGCCCGCCGCGATGAGCGATCCGTCCGCCTGCCGCGTAATCCAAAGTTTGGGAGAATGCACGGCAACCTGTTCAACGCTCAATTCGTTGTTTCGCAGGGCAATGCCGCCGGCGCTGGCCGAATCGACGGTCAGCAGATCATTCTCGCCGTCCTTGTAGGCCAGTTCGCTGATGCCCGCCGATGCGTGAACTCCATCGGAAGTTTTGGCTGCGCCAAGCTTAGCCAGAAAATGGAACGTGCCCGCTCCCAGCGCCGGCTGGATGCGGCTGTTTTGAAAATACCGGGCGATTGCCGCCGACGTGACGCCCGTGCCGTCGACGGATAAATCGGCGGACATTTCATTCGCTTTTCGATGGATCGCGCCATCGACGACAATGCTCTGCGCCAGATTCGGCGCGTTGAGCCAGGCGTGAAGTTTGCCGGGCTGGTCCGCTGAATCGTTCGGATCGAAGTCGATGTTCAGGTTGTCCAGTTCGACGCCGGCATCGGCGATTGCCAGGGCCGCATTCGGCGTCACGGAAAGATCATCAAAACGAACGCCGACGGTTTTCCACAGGAATTTGTCGATTTGGAGCTTGGGTACGGAGAAGATGTATTCTCGCACCCTCTCGGGTTGGGCCGCCGCCATGGCGGGGCCGATCCCCGGCGGGACGATCGGCGTTGCCTGCGGCTGGGAAGGTTTGGCGTGAAAGCCGAGCGCCGCAAGACCGCCGCCAACCGCGCGGCCGGTGGCCAGTTGCGGGCCGCTTATGTCAATCGACTTGATGTGCAGTCGGCCCTCAGCCGGATCATACGCCGCGCCGGTCAGGCCGACGGAATCGAACACTAAAAGGTCGCCGCCATTTCTGAGAGCCAGCTTTGACAGCTTGGCATTGGTCGCCAGTGTTCCCCCTGGGCCGGGTCTGACATCGGCGTGAAATGCGGCTGTGAATGTGCCGCCGTTGTAATCCGATTCCAATCCCAGATCATCCAGGTAGGGCCGCAGCGCATCGGGCTGGATGCCATCGACGGAGAGGGTCATGTCCAGGTTCTTTGTCGCCGCAAACGGCAGAATCGCGCCGTCGATGTTGATATTGCCGGTGACTCCCGGAGCTGTCAGGAGGGCGTGGATTCGAGTGGTGTCGTTGGGTTTATTCGGCGAAAAACTGCCGAGTCTCAGTTCGTCCAGATTCGCGGTGAGATCAGCGGCGGGAGCGAGAGCCTGATCGTGGAAGTTCAATTTCAAATCGCTCAGCAGAACCTCGCCGACGTGCCAGCGCTGCGGAATCAATGCCAGCGCGGCCGAGAGCGGCACCTCCAGGCGCTCGATGAGAACAGCCGGTTCGATCACCTGCAATCCCGCCACGCCGGTTTCGTGGGCGGCATCGCGCTGCATTTGGCAGCGGCCGCCATTCACGGCGATTTGCGTGACGTGGGCCGTTGTGTAGCTCAGATCATCGGCGCTCACGCTGACTTTATCGAGCGCCGCAACCTGCTGTTCGTCAGCGGTGACGGTCATGTTTGTCAGTTCGACCCTGGCGGCGATCGCCTCAGGATTCGCTTCCGACGCGGCCGTCGTGATGCGTGCCGTCATCGCTAACGCGATGTCGCTCGACGTGGGGTGAATCCCCATGTGCCGCAGATAGCCGGCAGCGGACTGCGGATGCAATCCCTTCGCCGCAAACTGCAGAACGGTGTCCAGCGACTTGCCATTTGACCTGCCGGTTCCCTCGACGTGCAAGATGTCGAGAATCGGCGCGCCGGTCATGTCCATCACAAAATGCGTGGGGCGCTCGGAGGAATCCAAATCGGTCAGACGCAGGTTCACGTCGATCTGTGCATCCAATGGCGGACGGACTGCTTCGTCGAGAATGTGTGCGTGGACATTGGTGAGCCGAAAGGCGTCAACTTCAAGCGGGCTGCTTAGATCAACGGACTGCGGCGTCGCCGCTGTTTCATTCGGCGACGCCAATGGCGCCGATGGATTTCTGTGCGTTGTCCATTGCGCGAACCGTTGCAACAGCGGAATCGTGCCGTCGGCCGTCCGATCAACCTGAAGCGCGACGCCTTCGGCTTCGAGCCGGCGAATCGTCAGCCGGCCGCGCAGCAAATCCAAAGTCGAGATGTGAACTCGCGTGTAATCGGATTGAACGAGCGGAGCGCCGCCTTCGATTGGGGTCAGCGAAAAATGCCAGATTCCGACGTCGCCGCTGAGTAGATACAACTCCGTCTGCTCGTAATTGGCCGCCAGCTTGTAATGATGCGCGACCAGTTGAATGACAGGCGGCAGGGCGATCACCACCACCAGCCGCGACACGACGCCGAGAGTCAGCACCGCCAGAACCGCGATGTACAGCCGCCGCAGCCAGGGAGACTGCCGCCAGTCGAATCGCTGCCTGGATGCAGGCGGGCGGCGGGGAGTTTTGTCGTCTTGACGCATAAACTTTCCGTCGAATTACCGTGGAGCGGCCTGCTCGGCCCGTTCCAGCGCGTCACGGCGCGGTTTGGGAAGCGCCAGAGGATCATAACCGGGCGGCGCCAGATGGCGCGCGACGAGCCAGTCAAAGGCCCGGACTCGCGCGGCGGGCGAAGAATCCTCCAAAAAAATATAATTCTCCGCCGCCAGACGGTTCTCCATGTCCTGCCGGCTGGTGGCGTTGCTCAAGACCTCCTGCAGCGTCCCGGCGTTGCGGCCCGCCTGCCCGGCGCGCTCGGCGAGAATGGCGGTCAGTTCCACCTGAGGTTTTGGGCCGCTCTGAATCTGCATGAGTATTTGAAGCGTCGTTCGCTCCAGAACCCAGCCGATCGACGCGCGATCGACAGCGCCGGGCGCGGCGGCGATCGCCCTGGTCACGGCGCCGGCCAGATCGGACAGAATGGCATCATCAACCGCAAGAGCAACGTCCTGCGTGATGTGGGCATTGGTCTGCTGAGAAAGAAAAACCAATCCCGCCCGCTGGCGGCTGGAAAAGGCAAGTGATTCGACGGCGCTGGACAAACCCGGCCAATCGGTGGGATCGGTTCCAATCAGATTCGCCTGTCGCGCCGCCGTCTGCGAAGCATCCTGTATCTGCGACAAAGCCTGCGCGACGAGTTTCTGGTGCGCTGCGTTCTCCGCGCCGGGAGAAATCTGCACAACCACGAGGACCGCCTGTGTCAGCGAATTCTCAAACCGCATCGGCGCCAAAAGCGCGAAGGAGTCGGGCGCGGCATGCCGATCGAACAATGCCATCTCCGACTGCAAAACCATCGGCGGCGGCGCCGGAGGCGGCGGCCGCGCAGCGACACCTCGTCGAGCGGCGGCGGGCGCGGGTTGATTTGCCTTGAACGCCTCTTCTATCTCTCGCGGCGGGGCGGTGTTGACAGGACCATCGATGCCAATCGCTGCCGCCACGGCGCCGGCATGGCCCGCGGCATCGGAATCAGCCGAACGATTCAGGTCCAATTCAATGCCCCGCCCCGGAATTGCGCCGAGATCCGCATCCGCCGAGCCGCGTGACTCGCTCACGGAGAAAGCGGCCGTCGCTCCTTGCAGCAGCGCGGCCTGCCCGGTCCAGATCAGCGCGGACGGGCCGAACTTGCCCGCGTGCACGTCAGACATGATGTTGTCATTGTGATCCGGATCGATCAGGCGAACCGTTCCGACCAGGTGCGGCGTTGGAATCACCGGCGAGTTCTCGCTCGTGGCGACGATCAGGCGAGGCGCCAGCGGCTCATACGTGGTTGCAGGCACCTTTTGGAGCGCAAAGAATGAGACCACGGCGGTCGGAGCACCAGTGCCGTCCGGCGGTGCGGCATCGGCCAATGGCCCCGACAACGGCGTGCCGAGATAGGTTCGTGATTGCGTCGACAACCCGGCCGGCGCCAATGGAAGCGCCTGTGGTGTTGTTCCCGCGCAGCCGGCCATCACCATCATCAGAGGGAACGCAATGATGTGAATCAAAAAAACAAATTTTGCGCTTGGCATGGCGGTTGGTCATGGTACACGACGCACCTCAAGGAGTGAAAACACCGCTGAGATGGCCGCCCGACTGGATCGGCGGGGTCACGACAAATGTGGCTCTGGACTGCGTGGAATTCAAGTTGAAAGAGCCGCTTTCGGCTTCAGCGGGCATCGACGATGAACTGTCGCTTACCTGAATCGCGAACAGTTGGCCCGTCACGGCGGTGCCCCGATTCTGCGCCAAGGTCTGCGAGTTGGTTCCCTCAAGCGTAATCACCACGTCGTAGGTTCCGCTGGGGAATGAACTGCTGCCGCTCGTGGCTCCGTAGACGAATTGCGTGACGCCCGCGACCGCCGCCTCGTCTCCCATGCCCTGATTTGCCGTGCCATTTCCGGTGATGATGGGGACGTTCGTGCCGATGGGCTGAGCATTGAAGTTTGAAAAATTATTCCCGGTTGGATCCTGAATCTGCATTTGCACGACGGTAAACGAGAAATTTCCCGTCCACTGAAACTGGAGCGCCAGTTGGCCTGATGTCGACGCGGTCGCCGGGACCATGGGAACGGTCGAGCCGCTGGTGCCGGCGATGGTCCCGGGCCCGTTCTGCAAACCGTTGAGGGTTGTGCCTGTGAGATTGCCCGGGTTGTTTTGGACTGTCTGGAGTTCCGCCCCCGTCAGTCCGGCAAACGTGCCGCTGGGATTGATCTGGATGTTGTTGAGTTGAAACAGCGCCGCGCCGATCGTGTCGCCGGAGACTTTGTTGGTTCCGCCGCCTTTGGAGCCGAAGGAAAATTGCTGGCCGTTGGTATTGCGATAGACCGCCGCGCCCGTGAGGCTCCAGGCCTCGGGCGCGTAGGGGGGCTGATCGTACATGCTCACGTGCGTTCCGCGCACGGCCAGCGTGCTGCTCGGAGAGATGATCGTATCAATGTGCGAGTGCTGAGGCAGATCGACATCCTTGCTGACACGGCCATAGGTCATGCCGACGTCAGTGTGAATCGTTCCGTCAGGCAGCAGATTGGCACGCAGCACTTTGACGACGCTGAGGCGATCGACTCGGAAAATCTGGTCGGTGCCGACGGTGAACTGGACCGCGCCCCTGGGTCCGGTGCGGAATTCGACGCCTTCGGAGGCGTCCATGCCGACGTTGACGGCCTTCCATTTGGCGGCGGGGTCGGGTCTGAATTGAGCGCCGCCCTGCACGGCCGTCACGTGAATGCGCAACGGTCCGGCGTCGGGAAGAGTCGTCTGAGCTGCCGCCGACCGGAGGAGACTCGCCGACAACAACAACGACACAACGGAAAGCCACGCTACGGATATCGTACTTCTTTGACCATCCATCGTGGCCTTACGATACCAACGGAAGCTCACGGGCTGCAACTACCTGCGGCGCCCGCCTCGGTCATGAATGGTCCCTGTAATGAACGAATCTCACGGTGGGCCAGCCGGCGCGAGCGATCCGCCATTATGAATCGGCGGCGTCACGTCGATCATGGCCGTGGGCTGGCTGAAGTTCAGAGTGATGCCCGTGCTTGCCATGGTGGATGACGGCGGGTTTGAGCTTCCGTTAAACTGCGTCGCGGACAGTCCGCCGGTCACAGAGATGCTTGGATTCTGCGACAGGCTCTGGCTCATGGTTCCCTGCAACGTCAGCGTCACATGATAGGTGCCCGGTGGAAATGATGTGGTGCCGGTGGCAACGCCGTAGATGAATGCCGTGCTGCCGTCGGCGGCGGGAGCCGTGGGCGATCCGCCGATGATCGGGACGTTGGGGCCGATGGGCTGAGCATTGAAGTTTGAAAATGCGTCGCCTGTCGGATCCTGAATCAGCATCTTCACGACGGTGAGCGGGAAGTTTCCCATCCAGTTAAACGCGATCGTCAGTGCGCCCGACCCGGAGGAGGATCCACCCGCCGGGACCGTCGGAACAGTCGCGCCGCTGGTTCCGGCGATGATCCCCGGGCCGTTTTGCAAACCGTTGAGCGTCGTGCCGGCCAGATTTCCCGGGTTGTTTTGGACCGTCAGGAGTTCCGGCCCCGTCAGTCCGGCAAATGTGCCGTTGGGATTGACCTGAATGTTGTTGAGCTGCAATTGCGCCGCGCCGATCGTGTCGCCGGAGACCTTGTTGGTTCCGCCTCCCTTGGACCCGAAGGAAAACTGCTGACCGTTGGTATTGCGATAGATTGCCGCCCCAGTGAGGCTCCAGGCTTCGGGCGCGTAGGGGGGTTGATCATACATGCTGACATGTGTGCCGCGCACAGCGAGCGTGCTGCTGGGAGAGATGATCGTGTCCACATGCGAACGCTCAGGCAGATCGACGTCCTTGCTCACGCGCCCATACGTCATGCCGACGTCGGTGTGGATGGTTCCGTCCGGCAGGAGATTGGCGCGCAGCACTTTGACGACGCTCAGGCGATCGACACGGAATATCTGGTCGGTGCCGACGGTGAACTGCACGACCCCCCAGGGTCCGGTGCGGAATTCGACGCCTTCGGAGGCGTCCATTCCCACCGTGACGGCTTTCCATTGTGTGCCGGCATCCGGCCGGAACTGTGCGCCGCCGCGCACGGCGGTGACATGAACGTTCAAGGGTCCGGCATCCGGATTGGTCGTTTGCGCCGCGACCGATCGGAGGAGAAGCGCCGATAGAAGGTATGGGATCAAAGAAAAGGCCGCACGAGAAGCCCTGCGTTTTTGAGCGTCATCCATGACGAGCGTAACCATACCATCGGACACCAGCGCGCCGCAACCAGTCAGGTTGACTTATTATGATCGCGGGGTATGAGGTCTGCTGAGGTGAGCGAGCTTTACGAACAATTCCGCCCCCGCGTTGCCCACGTCGATCGCCCGGCCGCCTTCTTTCAGCGATTCTTCTTTGCAAAACCGTCCCGTCGCGTGGCGATCACGGCATCTATTGGACTTTTGCTGTTCGTGGGATACATGGATTGGGTCACCGGCCCCGAAACGGAATTCTCACTCTTCTATGCGATTCCCGTCTGCGTCGCGGCCTGGTTCGTGGGGCGCGGCGCCGGTTTATTTTTGTCCCTGGCGAGCGCGGGCGTCTGGCTCATCGCCGATGTGTACGGCGGCGGTCCGCCCATCCGTCAATCCATCCTCTGCTTCAACACGGCCAACCGCGTGTTCTGCTTCATTGCCATCGCGCTGCTGCTGGCGGAACTGAAGGCTCTGAGCGCCCATCTCGGAGCGATGGTCGAGGAGCGCACACGCGCGCTTCGCAAGCTCGCCAGCGAGCTTTCGGACGCCGAAAACCTCGAACGTAAGCGGCTCGCCCACGATATTCATGACGGATTCAGCCAGATGCTTTCCGTTCTGAAGCTTTCACTCGCAACCAGTCTGTCCGCCAACGAAAAAGACTCTCCGCATTGGACCCGTATCAACGACGCGATCGGCACTGTGAACGAACTGATTCAAAGATCCCGAACGCTCACGTTCGATCTCTACCCTGCCATGCTCGATCACCTCGGCCTGACGCCGACGGTCCGCCACCACGCCGAACAGTTCGCCCGCCAGGCCAACCTGGAAGTCCTGGTCAACGAATCAGGGGGCATGCGGGCGCTCACCGCGCCGGTGGCCAACTATCTGTTCCGCGCCATCAAGGAACTGATGAACAACGCCGCCAAACACGGGAACGCCCGACAGATCATCGTCTCGCTGCACTGGACGCCGAGTTTGCTGCGCGTTCTGGTTGACGACGATGGCCGCGGCTTTGACGCCTCCGGCGCCCTGGCGCCCGGCCCCGCCAGAGGTTTGGGCCTCGCCGGTATCCACGAGCGGTTGCTCTCGCTCGCCGGCAGTGTCAGAATAGAATCCAATGCGGGAATGGGAACACGCGTCGTGCTGGAAGTGCCGATAGATCACGTGGAGAAGACCTCATGATTCCCAAAGTCCTCGTCGTCGAAGACCACACGCTGGTGCGTTCCGGAATCCGCGCGCTTCTGGAGAACTCCGCCGAGGTTCTGGTGGTCGGGGAGGCCGGCACCGGCCGCGAGGCGTTGGAATTGTGCCGGCAGCTTGAACCCGACGTTGTCCTGACCGACGTGGAAATGCGCGAGTTGAACGGCATCGAAGCCGCCCGCCGCATGCACAAGGAGCATCCCGGCATCAAAATCATCATGCTCTCGATGTACGGCGAGCCGCAGTATGTTCTGGAATCCCTGCGTGCCGGCGCGTCAGGCTATGTTCTCAAGGATTCCGCCTTCGCCGAACTGCTGACCGCGATCCGCGGCGTGATCTCCGGCCGCCGCTATCTCAGCCCGCCGCTGGCCGACCTCGTTATGGACGACTATGTCCTTCGCGCCAACGGAGGGTTATCGGACACAGAGCTGGACAAGCTCTCCGGCCGCGAGCGGGAAGTCCTGCAACTCGTGGCCGAGGGACGCTCCAGCGCACAGGTCGCCGTACTCCTCAGCATCAGCGCCCGCACCGTCGATGCCCACCGGGCCAGCACCATGCAGAAACTCGGCATTCACTCCATCGCCGGCCTCACCAAATTCGCCATCGCCCACGGCCTGACCTCCGTCCGTTAGCAATATCTCCTTCTGCCGGCCATTGCGTAGAAACACCTACTTCGCTGCGCGCATTTTGGCAAGGCAAAATCGGAAAATGTCCCAATGTTTTCATTCCGATTCGTGGTCTATAATCCTCCTATCTGAGGCTGCTCGCGCATCGCGCGGCGCCTTCTTCATCGCGTTGTTTTCGGCCTTGGTTTCTATGTTCATTGAGCACGGCACCGTATCGCCCGACCACCTGTCCATTTCAGACACGGGCGATCCCTGCGCGACGAGAGCGGCCGCGCTCGGACACGCGCATTTCGCCGTCAAACAATGGGCGGCCGCCCGCGAGAATTACGTCGAAGCAAATCGCCTGTGCCCCGGTGAGGCTCAATATGCGTGGCTGATCGGATTATGCGACTGGGCCTTGGATCACATTGACAGCGCCGGCGTCCACTTTCACGACGCCGTAAGAATCAACCCCGCCTTCGCTCCCGCCCACGCGTGGCTCGGCGAGTGGCATCTGCATCATCGGATGACCGTGGACGCCCTGCGATGCACAGCGCGGGCGATGGAACTGGACGCCAACTTCCCCGGCAACATGCAGGCGCGGGCCGCGGTCCTGTGCGCCGCAGGAGAACACGACGCGGCTTGGCAACTCTTCGTGCGATTGCTCGCCGCCGGACACATGACGCCCGCCCTCGCCTCACTTCACGCCAAACTCGCCCCGCGCCGCAATCTGTCGGCGACGGCGATCAGGATCCCGAGGACCAGTGAAGCCGCCAGCGGCCTGGGCGGCGGCGTTGAAGGCGGCGAAGCGATCGCGGCCACCTCCTGATCCCAATGCGACGGCAATTGCGCGTTGGGGTTGGGCAGCTCATCATCGGTTACGTATACATACCCCGCATTCAAATCAGACGCCCCGGTGATGTCCGCCAGCATTGCCGCCGTGGTCGGCGCGTCGAAGATCGTGTTTGAAAAACGGTCGCTGGGAAAACTCTCGAACCAGTTCAGGCCGTAGGGATAGTTGTAATAGCCGGGGTCTGCCGACGGGCGGTGTTCGGCCCTTCGGAGATATTGAAGATGTCAGCCGTCGATAAGCACTCTGTGGGCGTCACGCCGGTCAGAAACGGATCACCGGGGTTGCCGATCACGGTATAGGAGGAACTCAAACGCTTGATGAAACTCTCAATGCTCTGATAGTAAGAAACCGTACTGGGGGTGAGATGCAAGTTTTTTTCAGCTTTCGGCCGACCAGCCCCGGTTGGGTTAAATGTGTAGGGTTTCAACGGTTCAAAGTTCAGTGGTTCAATGGTTCAAGAGTGGGGAGATTAGGTATAGGCGGGGCCATGGCTTCGTTTTGGGGAAGCCCTAATTCCACAGTCACTTCATGCGCGCGTGGTTCGTCGAGCAGTGGGATAAGTCGATCGGGCTGATCCTGGCCGTCGAGGGTCAGGCGGGTGACTGTGTTGCCGCCGTTGTTGTGGACCATGATACGGTAATAGGCCTGCCGGTGGCGGTAATGGATTGTGAAGGACTCCCATGATTTGGGAACGACAGGGGCAAGGCGAAGATGATTGCCTTCAAGGCGAAGGCCGAGGAGGGATTCGGCGAGGAGGCGGTACATCCAGCCGGCGGAGCCGGTGTACCAGGTCCAACCGCCGCGGCCGGCGTGCTGCACATTGGTGTAAACGTCGGCGGCCACGACGTAGGGTTCGACCTTGTAACGGCGGATCGCGGCTTCAGAATCGCCGTGGCGGATGGGATTGATCATGTTGAATAGTTCCCAGGCGCGCTCAGAGTCCCCGGACTGGGCGAAAGCCATGACGGCCCAGATGGCGGCGTGAGTGTATTGGCCGCCGTTTTCGCGGACGCCTGGTGGGTAGCCTTTGACGTAGCCGGGTTGCAAATCGGAGGTATCCAGCGGGGGTTTGAATAGTTGAATGACGCGCAGGTCGCAATTGACGAGCTGCCCGAAAAGTTCGTCGAGAGCCGACTGGCGATATTCCGCCGAGCCTGCGCCGGAGAGCACGGACCAGCTTTGGGGCAGGGAATCTATCTGGCATTCAGGATTCACAGACGATCCGAGTGGTTTGCCATCGTCGAAGAAAGCACGGCGATACCACTTTCCGTCCCAGCCGTTCTGATTCAGTTGGAGTTTGAGTCCGGCCGCTTCGGTGGCGCATTTTTCGGCGAAGGCGGGATCGCGGTGGACCTTGGCGATGGCGATGAATTGGGTGAGCACGTCGTACAGGAAGAAGCCGAGCCAGACGCTTTC
>Ga0182024_10004925_pt1 | contig 30316 bp, 25 predicted proteins | sample P32metaG_FD_120480 | JGI IMG/M metagenome (GOLD analysis project Ga0182024, IMG submission 120480) | Permafrost microbial communities from Stordalen Mire, Sweden - P3-2 metaG (Illumina Assembly) | ecosystem: Environmental > Terrestrial > Soil > Wetlands > Permafrost | place: Sweden: Stordalen... | reverse complement strand
TTGCCCATTGTGAGAAACACAAAAAACATAACAACGGCAAATGCGATGATGGGCAAAGGTTGAACCAGGGTGTTCAGGATATTCATCGAAGATCGCTCCTATTCAGCCGAGGAGCCGGGTGCCCCAGGTCTCGTCTGCCGCGGCGGAAGACCTGGGATTTCTACTCACTCCCTAAGCGCCCTTCCCCTTCAGCAGCTCAAGCGCTTTGTTGAGCGCATCGTCACCCTTGGGCGGCGCAACTTCCTCGCTGTCGTCCGGGACCGCTTCGCTGACAACCACGTTGGGAGTCACCGCTTCGTCCTCAATCTTCTTGCCGCCCGGGCTCTCATACTTGGCCACGGTCAGCAGCAGCGCCGCGCCGTCGGGCAACTCGATGGTCTTCTGCACCGCGCCTTCGCCAAAGGTGCGCTCGCCCACCACGTCGCCGCGTTTGGCGTCGAGAATGGCGGCAGCAGCAAGCTCGGCAGCGTCATAAGTGCCGCGGTTGACCAGCACGGACATCGGAGCGTCGGTTAGAAATTTTGCCGGATCGGCGATGAAAGTCTGGGTGGGAAACTTCTGCCCCTGAAGCGTGGCCAGGGTTCCCTGCTTAATGAAGAAGTTGGCCAAGCGGATTCCTTGCTCGGCATCGTCGCCGGAAGCGTCGCGCAGATCGAGCAGCACCTTGCGGTTCTTGCCGGCAGCCTTGATTTTGGCCCCGATTTCATCCACGCGGGCCGCGGTGAGAAGGCCGGGTTTGAGATAAAGAATACTGGAGTTCTCGTATTGCTGCTCTGTCATCGGGATCGAGGAGGGAAGTGAGCGGGTGAGCGTCAGTTTGTCTGGATCGGCTTTGCGCGGGCGCACCAGCGAGATGGTGAGCTGCGTCCCCGGCTTGCCTTCCAGCATCAGGCGGATCACAGCCAGAGAGAGTTCGCGTGTGGACTGATCGCCGATAGACTCGATGACGTCTCCGTCGGCGATGTGCTCATGGTCTGCCGGCGAACCCGGTGTCACGCTGACCACCGTGGCGTACCCATACCGCTTCGATATGTTGATGCCCACCTGGGCCACGCCCGTCGTCGGGCGCTCTTTGTAAATCTTGTACTCCGTCGGAGTCAGGTAGCTGGAATCGGAGTCCAGCGACTCAAGCAACCCGTGCAGCGCGCCCGTAGTAACGTCGTTGACGCTGGGCTCGATCACGTAGTCGGTCTGGACCTTTTTAAGTACTTCGGCGTAGACGCGCATTTGGCGGTACGCGCCATCCTGGTCGCCGCTGGCATGAACGCCAAACAGGCCAAACTCTCCCAGGCCGAAGCCCAGCCCGAGAGCAGCGAAGATGGCCACGGAAAGAACGAAGACTGAACGCTTGAAGAATCGAGACACACACACCACCGGGGCAGCCCTTGAGGGGAACAGGCCACTCACTCTATAGACGCAATGATAGCTCAAGCGGTGCATTGATGGGAGCTTTTGCGCCGGGAGAGGGGCAAATCTGCCAACAGGAGGGTTTCGGGACACCGTAACTCTGGATTCGCTCTAGTCGTCCACCGTCTTCGCCGACCGCAGGAGATGAAACCTGGCTCGATCAATGCCGCCCGCTGACTTGCTAACTCGCTATCCCGCAAGGCGGGGCTAACTCGCTGCATTTGGTCAAGACCGCGATCCTTTTCTTTCTAGGCGGCTGCATAGAATTACCCTCCATCGGTGCACAATGGTCTTGAACAATGCAAATCGAAGGGGGAAACGGCACCCACACATGCCTCCGTTCCTATAAAAAATAAAAAAAATCGCTAAAAACACCATTTTGGGGGATTCACACCAAGCCGGGATAACGATATAAGTCTACTTGAATCATAAGTTTGCCGGGAAAAACCGAAGAGAGACCTATTGACTTAGTAGTAAACAGAACCCCTCAAAAAACCCGGTTTTGGAGCCCATTCTGGCCAGTTTTGACCGAAAAACGCCGGGTGCCGGGTGCCCCAGAGCTTGCCATGAGCTTGTCGAATGGGTCTCGTCCGCCGCGGCGGAAGACCTGGGAGACGACCGGCCACACGATCCCCGCCCTAAAGCGAAACCCAGCGCTTCCAGGGAATGAAATCGTTCTGCCCGTGCAATTCAGCCTTGGTGAACTGTTTCCCGCTTGCCACCTCGATTGAGAGCTCAAGCAACTTGGCCGCGCACTCAGCCACTGTTGCCTCGCCGCTTACGACGGCTCCAGCGTCGAAGTCGATGATGTCGCTCATGCGCTCTGCCAGGGTGGAGTTGCTCGAAATCTTGACGACGGGAGCGACGGGATTGCCGGTAGGCGTACCGAGCCCAGTGGTAAAAAGCACCAGGTTCGCGCCCGCGCCCGCCTGGGCCGTCACACTCTCCACGTCGTTGCCAGGCGTGCACTGCAAGGTGAGTCCTGGCGTTGCGGCGTATTGGGGATAGTCAATCACGCCGCTGATGGGCGAGACGCCGCCCTTCCGGGCAGCGCCCGCTGACTTGATGGCGTCAGTCGTCAATCCGTCCGCGATGTTACCGGGCGATGGATTCATCTCAAAACCCGAGTGCACGGCTTTGGCGCTTGCCTGGTAAGCCTGCATCAGGTCGCGGAAACGCTGCGCCAGATTATCCGTTGTGCAGCGATTGATAAGTTCCTGCTCCACGCCGTGCAACTCAGGAAACTCCGAAAGAATCGTCTTGCCGCCCAGGCCCACAACCACGTCGGAGACGTAGCCGACGGTGGGGTTCGCCGAAATGCCGCTGAAGCCATCCGAACCGCCGCACTGCAATCCCACGGTGAGCGCTGAGAGCGGCGCAGGCTTGCGCTCAATGCGGTTAGCTTCAGTGAGCGCGGCAAATGTCTCGTCCAGGGCCCTGCCCATCAGCGCCGCATCCTGACCCGACTTCTGTTGATCGAAGATCAGCACCGGCTTGCGCAGTTCGGGATCGAGAGCCCGCAACTCGTTCATCAACATGTTGGCCTGCGCATGCTGGCAGCCCAGGCTCAGCACCGTAGCGCCGGCCACGTTGGGGTGGTGGATGTATCCGGCCAGCAGACCGCACAGCGCCTGCGCGTCCTGGCGCGTGCCGCCGCAACCGCCCTGGTGGGTAAGAAAGCGAATGCCGTCAAGGTTGGCGAAGACTCGCTCCGTGCGAGGATGCGCATCCGTTTCCGGCTGCCTGTGCCCATTCGCCCGCTGGCCGATCAGACGTCGCACATGCTGGCGATAACTGTTTGCGCTGCCGTAACCCAGTTCCTCTTCAAGCGCCTCTCGCATCCGGTCGACGTTGCGGTTCTCGCAGAACACCAGCGGCACAACCAGCCAGTAATTGCGCGTGCCCACCTGGCCATCCGCGCGGTGATAGCCGAGAAAGCTGCGTCCAGCCCACGGCGAAGCATCGGGAACAGAAATAGGCGCGGGCTGGCGCACTGCCGAATAAGCCGCTGCTCGATGGCGCACGTTGCGCGTCGTCAAACGGCCGCCGCGCTCGATGGCCTCGACCACCTCGGCTACCACCATGCCGTAAAGATAGATCAGGTCGCCGGGGTGAAGGGCAGTGAGCGCCATCTTATGCTTCGCGGGTACTGTCTGCGTAACCGTGCAGGTGGCCGGAGACGACGCCGGGCCAAAGCTGACGACTGTTCCAGCTTCAAGAGTCACCAATGCGACAACCGCGTTGTCTCGTTCGTCGAGTTTCAGAACCGTTTCCGGCATGACGACCCTTTCTAATTGATGGCCTCACGGCCATGCATTGCTCACCGATCGAAGCGAACTTCCAATATCAGCTGGCAATATTTGCAGCCAATACCTGCGGGGTAATATAGCATGATTGCGCAGGCGCTAATCTCTCGCCAACAAAGGTTTTGGGTGATCAAATCAACCATGGCTTCTGACTCCAGGCCTCACCCAACGCGCCGCATCGCGAGAATCCAAGTCATCGCAGTTTCAATTCTCTCAATATCAGGCGTCATCAACTATATAGATCGCGGCTCGCTCTCCATCGCCAACACAACCATTCGCGCCGATCTCGGATTCTCCGCTACGCGGATGGGTGTGTTGCTCTCGGCCTTCTCGCTCTCCTACGCCATCTCCCAACTTCCCATGGGAGTGCTTCTGGATCGGTTCGGCGAGCGCAGGGTTCTGGGCGCAGGAATGTTTTTCTGGTCTGTAACGCAGACTGCAACCGGTCTGGTCAGAGGGTTCGCTTCTTTTGCCGCGGCGCGAGTCGGGTTGGCCGCGGGTGAATCGCCATTTGTCATTTCCGCGGTCAAAACGGTCAACGACTGGTTTGATTTCCGCGATCGCGCCACTCCAATGGGAATCGTGAATAGTGCGACCACCATGGGACAGGCCATTGCACCGCCGGTTCTCACCGTGATCATGCTGGCCTTTGGATGGCGAGGAATGTTCATGCTGATCGGAGTTCCCGGCATGATCCTCTCGATAGCTTGGTTCGCGTTTTACCGCGATCGCAAGGATGTTTCTTTGAATGATGCCGAGAATGCTTACCTCGCCGGCTCACCCTCGACAGGCAAGTTCGCCGGCATTTCATTCTCCCAATGGCTTGGTCTCTTTCGTTTGCGCACGGTCTGGGGATTGATGCTCGGCTTCGGAGGCATTAACTACACAGTGTGGCTTTACATGTCCTGGATGCCCAACTACCTCGAAGCAGAACGTCACCTGAGCGTTGCGGCAACCGGAACGATTGCCATCATTCCTTTCTTCTGCGGAGCTATCGGCATGCTCCTCAGCGGCGTGATCGCCGATTCTCTCATTCGCCATGGAGTGCCACCAATCATGAGCCATAGAACATTGCTGGTAACCGGAATGACCTGTTCCGCCATGTGCACATTGATGGTGCCGTACATCTCCGGCGCAACGGGCGCCGCGTTCTGCATTGGAATGGCGCTGTTCTTTACCTATCTCGCCGGAAACTCGGGCTGGTGCCTGGTACAGTCGATAGCTCCCTCCGGAGTAGTCGCCTCAGTTGGGGCAATCCAAAACTTCGGCAGCTTTGTCTGCGCCTCATTTGCCCCCGTCATTACAGGCTGGCTGTTTGATCGCACACATTCGTTCCACCTGCCCCTGGTGATCTGTTCGATCGTCTCGATTCTCGGTGCGCTCTCGTACCTTCTGATTGTGAAGGCCCCGATCCTTCTAAGCGAGCCACACCCTTAGGGGGATTGATACAAACGGACTGATACTAGAGCGTGTTTCAGAAACCCGCTTTGTGTCAGGGCACGACTTCAGTCGTGCCGAAAGGGCCAGGAATGACAAGGGGTTTTAACCTCTGAGGGACTGCAATCGAGATACCGCTCCCATTTTTGAAACACGCTCTAATCTGTCAGCAAGCTGAGAAACTGCGCATTCAGTCTTACTCCTTTTTGCGGCGTCCAGGCCAGAACCAAAAAGTGTAAAATCCACCGATCAATAGCAAAAGAATGCCTCCAAACAAGTCAGGATGGTATTGCGAAAGCACGACCGCGGACGGATGGCGGAAATCGGCAACGGCAACGGCGAAGATGATGACACCATAGATGGCCAGCAACACTCCGATGAAGAACCACACCGGCACCATGTGCGCTTGCTTGCTCATAACTCTCCTCCTTCCATTGAGAGTTTTCCTACCAGAACATCCACTGCAGAATGACGAAGAAGATACCTACGCCGGCAGCCCAGAACACCGGCCGTTTGTAAAGCGGCATGCCCCGTTCACTGGGAAGATCTGTGAGTCCCCAAACCAGGCCTCTGAGCTGGTCATCGGGCTTGGGAGCAGTACACAGGCTCACAATGACAGTGACCAGGAAACATATGAGCCAGGACCAAAGCGCGCGGTAAAGATTCTCGGCCATTTCTTTCGCGTTGGGCGAAAGCGCAATCACAGCAAGATAAGAGTGGTTGACCTTGACCAGAGTAAACATGGCAATCGAAGAAACGGTTCCAGCCAGCAGCCCCCAGAATCCGGCTTTGGGGGTAGCGCGCTTCCAAAGCATTCCGACAAGCACAGTGGCGCAGAGGGGAGCAATGAAGAAGCTTACCAACGCCTGCATGTAATCCATAATGCTTTTGAATTGAGTTACGAAGTAGGCGGCGCCGATACTCAGAAATACTCCCAGGATTGTGCACCAGCGCCCGACGACCACTAACTGGGCGTCCGATTTCACTTTGGTTAAGTAAGGCCGGTAGATGTCGTAGGTCCAAACCGTGGCAAAGGCACTCAGGTTCCCTGCCATGCCGGACATGAAGCCGGCAATCAACGCGGTTATCCCCAGACCGAGAAGGCCCGGGCCGCAATAACGCGCAAGCATAAGTGGAAGCACTTCGTTATAAGTGTGCAAACCTTCTCCCGGCGTGCCTTCAGGAACCAGTTTGTAAGGCAGAAGAGCAAGACCCAACAGACCGGGGAGAATGACGATGAGCGGCACCATCATCTTGAAATATGCCGCGATGATGGGAGCAAGCCGCGCGGACCGGAGATCTTTCGCGGCCATGGCGCGTTGAATTACGAGAAAGTCCGTGCTCCAGTAGCCAAATGCAATTACACCGCCCAGCCCAAGCGCCATGCCAGTCCAATGCACTCCCATGGGATTGCCCGAGAAAGTGCCCAGGGTGCTCCAGAGGTGAACATATTCGTCGCTGTGAACGCGCTCGTGAATCTTCATTACCAAGCCGGACCATCCGCCCGCTTCGATCATTCCAAGGATAGGAACTGTCAGGACGCCGACCCAGATAAGAAAGAACTGCAGCACTTCATTGAAGATTGCAGAATACAGGCCGCCAAGAGTAACGTAGGCCGCCACGGTTAAAGAAGACACCCAGATGCTGAAGTGAATATTCCATCCCAGGACCACCTTCATGACGATGGCCATGGCATACATGTTGATGCCGGACATGAGAATGGTCATAAAGGCAAACGAAATCCCGCTGAGCGCACGGGTAGCCTCGCCATAGCGCAAATGAAGATATCCCGGCACAGAATGCGTCTTGGAGATGTAGTAAAGCGGCATCATCACCAGTCCCAGACACGCCAGGGACGGGAAGGCCGCTATCCAATAAAAGTGGGCTGCCAGGATGCCGTATTGATAGGTGGCTGCTGCCCAGCCCATCAGTTCAAGCGCGCCCAGGTTCGCGGAGAGGAAACTAAGTCCAGCAACCCATGCAGACATCTCTCGGCCTGCCAAGAAGAACTCGTTCGATGTATTCGCGTATCGCTTAAGGTAGACGCCGATGCCCAACACCATGGCGAAATAAATGACGATGATCAGCATATCTGCCGGGGCAAGAGAGATCAGCCGGTCTGCGGCCTGGAGCGTCACGGAAGCCGCAAATAAAGCTAGAACCATTGACTCGAATCTCCCGCTTCACAATTGATTCTCCCGGCGTTGCTGTTCCTGGAGAGGGATTTAGTAGAGCTTATCTGAATCCTTGGCAGGAAATAGTCCGACATATCGATAACAGTTGCATCTACGACCGGACGAGCTTGTCTAATTACTCCTCCGGAGAGCCCTTATCAGGATGTCCTGCTTGAATGGCGGTAGGTTGATAACGGCCTTTTCACCGCCCCGGACCTCAATCGACGGGGAGTATTCGCCGGTTACCGGAGAGTAGAGCGAAAGGTCATAAGTGCCCTGCGGTAACTTGACCGAAACGGCGCCTGCGATCGATTCTCCGGCGGCTGGTTCGCTCAATTCGCGCGAGTCTGCCAGGTAGGCCACGAAATCAAGCCCAGATACGGAAAGGGCGGACGCTACCAGATTTTGCGGATACTCGACGATCCAATCCCCGGACGGCTTCGAGTGAACATAATCAAACGAAACCATGAAGTCAGACAGATGCTGCATCCAGCTGCGGATCGCCTTGCGCGAAGCAGGGGTGCCCTGCTCGCTGCCGACCGTGATAGAGAAATCGATGTAGTCATAGTGGCATCCGCTCAGCGCTGCAGTCCACGCCCGCTTGCGGTGAATCGTCCAGCCCGTCGTGTCGCGATACATGCTGGCGGTATTATCTTCATCAAGGACGACGGGCTTGGGCCGAGAGTAAGATGCGCGGCAGAAACCCTGAACGCCATCCAGCTTCAACTCTTTCGACATGAAATCACCCATTTCAAATACCTTGCCGTCGAATTGGGTATTGGGCAGCGGATGGTCGTTCACTATGTCAAATACGTCATTGGTGAATGTGGCGTCCATGGGAAATGCGTTCTTAGCGGAATAACTGAAGGCTTGCTGGCCGGAGAGGAGATGAGGACGATTGAGCCGCTGCATTTCATCGCGCATAACTCGCGCCATTTCCTTCTGCCATGCGTCCACGTCCTCGCTTGACGCATGCCCGGCGAAGCCGCCGCCGGGCTCGTTGCAGATTTCGTAATACACGTTGTCATACCCGCTGGTTTCTTGAATGATCTTCCGGGCGTACCGAGTCTGCCAGCGCACCAGCTCCGGATTCTTGAGCGAAGTGTAGTCCTGCCATTCCACAGCGCCAACGTGTTGCAAGTTGTTCTCTGCCCGCAACGGATTCAACGCCCATATATTGTCTACATATGTGTTGCTGAATACGGTTAGTTCCACCACGATGCCATGCTTTGAAGCCGCATCGAGAAAGTGATGCAACCGGTCAAAATACTCTGGGTTCCACTTATCCAAATCATAGACAGGTTCGCCGTCCAGAGCCTTACCTGGACCGGTCCGCTGGAACGGAGCAATGAAGTCAGGAGATTCCGGCTTGCACGGAGAGGAGGGATTGCGGGCGCTCTGCAATTCCCGATAAAACAGAAAGGTTCGGGTCATGGTCATCCTGTGCGCCTGAGCGTCGTCGAGATACTTCTCGTAATCAAACGGGCGATTAATGACCGAACCATAATGTTCCGACGCGGAAAGCAGCAGGAGCGGCTTGCCGCGAAACAGCAGATACTTCGGATTCTCTGGGTCGATCCTGAGCGCATCCTGACCGCGCGCGGCACTGAAAGCAGCGAATGCCAAAAGAAGTACCCCAAACCAGACTTTCCTGCTGATCATATTTCCCATCCGGACTGACTGCCAGGGTCAGCCAACACACATCGCTTATTGCCACTCAATCAGCGATGACGAATCATCGGTGCTCCAGCAATCTTGAGATGCACGCGATAGACGCTGGTGCTGGCCGTTATGTAGAGGGTCTTGCGATCCGGCCCGGCCCAGGCGACATTGGATACCCGTTCAGGCATGAGAATGGTGGCCAGAGGTTTTCCCTCGGGTGAAAATATCCACACGCCGGCAGGACCTGCGCTGTAGATATTTCCCTGCTCATCGATTTTCATGCCATCCGGAGCGCCGGGACGCGGGTCAGAAGTAGCATCGTAGATTACTTTCGCCTCAGTCACCGAACCGTCCGGCTGCACGCGATAGCGAACCCAAAGTTTTTTTGGTTCGGAGTTATCGACGTAGAGATACTTTTCATCAGGGGAGAACGCGATGCCGTTAGGCCGGGTTAGATCGCTGACCAATAATTGCAAATCCGAGTTAGCAGGCGGTGCTCCGGGCCTGTGCTTCAGAGCATGGGGAAGCCGATAAACTCCGTTCACCGTGAGCTGCTTGTCTGGATCGTCGTCCTTCTGCGTGCGCAACCCGTATGGCGGGTCGGTGAAGTAAAGCGCGCCATCTGAGCTATAGACGAGGTCGTTGGGACTGTTGAGCCGCTTGCCCTGGTACGAATCCGCAAGTATGGTAATTGGCGCTCCCGGATCCAATGACTCCAGCCTGAAGACATTGCGTTGCGCGTGACCTGCAACTGTAAGTCGGCCAAGAATGTCGAGGGTCATCCCATTCGATCCCGGCTCAGGACCACCGTACGGAGTGGCGCCCTTGTATCCGCTGGGTTTGATGAAGGTGCTCGCGCCGGCATCCGGCGTCCACTTCTGGATGCTGTTGCCCGGTATATCCGCGAAGAGAAGACTGTCCTTGGTCCACACCGGGCCTTCGGTCCAGGTGTACCCTGCGGCGATGCGCTCAAGTGTGGCATCGGCGGGGATGATGCGATCAATGGATGCATCCAGCCTGTCGACCTTGAGCGGGGTCGAGTTCTCGACGCTGGCGCCATCAATTGCAGACGGATTAGACCGGGCGGAGACTTTCACCTGATTGATCATGGATGCACACAAGGCGGCCGCCGCAACGATGAGAAACAGTTTGAGCTGTCGCGTCTTTCTCATTGAATTCTTTCTGCAACTTAATTTTGCCCTAATCGGATTTCTGGCAGTGGTCAACCCAGGTGATTCAACGCAGTCTGGAAAAGCTGGCCATTCACCATTAACTCTTTGCTTGACGCCTGTCAAGGGGTGTCAGCGCACAGCAAGATACCTCCTTGCCATTGTCTTGATGAATCCAATGCCATCAAAGGCCACCGATTCCGGAGTTGCCGCAAGATCGCGCCAGATTGCCGCTGCTGTTGCAATCTCCGGTATGTTTGAGCCGAAGCTCTCGATGGTCAACCACCCGTCGAATCCGATCTCATTGATTGCCTCAAACACGGGTACCCACTCGACGTGCCCGGTGCCGGGCGTACCTCGATCATTCTCACAAGTGTGGACATGGATCAAATGACGCGCTACTGTGCGGTAACCGTCGGCGATATTTTTCTCTTCGATGTTGGCGTGGAATGTGTCAAACAGTATCCCCACGTTGCGGTGCCCGACCTCGTCGCAAAAGCTGGCCGCATCGTCCGCGGTATTCAAAAAAAAGGTCTCGAAGCGATTCAGGGGCTCAATCGCGGCCACTACCTCATGCTGTGCGAGCCAGGGACCAAGCTGTTGCCAACAATCAACTGCACGATTCCATTCTTCCGCTGTCCGGCGCTTTCCCGTCAGATATCCGACCGGCGAATACAATGGGCCGGCGATGATCTTTGCGCCGGCTTCGGCTGTCGTGGCGATGTTCTCGCGTAACTGTTCGATAGCCTTGGCTCGAATCTCGGCGTCCTCTGAAATCAGGCTTAGCCCGTCAACCAGAACAGAACAGATGGTGCAGTCCATGCCAGTATCGGCGAGTCCTCGGCGCAGCGCAGCAACCGCGAAGTCGCGCCCCTTGTACATCGGCACCTCGACGCCATCGAAACCGGCCGCTTTAATGCGCGGCAACAGCGGCAAGTGGGACTCATCAAAGTTTGCCGTCCAAATTAAGAGGTTAACTCCGAATCTCATACGCCCTCCCCAGGATGAATCCGTCCCTAGCCGCGGCTAATTCTGCCAACCAGCACATGGCCATTTGATGCGAGTCCCGGTCCACGCAAAGCTGGGGGGTCTTCCCTTTAGATCAGAGATTGGCCGACGAAATGCCTGGGGATCGAAGGGCCAATCTTTGACCCACTCATGCCAGAATTCCTCCCGGATGCCGCTTCAAGATTTCCGGATCGTAAATCGAGGCGAAAACATCGGCTTCCTTGCGAATGCGTGCCCAGGTAGCATCTGCCTCCATCATGCTCTCCATGACTCCAAGATAGCGGCCGGACTCGATGTTGCCATATTTGAAGAATGCGTCGGTGATGATCACCGTTCCCTTTTCCGTATTGATCGCCACCGCAATGGAAGATCGATGGTGGACGCCAGCCCAGAAGACCCGAATCCCCGGCAGAATATCCTCCTCATCGGCAAGGAGACGAACTTTTTCCCATCCTTCATTTTGCAGATAGTGGTTGACGTCGGGCGGAATGCGCAAATGGCGTGGAACGTGAAGATGATAGTAGGGCGCCTGAAAGTCTTCAATCCATCCACGGCGCGACATGGCAATTGTCGCGTTGGAAAACATCGGAATATTCGCAGTTGCGTACGCCTGCAGAGGCGTGACCAGGACCGTCGTGATTTCTTCGGGCGTGAGCCCCTGGGAACGAAGGATATTCTGCGGCAATTGCTCATCGGTGCGTACGATTTGCGCTTCAGGGTATCCGAAGAAGCTAAGCCACGCCTTGTTGATGATTGCGAGGTCCTGCGGAGGGCCGGTGTTGATGAGAATATTCTGCCCTCCGCCTCGAATAAGGTAGATGAGGGTATTCATTTCTTCCCGCTGGTTCCAACTTTCCATCCAGTAGACTTCAGGCCCCGGGACCCAGAATGTACCTGCGTTGAAAGCCTGCACCGAATACTTCATGCTGTTTCGCTCCTTTGAACAACATGTGCTCGAAACTTGCGCACTCCGTCAAGGAACACGCTGATATCGCTGCCCAGGCTGATTGCACGAAATCCCTTGTCAATCCAATGCACCGCCGATTGTGGGGATGGCGGCAGAAATCCCGGAGCAACGCCATGTTTGCGGCATGCGGCAATAAGTGACTCCATCGCGGCAAGAAGGCGAGGATGGTCGAATTGGGCAGGAATGCCCATGGAGACAGTGAGATCGTAGTGTCCCATCCACGCTACGTCCACACCAGGCACGGAGACAATGTCATCCAGGTTTTCAAATGCTCTTTCCGTTTCGAAAAGAAGGATGACCGCTATCTCCTCGTTTGCCTGGGCGAAGAACTCGGGGCTTCCTGCGCGATAAAGATCGTGCGCAATGCCGAGGGCTACACCTCGCTTGCCGGCCGGTGCGTACTTGAGCTGGCTCACGATGTCTTGAGCTTGCTGCCTTGTTTCAACACGAGGTACCATGACGCCTCGCGCCCCGAGGTCCAGGACGCGGGACAACGGAGCAAAATTCAAATCCGGAACACGCGCCATGGGAACGATATTGCTGCCGCGACAAGAGGCAATCATCTCTGAAAGCAGGCCAATGTCGCATCGACCGTGTTCCATGTCGAAGATGACGAAGTCGAGTCCGCATCCGGCGAGCATGGGCCCGATGCCCGGAGTGAAGAGCTCAAGGACCATCTGTCCCAGGAGGGTTTCGCCTTGTTGAAGCCTCTGTCGAAAGCCATTCATCGCACGCTCTCCATTGAAGCAAAGGCAGCTCTGTGCCGCGCAAGCTTTTCGAGGAACAGGGGGTGGTTGAGCACCTGGCGATTGACTACATCGTTCGGTACCTCTCCGCGGAATATTGCAAGCGCGCCCATGCAGTCCGCTCGGCCCATATCGCGAAAGAGCTCTTCGGTCCAGGCAATTGAATGAGAAGTGAGGATGACATTGTCCATCCCAGCGAGCGGCGAGGCGGCGCTGAGAGGTTCCTGTTCAAAAACATCAAGGGCGGCTCCGCCGATTTGCCCGCTCTGCAATGCGTGGATCAGCGCAGCTTCCTGGACGATGGGACCGCGTGCTGTGTTGATCAGAACCGAATCCGATTTCATCAGTGCGAATTGTACCTCTCCAATCATCCCGCGGGTTTGAGGAGTCAGAGGGCAGTTTACGAGAACGTAGTCAGAAGTGCGAAGAAGTTCCTCGAGAGGGACCAACTCCACGCCGAGTTGTAATGCCTTCTCGGTCGTAGCGTATGGGTCAAAGGCCAGGAAGCGTTGCACGTCCAATGTGCGCAGAATGCGAATGGCTTCCGACGCAATGTTGCCCAAGCCAATCGTGCCGACGACACGGCCTCGCGGTTCGCGCCCGAGGCGGCGAGTGCTTTCGACCCAGCTTCCCTGGCGAACCTGGCGATCTTTGATGGTGAGCCTGTGAGAGAGCGCCAGCACGAAGAGAAGTATGGACTCAGCCACCGGCCGCACCACGCCGCCTGGGGTGATGAAGACGGCAATGCCTCGCTCGGTGCAGGCATCGAGGTCGACATTGTCATAGCCAACGCCGCAGCGACCGATTGCGCAAAGTCTCGAGATTCCGCGTAGCGACTTAGCCGTAACTCTCGGCTTCAGAGAGATCAGGACATCGTATCCTTCCAGTTGCTCCGGCAAATACTCAGCCTCATATTTAGGAACAAAGTGGTGCGAAAGCCCCGGATAGCCTTCAAGCAATGACAAGCCAATGTCAGGAAAGACCAGTGTGCCCTGATCGTCGCAAAAGTCGGCGGAGAGCCCGACACGAAATCGATTCATTGGCTGCTCAAAGCCGGAGGTTGGCGGATAACTCATGCTTTGTTCTCTAGCACCACCACCCAGTCTTGAAAGATGGGCACCTCAGCTATCTTCCACGGCCCGTTTGCATCGGGAGTTATGGTGCCGATCTCCGTTTCGACGCCGTCAGTGGGGTTAAAGAAAAATGCGCGGTATGACCCCGCCTTCAAGTTACGGAAGCTGGCGGTCGAATAAGCAGGAGTATAGGCAATGATTGCCTCCCCTGGGACGTTTGCGGCGAAGGGCTTCCAGTAATTGGATTTGCTCCAGCGAGGATCAATCAGGTCGGGTTGAGGCTCGAGCTTCCACCAGGAATAGCGGGTGAGAAGACGCTTGGCAAGCCCAAGCTGGCCCGATCCGGGAAGCTGGGCGGCGACATCCCAGGCAGGCCCGCCCCAGGAATGACCGTGCGGCGAAAGGCCGTAAGGCTTCTCGCGCGTGTTGACTTGCCAGATGCCGTTGGCGCCGTAGGTGTGTCCCGCGTTGCCGCTGAGCATCGCCGACCAGAACATGAACCGCTGCACTTCCTGCCGGCTTGCTTCCTGAATGCCCTCGTAACAGACTTCGCCAATCAACACCGGCATGGTTGGGATGGCGGCCAGCGACCGATTCACTGACTCGATTGTGTTAGGTACGCTTTGGCGATCGTCGTGGCCCGTTTGGAGCATGTCAAAGTCAAGCACCGATGGATCGTCCACGCAAAGCCGCGAAGTGCTGGATGGATGAATTGTTATCGGGTGATGATGGGGATCGGTGGCATGTACGTAGCGAGCCAACTCCGTCAATCCATGCTTCTGAGTTTCGGCATCCTGCTCTTTGGTCTTCGAGAGGTAGTAAGGCATGGTGCCTTCACCTGCGAGGCACCAGACTACCGGATAGGCACTCCACCGGGCAATGAGATACCGCCAGTGTTGCTTGACCTTGTCCATGCCCATGCGGGGAATGAAGTATCCCCAGAAGCCGACGATGCAGGCTGCCAGGCCGTGATCCGCCAGGTGTTGAATGCGGACATCAGCCATGTCGAAGTAGGCGGGATTGATGCTCTTGTAATCGCGATCCCAGGGAAACCCGGCTTCATTTGCGCCACGGTCGTCGAAGGGCTCCATGTCTGGATAGAGGCCGGCAACGATCTGAACCATGGTGAAGCCTTTCTGCACCCGGTCGGCTGTCAGGGTCTGGAAGCCGTCGGGCCAGCTCAGGCGCTTGCATAGGCCCATCCACCAGGTATCACCGAGCCAAAAGAAAGGTGTACCGTCGGAATGCTGGAAATGCCGCTTGTCATCCGTAACCTTCAACACGCCGTGCTTATAGTGAGAGTTCTGGCCGGAGTATGGCTCCACTTGCAATGTCGCTTTCTGATCGTGAAGATCATGATTGCTTTTGTCATTGCAGGCTGAACGAATCGAATAAACGCCGGGTAGCGGTGGAGCATATCGCACTCGCCATGCAGAGCCACCAGCCCAGAAGCCCGGAACACGCTCCTCCTGACCAGAAGGAAGCGTGATAATGGCGTCCACATCCACCTGGTTGAAAGGGTCAGGGTATTGCTTTCCGCTCAGATAAGACCATTCCGTCGGCGAGCCTGAAGTGGCGACTCTGTCTTCACCGAGGCTGCGCACTGCTGCTGAGCTTGCCAGGCTGCTGATGGCAAGAGTCTTTACGAACGATCTCCTCGACATTGCGTCCAACATTGGCGTTTCTCCCGACCCAAGGAATTTAGACCATCCGATGATTGGTTAAGCATCCAGATTGTGTCAAGGGCCTTTTGATATGGGCTTGGTGAAGCTCTCAGTGCTGCGTGACGCCTTTCAAGCGGCTTCCATACCACTGAAGAATTTTCTTGACATGGGATCAATGCGGTAGATAATCCACTAGACGACGGATCGATTGCCTGACGGTCTGATGCGTATCGCCGGGAGGAAAGTTTGATCGAGTGCTCTTTCCCAGTCAAGGAAGCGATTCTCTGCGCGCGGACGCGCGAGGCGATACCACTGGGAATTGCGGGCGTGGAACTTTATACCTTTGTCTCGGAAGCATGCGGGGCCACCGGCTTCAGCACCGGAATCGCAAGATTCAAGCCCAGCGCATTTCTGCCCTACCATTCCCATACATTCAGCGAGGTCATTACGGTGCTTCAGGGTTCGGCGCGCGTGCTGGTTGAAGGCAGGGTTTATCGGCTGAATCCGCGGGATTCCGTGCACATTCCTGCAGGCGTTGCGCATCAGGTGGAGAACCGCGCTTTTGACGAAGAACTCGTCGCCCATTGGTCTTTCGCGACTGCCAGACCGACAAGAGAAATCGTCGATCGGACTTTTTCGGTGGATGATCGAGGCACAGGCGATCCGACGGATGACGATCCGGAGACCATTGTCCGATTTAAGAGCGAGTCGGTTTACGAACTATCGAAGGGCGCTTTCTTTTTGGACCTATTCGCACGCAGGTTCGGTGCGCGAGGGATTTGCGGCGGACATGGACAGTTTCTCCCGGGCGCTTCTCTCCCATGTCACATTCACGATTTTGACGAGTCGATCACAATTGTGAGGGGTACAGCGGTTTGTCTGGTTCAAGGCCATCGATACGAACTGAGCGACAATGACACTGCATTTGTTCCCAAAGGTCTGCCGCATCGGTTTCTGAATCTATCCGACGGAGAAATGGCCATGGTTTGGGTCTATGCAGGGGATGAACCAGACCGGCGTGTCGTTCAATCCGAATATTGTTCGGGAGAACTCGCATGGCGTGGACCGGAGTTTGCATAACACTCATAAGCCAAAATTGGTCTCGAGCAGGAGCCTATGAAGAACCTTGAGAATTTTATCCATGGCAAGTTTATTCCTTCAGAAGGAACTCAACGCATTGAGGTGCGGAACCCTGCCACCGGCAGCATTATTTGCACTGTCCCAGACAGCGCAGAACGTGACGTTGAGGCCGCAATATCATCTGCAATGGCCGCGCAACGATCGTGGGAGAAGCAACCCGCAGCGCATCGAGCAAAGTTATTGAAGGCGCTTGCCGCCAAGATTCGCGAGAATGTAGAGCCTATAGCGCGCGTCATTACCGAGGAGCAGGGGAAGACACTTGGCCTGGCACGGGTCGAGGTAGACTTCACCGCGGACTATCTGGAGTACATGGCGGAATGGGGCCGACGGATCGAGGGTGAAATCGTCGAGAGCGATCGTCCCGGCGAGACGATCTTTTTATTCCGCCGGCCGATCGGGGTGATTGGCGGGATTCTACCCTGGAACTTTCCGTTTTTCCTGATTGCGCGCAAGGCCGGCCCTGCGTTGATTACCGGAAATACGATCGTAATCAAGCCCAGCGAAGAGACACCGCATAACGCCGTAAAGTTTTGCGAGCTGCTGCAGGAAATGGAGTTTCCCGCGGGGCTGATCAATGTCGTCCATGGACGAGGCGCTTCCGCGGGTCATGCACTAACTCGCTCCCCCCGTATTGGGATGATCAGTTTCACCGGCAGTGTGGATACCGGGTCGCTGATCATGTCGGCGGCCGCGAAGAATATAACAAAGCTGAATCTGGAGTTAGGCGGCAAGGCACCCGCAATTGTAATGGCAGATGCAGACATCGATCTTTCCGTGCGGGCGATCACGGCCTCGCGCACCATCAATAGCGGCCAGGTGTGCAATTGCGCTGAACGAGTCTATGTGCAGCGTGCAGTGGCAGGGCAGTTCGTGGAGAAACTCACTGCCGCGATGCGGGCGACTCGCTACGGAGATCCGCTTCAGGATGAAACTGTAGGGTACGGACCACTGATCAATGAAGCCGGCTATCGCAAGGTTGAGCGCCTGGTGGGAAGCGCTTTGCAAGCTGGGGCCGCTCTTCATACGGGCGGGAAACGTGGAGAGGGCGACGGGGGTTACTATTACGAGCCTACGGTGATCACGGGCTGCACGCAGCAGATGGATATCATTCGGCAGGAGATTTTCGGGCCTGTGATCCCGATTGTTGAGGTGGAAGATCTGGATGAGGCGATCGTCTACGCGAACGACTCAGAATACGGATTGACCTCATCCATCTACACGCGAGACTTGAATGTGGCTTTGCGAGCGTGCCAGGAAATTAGATTTGGCGAGACCTATATCAATCGCGAGAACTTCGAGGCCATGCAAGGGTTCCACGCAGGATGGCGGAAGAGCGGCATTGGCGGGGCTGATGGAAAGCACGGACTCTATGAGTTCATGCAGACTCACATTGTGTATATGCAAAGAAACTGAGCTTCGGTGAATGGGTTGATTCCCGGAGTCGTTGAAAGGAATTTCCGAATAATCGTTAAGAGATGGGCACCGTGGGCAATTCGATTCGATTGCGGCCTGATATACAGCCTTGCTGGGAGATAGCGACGAGAAAGACTGCATGAAACTGCAAGGGAGAGTTGCGATCGTTACAGGAGCCGCCAGCGGGATCGGCAGGGCGAGCGCAATTGAATTCGCTCGCGAGGGCGCAAGGGTTCAGGTTGTGGACACGGATGAAAGCAACGGCAAAGAGACGGTGGAGACAATTTGTGCGCAGGGGAACGAAGCGTTCTTCACCAGTGCCGACGTTTCGAGTGAGGCAGAGGTTAAGCGATTCATTGAAGCTGTCATTGAGCGCTGGGGAAGAATCGACGTCCTGTTCAACAATGCGGGTGTCCTGCTCGTGAAATCAGTTGAAGACATGACCAGCGATGAATGGGACCGCGTCATGTCAGTCAACGTCAAGGCAGCCTTTCTCGCCATCAAATACGCGGCTCCCCATATGCGACGAGGCGGCGGGGGTGCAATTCTCAACACCGGTTCGATTGCCAGCTTCACCGGCCAGTTGGGCACGCCAGCCTATAGCGCATCGAAGGGAGCGATCGCACTGCTCACAAAATCTCTGGCGCTTGACCTTGGACGGGACCGCATTCGCGTGAATTGCATCTGTCCCGGGATTACTGATACCCCCATGCTGCGCGAGCATCTCGGTCATGGAGCCGAGGGAGAGGCGCATATTCGTGCTCGCTTGTCGCGCGTGCCAACCGGCGCCATTCTCAGCCCTGAAGATGTTGCTCGTGCGGCGCTTTACCTTGTCTCCGACGATTCCATCGGCATCACAGGCGTTTTACATGTGGTGGATGGCGGACTGCTGGCAGCGGCCGAGTACGACGTTCCTCTCTGAAACCCTTACTTCAACCCCAGGTAGTTCCCATAGCCCACGATCATTGTGGAACCAACCAGCGTAAGCAGCGTCAGAAACACCAGCGTTTTGGTTTTCGCGCTCACGCCGCGCCACTCCTTCAACGCGATACCCCACAACGTGCTGAAGATGATGATGCTGGCCATGTGCAGCGTCCAGCTCGAGAATTTGTAGCGCCCCATCTGTGTTTCACCCATGGTGTAAAAGAAGAACTGCATGTACCAGGTGGCGCCCGCTACCGCGGAGAACAAGTAATTCCATCCAAGCGAGGGCGCCTTTCTCCCGCTCACAAGCATCTCAAGCGCCATCTCCGTCGAAGCAGCATCGGTGGGGTTCTCAAGCGGCGGATGTTCGCTCGTTCTCTGCGTGTCTGCACCTTCGGGAATGCGCAGGTACTCGCCATAGCTTCGATTGCGCATGTTGAGGACTGCGCACCACACAAAGTTGGTGGTGAACCCGCCGGCCAGCACGATCACCAGCACCGGCAGGCCCTGCCACATGGTGCTGGTTCCATGCAACAGCGTAAGCGCCTTTATTGGGCTGCCCGCATCCAGTCCGAACGCGAAGCAGGAGCTCATGACCCCGCAGAAAGTGGCTACGCCCAGGCCCCGCTTGAGGTTAAACTCGCGAATGCTGGCCAATTTCTGCTCGTGCGAAAGTTCACGCTCCTTTGAAATTCCAGCCGCTCCGGCAAACAGAATGCCCAACACGCAAATGCCCACGCCCACCAGGATCACAACGCCCGAGCGCTCCCGGAGCAAATGCGCGAACTGGCCGTGAAAGATGGGCGGGACCAGAGTGCCGAAGACGGCTGTGTAGCCGAGCGCCACAGCCATACCCAGCGACAAGCCCAGATAGCGCATCGTCAGCCCGAATGTCAGTCCGCCCAGCCCCCAAAGCAAGCCGAAAAAATAGCACCAGAAAATGGCAGACGCCGGTGTACCGCGCAGCACTGGCATCAGGTCATGGGTCAACAATCCAGCCATGGCCCAGGGCATGACAATCCAACTGACCACTCCTCCGGCCAGCCAGTATGTCTCCCATGACCAACCGCGCACCTGGCGGTACGGCACATAAAAGCTGGCCGACGCCAAGCCGCCCAGCCAATGCAGAAACACTCCTAACAACGGATTCGCGCCCAACTTGTTTCGCTCCCTGATGGTGAGATTCTGCTTCGGAACTGCTTTGCGCCAAGCCGGCTGATGCGAAATACGCAGCCGTTCGTTCCATCTGTGAGTGTAGTCCCAGCCGCCCAAATCTGGATGGTGGCAGCATTGATTTAGGCCTGGTTATCAAAGGCGAGAGCAGATTTATCGTTAAGGATTAGCCGGACCTTGACACGCTTGAGTACGTCCGGCTAGCTTCGACATGGACATAAATCCTCAATCGAAGAGCGCGCCATCCGGACTCGGTTCGATGAGCGTGGACGTTATGAAAGCGCGCGCTGTTTGACGGTGAATCCATGCAACGGCGTGAAGCTCTCAAACTCGCGGCTCTCACCGCATCCGCGCTGGCCCTGCAACGGCCAACTGCGGCTGCGACCATTGCCCATCCGATCATCGATGCACATATTCATCTCTTCGATCCGTCGCGTCCCGGCGGAGTTCCATGGCCGGAGAAGGACGACAAGGTTCTCTACAAGCCTGCATTGCCGGAGCGTTACATGGCGATTTCTGCGCCGTATGGTGTGGTGGGCGCCATCGCCATTGAGGCCAGTCCCCTGGCCAGCGACAATGACTGGCTCCTGAAGATTGCGGCCAACTCCCCTTTCGTCGTTGGTGTGGTCGGCGATCTTGTGCCTGCCACGCCGTCCTACCTCAGTGAACTTGAGCGTCTCCATGCCGACCCCCTGTTCCTCGGGTTTCGCTATGGCAATCTCTGGGACCGCGATCTCTCGGTGGATTTATTGAAGCCGGGCTTTATCGATGGCGTGAAGGCCCTTGCTCAGGCCGAACTGGTACTCGAGAGCGCAAATCCGGACCCAAAGTTGATCCGCGCGATTCTAAATGTGACGGGGAAAGTGCCCGACTTGAGGTTCGTGGTCGACCATCTTCCCAACGGCGTGTTGCCGAGCGAGCAGGCTGCGCGCGATGAGTACTGGACGAACCTGCGCGAGCTGGCGCGGAACCCGCGCGTATTTGTGAAGCTGTCGGAGATACCTGTCCTGGCAAGCGGAAAGCTCGTGACGGACGCGCAGTTTTACAAGGGGCCACTCGATGCCATCTGGGATGTATTCGGTGAAGACCACATACTTTTCGGGAGCGATTGGCCGAATAGCGATCATGTGGCGCCTTACGCAGATACGCTGGCAATCGTCCGAGGGTATATCTCAGGAAAGAGTGCCGCGGCGCGAGAGAAATACTACTGGAAGAATTCGATTTCCGCTTACAAGTGGCGTCGCAGATCGCCGGATCAGCCCGCATCGTAGCCGGGGAACACTTTGATCGAGGGGCATGAGACAGAAATGTGGAACCCTCTGAGAAGGCCGAAGGAGACTTGTCCAGGGCATATGGCGAGGGTTAAGCTTAGGCTCCGCCGTTACCCGAGGCACCTTCGATGGCTTGTTGCGGTGTTGATCTGGGCCGCCTCGATGCCGGGAGCTGGGCAAACTCAATTCTCGAATCCAGTTTCCATTCAAGTCGACCTCGCAAAGTTGCAAGGCAAATATAAGCCGATTTACAGCTGGTTTGGCTACGACGAGTCGAACTTCACGACCATGAAGTACGGCAAGCAACTGCTGAAGGAGTTACACGACCTGAGCCCTGTGCCGGTGTACATCCGCACACATCATCTGCTGACGTCGGGGAAAGGTGTGGCGGAACTCAAGTGGAGTTCATCGAACGTATTTTCTCTGGACTCAGATGGAAAGCCGGTGTACGACTTCACCATTACCGACCAGACCTTTGACGAGTTCCAGAAAGCGGGTGTGCGGCCGGTGGTCGAGCTGGGCTTTATGCCGAAGGACCTTGCCGCCGAAGTTCGGGGAGTGGATGTTTACCAAGTTCACTATCCGGGCCGCACGATGGCCGGAGCTTCCAACAATCCGCCCAGGGATTATGCGATATGGGGCGAACTGGTGCGGAGATATACCGAGCACCTCGTGGAGCGTTATGGGAACGAGCAGGTAAGTACGTGGTACTTCGAAGTATGGAATGAACCGGATATTGTCTATTGGCATGGCACGCCCGCGGAGTATTACAAGCTCTACGATTATGCGGTGGCCGGCGTTCGAGCGGCCTTGCCGAATGCCATCGTCGGCGGACCGGCAAGCACGGGTCCGGCTTCGGAGAGAGCCGCAACTTTTCTGGATAACTTCCTGAAGCATTGCCTGAACGATAAAAGCGCGGCTGATGGCAAATCGGTTCCGCTCGATTTCATTTCATTCCATCCCAAGGGCCAACCGGCAATGGTGGAGGGGCATGTGCGGATGGGGCTTGCGAACGAGTTGAAGGCGGCGGAAAACGGCTTCCAAATTGTCGCAAAGTATCTGCAATTTATTAACCTGCCAATCATTCTGAGCGAGGCCGATCCGGAGGGATGCGCGGCTTGTTCGATGAAAGAAAATCCTGCGAACGCTTACCGCAACGGGCCACTTTATGCAACGTATACGGCGGCGGCAATCAAGGCGCTGCTCGACCTTCAGGACCGATCAAGGGTAAGCCTGATCGCGATGTTGTCGTGGTCGTTCGAGTTTGAGAACAAGGACTTCTTCGAAGGGTTTCGCACACTGGCGACAAATGGTGTGGACAAGCCGGTGCTGAATGTATTCCGTATGGCCGGGTTGATGTCAGGCGAGCGGGTCATGAGAAGCAGTACGGGCCAGGTTCCGCTCGACGACATTGTGAGCAGGGGCGTGAGGCAGACGCCCGATATAGACGCTCTTGCAACCAGGGCAGATCATGAAGCGGCAGTCATGCTGTGGAATTACCATGATGACGACGTACCCGCGACTGGTGCAGAGGTGCAGGTGACGATTGCGGGGTTTCCGGCAGGTGTGAGGAAGGTGATGCTGGAACACTATCGGATCGACGACACGCACAGCAATTCGTACAGCGTGTGGAAGGCGATGGGTTCTCCCCAGACACCGACGCCCGAGCAGTATGCGCGGCTGAAGGAGGCGGGACAACTGGAGCTTCTGCAATCCCCTGAATGGCTTGATGTAACCGACAGCAAGGTGACGATTGGTACGGATCTTCCGCGGCAGGCTACATCGCTGATGCGGTTGACCTGGTGATGGGGTGGCGACGCTGTTGAGAGAACTGAACCAAACCACGAAGCCACGCTCGATCGAAGTGAATTGGCATTTTGTCGCGATGGTAACGGCGGCCATTGCCATCAGCTACTTCGACCGCCAGACGTTGCCAGTGGCAATCTCTTCGATCGAGCGGACAATCCCGCTGAGCGATCAGCAATTCTCGTGGCTGCAATTCGCGTTTTTGATTCCATACGCGCTTTTATATGCGGGCGGCGGGCGGTTGCTCGATGCGTTGGGGACGCGGCGAGGATTCATTCTGATCATGGTGTGGTGGTCGGGGGCGTGCGCTCTGCATGGGCTGGCGATGAACTTCGGCTTCTTGCTGGGGGTTCGGTGCCTGCTGGGGATGGGCGAAGGCGGAGCGTTTCCCGCAGCAACCAGAGTTGTGGCGGAGTGGGTCCCTCTCGACCGGCGATCGACGGCCATGGGGATTATCAACGCGGGGACCGCGCTGGGATCGGTGCTTGCTCCCCCGTTGATCGGCATAGTGCTTTTAACCAGTGGGTGGAGGACGGTGTTCTTCGCGGCGGGCGCGATGGGTTTGGCGTGGGTGTTGTGGTGGTCTGCCAGCTATCGGGGAAGCAACGACGCTTCCACCATTTCACTGGATGCGAGGCGGATTAGGCAGGAGTTTTCATTCGCTGAAATTGTTGGCATGCGAACTGTTCGGGTGCTGGTGTTCGCCAAGTTCATGAGCGACTCGGCGTGGTACTTCTACCTGTTCTGGCTACCGAAGTATCTCTACGATGTGCGAGGCTTCGACGTTAAGCAAGTAAGCTACTATGCCTGGATTCCATACGCTGCGTCAGGGGTTGGGAGCTTTCTGGGAGGGTGGCTTTCGAGCGCGTTGTTGAGCCGGGGAAGGTCGCTTGATTTCTCAAGAAAGCTAGTCCTTGGCCTGAGCGCACTGTTTATGCCGGTGGTGATGCTTGTGCCGCATGTGCCTGCCGGGTGGGCGTTGTTGTTGTTCAGCATTGCATTTTTCAGTCAACAGTCCTGGTCCGCCTTGATTATGACGCTGCCCGCAGACATCTTTCCGCTCGCCGTGGTGGGGTCGGTATCGGGACTGGTTGGATTTGGCGGAGCGATCGGCGGAGCCATCTTCGGCGTGGTCGCTGGACGTCTGCTTGGCCATGGATTTGGATATGAGACATTGTTTCTTGTCGCAGGCACCTTTCACCTAATTGGATTTCTGGCTATTCTGCTCTTCGGGGGCACAGTCCAGCCATTCATGACCCGAAACCCGGTACCGAAAGTGAGCCAAGCATGAAGATCACCGAAGTGCGCACGCGCGTTGTTCAGTGGGAGGGCGAGACAACGCCGCTGCCTCCTCACTTTTGCACCAATCCGATGGACCTGGTCATGTTCCGCGAGGCGTCCATGGGGAACTTTGCATTTCATGGATGGGTGCTGGTGGAGATATTCACGGATGCGGGACTGGTTGGGCTGGGCAATGCGGCGCTTTCGCCCCTGGTGACGAAGGCTTGTATCGATACTTACCTGAAGCCGCTGCTGCTGGGAGCGGACCCATGGGACATCGAGTACCTGTGGCAGCAGACGTATCGGCGGACAATGGCGTTCGGACGCAAGGGCGTGGGGATGACGGCGATCAGCGCGGTCGATATTGCGTTGTGGGACTTGCTGGGGAAGTCCGCCAAACAACCTGTGTTCCGGCTGCTTGGAGGACGAACGAAGAAGCGCATTCCGGTTTATGCAAGCCGCCTGTACGCCATGCCGCTGGATGAACTGCGGGTGGAGGCGCAGCGCTACAAGGATGAAGGGTACAAGGCGATGAAGCTGCGTTTTGGCTGGGGGCCGATGGATGGCGCGGAGGGGATGCAGAAAAACATCGCGTTGGTGCGAGCGGTCCGCGAGGTGGTGGGCGATGGCATCGACTTGATGGCGGACGCGTACATGGGTTGGACGCTCGACTATGCGAAGCGCATGCTGCCGCTGCTGGAGCCGTTCCATTTGCGCTGGCTGGAAGAACCGGTGATCCCGGACGACACGCGCGGTTACAAGGAACTGAAGGCCTGCGGGCGAGTGCCGATTGCGGGTGGAGAGCATGAGTTTACCGTGTTCGGCTTTCGCGATCTGCTGGAAGCGAATGCGCTCGACTATATTCAGTTCGACACGAATCGCGTCGGAGGCATAAGCCAGGCGCGCAAGATCGCGGCGCTGGCTGAGGCGTACCAGGTTCCGGTCATTCCGCACGCGGGGCAGATGCATAACTACCATGTGGTGATGGCCAGCCTGAATTCACCGATAGCTGAGTTCTTTCCCAAGGTCGATGTCGAGGTGGGAAACGAGCTGTTCTGGTACATATTCGACGGCGAACCGGTAGCTGTGGATGGTTCTATCGATCTGGATGAAAACACACCAGGGCTTGGCCTGACCGTCAATGAAGAGTCGCTGAAGCGCTTCAAGATCATCGAGTAGAGGAAGAGGAGGATTATTTCTGTGGCTGAAAATGTAGCGATTCTTGGACTGGGTACGATGGGCGCCGGCATGGCGGCAAACTTGCTGAAGGCTGGATTTTCGCTGACCGTGTATAACCGAACTGCAGCGAAAGCGGGTGGGCTGGTGAGCCTTGGCGCGCGGCTGGCGTCGACACCGGCGGAGGCCGCGCAGGGCGCATCGATCGTCATTGGAATGCTTGCCGACGACGGGGCATCGCGCGAAGTGTGGGCAGGCAAAAATGGGGCGCTTGAAAGCGCGGTGGCTGGAACAATCCTGGTTGAATCGAGCACGGTAAGCCCAGCGTGGATCGCGGAGCTTGCCGAGTTGGCCGCACAGCATGGCGCGGAGTTGCTGGACGCTCCGGTCACTGGGAGCCGCGGTCAGGCTGCGGCTGGCCAGCTTGCGTTTCTGGTGGGTGGAAGCGAGCGAGCCCTCCAGGCCGTGACGCCGGCACTGAAGGCAATGAGTAAAGACGTTATTCATCTGGGGCCGACTGGAAGCGGAGCGAAGATGAAGTTGATCAACAACTTTTTGGCTGGGGTTCAGGTGGCGTCCCTGGCCGAAGGGCTGGCGTGGATTGAGCGCAGCGGGCTCGACCGGGAAAAGGCTCTGTCGATATTGAAAGCGGGTGCGCCGGGCAGTCCTCTGTTTGCCACCATCTCGGAACGAATGGTCAGCCATAACTACGATGTGAACTTTCTGCTCAGGCTGATGATGAAAGATCTGACGTATGCGCAGACGGAAGCAGCGCGGTGCAACGTCGATTTGGAAACGGCTGCGGCGGCGCGAAGACGCTTTGAAGCCGCTGTGGCGAAGGGGTTTGGCGAACAGGATATGGCGGCGGTGATTGAGCCGCTGCGGAACCTTTAAGGTGCTGATGTTCTTCGTGAAGATCTGGTGGCGGAGGATGCGATCCTCAGGTACGCCACGAACACATCACAATTTTGGAGTCTTCTTCTTCGCAAGATGAATCTCCTGGAGCCCTTCGAGGTGTAGCGTACCTTTCGCCTTGAGATTCAGAAGCGCAGCAGCACTGATCTGGTACTTTTCGCCATTCGGCGCGGTTGCAAAATAGACATCGGGATGCTTGCCGGATGGGTCAACTGCCACTGGGATTCCCTGTGCCTTCAGTTCCGCGATCGCGTCAGCAACTTGCTTGTCCATATTTCCGCCCTCAACTCCATTCTAGAGGGTAAGCATGACATGCTCTAGGTACATTTCGAGGACATCATTCTCTCAAGTTCGTTCTCTTGTGGTGGTGGCGGAGGACAGGATCGAACTGTCGACCTATGGGTTATGAATCCATCGCTCTAACCATCTGAGCTACTCCGCCGTAGAACATGAAAGGCACGCGCTGACGAGTTTCGGGAAAAACTCCTTCGTTCGAGGGAAAATCTCAAAGAGCATACCCCAGGGGCTAAAGCCCACGCTGCTCTGTCTGCCATTTGCCGGGGATAAATCCCCGGCCTACCGCACGTTTGAGTTTCTCCGCAGCTTGTGCCGCCCACTTGTGATGATACGGGTGTGTGGATTAGAGGTCAAACCCTGGGCGACAAGCACTTTCAGGGTGGGGGAATGGCGAAGATGAGTCGCCCTTGCCCGCTGCTGTAGACTCGGCTGCATGAGCCTGTTGCGGTTTGCCGGAGTGATTCCGGCGCGGTTGAGTTCGACGCGGCTGAGCCGCAAGGTGCTGCGAGAGATTGCCGGCCGTCCCATGGTGGAATGGGTGTGGCGGGCAGCAAACGCGAGTGGCCTGATGGACCCTGTTGTAGTGGCCACCGACTCGGATGAAGTGGCCGCGGTTTGCCGGGAGCGCGGGATTCCAGCTGTGATGACGTCGCCGAACTGCGTCAGCGGGTCGGATAGGGTGAGGGAGGCGGCGAGACTGATCGAAGCGGATGTTTACGTCAACATCCAGGGCGACGAGCCGACGCTGACGGCGGACTTCTTCCCGCCGCTGCTCAAGTTGTTTGAACGCGCAGAGGTTGAGGTTGCTACGCTTGCCGTCCAGTGCCCGCCGGAGGAGATCGCCGACCAGAATGCGGTGAAGGTTGTGACTGCCCTTGATGGGCGTGCGCTCTATTTTTCGCGCGCGACGATTCCGTTTGACCGCGACGGCGCGGGCTTTGCGGGCTATCGCAAGCATCTGGGGATTTACGCGTATCGGAAAGCTGCTCTGGAGCGGTTTGCTGCGCTTCCTCCTTCGTGGCTCGAGCGGGTGGAGCGGCTGGAGCAGTTGCGGTTGCTGGATAACGGAATCGACATTTATGTTGCTGCCGCGCCTCGGGACACGATTGGTGTGGATACGGAGGCGGATTTGATTAGGGCAGAAGCGGTGCTCAAGAAGGTTGAGGGTTTGTAGACGAGGAGTGGTCGGGGTTCGTGGTTCCCCACGTCCCAAAATCGGGACATGGGGCACCCAGCGGGTTGCGGGATTGTAGACGAGGAACGGTTGGGGTCCGTGGTTTCCCACGTCTCAAAATCGAGACATGGGGCACCCGGCCTTTCCGCCTGGAAAAATCGGAATTGCACGCAAGAACCGGATAGCTTGTGGTGCTCGAGATCGGCGACGATGGTTTTCATGAACAGTCAACTCCAAGTTGCGAATGGGCGTGCGCAGGTGAAAGCCACAGACTTCGATAGCGATCTCGCGTGGAAGCAGGTTCTCGCCCGCGATCCGGACGCATCGTTCTTCTACGCGGTGACGACTACCGGCGTATTCTGCCGGCCAACGTGCAGCAGCAGACGGCCGCTGCGAAGCAACGTACGCTTCTTCGCCTCGGCGGATGCGGCACGGGAGGCGGGGTTTCGGGCATGCTTGCGGTGCAAGCCAGGCACTGCGCGCGGCAAACCTTTGGACAAGATTCGCGCTCATATCGAGGCGCGTGTTGATCGTCCGATACACCTGGCCGAGCTGGGGCGCGTTGTTGGGCTTAGTCCATTCACGGTGCAGAGGCTCTTCAAAAAAGAACTGGGCGTGAGCCCGCTGCAATATCAGCGCGCGCTGCGAGCGGGGCGGCTGCGCAGCGAACTCAGGCAGGGAGGCTCTGTGACGAACGCAATCTATGAAGCCGGCTTCGGCTCGTCAAGCAGGGCGTATGAAGGCTCGGCGCTGGGCATGACGCCGGCACGATTCGCGCAGGGCGGGCGCGGCGAGCAGATCAGCTTTACCACTGCCCGGTCGCCGTTTGGCTGGCTGGTGGTGGGCGCGACGGCGCGCGGGCTTTGCTGGCTGGCGCTCGGAGCTACCTCCGCCGAAGCCGAGGCCAGTCTGCGAGCGGAATTTCCACTGGCTACGCTCAAGCGCGATCCGGCGCTGGCCAGCATGGTGGATGCGGCGCTGGGCGTGGTTGGTGTCGAGGCTCGGAAGCGGATGAACGGCGCTCAAGTAAAGGCCGAGGTGCCGCTCGACCTCCGCGGGACGGCTTTTCAGCTTCGCGTGTGGCAGGCTCTGCGGGCCATTCCTCGCGGCGAGACGCGCAGCTATAGCCAGTTGGCGCGCGAGATGGGCGATCCCAAGGCTACGCGGGCCGTGGCTCGGGCTTGCGCTACCAATCGGGTGGCCTTGGTGGTGCCTTGCCACCGGGTGGTCGGCGTCAGCGGGTCTCTGACGGGCTATCGCTGGGGCGTGGAGCGGAAACGGCAGCTGCTGGAGGCTGAGAACGCGAGCCGCTGAATTGTTGCGGCTTGGTTGGGTTCGTGGTTTCCCACCCATGGCGCGATAGGGCTGCTCCATGGATGGGGCACCCAGCGTCGCAGAGCTTCCAAGGGCGCAAAATCGGGCTGTTTGGCACGATTTATGGCGTTTTCGGGGCCAAAACAGGCTGAAATTCGGGGGTTCTGTTTACCGATACGCCAATAGGGTAGATTGTTCAAGTTGCTCATTCAAATCATCTTGCTGAAGAATCGCTCCTCAAGAAGCGTGGTTTTTGGGGAAATTTTTTAAAAAATCACGATGAGGCAGACTTTTGCAGCCTGCGTTCACGCTGGCTGGCGGCGAGGGTGACACGGGCCGCGGCGAGAAGATGGCCGCTTTTCTCCTTCGGAATGGCGCCGATGAGGATGCCGTGGGCAACGCAGGCGAGGAAGTCGCGGACGCCGTCCTGGCCGGCGAGCATGGGCATGGCGTTGCAGTAGGCGACGCTCGCGTCTTTGGCGGCAAAGATCTGGTCGATGGGGTTATCACCTTTGCATTGCTCCATAAAGGCGTCGAAGGCACGCTGCCAGGCTGCGCAGCAGCGGCGGAGAACGGCTTTGGGGGTGGAAGGAGCGGGTGCGGGGCCGGGGTCCAGGGCATAAGCGCTAAGTTAAGAAGAGTAGTTGTAGTTTTCGTTTGCGGTTCGGCTCGCTCAGGCTATTTCGGATTTGGTTTCATTGTGGGATGATTTGGTCGAGGCGGAGGGTGGGTTTGATCGCGGCCAGGAGTTGACGCAGAATGAACTGAAATTCACGCCAAGGACTGGGGGTGGGTCGTTTCCGTTGACAAGTAGCCCCA
>Ga0182024_10004924_pt1 | contig 30323 bp, 24 predicted proteins | sample P32metaG_FD_120480 | JGI IMG/M metagenome (GOLD analysis project Ga0182024, IMG submission 120480) | Permafrost microbial communities from Stordalen Mire, Sweden - P3-2 metaG (Illumina Assembly) | ecosystem: Environmental > Terrestrial > Soil > Wetlands > Permafrost | place: Sweden: Stordalen... | reverse complement strand
CGCTTTGCTCATGATGTCGAGGGCCTTTTTGTCAATAGAAGATGTAAGTGTATCCGCATTGGCGTCCAGAAAAAACCATTCCGGCAACACCATATTTAATCTGGCGATGTTTTGTTCCAGGGAAGTGAAAGAAGCGGGCGACCAGTTCACATAAAAAGCTGCGCGGACTCCGGCAGCAAATTTTTTAAAGGAATAAAAACTGGAATCCGCCTGCACGATGATCCCGTTTCGTTTCCGGAATTTTTTTGGGATCGGGTAAGCGCCGGACCTGTATGCTTCCTTTTCATTGATGTATTTCCGGAAGCCTCCATACTGACGGCCGATCCTGCTTTTGCTGAAGAGCCATCCTGAACTGTCCAGCAATACTTCCTTTTCTTTTACTCCGATCATATTCGGGAGTGAAGGCATATAAACGCGGGTCATGGTGATGATGATTACGATTATTCCCAGCACCATAAAAAGAGCTACAAGGCGGCTGCTCCATTTAAACCGCGACCAACGCGAAGAAGAACTGGTTTGAAAGACCTGGGTCGTAGAATTTCCGGCCATAAAAGTTGATAAAGTTCGCGCGAATCAGCGAGCCAGCCAAATCAGGCTGGTCAAATTAGAAGATTTTTAGCATATGTAAGAAAATGATTTTTATCCCTTCATGGGATGGGATCAGCCGATTTCTAATAGTCCAGTTCCAGCTTCAATCTGTCTTTTAATTCCTTCAGGAGAGGATATTGTTCGGCAATTTGCTGGAATTGTTCCCTTTTACTCAGTGGTTTTTCCGGATGGATATCCGGGTTCCCGTTTTCCCGGACGGAAACGGAGAAGGAAAGATTTTTATTATTGAAAACCTGTTGCAGCAAATCAGAAAGATTCCTTTTTTCCTGCTCAATGAAACGCTGTTCAAGGATATTGTTGGTCAGGATCTCAAAGCTTTGTTCGTCAATTATATTCAGGATGGCTCCCTCAAAACTCTGTGACGAGGCATTTTTGTTTTCTTTGAGGTTCCCGGTAAATTGATTCCAGGTGTGCTGTAACAAGCCGGGCTCCAGTGGCTTTGGAAGATCGGCCGCGTCTGCATGGTTACGGTTAAGCACCTGCTGCCGTATCTTGGATAAAGCCCCGAGGCTCGTAGATGATGAAATGGAATTGCCGGCCGGGACGGCTGATGGTTTTTCTGCGAATTCCTCGATGATCAACCGCGCCTGCGGTTCAGGTTCTGCGATGGCATCGGGGTTTTTTGAACGCGGTCTCTCCACGGGCGAAGTTTTTTTCTCCTTGATTTCAAGCGGTGAAATGCTCCGGTAAGCAACAGGTTTAGCGGATTCAGTTCCTTTTTTCTTATCTCCTGCCTTGGGATCCATCAGATGAATAGCCTGATCGAGATAAGCCAGTTTGATCAGGGCCAGTTCAACATGCAGTCTTTTGTTGCGTGCCATCTTGTAGTGCAGTTCAGATTCATTGAGCACATTCAACGCACTGATAAGAAAACCGGCCTCCGTATCCTGGGCGGTAATAATATATTTTTCTTTGAATTCGTCAACCACTTCAAGCAAGCTGGCAGCTTTTTCATCTTTACAAATGAGCAGGTTTCGGATAAATTCGGCAAAGCCATCCAGCAGGAGGTCGCCTTCAAATCCCTTGCGGTTGATTTCATCGTAGATCAAAAGGGCATTGGCGAGATTTTGCCCGCGTATCGCATCCATCAATTTGAAATAATAAACGGCATCAAGGATATTCAGATGTTCGAGTGCGTCCTGATAGGTAATTTTTCCATTTGAAAAACTGGCCATTTTATCCATGATGCTGAGTGCATCGCGCATGCACCCTTCGCTCTTTTGCGCGATCATTTCTATGGCCGATTTATCCCAGCTGATATTCTCCTTCACGCAGATTTCTTCCAGGTGATCCATGATATCCTGATTGGTGATGCGCTTGAAATCGAAAACCTGACAACGGCTGAGAATGGTCGGAAGGATCTTGTGCTTTTCGGTTGTGGCAAGGATGAAGATGGCATAGGGCGGCGGTTCTTCCAGTGTTTTCAAAAAAGCGTTGAAAGCCGCCGAACTGAGCATATGCACTTCATCGATGATATATACTTTGTATTTACCGGGCTGGGGCGCAAAGCGTACCTGTTCCACAAGGGAACGGATATCATCCACCGAGTTATTGCTGGCTGCATCGAGTTCATGAATATTCAGGGAAGTGCCTTCATTAAAGGAAATGCAGGAAGGGCATTGGTTGCATGCTTCCCCGTCAGCAGCAGGGTTTTCGCAGTTGATTGCCTTTGCCAGTATGCGGGCACAGGTGGTTTTACCCACACCGCGGGGTCCGCAAAATAGAAAGGCATGCGCGAGCTGATGGTTGCGGATGGCGTTTTTCAGGGTCGTGGTAATATGCGACTGACCCACTACCGTTGAAAAAAGCTGTGGTCTGTATTTTCTCGCTGAAACGATAAATTTATTCATAACCAGGGTGCCTCCTGCGATCTTTTTCGTTACAATAATAATGAAGTTTTAGAAGATGGGATGTCTTTTAAATTCCCGCGTACGATCAAAAATATAACGGTAAGTGCTGAGCTGCCTGCTCTGGTATGTATCGCCCAACCCCTTTATGAGGTTGATCATTTTCGGATTGAAGTCGCCAATCCATTGCATTTCATACTCGGTATAAGGGGTGAGCCTGACAACCTTTTCTGCTTCCACGATCAGAAAGGAATCCACGCCCGATCCCTGGAATTCCGGTACGATTCCAAATACGATGCCTGTGAATTTTTTATTGAGCCTGGTCTTTTTTATCCAGAGAAATTTCAACTTGTGCAGCAGCCCGAATTTTCCATTCAAATATTTGAACCATTGATTGAGGTCTGGGACATTCACAAACATCGCAATCGGTTTGTCATGATGATATGCGAACCAGATAAGCTTCGGATCGATTACGGCTTTCATTTGCTTGAAGAGATGGTCAACCTGTTCCACGCGCATTTGTTTCATTCCGCCATGACCTGCCCAGGCCTTGTTGTAGATTTCCGTAAAGTCCAGGGCGTATTGGTGCAACCTGCCCAATTCGATATGGCGGGCATCGAAGGCGGGGTCCTCGCTGATCATGTCGTGCCGCTGTTTCACTTTTCCGGTAATCCTTATTTGCGGGTCCATGCTGAAGCAGAGCTGGTGGAAAAATACGCGGAATCCATAATTTTCAAAAAGATCCTGGTAGTAAGGTGGATTGAAATTCATGCGGTAAAGCGGTTCGTGAAATCCACTCGTCACCAGTCCCCACCAGGTGTCCCGCTCGCCGAAATTAATCGGACCGTCCATGGCTTCCATTCCCTTTTGTATCAGCCAATGCCTGGCTACGTCGAAGAGCATATCGGCTGCAATTCGATCCTGGATGCAATCAAAGAAGCCGATACCGCCAACCGGAAAATCATCCCCCTTTGTTTTATATTTCTTATTTACAAAAGCGGCGATCCTGCCAATTTTTTTGCCGTCTTCGGAAGAAAGGATCCAGCGAGCACAATCACCATGACGGAATGCCTTATTTTTTACCGGGTCAAAGACCTGGTTTATATCCTGATCAAGGGGCCGGATATACCCGGGAAATGCGCTCAGCAAGTCAACATTCACGGCAATGAAATCCCGGGCCTGCGAAGCATTCTGAACCTGAGTCAATTGCATTATTCAAGTTGTTAAGCGCGGCAAAAATAGTTCAAATGAGAAGAGCCGGGCGGGGGAAAGTTTTCAGAACGGATTTATTTTCAATTTCGGCGTTTTTCATTGCGGAATTCTGGGAGGTGTCGCTTACCTTTGCAGCCGATTTTAAAGCGACACATTTAAATAATCCTCTATGCCAAATGCCGGCAAAATCAAGCAGATAATCGGAGCAGTTGTTGACGTGCAGTTTCATGAAAAGCTACCGGAAATATACAATGCCCTGGAACTGAAGAAGCCAGGCGGGGATATCCTGGTGCTGGAAGTGCAGCAGCATCTGGGAGAAGATAGTGTCCGCTGTATCGCCATGGATGGTACCGAAGGACTCAGGCGAGGTTTGGAAGTGATCGATACCGGTCTGGCCATAACCATGCCTGTGGGAGAAGCCATTAAGGGCAGGTTATTTAATGTAACCGGCGACCCGATTGATGGCCTGCCGCCAGTTTCGAAAGCCAATGGCCGCCCGATCCATAGCAAGCCGCCGGCATTTGAGAACCTCAGCGTAAGTACCGAAGTGCTGTTTACCGGTATTAAGGTAATTGACCTGATCGAGCCATATGCAAAGGGTGGCAAGGTGGGACTTTTTGGTGGCGCGGGTGTGGGAAAAACGGTTTTGATCCAGGAGCTCATTAATAATATTGCCAAATCATACGCCGGGGTGTCCGTATTTGCCGGAGTCGGAGAACGCACGCGTGAGGGCAATGACCTGATGCGGGAAATGATCGATGCAGGGATCATGAAATATGGAGATCATTTCAAACATAGCATGGAAAATGGCGGATGGGACCTTTCTAAGGTAGATATGAAGGAACTCTCCGAATCCAAGGCCACTTTTGTATTTGGCCAGATGAATGAACCTCCCGGAGCCCGTGCCCGTGTTGCGCTCAGCGGATTGACGGTTGCAGAATATTACCGGGACGGAGATGGCAAGGGACAGGGACGTGATATCTTATTTTTTGTCGACAATATCTTCCGTTTCACTCAAGCCGGATCAGAAGTATCAGCTCTGTTAGGCCGTATGCCTTCGGCAGTAGGATATCAGCCAACACTGGCTACGGAAATGGGATTGATGCAGGAAAGGATTACCTCCACGAAAAACGGTTCCATCACTTCTGTTCAGGCTGTCTATGTACCTGCGGATGATCTTACGGATCCTGCACCTGCAACAACGTTTGCTCATCTGGATGCAACAACGGTATTGGATCGTAAAATTGCGGATCTGGGTATTTATCCGGCTGTGAATCCGCTGGATTCCACATCCCGGATCCTGAGTCCCCAAATTGTAGGGGATGCTCATTACGATTGCGCCAACCGTGTCAAACTTACCCTTCAACGATATAAAGAATTACAGGATATCATTGCTATTCTCGGTCTGGATGAATTAAGCGATGAAGACCAGCTGATCGTAAAGCGCGCGCGCAAAGTACAGCGTTTTCTTTCCCAGCCATTTCATGTTGCTGAAGCATTCACCGGCCTGAAAGGTGTGCTGGTGCCGATAGAAGAAACCATCCGCGGATTCAATATGATCATGGATGGTGAAACAGATGACTATCCCGAAGCCGCCTTCAACCTCGTGGGAACCATCGATGATGCCATTGAAAAAGGAAAAAAGCTGATCGCGCAGGCGCAGGCGTAGCTTGAAGTGTAAACTTAATAAATCTTATAATTTGATAATTTGAAAATGTGTAAATGAGGAAACCCACTCATTCAAAATTTTCAAATTTTCAAATTTTCAAATTTTCAAATTTCTCCCATGAATCTGGAAATCCTCACTCCCGAACACAAGTTATTCAGCGACGCAGTTTATGGTGTGCAGCTGCCTGGCGTCTCGGGCTCTTTTGAAGTGCTTGAGAGGCATGCGCCTCTGGTGAGTGCATTAAAAGCCGGACGGATAAAAGTTCTGAACGACAAGACCCATACTACGCAGTTTGAGATTCAGAGTGGTTTTGTTGAAGTGATTCACAACCAGGTGACCGTGTTGGTGGAGGGAGCAAAACACGTTTAATTAAGCTGCGGATCCGTAGGAAAATTGATCATCATCAGATAATTTCCCCCAAGAAGCCTGATCGCGTCTTTCCAAATCTCATCCGCCTTTTTATGAAAGATCAATTTTCGGTTTGCCTTGACCGGTAGCCAGGATTTTACCTTCAGTTCATCGTCAAGCTGGCCTCCTGCCCATCCGGAGTATCCGATATAAAAACGGATCTTGCTTATCTCAATCTCGCCGGAGCGGATCAGGGAAATAGCCTTCTCAAAATCCCCTCCCCAGAAGATCCCGTCAACCACTTCGTAGCCTCCCTGAATGAGGTCGGGATACTGATGGAGAAAATGAATGGTGTCAGTTTGCACAGGGCCTCCGAAATAAACGGGTATTTCCAGATCCTCAGCGTCGAGAACCAGGTCTTTCAGGCTATATTCGTATGTTTTATTCAATAGAAAGCCAAAGCTTCCTTCGCTCTGATGCTCACAAAGGAACACAACCGACCTTTTAAAATTGGGATCTTTCAGAAATGGGTCAGCGATCAGCAATATGCCAGGGGCGGGACTGTCCATATACGTAAATTAACTAATCCGAAGGATATTGTTTAATAAATTTGTCACTCTGTAGAATGCCCGGACGATCGCGTTTTCCGGGGGAATTAATATTGTCAGTGTGAAAAAAAATTTCTCCATCATTTTTATTTTGATCAGCGTTTCACTGGTTGGGATCATCTATATCCAATCGAACTGGATCAGCACCATGGTGGAAAATAAACAGGAGGAACTTCACCATAAACTGGTTGACGTAACCACTGATGTGGCGAGAGACCTCATCGAATATAAACAGACGGCCATATTGGGTTCTCAGTTGCTTCGGGCAAAGCCAGGATTCAACCCAATGCCTTCTGACCTTCTTAAAGACCTTAAAGAGATCTGGCCTTCACCACTCATCACCCAAAAATTTAGCTATGAAGAGATCCAGGACAAACTCCGCAAGGCATTCATCTACCGTGGTTTAAAAGATACCAAATTTGAATTTTGCATTTTTTCCGAAGTAGGCGTCAACACAGCCATGGGTTCCAATACCTACGAATTGAAATCACCCAATTTCTTTGAAGCGTTTACAGATACGGTCCATAATATAAACACCGTATTGCCCCTGGTTACCAGCAACAGTGAACTCAGCGGCTCGGAGCCCTTTGAAACCTTGTCGATCGTAGTACCGGATTACAAATCGGTGGTCATGAAACAGATGAGAGCAATGATTTACGGTGTAATATTTTTTACCCTGATCATCATAACATCATTTTATGTAACGGTGCACACTTTGCTGAGACAAAAAAAGCTCAGCGAGATCAAAAATGATTTTATAAACAATATGACGCATGAGTTCAAGACGCCGCTGGCCACTATTTCCCTGGCAGTAGATGCCATGCGTAATGAAAAAGTGGTGCACGATCGCGGTAAATCAGAATATTTCAGTAGTATCATCAAGGAAGAAAACAAGCGGATGAATAAACAGGTGGAAACTATATTGCAGGCCTCGCTGATTGACCGTCAGGAACTTCAGTTGAACCTTCAGCCTATTCATGCACATCAGGTGATCCGGCATGTGATGGAAAATTTTGGCCTGCAGTTTCAGGAGATTCAGGCAAACATCATGCTCGAACTCAATGCCCGCCTCGATCTCGTGGAAGCCGACGAAGTTCATTTCACCAATCTCATATCCAACCTGATTGATAATGCTGTTAAATATTCCCGGGAAAAACCATCCATAAGAATTTCCACAAACAATACTGGAAAAAACCTGGTCATGCGCATTGAAGACAATGGAATTGGCATGAACAAAGAAACCCAGCGCCGGATCTTTGAAAAATTTTATCGTGCCCATACGGGAAATGTCCATAATGTTAAGGGATTCGGACTGGGACTGAGTTACGTGAAGTCAGTAGTGGACGCCCATCATGGAAGAATTAAAGTGGAAAGTGCGGTGGGTAAGGGAACTGTATTTACGTTGGAAATCCCTCTAATCCGTAAGGAACATACACCCGTCGCCGTAGCTTAAAAAACGATAATCGTTTTCCAGTGCGAATTGATACACTTTCTTCCAATCCTTTCCAATCAGAGCCCCCACGAGTAAAAGCAAAGTAGATTGCGGCTGATGAAAATTGGTTATCAGTCCGCGTATGATTTTAAATTGATATCCCGGTACAATAAACAACTGTGTTCTCGTGATGAGTTTTTTATCCGGTTGACGGCTGATCCACTCCTTTAAGGAACGCAGCGATTCTTTTACGCTTATACCAGGATCGGTCTGATAAGGATCCCATTGGGTGATGCTCAGTTCAGACGCGGCAATATATTTATTCTGGGTTGTTTTAATGCCAAGCCAATAAAGACTTTCTACAGTTCTTAAAGTTGTTGTTCCTACTGCCGTGATATAGCCCGATAATTTTTCCAGCAGTATCTGCACAGTATTCAGATTTACTTCCATGAATTCTTCATGCATGAGATGGTCGCGCAAACGGTCAGACTTTACCGGCAAAAATGTGCCGGCGCCAACATGAAGCGTAATGTACAAACGTGAAATATTCCGCTGCGCAAGAGAATCAAAAACCCGGGGCGTAAAATGAAGCCCTGCTGTGGGAGCAGCAACCGATCCTTCCTCTCTTGCATAAATGGTCTGGTATCTCTCCGCATCCAGGGCCTCTGCCGGGCGTTTCAGGTATGGTGGAAGGGGAGTAGAGCCAAGCATGTGCAGAACTTCCGAAAAATTAATGGAGGGAGGAGACCAGGAAAATTCAATGATAAAATAATCTGTTTTTTTTTCGATGAATGTTGCCTGCAAGTCCAGTGCGGCTGTTTTCTTCCCGAGCGTGGTTCCTCTTTTCCATTTGGAGGCACCGCCGATCAAACATTTCCAGCGAAGTTTTTCCTTCGCATGCATCGCCGTATGCATATCGGCGTGCGGATCAACGGGCTCCAGACAAAAAATTTCTATTTGCCCACCGGTGCGTTTATTAAAGATCAAACGCGCCCCGATTACTTTGCTGTTATTAAAAATCATGAGGGACTGCGATGGAAGGAATTCAGCAATACCGGAAAACCTGGTTTCCCGGATTTCGTCCTGATGAAATATCAGCAGTTTGGATGCGTCACGGTCCGCCAGCGGGTAGCGGGCAATTTTTTCTTCCGGAAGGTCATAATTGAATTCCGAAATCAGAAGATCACCGGGAAATTTTTCTGCTGAGGGCATTGAATGTATTTGGTTTTTCCACGCTTATTCACACCTATTCACATATTATCCACATGCGGATTTCCCAAAGGCCGGGCTAAAAGCAGGGTAAACCCTTAGCCAGATTGCCTTTAAAAAAAAATATTCCCTGTGGAAAAATTAAAATCTTCTAATTTAGTTTGTAAAGTGGGAAAAAGTGTTATTTTGTGTGAATTATTCAAAACATTGCTTCAAGTCCTTATAAATGAATGGTTTTCTTGGGGAATACGAGGTAACGCTCGACACAAAAGGGCGGTTCCTGCTGCCGGCTTCGCTCAAAAAGCAGACCGGGGAGGAGGGCAGCCAGTTTGTGATAAACCGGGGATTTGAAAAATGTCTTGGCCTATACCCTATGAAGAGCTGGGAGCCCCTTTTTGAAGAGATCAGCAAGTTGAATGATTTTGATCCGAAGGTAAGGTCATTCAGGCGATATTTCCTGAACGGGGCTACGATGATGGAGCTGGATTCAGCAGGCAGGCTGCTGATCCCCCAAAGCTTAAAGGAATACGCTGGATTGGAGAAAGATATCGTGCTGGTTACAGCGGTAAACAAAATAGAAATCTGGGATAAAACTAAGTACCAACAGTTCTTTGAAACCTTTTCACCGGATGATTTCAGTGGCCTGGCCAACGAAGTTATGAATGGAAAACCTGATAAATGATCTATATGACGGGTTCATCTCCCGCGTATCATATACCCGTATTGCTTTCAGAAGCGATGGACGGTTTGAATATCAGGGCGAACGGGATCTATGTTGATTGCACCTTTGGCGGAGGTGGACATTCCGCATGGATCCTGTCGCTCCTGAATAAAGAAGGCCAGTTGTACGGGTTTGATCAGGATGCGGATGCAAAAACGAATGCCTTGCCCGATGAACGATTTCATTTCATCCCGCATAATTTCCGGCATCTGCTAAGATTGCTGCGCCTCAATGGAATTACCAGTGTTGACGGAATACTGGCTGACCTGGGTGTTAGCAGTCATCAGTTCGATGATGCTTCCCGGGGTTTTTCCACCAGAATGGACGCAGCGTTGGATATGCGCATGGATAAACGGCAGGAGTTGACGGCGGCGGAAATCCTTAATTCGTATAGCGAGCAGGATCTGCACAGGATTTTTGAGCAGTATGGAGAAGTGACAAATTCCAAAACGCTTGCCAGATCTATTGTAAGCTTAAGAACTGCAACCGCCTTCCGGACAATCAGCGGATTCACGCAGGCCATTGCAAGAATGGTGAAAGGCAATCCAAACCGGTACTTCGCACAGGTTTTTCAAGCTTTGCGAATTGAAGTAAATGATGAGATCATGGCGCTCCGGGAATTGCTGGAACAAACTCCGGCGATCCTCAAACCAGGCGGCCGTGTTGCGATCATCAGCTTTCATTCCCTTGAGGACAGAATGGTAAAACAATTTTTCAGGAATGGAACTTTTGAAGAAAAAGCCAGCCTGGATCCCTACGGAAAAACTTCAGCAGCCAAAACATTGCGGATAATTACGAAAAAACCCATCACTCCATCAGCCGTGGAGTTGAAAATAAACCCCCGTGCGCGAAGCGCAAAACTCCGGATCGCAGAAAAAATATGACGAAATGAATCCCTAACTAAGAAAGCTCAGTATGATAATCTGGTACCCTTTATTTTTTTATTCCTCACACTAAATATAATATGAACGTCCAAAAGAATGATCAGAAACGAAAGATCAGATTTATCCTCCGCTATCAGTGGATGATCCGCAACCTTCCGTTTTTTCTTTTCCTGGCGTTTTTAGCAGTGCTCTACATTTATAATGGTCATTACGCAGACCGTGTTGTTCGTGACGTCGGAAATACCGGAAGGGAATTAAAAGAGTTGCAATACGAATATAAAAGTTTAAAAAGTGAAGTGATGTTCCGCAGCAAGGGAAGTGAACTGGCCAAAGCAGTGGAACCCTTTGGGTTGAAAGAACTGTCATCACCACCGATGGTGCTTGATGACAGTAACATAGAGGCATCGAAATAATTTTTAACAACCATATCCCCGATACCCGGTGGAATTGAGACGAGACATACTATGGAGGGTTTACCTGTGCTTCCTTGGAATTGTCCTGGTATGTGTAGCTGTATTGGGCAAGGTGTTTTATATCCAACAGGTCCAGGGGAATTACTGGAGGGGAATGAGCGACAGCCTTCACCAGAAATATGTTGATCTCAGCGCCGAAAGAGGAACGGTATATAGTGAGGATGGAAATATGCTGAGCACTTCGATACCTTATTTTAATATCTATATTGATTTTGCGGCCGACGGACTCCGGGAAAAGAAAGGAAAGCGGTTTAAGGAAAATGTGGACTCCCTGTCTGGATGCCTGGCCGCTCTTTTCAAAGACCAGTCAGCTACCGCCTACAAAAAGGAACTGCAGCAGGGCTATAAGAATGAAGACCGGTATTATTCGCTTCACAAGAATCTCACTTTCGACCAATATAAACAGCTGAGGGCTTTTCCATTGATAAGACAAGGCAGAAATAAAAGCGGATTTATTACGGAGACATCCAGCAAGCGTTTGAATCCGTTTGGACTCCTCGCCAACAGAACCATCGGCCTGTCAAGATCCAACGCACAGAATGTGGGTCTGGAAAGAACCTACGATGGCTTTTTGAAAGGAGAAAACGGAAGAAGGCTGGTCCGTTATATGGCTGCCGGCACTTACATTCCGGTAGAAGGCTATGAGATTGATCCGGAAAATGGAAAAGATATTCTCACAACGATTGATGTAAACACCCAGGATATCGCAGAAAATGCATTACTGGAAATGATGCAGGGAAATGATTGTGAACACGGCACCTGTATAGTCATGGAAGTCGCCACCGGAAAAATCCGGGCCATGGCTAACCTGGGAAAACAACCGGATGGCAGTTATTGGGAAGACCTCAATTATGCAATCCGTGCTTCAGAGCCGGGATCAACATTCAAACTCGCCACTTTACTCTCCCTTCTCGAAGATCATGCCGTAACCTTGAATGATCATGTTGACCTGGAAGGAGGCAAATGGAAAGTGGGCAAACGCACCGTGTATGATTCGGAGAAACACGGATTGGGAGTATACACCGTGCAGGAAGCTTTTGAATTGAGTTCGAATGTGGGAATGGCCAAACTCGCCATGGGGCATTATGCACATCAGCCCGAACTATTTATCGATCACCTCAAAAAACTAAGACTTAATCAGATCACGGGGATAGACCTCGCAGGGGAAACTCAGCCAATCATAAAGAGTCCAAAGTCACGTACCTGGAGTGCCACTACCTTACCCTGGATGGCTTTCGGCTATGAAGTGCTGATAAGTCCATTGCAAACACTCACTCTATATAACGCCGTTGCTAACAGTGGGAAAATGATGAAGCCCTACCTGGTGAATGCAATTCAGGATGCCGGAGGAATTGAAAAACAAAACGAACCGGTCGCGGTGATCAATAAGATCTGCAGCGATCAGACGCTCGCGGAACTCAGGACCTGCCTTGAAGGCGTCTGCCTCAGGGGAACCGGAAAAACGGTATTCAAAAATTCTTTTTATTCAGTAGCCGGAAAAACCGGAACCGCACTCGTAGCCAATGGGAGCAGAGGCTATGCAGATCATATTTACCAGTCCTCATTTGTAGGATATTTTCCCGCAAACCACCCTAAGTATTCCTGTATCGTGGTGATCAAAAACAGACCATATGCCAAAAAATATTTAGGAGCTCTGGTGGCCGGACCCGTATTTAAGGAGATAGCCGATAAACTCATGAGCCTGGAAAAAGACAATTCGGACAATAGTCTTTATGCCGCTTCCAATTTCATGATAAAGAAAGACAGTTCTGCTTTTTATTATGCGGGCAGCGCGCCGGAAATGAAAAAAGTAATGCAAACCCTGGATATGGGCTATATCGATTCTTCCGACGGTAAAAAATGGGGAAAGATGTATCCCGCCCATTATCAGACGGTGATCGCGACAAAAACGGAAGAGCCAAAGCGCGTACCGGATGTAAAAGGCATGGGATTAAGGGATGCGCTCTATCTCATGGAATCCAGGGACATCCAGGTGCTTGCGAAAGGATCGGGAAAAGTAACGCAGCAAAGTATTGCACCTGGGACCGCTATTGGAAAAAATCAAAAACTGATCTTAGAATTGAACTGATGATTCTGCAGGACATTTTATATAAGGTTGCAATCCGCTCCGTTCACGGAAAACTTCAGGTGAATGTGAAGGATCTCCAGCTGGACTCCAGAAAGGTTGAGAAAGGTTCTGCATTTATAGCTGTAAAAGGAACGCATGTGGATGCGCACCAATTCATTCCGGCAGTTGCTGCTAAAAAACCCGTAGCGATCATCTGCGAACAGATGCCCGAAAAAACGGAAGAAGGCATTACCTATATACAGGTAGAAAATACATCGGTTGCGGCCGGCCGTCTTGCTCATAATTTTTTCGGGCAGCCTTCAGAAAAAATGAAACTTATCGGTATCACCGGAACCAATGGTAAAACAACCATTGCCACGCTGCTCTTCAAACTCTTTAGTTCTTTCGGTTATACCTGTGGTCTGCTCAGCACCGTAGAAAATCATATTGGAGATGAGGTGCTTCCTGCAACCCATACCACGCCGGATCCGTTATCGCTCAATGCCCTGCTCAGGGATATGCATGCGGCTTCGTGCAGTCATGTTTTCATGGAAGTCAGTTCCCATGCCATTGACCAGCATCGTACTGAAGGATTGCATTTTTCCGGAGGCATATTCAGCAATATCACACATGATCACCTCGACTATCACAAAACATTCGATGAATACATTCGTGTAAAGAAATCTTTTTTCGACGGATTGCCCTCCGCTGCGTTCGCACTTTCAAATGCAGATGACAAGCGCGGTACGATCATGTTGCAGAATACCGCTGCCTCCAAATATTATTATGGCCTCAAGACGACGGCAGATTTCAAAGGGAAGATCCTGGAGAATAACCTCACCGGCCTGGTATTGATGATTAACGACAGGGAGGCCCATTTCAGATTAATCGGCGAGTTCAACGCTTACAACCTGCTGGCAGTATACGGAGCGGCCATTTGTCTTGGGGAAGAAAAAGAAGATGTGCTGAGAAACCTGAGTGGGTTAACCGGCGCAGAAGGCAGGTTCGATTATATTCTTTCGCGGAAAGAAAAGATCATGGGAATCGTGGATTATGCACATACGCCCGATGCGCTGGAAAATGTGCTCAGTACTTTGCGTAAACTCCGGAAAAGCGACGAGCGCATCATCACGGTTGTGGGATGCGGTGGTGACAGGGACAAGACCAAAAGACCGATCATGGGAGAGGTAGCCTGCCAGCTCAGCGACCAGGTTGTATTTACATCAGACAATCCGAGAAGTGAAGAAGCAGATGCTATCCTGAAAGATATGGAAACAGGATTGAACACGGCCGCAAGAAGAAAATTCATTTCCGTGACCGACAGGAAAGAGGCGATCAAAACTGCCGTGACACTTTCGAAGCCTGCAGATATCCTGCTGGTTGCGGGGAAGGGTCATGAAAAATATCAGGAGATCAAAGGAGTGAAATATCCATTCGACGATAAAGCAGTTTTAAGGGAAATATTTGAGACGCTCGATAAATAAAATAGTTTGAATGCATCTTGGACGGTGACATAAAACAGCCAGAACAACAACATGCTGTATCATTTATTCGACTGGTTAAAGCAATCTGGGGTTAAGATACCCGGTGGAACATTGTTCCAGTTCATTACATTCCGGGTATTGCTGGCTGTTATTTTGTCTCTTGTCATCACTATGCTCTTTGGAAGAAAACTCATTCATGCCCTTCGAAACCTGCAGGTAGGAGAAAGTGTTCGGGAACTCGGGCTCGAAGGTGAGCAACAAAAAAAAGGAACACCCACTATGGGGGGGATCATCATAATCCTGGCTATCCTGATACCCACGCTATTGCTGGCAAACCTAAGCAAAGCCTATATCCGCCTGATGATCTTCAGCACGCTTTGGATGGGTATGATCGGATTCATTGATGATTATCTGAAGCTCAGGGCCAAGCAGATTGCACAACAACAAGGTATCCCGTATAGAAAAGGTGATAAGGACGGATTAGCAGGTTTGTTTAAAATACTGGGTCAGGTTGTGCTTGGTTTCGTGGTGGCTGCCACACTTTACTTTAACAGCAATACGAAAGTGTGGCGGGAATTTATCGGGGATGCTAAACCCGTGGATACAACGGGCATCAAAAAAGTGGTGCTGGATGGAAAGGAAAGATTATTCGTGGAAGTGAGCGAACCGATTGCCACCATTCCCTTTGTGAAGAACCATGAGTTCCGCTATTCCAGATTATTGCCGGATGCCTGGCACGGGGCAACCTGGATATTGTATATCCTCATTGTCATATTTATTATTACTGCAGTGTCGAATGGAGCCAATATTACGGATGGTGTGGATGGATTGGCGACGGGGGTGAGCGCAGTGATCGGGACCTGTCTTGGCGTTTTTGCCTACGCCAGCGGCAACCTCCGTTTTGCAGAATACCTGAACATCATGTACATCCCGAACCTGGGCGAATTGTCCATTTTCATTGGTGCAATGATTGGCGCCTGTTTGGGATTTCTTTGGTACAACGCCTATCCGGCTACGGTTTTTATGGGAGATACGGGCAGCCTGACGCTGGGTGGCATCATTGCGGCGCTTGCATTCATTGTTCGAAAAGAATTATTGATACCGATATTCTGCGGAGTGTTCCTGGTTGAGAATATCAGTGTGGTGTTGCAGGTTGCTTATTTCAAATACACAAAGAAAAAGTACGGAGACGGCCGGAGGGTATTTCTGATGAGCCCTTTGCACCATCATTATCAAAAGTTGGGATATCACGAAAGTAAGATTGTGACAAGATTCTGGATCGTGACCATACTATGTGTGGTGTTTGCGATCGTAACACTGAAGATCAGATAGTATGGAATAAGGCGTTGAAGCATTCTATTCATGCTTTTGAAAAACCCCAATCCGTTCTTTTAAGAACAGATGAAAAAATCCGAATCAGGCATGTTGAAACGAATGATCATATTGGGAGCAGGAGAAAGCGGAGTCGGCGCGGCAATCCTCGCTTCCCAAAAAGGATATGAAGTATTTGTTTCGGATGCAGGAAGGATAGAGGAGAAGAATAAAATAATACTGGACGGAAAAGGCATCGAATACGAGGAAGGAAAACACAGTGAAGAAAGAATACTGAATGGTGAGGAAGTGATGAAGAGTCCGGGGATTCCCGAAAAAAATGCCCTGGTAAAGCAGATAAGGGCAAAAGGGATTCCGGTGATCAGTGAGATTGAACTCGCTTACCGTTTTAAAGGAGAGAGCCGGATTGTGGGGATTACGGGCAGCAACGGAAAAACCACAACCACTTCGCTGACCTATCATATTTGTAAGCATGGCGGTCTGGATTGCGCGCTGGTTGGAAATATCGGGATTTCATTTGCTAGGCAGGTGGCGGAAGATCCGAAACCCTGGTACATCGCAGAGATCAGCAGTTTTCAGTTGGATGATATCAAAACATTCAGGCCGGATATCGCGATACTGACCAATATCACGGAGGACCATCTGGACAGATATGAATATCAGTTCGAGAAGTATATCAGGAGCAAATTCAGTATTGCAAAGAATCAGACAGCGGCGGATTATTTTATTTATTGTGAAGATGATCCTGTGATAAAACAACATTTAAATGAGCATAATCTTAATTCTAACCTATTACCATTTACCATGCAACAAGAACCAAAACAGGGAGGCTTTATCAGGAACGGGCAGATGAACTTAAAAACAGGAAATGAAACCATACTCATGAGTATTTATGATTTTGCGCTGAAGGGTAAACACAATCAATATAATACGCTTGCGGCCGGACTGGCGGCGGCCACGATTGGTATCCGCAAAGAAAAAATCAGGGAAGCGGTGCAGAGTTTTGCGGCGCTTGAACACCGTATGGAATATGTAAGCACGGTGCGGGGGGTTGAATTCATCAACGACAGCAAGGCTACCAATGTCAATTCTACCTGGTACGCACTGGAAACCATGCAAAAACCGGTTATCCTGATCCTTGGGGGTGTAGATAAGGGTAATGATTATTCCCTGCTGCGGAACCTGGTAAGAGAAAAAGTAAAAGCCATTGTGTGCATGGGCCTTGATAATCGAAAAATACATGAGGCATTTCAACACGATGTAAGTGTTATCGTAAATACCAGCAGTGCCCGGGACGCAGTAAAAAGCAGTTTTCAATTGGCGGTTAAGGGAGATGTGGTTTTGCTTAGTCCTGCCTGCGCCAGCTTTGATTTGTTTAAGAATTATGAAGACAGGGGTTTGCAGTTTAAAGAAGCAGTGAGGGATTTGTGAAGAATTTAAAAGTAAAAAGTAAAAATTAAAAAGATTTGCAAGAAACTATTTCCATAGAGAGGCGGGCTTTTAAGCACCTGGGTTCGAGAACCAAGGGAGATAAGGTGATCTGGGCGGTCGTGTTGATGCTCGCCATGATTTCTTTGCTTGCAGTTTATAGTTCAACGGGTCTGCTTGCTTATAAAATGTATAAGGGCAATACAGAGATTTATCTATTTAAACAATTTGCTTTTATTATTGTAGGAGTACTCATTATTTATTTTGCGCACCAGGTAAACTATATCATTTACTCAAGGGTGGCAAAGATTCTCTTCCTGATCTCAATCCCCTTATTATTTTATACGTTATTTTTCGGCGTAAAGCTGAATGAAGGAAGCCGCTGGATCAGGCTGCCTATCATCAACCTCACTTTTCAGACATCTGACCTGGCAAAGCTTGCACTGATTATGTATATCAGCCGTTTGCTAAGCCGCAAGCAGGATGTGATAAAAGATTTCCGTCAGGGATTTTTACCAGTCATCACGCCGGTGGCCATCGTATGCTTGTTGATCGCACCCGCTAATCTCTCCACAGCGTTGCTCATCGGGGCTACCTGCATGATGCTCATGTTTATCGGCCGCGTAAGCGGTAAGCATTTGCTGCTCACAATCAGTATTTCGATGGTTCCCGTTCTCATCCTGATACTTGCTGCCGTGATCCATCATAAGTCCGGGGACACAGTCCCAACAAAAATAAAACCGGAAGCCCACTCCCATCTTTTCGTCAGAGTGGATACCTGGATCAACCGCGTAGAGAATTTCATGTACGGCGACCGGACGGCCAAAGAAGATGATAATTATCAGGTTGACCAGGCAAAGATCGCAGTAGCAAACGGACGGTGGATCGGACTCGGGCCCGGGAATAGCCGGCAGCGTAATTTCTTGCCCCATCCCTATTCTGATTTTATCTACGCTATCATTATAGAGGAGTATGGATTAGTTGGCGGAGCAATCATTATGTTTATTTACCTGGTATTCCTGTTCAGGAGCATCAGGATTTTTAAGAAATGTCCTTTTGCTTTTGGAGCGTTTCTGGCATTGGGGCTGAGTTTTACACTGATGATCCAGGCTATTGCAAATATGGCTGTCAACGTAAACCTGTTTCCGGTGACCGGCGTAACGCTGCCCTTGATCAGCATGGGCGGCAGCTCTTTTTTATTTACCTGCATGGCCATCGGAATCATCCTGAGTGTTGCCCGCAATGCCGAGCGGATCGAAGGCGAACCGGCGGCGGAGGGTAGTTAATTTGAAAATTTGAAAATTTGAAAATGAGTTTATTCAATATTCCTTTTGATGAAAAGAATGTAGCCTGTATTCATTTTCAAATTTTCAAATTTTCAAATTTTCAAATTGGAAGCCATTGAGCGACCGAATCATCATAGCTGGTGGCGGAACAGGCGGACATATTTTTCCCGCTGTTGCCATTGCGAACGCGCTGAAAAAAAGGGAACCGGATATCCGGATCCTGTTTGTGGGGGCCAAAGGAAAAATGGAAATGGAGAAAGTGCCGGAAGCAGGCTATCAGATAGAAGGAATTGATATTGCCGGCTTCAACCGAAGTTCTTTGATAAAAAATATTACGCTGCCTTACAAGCTGATAAAAAGTTTTTTTCAGGTCCGGAATATTTTCAAGGCCTTCCGGCCGGAAGCGGCCATTGGCGTTGGCGGGTATTCCAGTTTTCCCGTATTGCGATATGCACAGGCAAGAGGAATTCCAAGCTTTATTCATGAGTCCAATTCCTACGCGGGAAAATCCAATATCCTGCTCGGCAAGAAAGCGACCCGCATATTTGCGGCAAGCGACGGAATGGAAAAATTTTTTCCGGCAGACCGGCTGATGCATACCGGGAATCCTGTTCGTGCGCAGATCGTAGGCAGCCATATTTCGAGGGAAGAAGCCCTGGCGTTTTTCGGATTGAAACCGGCCTACACAACCGTATTGGTCACGGGAGGCAGCCTGGGTGCAAAAAGTATTAATGAAGCCATTGATTCGGGGATTCCATTACTGATAAAAAGTCAGATCCAGTTGATCTGGCAAACTGGAAAAACCTTCGCGGCGAAAGCTGCGGAACACGCTGCAGAAAGCAGGCTGATCTGGTCGAACCAGTTTATCACAAAAATGGAATATGCTTATGCAGCAGCGGATATCGTGGTTTCAAGATCGGGCAGTACCCTGTATGAATTGTGTGCAGTTAAAAAACCGGTAATTTTTGTTCCTTACCCTTATGCAACCGAAGATCACCAGACCGTCAATGCGCAGAACCTGGTAAATAAACATGCCGGCATTCTGATTCAGGATAAAGATGCAATGAATAAACTGGTTACTGTGCTGATAGGCCTGGCGAATGATAAGAAGGAGCAAGAGCTGCTCAAAGAAAATATTGGAAGGCTGGCTATCACGGATGCAGACGAAAAGATTGCTACAGAAATTCTTAAAGTGCTCCATGGCTGATTTGAACAATATTAAAGCGGTTTATTTGATAGGGATCGGAGGAATCGGGATGAGCGCATTGGCCAGGTATTTCAAACGGCAGGGAAAACTGGTGAATGGATATGATAAAACGGAAACAGATCTGACCAGGCAATTGGTTCAGGAAGGTATCGGAGTCCAGTATGAGGATAGTGTGGAAACGATTCCGAAAAAAGTGGAGCTGGTCATTTATACGCCCGCGATACCAAAGGATCAGCCGGCATTACAATATTACCGTGATCATGGATACGAGGTATTGAAAAGAAGTGATGTGTTGGGATTGATCACTGCAGGCTCTTTGAATGTTTGTGTAGCCGGAACGCACGGCAAAACGACCATCAGCACCCTGATTGCGCATATCCTGCGTGACTCCGGGTTTGGATGCAATGCTTTTCTGGGCGGGATTTCTGTCAACTACAACACGAATTTCTGGACCAGTGAAACCAATCTCTGTGTTGTTGAGGCAGACGAATATGACCGGAGTTTTTTGAAACTCCATCCCGACATTGCCGTGATCAGTTCCATGGATGCGGACCACCTGGATGTCTACGGAACCGGCGCTGCAGTAGAAGAAGCTTTTATTGCTTTTAGCAGTAAAATAAAAACGGGTGGCGCGCTGATCTGCAAAAAAGGATTGCGGATACCAGATCCCGAAAGGGATATTCTGGAGCAAACCTATAGCTTAACCGACAGGCAGGCTGATATCCATGCCGAAAATATCCGGATTAAGGAAGGAAGTTATTTGTTTGATGTAGGCGGTCGGGGAGGAACATTGAAGCATGTGAAACTGAACATTGGTGGAAGACATAATATTGAAAATGCGCTGGCAGCCATTGGGGTGTGCCGGAGATTGGAATTAACTGATGAGCAGATCGTGCTGGCAGTGGATCGTTTTCAGGGCGTGAAGAGGAGGTTTGAATATCATGCGCGGGGAGGAAAGGCGGTTTATATTGATGATTATGCTCATCATCCGCAGGAACTCCGTGCTCTGATCAGAAGTGCGAAAGAGTTGTACCCCGAAAGGAAATGTGTCCTGATCTTTCAGCCGCATTTATACTCGAGGACCCGCGATTTCGCCAGCGCATTTGCAGAAAGCCTGGATATGGCGGATGAAGTGATTCTCTTAGCCATTTATCCGGCAAGAGAATTACCGATTGAAGGCGTGAGCAGTAAGGTGATATTGGAGATGATGCGCAATATGAAAAAACAAATACTGGGAAAGGAAGAAGTATTGGATTGGGTGAGGTCGGTCCCGCAGAAAGAAAAATTATTGTTGATCACCGCGGGAGCAGGCGACATTGACAGCCTGGTGGATCCCATTGAAAAAATATTAATGTCATAGATGAATATTCGGACACCTTTTAAAAAAATATTTTCCGTAGTGCTCTGGTGCGCACTGGGAGGAGCTGTTCTTGCCCTGCTGATTGCTGCCATCAATAAAAAGAACAGCAGCCTCTGCAAAGGGATGGATATTCAGATCAATACAGAAGGAAGAGAAATGTTCCTGGACAAGAATGAAGTGATCGTTCAGCTGGAGAAAGAAGGACTTAAGGATTTGCAGGGAAAGCGCGTGCAGAGTTTTGACCTGCAGAAACTTGAAAATGCTTTGCGCAGAAATGCATGGATAAAAGATGCCCAGTTATATTTTGATAACAACCAGGTTCTGAAAGTACAGATAACCCAAAGCCAACCAGCCGCGCGCATCTTTACGGTTTCAGGAGGCAGTTATTATATGGACAGCAGTGGCAAACAATTGCCCCTGGTCAGCCGGATACCTCTGAAACTACCGGTTTTTACCGGGTATCCATCGGAGAAAATGGGGCTGCGTAATGATAGTGCTCTGGATCATCAGATAAAAACATTAAGCTTGTTTTTGAATCAGGACCCCTTCTGGTCGAACGCTATTGAGCAGGTAAATATAACGGCTTCAAAAACCTTTGAAATGATTTCCCTCATCGGTAACCAGGTGATTGAATTCGGTGACGGGAATGACTATGAGAAAAAATTCAGGCGCCTTTTTATATTTTATAAAAGCGTAATGGCAAAATCCGGATTTGAAAAATATGCAAGGATCAAGGTGGAATATGCGGGCCAGGTGATTGGAACCCGGAGGGGCGGCCCCATTTCGAAAACTGATTCTCTTCAGGCGCTCAGGAATGTGATGGAAATGATCCGGATGGCGCGAAAGATGGAAGCAGATACGACAAAGATCAGGGAAGTGAAACCGCTGGAAAAAAACCCGATCACCGAGCAGGATCTGAAGAGTTATGATTTTCCGGAGGAAAAAGACAGTATTGTAAAAAAACCAGGTAAACGATAAAAACAACTATAAATTAAAGCAAATCATGAACCAGGAACAACCCATTATTGTAGGACTCGACATAGGGACTACCAAGATTGCTGCTATTGCAGGCCGTAAAAATGAATTCGGCAAGCTCGAAATACTTGGCTTCGGCCGCGCTAATTCAAATGGCGTAAAACACGGGCAGGTATTGAATATTGATGAAACCATCAAGGCTATCCGCCTGGCACTTGACAATTGCTATGCGTCCAACCCTAACCTGAGCGTTTCAGAAGTGTATGTCGGTATTGCCGGGCATCACATTAAGAGTCTGCAGACCCGCGGGGATATCGTTCGGCAGCACACGGAGGACGAGATCACCCAGCTTGAGATCGATCAGCTTGTGGCAGATCAGTACAAGACATACATTCCTGCCGGTGATCAGATCATTGATGTAATACCTCAGGAATATGCGGTTGATAATTTCCAGAACATCATCAGCCCCATCGGATATGGCGGCATAAAAGTAGGTGCGAATTTCCACATCATTACAGGAGACAAGAATGCAATAAAAAATATCAACCGGGCTGTTGAAAAAAGCGGCCTTCAAACCAAGGACCTGGTGTTGCAACCATTGGCATCAGCTGCAGCGGTTATGGGCCAGGAAGATCTGGAAGCCGGTGTGGCCATCGTGGACATTGGCGGTGGAACCACGGACCTGGCCGTATTTTATGAAGGCATCCTGAAGCATACTGCCGTAATTCCATTTGGCGGAGAGAATATCACGAATGATATTAAAACGGGCCTTGGCGTTTTAAAGACGCAGGCGGAGCAAATGAAAGTACAATTCGGTTCGGCTCTCTCCAATGAAGCCAAGGGAAATGCGTTCATTACGATTCCCGGTTTGCGGGGAATGCCAGCCAAAGAGATCAGCGTGAAAAATCTTGCGAATATCATCCAGGCCAGGATGAGTGAGATCATGGATTTTGTTTCCTACCATCTTAAGCAGGTCGGGCTCGATAATAAAATGCTGAATGGAGGCATCGTGCTCACGGGTGGTGGTTCCCAGTTAAAGCACCTGATCCAGCTAACGGAATATGTGACCGGGCTGAATGCGCGTATCGGATTCCCGACAGAGCATTTGGCTGCCGGACAAATTGAAGAATTGGCCAAGCCAACCTATTCTACCTGCATAGGCCTGATATTAAAAGGATACAGCGATTACGAGCACAACCGGAAGCAATTTGATCAGCTGCACATGAAAGTTGAAATTCCTGCGGCATTGAGAAGGCAGGCGGGGCTGGCCGAAATGGAAATGCCGGAGGATGAGATCCAGAGAGCAAGAGTAAAGAACCGCAAAGGCATCAAGGATTTCTGGGGAAAATTCAAAGACGGCATCATTGATTTGTTCAAGGAAGAAGAAGATCATGCACTATAAAATCATTCCTTACTAACCATTAATCATCCTATTATGATTCAGTTTGATTTACCCAAAGAAAGGTCGTCCATCATTAAAGTCATTGGCGTGGGTGGTGGCGGAAGCAATGCGGTCAACCACATGTACAACCAAAACATCGAAGGCTGCAATTTTATAATATGTAATACAGATGCCCAGGCCCTGGCCCAGAGCAGAGTTCCGAATAAGATCCAGCTCGGGCCATTGCTCACACAGGGATTGGGAGCCGGAGCAAATCCGGATATCGGCAGGCAGGCTACAGAAGAAAGCCTTGAGGAGATTAAGAGCCTGCTCGAAGTAAATACCAAAATGGCGTTTATCACCGCCGGTATGGGCGGAGGAACTGGAACCGGAGGGGCGCCGATTCTTTCCAAGATATGCAAGGATCTGGGCATACTTACCGTCGGCATTGTAACAACACCATTTTCCTATGAAGGAAGAAAAAGGCAGTTGCAGGCCGAAGAAGGAATTCAACTGCTGAAAGATTATGTGGATACCCTCCTTGTAATCAGTAATGATAAACTGCGTCACCAATTCGGAAACCTGAAAATGAAAGAAGCTTTTTCAAAAGCTGACAATGTTTTGGCAACGGCTGCGAAATGTATAACCGACGTGATCAATAGCACGGGCCAGATCAATGTGGATTTTGCAGACGTGTGCACCGTAATGCGCAATGGAGGTGTGGCTATCCTGGGCAGTTCTGCGGCATCCGGAAACAACCGGGCCCAGCAGGCTATTGAAGAAGCATTGAATTCACCTCTGTTGAATGACAATGATATTCGTGGTGCAAAATGGATACTGATCAATATTAATTCTGCGGAAGGGGAGCATGAGTTCACGATGGATGAGGTGGAGATCATACAGCACCACCTGATCAGTCAGGCCGGTCCGGATACTGATGTGATCCTGGGTCTGGGTTATGATAACCACCTGATGGATAAGATTGGCATTACGATAATCGCTACAGGCTTTGAATACAAGGATCCGTTTCCGCCAACGCAGAAACCAGAAGAACCCAGAGAAGAGGCAAAAATTGTGATTCCTCTTGAAATGCCCGGGCAGGAGCAGCCGAAGCGCAAAGAAATACCGGCTACTGAATTACAGGAAAAGTCCTCGGGGTCGGGCGCCAAAAATGGGCTTTCGCCTGAGCTGCAGCCTAAACTGGTGGAAGCTTCGCTTCAGGGAACCGTAAAGAGTATGGGAACTGTTGTTGTTTATCCCAGCACACAGAACAACCGGATGCCCGCGGAAAATCCGGTGGAAAAAAATATCCGGCACGAGACAATAGAATGGATACTTTCGCAGGACCAGGATAATATTCCTACACTACCCGAAAAGAAAACCGATCTTACCCCCCCTGCTGATGCGTCTTCGATTATCATATCCGGAGGATATCTCAGCAGGCCTTCTAATATTTATGCTGAGGAATCAGCTGGAGAAAACGAACCCCTTTCTGAAAACATTCCTGTGAAAGATCAACAGATCTTAACTGCCGTTGCGAAAAATCCAAGTCCGGTAGAAAATGTTTCACCGGATATGCAACTGGTATTTAAGGACCAAATTCCAGCGGCGGATGTGCCTGGGGCCCATCCAGCTCAACCGGTATCTATGGCGGAACAGCCTGCTGAGGACCCTGCAATGCAGGACGAAGCAGAAGGACTTAAACGCCGTGCGGCAGAGAGGATCAGCAAGTTGCGCAACTTGTCGTTCAACATGAATGCCGCGGATCCGAACAATGAGTTCGAAACTGTGCCGGCTTACATCCGCCGAAATCTGGAATTATACAATACAGTGAATAATGTAGAGACCTTCTACAGCCAGTACGAAGTAAAAGCCGATAAACATAATCATGGGGAAATCACTACCATCAATAGTTTTCTGGATGGTAAGAAACCGGATTAATGAGGCGTCTTTGAATTTAGTTTGTTTTTAGTTGTTTATTTCCCTCCGGGTTTCCGGAGGGATTTTTTACGGTGGAATCCAAACTGATAATAACAGCACATGTCTTCAGTCATCATTACCGGAGGAACCGGGCTGGTCGGAACAGCCCTTACAAGACTCCTGGTTATGCAGGGATATTCTGTGGTCATTCTTTCCCGCGATCCTGCATCGCACAGGAGCCGTTCTCCTTCAACAAGCTATGCAGCCTGGAATATACGCGAACAATCCATCAATGAAGATGCCATAGGACAGGCAAAGCATATCATACATATTGCCGGTGCGGGGGTCGTGGATAGATCATGGACGGACAAAAGAAAAAAGGAAATTCAGGATAGCCGGATAAAAAGCAGCGAGCTGCTGGTCAAAGCCCTTACGCAAATTCCCAACCAGGTGGAGTCGGTGGTAAGCGCTTCTGCAATCGGATGGTATTCGGAAAGCAGGGGAGTTCAGAGCGTGGAAACTGATCCGCCGGATCCGGGCTTTCTCGGAGAAACCTGCCGTTTATGGGAACAAGGTATTGAACCGGTAATTTCGCTGGGCAAAAGGCTGGTCATACTTCGATCAGGCATCGCACTCAGTAATGAGGGAGGCGCATTTCCTGAATTCAAAAAACCGGTCCGACTGGGAATTGCTTCCGTACTCGGCAACGGTCGCCAGATCGTCAGCTGGATTCATATTGATGATTTGTGCAGGTTATACCTGGAAGCCATGATCAATCCGCATTGGTCCGGTATTTACAACGCTGTGGCACCCCAGCCGGTTACCAACAAAACACTTATGATGGAGCTCGGCAACAAAATGAAACGGAATTTTTATATAGCCGTTCCTATTCCCGGTTTTTTGCTTCGCCTGTTATTGGGAGAAAGAAGCATTGAAGTTCTGAAAAGCAGTAACGTGAGTTGTGAAAAAATAAGAAAACAGAATTTTCAGTTTATTTATCCAACACTCGATGCCGCCCTTCGCGACCTCCTTCACCGCTAGATCTTATTTTTTTTCATTCTTTAATCTGGAATCAGGCATCCTGGTTTTTGCCGGCGCATTGCTGTACAAGTCAGGATTCACTTTGGTGCTGTCACCCTGATAAACCCAGGTAATATGGTTGATATATTTATTGAAAACGCGATCCAAATCAGCAATGCTTACCTTTTCCATATCATCTTTGATGGTTAGGGCGCGGCGCCAGTTGTTATGCAAAATTTCATTGGAAGCAAGTGTTGTTGCCTGCGCGGAATTGGTTTCCATCCTGTAATAGAAACCGGTAATATAGGTTGTCTTTCCATTTTTAACTTCCTTCGGTGTAAACCCTTCTTTTTTTGTTTTGTCAATCAATTGGTCAATCACCGCTTTGTATTTATCCGGATTGGTTGTGGATACAAAAATTGCAGTAGAAGGAGATAATCCGCCATTGAAAACTACATAGGGAGCATAAGACAATCCATTATTCGTTCTCACTTCCAGAAAGTCGCGTTGGCTGAAAATTCGAACGGCCAGGACGTATGCGTTGTAATCCGGCGTCCCCGGCAGGGGTCCCCCCGTTATACCTTCTATATAATTGGTGGCGAGTTCCTTTTTCTCTGATTTAAAAGTATTCTTTTCAGGGATATAATTATACCGGCTGACATTGAACGGGTTTCCCTGCGGAATATTTTCAGTCAGGGTCTGAATCATTTTTTCGAGTTTGCCGCGGTCAATCTCTCCAACAACAACAACCAACATTCTTGACCGGGTGAGGAGGGATGTATAATAGGCTTTTGTTTCCACAGCATCCAGTTTACTCACAGTTTCTTCGGTTCCATTGGGATCCTTCGAATAATCTTTCCCTGCATAAGCAGTTTGCTTGGCTAGTTTGTCTATGGATTCGTCCGGCTGGGACGCCCTTGATTTCAACTGGTTGATTGCATCCTGTTTAATACGATCAAACTCCTTGCTGTCAAATAGGGGAGATGTAAATGCATCTATGTAAAGGGGCCAGACTGTTTCCAGGTCACTGCTGATGCAATTCAATCGCAGGGAGGAAAAATCCATTTCTGAGGTTCCGTCGATTTCAGCACTGACTTTATCGAGCTTATTCTTAAAACTGTTTTTATCATCTTTCGTGGTACCGCATTCCGTTAGTGCGGTCATGGCCAGCTTTTCAATTCCTGCTTTGTCCGCGGGATAATTCTGAACACCCCCTTTCAGGATACTGAGCACCTCCACAATTTCATTTCCGCTGGGTTGAACAATAACTTTTACGCCGTTCACCATCATCTCATAAGCATCTTTGTTCTGGGCGCCTGCCGGCAAGACAATGGCCACCCCCAGCATGATGCCTAAAAATATTTTTATTATCCGTTGAATGTGCATGGTTGAATAATTTAAAATTTATAAAGCGGGTTTGAAATCCGCAGATGCATTGAATTTTTTGTTCATGGCCGGATTGATGATCATGCCGGCTACATAAGGCTTGCCGGTGATATAGCGGTTCACAAACCGTTTGATATCGTCCCTTGTAATTTTTTGGCAATTGCTTTGATAGTCAGTAAAATAATCGAGACTGGTGCTACACCAATTATAAGTAACATCGTCCGGCAGTTCGGATGGTTTCTCTTTTTGACGGATCGCATTGCGCCGCATAATCTGTTTGGCATCTTCCAGCTGTGCATCTGTGAAATAATCGTCGTTTCCCCATTGTTTTACCTGGTTCAATATTTCATCATTGCATTCCTTTAGTTTGCCCGGATTGGGAATGAAGAAAAGAAAGACAGGTCCCACATATTTAAGGGTCTGGTATTCCGCGTCGGCAGCGCTGGTAAGCCCCTTATCCACAAGCGCCTGCTGCCATTTGGAGGAGTTCATTTTAAGAATAGTGAAAAATACATCTGCTGCTATTGTTGATGCTGAATCATGGCGCGTATCGGGTCCCTGCCACCAGAACATTTCGAACGGGGTTTGGGCAATCGTGGACTCCTTCACAAAGTATTGTGTTGAGGTTAAGGGAGTAAATTCAGGAATTGGAAATTTCACCTGCGGATCGAATCCGCTGGATTCCCAGCTGCCGAAAATACTTTCCGCTTTGGCAAAAGCATCCTCATGCTTTATATCCCCGCAGATCACCAGGATGGAATTGTTTGGAAAATAATATTTGTTCTTGATGATCATCATTTTTTCAGGTGTGGCCGTATTGATCACTTCGTGGATGCCGATTGGATTCTTGCGTGTTACCAGGTCCCCCCATAGTTTTTTCTGGCCTTCAAAATATAACTGTGCAAACGGGTTACTTTCCTGCCGCTGGAATTCTCCATCCACAACAGGTCTTTCTTTTTTCATGTCTTCCTCCCTGTAAATTGGAAAGCGAATGGCAGCATTCATGAAGCGCAGACCGGCATCCAAACTATCTTTGTCAAAGGTGAAAAAGTAATTAACGCGTTCCTCGCCGGTTGTCCCGTTCCAGAATGCACCGAGTTCTTCTATGCGTTCCAAAAACTTAGCCTGGTCGGGGTAGTCCTTGTTTGCCTTGAAGAACATGTGCTCAAACAGATGGGAAAGCCCGCTGTATTCAGGTCCTTCAGTAAAAGCTCCGTTCTTTACAGCGATCTGGATCGTGGCCAGCGGAACTTTACTGTTCTCGATAGCGACGACCTCCAATCCATTAGGCATTTTTTCCCAATAATAATTTTGAGGAAGGCGGGGTTGCGCATAATTAGCGCTGGCCAATAATGCCATTGTCCACGTGAAAATGATTTTTTTCATCAAAGGAATTTTAATTTTATTGAATTCATTTGGCAATCCGGTGCTTTTCTCAGAGGTCGCTTTTATAGAACCTCCAGCTTACAAAAAGTATATAGATCAATAAATAAATCACAGCAAGGGACAGGTACACAGGAACATGCTTTTCCCAGGTGTTCATATGATCAGGAGTCAACATCCTGGGTGCAAAAGGCTGAGGGATCAGGCGATCTGTTACTTCTTCAGGCAGATAGTCTACCCAGTCCACTTTATATTTATTCCTCCCCAGCGAAACAACGAATTGCTCCACGATCATATACAGAAAAAAAATACCCATGGCAAGTCCGGCCCTTCGGATCATCATAGCAAAAATTACGGCTATCATGGAATAAGAAAGCAGTTCAACAAAAAAGAAAACGACAAAGCGGAATTGTTCCCAACCCGGACCTGCAGTTCCCGGTTCACGCGTATGGAAACCAAAATATAAGCAGGTGAAAAAAACGATACCCGTCACAAATAATGAAAGCAGCACGGTTTCCCAAAGCTTGATGGAGATAAACGTTCCCCTGCTCCATCCGTCAATGATATTCTGCCGATGCGTACGATAGCTAAATTCATTGGTTAGGAGGGTGATGATTAAAATGGCAGGAATGAATAGCAGAAGGCCCGCGTTATAAGGAACTGTTTTCCAAACATTCGGAAATGAAAATGGATTCCCAAGCAGGTTCTTGCCATTGACTTTGGGAAAAGTATTGTTAGTAACATCGAAGATTACATAATTAAAAGCCGGAATACAAACGATAATAATACCCAGGAGAATCCAGAACGTGCGGTAGTTCTTCACTTTCATCCATTCGATCCTTGCTGTATGGAGAAATCCGTTCATGGTTAATTGCTTACATTATTAGTGAGCGCTATGAATTCAGATTCGAGACTTTTCTTTCGCCGCTGCAGGTGATTCAGCACAGCGCCATGCTCAAAACAAAATTGATTTAAGGCGCCGGCATCCGGTGGATCTGTTTCAAGGAAAACAAGAAGATTGTTCCCGACTTCTTCCATTTTTTTGAAGCCAGGAAATTGATTTAGGATTGTTTTTAACCTT
>Ga0182024_10004923_pt1 | contig 30326 bp, 34 predicted proteins | sample P32metaG_FD_120480 | JGI IMG/M metagenome (GOLD analysis project Ga0182024, IMG submission 120480) | Permafrost microbial communities from Stordalen Mire, Sweden - P3-2 metaG (Illumina Assembly) | ecosystem: Environmental > Terrestrial > Soil > Wetlands > Permafrost | place: Sweden: Stordalen... | reverse complement strand
TGAGAAGCGAGACATCATCCAGAGGGTTCAACCTTGCGGAGGACCAGCAAGAACACCGCCCCCCGCTAGATAGAATTCGCACTGGCGAAGAGTTGCCACACAAACTCTGAAGCCTGTCCTACTGAAATCATGGAAACGACCAGAACAGTTGCGCACGACACCAGCCGCCCCGCCCTTTATCTGGCGCTGACGAAGCCTGACGTGTCCTTTCTGGTCGTGATGACCACCGTGGCAGGATACGCTCTCGGAACTCGCGGTCCACTCGACTGGCTGCGGATGACTCACACGGTTTTCGGCACCACGCTGATCGCCGCGGGCACTTCGGCCCTCAATCACTATTTCGAACGCGACACCGATGCCTTGATGCGGCGTACCGCATCGCGTCCCCTGCCATCCGGGCAGCTCAATCCGCGCGAGGCGCTCTGGTTTGGGTTGAGTTTGATTTTGATCGGGACGGCCTATCTGGCACTGGCCACCAACGCCCTCGCCACGTTGCTGGGGATTCTTACCTCGGTCACCTATCTCTGCGTCTACACGCCTCTTAAGCGCCGCACGACCCTGGCGACGGCCATAGGGGCATTTCCCGGCGCGGTGCCCCCGCTGATTGGCTGGGCGGCGGCGCGAGGCACGATTTCGCTCGATGCCTGGATCCTGTTTGCAGTTTTGTTCCTGTGGCAATTCCCGCACTTTGACGCTATCGCCTGGATGTACAGGGAAGATTACGCGCGCGCGGGGATCAAGATGGTCCCGGTAGGTGACCGGGAAGGGAAGCGGACGTTCCGCGAAATCCTGATGACGGCCGCGCTTCTGGTTCCTGTCAGTCTGCTTCCGGCGGTGACCGGACTTGCAGGGGCGCGCTACTTTTTCGGCGCGCTCGTAGTGGGAATCATGCTGGTGGAAGTGTGCCTGTGGGCCGCGGCGTCGAAAACGAATGTTCGCGCGAAGTGGCTCATGCATGCAACCGTGCTTCATTTGCCCGTGCTGTTGGGTCTGCTCATCTACGACAAATTCGCCCGGTAATTTTTCGCTCACCCGGGACGTCTGCGAGAGGTTATGAACGGAAAAGAAAACCCGGTTGAGTTGCTGGTAATGTGCGCGGTCATGATTGTGCTTTCCGTCCTGGGAATTCTCGGAGGTTTTTCCCGGGACCTGTTTGGCAACATGGACGGCATCCTGATCCTGGGAATCTGCCTGATGATGCTGCTCGTTGCGTTGCTTCTCTTGTTTGGGCTGGCGAAGGAACAAGGCTGGATCGGGAAGCACCAGGACGCGGATGGCTCGAGCGCCACTCCCGCCAAAGCCAAGTAGCCTGGATTGCGGAACCCGCAAGGAAGTGTCTACTTTATTTTCCACGTTGCCCACGACTTTCTATAGGTATTTGCCGCGCCGCCGAATCTAGTAGGACAGGCTCCAGCCCCCTGCCGGACGGGCAGGCCTGTCTTCTTTTGACTTCTGCCAAATCAATGAGAGACTAAACCAGACAAGCTGAAGAGTCGGTGTGGCAACTCGGATTACAGTCGAATCTGTAGCGCCCGCCTTCAGGCGGGCACCGAAGATTCAAGCACATGCCCGCCTGAAGGCGGGCGCTACATAAGGCAAAAGCGAGTTCTCACACAGACTCTAAAGCCTGTCCTACTGACCTCACCCAAAAATAAATGAACGCTGCTCCTCACATCGCCGGCGAGACGCCGGCGCCACCCAAATCCGCGATGGCCAAGAAATGGCTCGTTGCCATTCTCGTTCTTACCTTTGCATTCGTTTTGATGCCGTTTCTGCTCTGGTACATGACGACGTTCAGCCGGCCCCTGACCGACGCGGACATTGCCGCTTACTTTGCCGATACCGAACATCCGCGCCAGGCGCAGCACGCACTCTCCCAGATCGCCGACCGGATCATGAGCCCCAACGCCGCAATACGTGCATCCGCGAAGGCCTGGTACCCGGACGTCGTGAAATTCTCCACCAATGCAAGCGACGAACTGCGCGTAACCGCCGCATGGGTCATGGGCCAAGACAATCAATCGCCGGAATTTCACGCGGCGCTGCTCAAGCAGCTTTCCGACGCAAATCCGATGGTGCAGAGAAACGCCGCGCTTTCACTCGTGCGTTTTGCCGACGCTTCCGGGCACGACATCATCGCGGGAATGCTCGCGCCGTATGCGATGCTTGCTCCGCGGACGGGAACTCTGGCGATCCGGCTCAAGCCGGGCGATGTGATTAATCCCGGAACCATGGTGGGCCACATCACCGTCGGAGACGACAAAACGGAAGTACGCTCGGAAGTGCCGGGAACGATCCTCCAATGGAACTTGCCCGACAACGCCCATGTGGAATCCGGACAACCAATGCTCCTGGTCGATCCAAGCCCCGAAATGGTTTGGGAATCCCTTCGCGCACTCTATTTGATTGGAACCAAAGACGACGTGGCCGCCATAAATCGCTATGCGGGAGGTGTCGAAGGAATGCCGCAGCAAGTGCGGGAGCAGGCCGGCCTTACCGCAAAGGAAATTTCCAGCCGAAGTAAGTGAAAGCAGTGAATGGTGACTCGTGACCAGTGACTGGTGAAATTCAACTGCACTGGCGACGGGGTTACATCGAGAAAATTTATGGGGCAAGAGAGTTGCGGCTAAGAGGCTCGGTTTCCACTAGTCACCAGCCACTAGTCACCAGTCACTGTTTCTTCAGAACGGCAGCGCCCCGAATTCGCCTTCAAACTCGGCAAGCGGCACCATATCAATCGCGTCCCACGGGCAGCCTTCGAGGAAGGCTCCGTCAGGGCCTTTGCTGGTGCAGAGTTTGCAGCCGATGCAGAGCAGGGGATCAACGATGATGCGTCCAAACGGAGGATGGTCTTCGTCCTCGGCCCAGAACATGCAATCCGCGACAGGGCAGTACTCAACGCAGGCGGGAGACCCGGAACAACCCGTGCAGTTCTCGTTGATTACGGCAAGGATGTGCGGTTTGCGTTTGCGCTTGGTTGTCGTGCCGCTGGAGATCGGCTCGCACTTAACGACACTTCCTTCCTGATATTCTTCAATGCTGGGAGTGGTGTACGCCACGCAAAGCCTCCAGAAATGTGATTACGATTGCTTATTCTTGCCGACTCAAATCGAATTGTCAATCACTGCAAAAAGGTCCCGCGACTCATTCGTATCGGAGCGCGTCGATCGGATCGAGCCGTGACGCCTTGCGTGCGGGAAACAAGCCAAAGACCACGCCGACCAGGCAGCTAAAACCTACGGCAAGAGCGATGACTTCAGGGCGAATGGGGATGTCCCAGCCAAAGCGGTGAGCCAAAATCTGCGTGGTGGAAACGCCCAGAATGATCCCCACGATCCCTCCACACCCTGCGAGGACCAGCGATTCCGCCAGGAATTGCGCCAAAATATTCCGGCCCTTGGCGCCGATGGCCATGCGCAATCCGATTTCGCGCGTGCGCTCGGTAACGCTTACCAGCATGATATTCATAATCCCGATGCCGCCGACGAGCAAGGAAACGGCGGCGATGGCGGCCAGCAGCACCGTCAGGGCTCCCGTGGCGGCGGTGAGTGTGCCGGCGATATCCGCGAGGTTGCGAATATTGAAGTCATCCTCGGCGCCCGGAGCGATGTGATGGCGATCGCGCAGCAGGGCGGCCACCTGAGTTTGCGCCCGCTCGGTATGGTCCTCGGAATCGGCGCCGATCATGATATTGCCATTGACGTACTTTTGCAGGCCGCCCTGGATTTTCGATTGGTAAGTCGTCTCCGGAATGAACACAACGTCGTCACTATCCTGCCCTTGCATGGATTGCCCCTTGGATTCGAGGACGCCGATCACTTCGAAGGGGACGTTGTTGATGCGAATGCTTTGGCCCACGGGATTGAAGCTGGGGCCGAAAAGTTTTCCAACCACGGTCGTCCCGAGGACGGCGGTCTTGGTCTGCCCATCGAGGTCGGATTGCGTAAATATCGTTCCTTCAGTGGCGGGCCAATCGCGAATGGCGAAGTAATCCGGGGAGGTTCCGTTGACGCTGGTGTTCCAGTTGTGATCCTCGCTCTGGACCTGCATGGGCTTGTGCAACAGCGCGGCCGCGTAGCGGACGGTGGGCACTTCGGTGCGTATGGACTTCAAATCGTCCCATGTCAACGTGGGTTGCGTGCCGAAACCGCCGAACGCGCCCCCTTGCTGGCTGGCACCCGGCAATACGATCAACATATTCGTGCCAATGGAGGCAAACAAGGTCTGCACACGCGCAGTCGCGCCGTCGCCCACGGCCACCGTAGCGATGACCGCGAACACCCCGATGATGATGCCCAACATGGTCAGGAACGAGCGCAGCTTGTTGCGGAGCATGGCTTGCATTGCGATCTGAAGCGTGTGCGAAAGGTTCACAATGGCCTCCCTGACGCAAGCTCCGCCGGACCGATCGGGCCCTCCACGCTGGGAAGAACCTCCGCGCGGCGCGGCACACGGCGCGAATCGGAAAGGATCCGCCCGTCTCTTAAAACGATGCAGCGACCGGCATGATCGGCGATGTCGGCTTCATGCGTAACCAAAACAATCGTGATGCCCGCTCGGCCCAGTTCCTGGAACAGAACCATCACTTCCATGCTGGTGCGCGAATCGAGATTGCCGGTTGGCTCGTCGGCGAGAATGAGCCGCGGATTCATGACGATGGCCCGCGCCAGAGCCACGCGCTGCTGCTGCCCGCCTGAGAGCTGGTTGGGGCGATGCTCCATACGGCTCCCGAGGCCGACTCGGGTGAGCGACGCTGCCGCCCGGCGGCGGCGCTCAGCGGAGCCAATACCCGCATACAGCATCGGCAGCTCAACTTGCTCAAGCGCGCTGGCGCGCGGAAGAAGATTGAAATTCTGAAAGACAAACCCAAGCATGTGATTGCGGACTTCGGCCAGGGTGTCGCGATCGAACTCCGATACATGGTGCCGGCCAAGCAGGTACCGCCCGGTGGTCGGTCCATCGAGGCACCCGATAATGTTCATCAACGTGGATTTCCCGGAGCCTGACGCGCCCATGATGGCTACGAACTCGCCCTCGTCAATGGTCAGTGAGACGTCCATCAAAGCCGACACGGTCACATCTCCCATGCGGTAGTTCTTGGTGACATGCTCGAGTTGGATGAGAGGAGGCACAGTGTATCACAGGGAACTAAAAGAAACTGCGGCGCGCATTGACAGTCATGTCGGTGATCAGAGCGTCGCCCGGTTGGAGGTCACCCTTCACCAGTTCCGACCACGTGCCGTCGGAGACACCGGTGGAAACAACCACGGCCACGGGCTTATTTCCGCGCAGAACCCAAACCGTCTTGCGGCTGGGATCTTGCGGGGTGGAAGTCTGTGTTGGATCGGTCACGCCGATGCGCGTGAGAAGCTGCGGATCGGGCTGAAAACGCAACGCGCCATTGCGCAAACGAATCACGTTGTCTTTTTGCGCGGCGACGAACACGACATTGGCGGTCATGCCAGGCCGCAGCAGTAAGTCCGGATTCTCGACGTCGATAACGGCGTCGTAGGTGACCACATTCTGCAGGGTCTGCGCCGCGTTTCGAATCTGCCGCAATTTTCCGGTGAACTGCTTGCTAGGATAGGCGTCCACCGTGAACGCGGCCTTCATCCCAGGCGTAAGCCTCCCAACATCGGCCTCTCCCACGTTGGTGTCCACCTGCATGCGCCGTAAATCCTGGGCGATGACAAAGAGGGTCGGCGCCTGGAATGAGGCGGCTACGGTCTGGCCAACGTCCACGTTGCGGGAAATCACAGTGCCGTCAATCGGCGAAACGATCGTCGTGTAATCCAGATTGACCTGGGCCTGATGGAGCACGGCACTGATCGCTTCCAGGTTGCTCTGGTCCGCTTCCACTTGCGCTTTTGCCGAGTCGTAACTAGCCGACGCGGCGTCCAGATCCGACTGCGCCATGATTTGAGCGGCCACTAAATTCTTGGTGCGATCGAAAATCTGCTTCGTGTTGGTTTCTTGCGCCTGATCTTTCTTCATGTTGCCCTCGGCACTGACCAGGTTGGCACGAGCCTGCTCCACTGCGGCTTGAAAGAGCACAGGGTCAAGCTTGGCAATCGTTTCGCCCTTCTTCACTGGCGAGTTGTAGTCGGCGAACAGTTCTTGCACGCGGCCGGAGACCTGGCTGCCCACCTGAATGGTGAGAAGCGCGGAGAGATTTCCCGTGGCGGTCACTTTGGCGGCGATGGTCCCGCGGTCGGCGTCGGCTGTTTCATAATGCACAGCCGGTGCGGCGCCGGCGCGCCGCGAATACACTAGCGCCACAGCGCCGACGATCAGTGCAAGGACGCCCCCCCAAATCAGCAGGCGGGCAGCACGCCGCGAGCGCGGACGCACAAGAAAATCCTCGCTGGCCGGGACCGGCATGTTCGGGGCCGCTTTCAACTCAGTGTCTAATTCCGTAGACATAGGTAATCCTTACCGTTAAAGCTTGCTTCGCGCTTTGCGCCTCTTGGGCGCGCGACCCGGCCCGTTGCCGGTTATTCGCTCTGCGCCCTCGGAAGCGCGCATTCCGTCCAAAATGATTTGCGTGAAGGTAGTGGCCAACTCGCGGGTGGGGGTGCTCACGCGTTTGGCGCAGATCACTTTGGTGATCATCCCGAAGTGCATGGGCAAAGCCATGATGCCAAAGGCCAGCAGCTCCGGGGGACCCTTGCGGAACACGCCTGCCTTTTGACGCCTCGCCACATAGCTGCTCATTAATTTAAATAGCTGCATCCCCAGGATGCGCCGGGAGACCTGCACGAGGTCGGGCCGCTCCAATGCCGCGTACAACTTCAGTCTGTGGAAGTCCGGATCTCGTTCGAAGCTCTCCAAAATACACAGGACCAGATGAAACACGAAGCGTTCATCATCGTCGTGTTTGGCGAAACCCTCCAGGAGAGTCATGGTCCGGCCGTGTCCATCTTGCCGCGCTTTCTCCCGAAGAATGGCGTGATATAGATCTTCCTTACTCTTGAAATGGCGAAAGATGATGGCCTCGCTGACCCCGGCGGCTTCGGCGATGGCTTTGGTGGTTGTTCCACTGAAACCGCGGGTGGCGAACAGGTGGACGGCCACGGCGATGAGGGTCGTTCGGCGATCCGCAGCGCGCATTCGGCGCGGCGGTTTGCCGGCAGGACGAACCCTGAGGCTGGCTCCGGGATGTGCTAAAGGCCGCATAAGGGCATACAAACGTCGTTTCACTAAATAAGTAAGCGCTTACTTAAATTAACAGTAGGACCGAATGGTGTCAAGCAGGCGTCTTGCAAGTGCGGTCGAATCGACATAGACTGCAGCGGTGGCGGGAACTTGCGGGCCTCAATCTTCTTCGGGCATACAATCTCGCGGATGAAGACTCTCTCCCATGTTGCCGACCGCGTGATTTGCCAACAGGGCAACTTTTTTTTGGGCGGCGCTCGGTGATATGAGACTGAGCCCGGCAAATAAGGAAGGGACTTTAGTGAAAATAATGTCACTCAGAACATGGGGCCGAACCGCAGTCCTCGTATTGATTTTCGCGCTCCTCGCCGCAGCAACAGCCCGCGCGGACGACATCACGGTCGTCACCTCCGGAGCGTTTACGGCCGCCTATCTGGAACTTGTCCCCGAATATGAACACGCCACGCACAACAAGTTGGTGACGGAGTTCGGCCCCTCGATGGGAACGACACATAACGCGATTCCGGTTCGCCTCGAACGCGGGGAGGCAATTGATGTCGTGATCATGGCCGCTCCCGCGCTCGCCGATCTGATCAAGCAAGGGAAAGGACGGGCGGGCAGCCGCGTTGACCTGGTGAACTCCTACATCGGCATGGCCGTCAAGGCCGGAGCGCCCCGGCCCGACATCAGCACGATGGAAGCATTCAAGCGCACGTTACTTGCCGCAAAATCGATTGCTTATTCCGACAGCGCCAGTGGGGTATATCTCTCCACCGAATTATTTCCGAAGATGGGAATCGCCGAGCAGATCATGCCCAAATCCAAAAAAATCGAAGCGGACCCCGTCGGCGGAGTGGTAGCAACAGGAGAATTCGAAATCGGCTTCCAGCAGATCAGCGAACTGCGCCCGGTGAAGGGAATTGACATCGTCGGAGAGCTGCCGCCCGGAGCGCAAAGGGTTACCGTGTTCGCCGCTGGCATCCCCGCAACTTCGAAAAATCCGAAAGCGGCCAAAGCGTTCATCCGCTGGCTAGCGTCACCAGCGGCTTACGCAGCCATCAAGAAGAGTGGTTTGGAACCGGTAAGTTCCAAATAGGGAAGATCGCGGGATTTTTTGCGTTAAATCCCTGATGCCATCAGGGCTGGCCCATCGCCGCGATGACCGTCTTGGTGAATTCCTGCGTCGTGGCCGTGCCGCCAACGTCACGGGTCGTGTGCTTGCCCTCGCGATACACTTTGTCGAGAGCCCCAAGCACGCGGCGCGCCGCTTCGGTTTCGTTCAGATAATTGAGCATCATCGCCCCGGACATTACCAGGGCAGTCGGATTAGCAATCCCCTTGCCGACAATATCTGGCGCCGTGCCGTGGACCGCTTCAAACAGCGCCGACTCGTCTCCAATGTTCCCGCTCGGAACCACGCCCAATCCTCCCACCAGGCCCGCCGCGAGGTCGCTCACAACGTCACCGTAAAGATTCGGCAACAGAAGCATGTCAAATTGCGCGGGATTCATCACTAGTTGCATGCAGGTGTTGTCCACAATCATTTCCCGGTATTCGATATCGGGATATTCCGCTGCTACCGCCCGAATCGAAGTTAGAAACAACCCGTCGGACAGCTTCATGATATTGGCTTTGTGAATGGCGTGGATTTTCTTGCGCCCATTTTTGCGGGCGTATGTGAAGGCAAACCGCGCGATGCGCGTGGAAGCGTGCTCGGTAATAATTTTCAAGCTCTCGACGACACCCGGCACAACGATGTGTTCAAGTCCAGCATAGAGATCCTCCGTGTTTTCCCTCACGATGACCAAATCTACGCCCGACCATCGCGAAGAAACTCCCGCCACGTTGCGAACCGGGCGAAGATTGGCGTACAGATCGAGCTCCTTGCGAAGCGCGACGTTGATGCTTGGAGGCCCTTGAGCGACTCCGGTGGCCATGGGACCCTTCAGCGCAACATGCGTGCGGCGTACCGATTCCACGGCGCGCTCGCGAGGAAAATCTCCCACGCGCTTGCCGTTTTCAAGAGGCGCGCCGAAGACTTCCCATTCCACCGAAACTCCAGTGGCTTCGATAATCTGCGTGGCTGCGTCCGCGACTTCAGGGCCAATCCCGTCGCCGGGCAGGAGCGTAATTTTGTGCGTCATGGGTGAATTCATTTTATGTGAATCGGAAGGGTTTGTCGAAAACGGATGCAAAATGCGGTGCTTCTTTGGTTTCCGTGAAACCGGCGTGTTCTTCCTTACCGGGGCCGTTACTCATCCAGTGCGAAATTGTGATCGTTGACACCTCCGGATCCAGTTTGGTGTCTAATCTTACCGTGACCCGCCTTATTAAGAAGTCACTTTTGGGTGCAACCCTCGCCCTATCTGCCGTGGTCCTTCTGGTGTTCCTGGCCAGCCAGGTTGAGCAGCACTTCTTTCGCCGCCGGGCTGAGCTGCTGTTGACCCAGATTCAGTCACTCGAACTTGGGAAAACGCCGTGGAGCCAAACGAAGGGGCAGCTCAAAAATTGGGACGCAGAAAGCACGTTCGACGATAGCTGCAACGAATCGGAGTGCCTGGCTGACGTCAGACTCGTCGAGCCGGTGTACGGCTTCGTTACGCGGACTGAATTCTTTGCTCACCTGGACGATTACATTCGTTGGCGGCTGAAATTGTCTTCTAGCGATACTGGACCTGTTGTACGTCTGGAACTAGCCTTGCTTCGCGGATATATGCTGTTGGGTGGACGACCTGCGAGGATTGTGGCTTTTGTGGGGATGCGGGACGGCATAGTTTCGAGCAAGGGCTATTCCGTCGAGATTCAAACCTACTGGCCCAATATCCGTGGCCTGCTTCCTTGGGACAACTTTGCGTTAATCGCAGCGGAGCGCACGGTCTCCGAATTTGACTTGCCTGACACGAACCATCTCGACCCTCAGTTGAACCTTCATCCGGGTTACCGCATATGGCGCCAGGCAGGCTGTTGCGATTTTGAGCAAGGCAATGTTGAATTCACGCCTCGGGCAGATCCCAACGATATTCGCCGACTGATGCGACTTAACCTCTCGTGTTTGACTCAAATACGTCCATGTGCGAGTCTGAGCGACATCATGCCAGCCGCATGGGAGGAATATCGGGTCGAACATCCCGGGGAATAGGGCAGCGGATTTCCAAATGGAGGGCCTGTGCACCTGGACAGGAAGAACCGGAAACTTTCCTGCCCTCCCCGCATCACATGGTTGTAGCTTGGAATGTCCGAATAGAGACTGGAACAGGCAGCTTGCATCTTGTGGTACAATTGCGTCGTAATAAATTTGGCCGAAACCGGCAGGGAGTGAAAATACTGAAATGATTACAGTTACCCCAGTGGCGACCACGAAAGTTAAGGAAATTATGAGCCAGCAGACTCCTTCTCCCATCGCCTTGCGCGTGGCCGTTGTGGGCGGAGGTTGCTCGGGCTTCAGTTATCACATGGCCTTTGAGAACCAGGAAAATCCCACGGACAACATTTATGAATTTGATGGACTCAAGGTGCTCGTCGACCAGATGAGCGAAATGTACCTTGAGGGCGTGTCGATCGATTACATCGAGACACTGGAAGGCGCGGGATTTAAGTTCAATAATCCCAATGTCAAGAGCACCTGCGGCTGTGGCAGTTCCTTCAGCGTCTAAGAGCGCCGCTATCTTTCCACAATTACGTGATGTTTCCGAATGGGCCTTTGCGACTTCTCGCGGAGGCCCATTTTGTTTTTTGGCTCAGCAACCTTCCATGTGCCTTGAATGGATTGCAAAGCGTAATCCTGCCCCGTATCCTATGGAGCGCCCATGAAGATCGCGCTCGAGCAACTAAACCCCACCGTCGGAGACTTTGCCGGCAACTCCGCGAAGATTCTGGAATTTGCGGAGCGTGCCGAAAAACGCGGCGCTGATTTGGCCGTCTTTTCGGAACTGAGTCTGTGCGGCTATTTGCCGCTGGACCTGATCGAGCGCCCTGAATTCCTGGCCAGGAACGAAAGGGAACTGCACTCCCTGGCGAAGAAGCTGCCGATCCCCTCAATCGTAGGGTACGCTGCCCGCGTCAATGGATCGACAGGGAAGCCGGCTGCCAATGCCGCTGCTCTCTTAGCGGGCGGGCGCATTGATTTTGTCCAGCACAAGATGCTGCTGCCCACCTACGACGTCTTTGATGAGTCGCGTTATTTTCAGCCCGCCACTTCCCAGAGCGTGTACCCGTTTGCCGGCAAGAAGCTGGGCATCACGATTTGCGAGGATATCTGGAACGATAAAACGTTCTGGGCCAAACCGCTTTATGAGCGGGATCCCGTCGCCGAACTGGTCCTGAAGGGCGCAAACGTTCTGATCAACATTTCAGCTTCTCCCTACACGATCGACAAACGTTCCCTGCGGGTCGATATGTTGAGTTCGCTCGCTTCCGCGCACGGTCTTCCCGTCCTCTACGTCAATCAAGTTGGTGGCAATGACAGCCTGGTTTTCGATGGCGGTAGCGTCGTCATCTTGCCCGATGGCAGAATCGTTGCCCAGGCGAGTTCCTTCGTCGAGGATCTCGTCATCTTTGACACGGAAACGCTTTCTGAAGACTTGCACGCCCAGCCCCTCGATGAAATCGAGGCAGCCCTTCAAGCCATCATTTGCGGCACCCACGATTACGTTTGCAAATCGGGCTTCCGCAAAGTTGTCGTCGGCCTAAGCGGAGGTATAGATTCCTCTGTCGTCGCAGCCGTCGCCGTTGCCGCGCTTGGCCGGGAGAACGTCCTCGGCGTCTCCATGCCCGGGCCGTATTCCTCGGAAGGCAGCCGCGCCGATGCCCGGCAGCTTGCCGAAAACCTGGGCATTGAATTCCTGACCTTGCCCATAACCGATGCCTTCAACTCGTACCGCGCGGCGCTCGAGGATCCCTTTAGAGGTCGAGCGGAAGACGTCACGGAAGAAAATCTTCAGGCGAGAGTCCGTGGAAACTTCCTGATGGCGCTGTCGAACAAGTTCGGATCCATGGTCCTCAGCACCGGGAATAAATCGGAAATGGCGGTAGGGTATTGCACTCTTTACGGAGACATGGCAGGAGGCTTGGCGTTGCTATCAGATGTGCCCAAAACAATGGTGTACGCCCTGGCCGCCCGGATCAATCGCGAAAAAGATCTCATTCCCTCCGCCTCGATCGAAAAGCCGCCTTCGGCCGAATTGCGTCCGAATCAAACCGACCAGGATTCGCTCCCGCCCTACGACGTGCTGGACCGGGTTCTGAAGTCATATATCGAAGATGTTAAGAGTCCGGAAGAAATTGCGGCCTCATATGGATACGACCTCGAGCTGGTACGCTCCATCGCCAAGAAAGTGGACAGGAATGAATATAAACGGCGCCAAGCCCCCCCTGGCCTGAAAATTACTTCGCGTGCATTCGGCTTGGGCCGACCATTTCCGATCGTGCAAAAATTCATTCCTTAAGAGGAGACAAATGATGATCGCAAAATTGCGTGTGGCAATATTTATGGTCTCGCTCGCCTTCGTCTTCTCCGCGGCCGCACAAACTACAACCGGAAACAAAACTCCGGTTGCGCCGAAACAGCCGACTTCCGCAGGCGACTCCAAGCAAGGCACCATCGAAAGCAGCGTCGAGAAATACCTGCGCAATGTTTACGCCTGGGGCCCTGCTTATGATGTCAAAATTGGAACCATCAAACCGTCCCCCATTCCTGATCTCCTGGAAGTCCCGGTTACGATTTCTATGGGTAGGCAATCAGATAACGCAGTCGTATATGCAACGAAGGACGGAAAATTCTTAGTTCGGGGCGAACTCGATGACCTGTCAGTTGATCCATTCGCAGATACCCGCTCAAAGCTACATCCAGGAAACTCCCCTTCGATCGGCCCGGAAGACGCCAAAATCTCGCTAATCGAATTTGCCGACTTCGAGTGTCCCTCCTGCCGAGAACTGGACCGTATCCTGCGCGATTTTATGCCCAGCCACCCGGAAATGAGGCTGGTATATAAACACTTTCCCCTGACCGAAATCCATCCTTGGGCCATGACCGCCGCCATCGCCAGCCAATGCACCTACCAGCAGGACCCCTCCAAATTCTGGAAGATCCACGACGAGATCTTCGATGCCCAGGACCTGATAACTCCCTCAAATGTGTGGGATAAAATGATGGACCTAGCCGCTCAGCTAGCCTTAAACATGGACACATTCCGGGCATGCATGGCTAGCCCAGAAACAGCCCATCAAATCGAACAAACCATGGAAGAAGGCCGAGCTCTCGAAATCACAGGCACGCCAACAACCTTCGTCAACGCCCGCCGAATCATCGGCCCTGACAAGGTCCTACTCGATCAATATATAGAATTTGAAAAGTAAAACTAATAAACATAATATAGCTTATGGGACGTCATGGCGAAACGCAGAATGCTCTTTTGCGGGAAGCTTGTCAAGGGAAAAATGGGAATACCGGGAGCCTATTGTGAAAAACTTTTGCAGAGCGGTTCGGCCGGGTCCGATCCGGTGCACGGGCGCCCTCCGCGAGCACGTCCCCCAGCGCAAAATCTCATGTCCGATAATGATAAATTATGTTGCCTATGCTGGCCTTTGTTTTCATATAGTTAGGGTGCAGTTACCGAATGGTGCCTGCTGGTAGAATGCTGAACACTCCATGTAGACACGGATTCCCGCGCGTGCACCACCCATTGGCCTTTCGCCTCGGCGCGGTCATTCAATTGCACCATTGATAGGGCAGTTTTCGCGCGGGACGAAAAAGCCTTGACGGAGGGGTGTTTTGGCGAGATTGTTCCCTTCCCCGCGGAAGGAGATCCAGCCATGAGCGACGTTTATGAATGCACAAACTGCGGCGCGGTCGTCGGAGAAAATTCAAAATTCTGTGCGGGCTGCGGAAGTTCGCTCAACAAGAAGGGGCTCGGCGCCCTCTCATGGTTCGCGATCGCAGTGGTTCTGATGGCGGTCATCGGGGTCATAGTTTCGGCGTCCTCCCAGCGAGGCGCCGCCAAAACTCCGGAGCAAATCGAGGATGGGCGATATTTGGTGGCCAGTTATGCATGCGAGCAGTGGACGAAAGACAATGCCGCCGTCGGCGCCGATGAATTCACAGATCGATACAGGTTGGATCGAAAGCCGGACGACCGCCCGGACTGGTACCGCGCGGAAGTCATCTGGAGGGCCAAGGGCGAAGGCCTCCTGATGTATAGCGACTGCCTTGCATGGAGGACTGGCGACGATCAGGGCACGACCAAAGTCCTCAGCGGCGTCAGCGGCCACTATGTCAGGCGATGAAGTTTTAGATCGCGCGGCGTTTTATGCCGCTGCGGCTCTCGCACGGGCGGGTTCCCGGTCCGAGGCGCGGCTTGCGAGCTTCTCGATCAGGTAGTTCCCGCGCGTCGGGCCTTTTTCCACGAAGGTGATCGAACCTATGGATTGGTTCGGCACGCATTCATAGAGTTCGACCTGGCCTCCGGGGCCCGACACGCGAAAGATGCCTTCCTGGTCGCGGAGCAGCAGCGCGGGATTGCTGGTCTGCAGCTTGGCACCGACGTTCATTTCCCATATTGTCATGACTTCCTCCTTCTTGAAGAGCGAGCAACGCCGCAATTTAACTGCCAAACGCGCCCGGAAGCAAGGGATTTGTAAAGAATCGGGTCGGGAGGGGTGGTAACATTTCTAGGAATTGTTGCGGATGAAGATCATCGACATTTCTGTGGACGGGACGAGCTTCATTGTCGAAGGTGACCCGCTCGATATGCTGCAGCTTCAGGATGCAGTGATCGTCGACAACGAAAGTGGTGAGGAACGCGGCAAGCTTGAGGGGTTCTACCTTCTAGGAGGCGAGTCGATCATGGATGGTCTTCTCAGGGCCATCCCGCCTGGTTGCCATCTTCTGATCCGCTGACAGGTAACAATTCGTCATTTTGTTACCGCTTCGGGCTCCCGCGGAGCCCTGGTCGCTTTGGCGATCGCGCGGCTGGCCGCGTCGTCGCCCACCTTCAGATAGGCACCGGTGCTCGAAATCGACTTGTGGCCGAGGTACTGCCTCACGTTCTCGATCCCAGCTTCCTTGATGGATTGCATCGCGATGGAATGCTTCAGGACGTGAGGATGGCACAGATGCCGCGGTAGGCCTGCCTGGGAGCCGTAACGCCGCATCAAACGGAAAAACTGGACCCGAGAGATGGGGAAAAGGCGATCGCCTTTGGGTTTGTGAAGTACCCAAGCATCGACGGCCGCGCGCTCGTTGAGGATCTCGAGCTCGTGCTCGACGAGCGGCTGCACGGTGCGCAGAGAGCCCTTCAGCCGTTGGACGTCGAGGTAGCCTTCGCTAATAAAATTAGCGGGCGTTAGGTTCACCGCTTCGCTGGCGCGCAGGCCATGCCAGAACGTCACCAGCAGCAGCACCCAGTCCCGTTCGCGCTCCGCACGCGCTGCGGTTAGCAGGGACACGACCTGCTCGCGCGCGAGGTGCTCCATGCAAGTTTCGCGGGAAAATGGTGCTGCCCGGGGGCCGAATTCGGCGGAGGCGCCTTAGCGCCTGACGCCGGCGCCCCCTAGCCGCTGAAATGGTGGCCTACCATGAACGGAATGGTATCAAAACTGTGGCAAAAACGACACAAAAGGCCGCTTTTTAGGCAACGGGCGTAACAGTGGTGTCTGTTCCGGCCGATGGCACGCTCACGGAATTCTGGAGCAGGCCGATAACCTGAAGCGCGGCCGCCTGGCTCACGGTCTTGCCGTTGGAGGCGGCCGAAGATACCAGTCCGGAAATGGCTTTCGAGACTGACATCTGGCCGGTGGCGATATCGGTGGCGTCTGTGATCGCCGCAGTCGCGAGCGGTCCGAGTTCGCTATTGAGCAGCGTCTTGCCGATGGCCTCGAGCTCGGCAGCCGTTTTGCTGCCGACGATCTTGGCCAGGTCGGCCTCGACGATCACCACCTTGGCTTTGATCCAGTTCCAAATCTTCTGAAGCTCGCTCGTTGCTGCCGCTGCCACAACCGGTTGTACTGTGGTGCTCATTGTGTTTCTCCTTTTTTGGGGTACAGATATTAAAAACCTAAAAATTTTCCGGCGAAGCGAGCGGCCTCGAGCGCGATCGCCTTCGCTTTCGATACCGGGGCCGTGATCTGCTTCGCTTCATACGTCGTCACCTGGTGGACGTCCTTCATCGCGCCGGCGGCGTCCTTTGTCGCGGCCGCCGCGTTCACGGCGGATTGATCCAGATGCGTCACCGCGTCTTTGATTTCGGGGTCGGAGGCCTGCGCGGTGAGGGCGTCGAGGAGCGGGCCCATGCGCGCGACCGTTTCCTGCGCAGCCGCTCCCACGCTGTCGATGCGATTAGCAGAGCGAACCAGAAGAGTATCAGAACTATCCAGATTGGCGGCCACTTTAGGTGTAAGAACATGGAGGCTCCCTTCGATCGAATCGAGAATTTCATCCGTGCGCGTCGAAAGCGCCGCGAAATAGGCCTGCTGCTGCGCGAAAGCATCGCGCTCTTTTGCTGCCGTCTGCGCAGCGGTGAGCGCTGCGGCGGATACGTCCGCTTCCATTTTCATCGTCGGCAGCTCGAGCCGCGCGAGCTCCACGCTTCCCGAGTCCAGGCGCATGCGCGCGTCGTGAATGAAAAGTCCCGCCTCGACGGCGGCATAGCAGGCGCAGCCAAGAAGCACGCACGCGGCTGCGCTGGTAAAGGCGCTGATCTTCATTGCATGTCCCTCCGGAACCATCCGATCATTCACTTTCACGCGTGTGACGCCAGTCCCAGTAGGCTTTGGTTTCAGCTTCGCTCAACGCTCCATAATCTCGATATGCTTGCCCCGTCACGTGCCAGTACTCGACGTAAGCACGCCTTTCGCTAGCGTTCCATTCGTGCCAGTCGTGGTGAGTAGAATCGTATACGCGCGTTGAGCGTCCGGCGGCGCAACCGCTCAGGGTCAGAATAAGAACCAGTGCGAGCACCGATTTGAGGCGAAGGAGGATCATTTCGCTGCCTGGAGCGTTCCATTTCCGATTCATTGCACGTCCCTCCTGAACCATCCGAGTACGAACTTTTCCTCCGCGGCGTTTGCGATCGCGACGTCGTGGTGCCGCTTCGCCGCGCGCGCGCGCAGCTCGCGAAACAGGTCCGCCTCGCTGGCTCCATTCACAAAATCGAGAGTGCGCGCCCCGAATATTCCATCCGTCACCACCGGGCCGGCGCAGAGGTATCCGATCGCCTGCTGGAGTAGCCGCACCGCCGTCGCCATTCCCATGTTCACGCTCGTGTCGAGAAGTTTCGTCGCGACGGCCTGCGAGTTGATCTGCTCGTAGAGCGGATTCCAGAACGATGCGTGGTAGAAATCTTTCGCCTCCTGCAAAAGCGAAGCGTCCCGCATCACGGCCGCCCCGAAATTTGGCAGTCGCTTTGCGGCGTCTACGGCCGCCCATCCGGGCCATGCCGGGAAATCCTTTCGCGAGATTCCGCGAAACGTTTCGCCACCGGGATCTTCCGGATCGAAGACATAGCCGCCCTCATTGGCGAGGACAACGGCAATGGCCAGGTCAAAGTCGCTCACGCTGCGGGATCCTTTCGGGCGGCAGGCGCTGGAGCGTCGGCCGGCGGAGCGCCGTAGGCTTTCATCGCGAGCCCGCGCATATTCAGGCTTCCATAGTAGGAAACCAGATCGAGATATTTGTTGTATCGGGGAGAGTTGAAGAATTCGCGCGGCGGAGAAAGTACATAGACCGCATTCCAGAAGAACACCCAGTAAGTGACCACGTCCAGAATCCAATGAACGATCATGTCAGCCTCCTATTTTCCTTCGATCAAATCCGCCGCCTGCGCGCGCTTCTCGCCCGTGTCAGCCCATCGAACCAGCAGCGCCGCCATGCGGTAATATTTTTTCCCCAGCCCGTTCAGATCGCGAGTCGCGCGACGCATCTGGAACGCGGCTCCGCCAGCGCCGAAGGCCGCGCCGATCAGGCCCAGCGCCAGGCGAATCGCGTTTTCACTTGTGAGCATCGGGCATCTCGCGCTTCGCGATCTCGAAGTTGACGCTGTCGAGCTGCTTCTGCAGGCCCAGGACGTGGGGAAACGTCCCGAAGAGCATCGCCGTATCGATCTGCGCGCGAAGGATCTCGCGCTGCAGGTAAGGCCGGATCGCATCGCGAATGTCCGCAAAATCGGGCACATTCGGAAAAGGTTCCACTTCGCGCACGATCAGCTCGCGGACCACCACGGCGATCCGCGCTTCCGGACTTTCATTTCGCGACATTCAGTTCTCTAGGATTTTGTTCCGGCCCTTTTAGTTCAGCATGGGTGGAATTTTGTTGGTATTGGGAGTAGATGTTGCTGGCCCGAATGCAGCCGCAGCCCACGCTATAAATGCATCCGAACTCGATGTATAAGCCACAGTGGCAGTGTGAGTTCCCGCTGACGTTTCACTTGCGTAGTAGAGGTTGCACGCATAGTCGTATCCGCCGCTATTACTCGGGGCGACCACCAAACTGAATGGGGTGCCAACGTAGGATGTCTTTCCACCGAAAGACACGGCAATTATGCTCGTGACAGGAACGGTCGTGGTGAGACTAAGAGTGGCAGGAGTATAAGTTGGTGGCACCGAGCTGCTACCAGCGTTGAAGGTGTTCGCGTTCAGCTCCACACACGCCGCGATGGCATCGTTAAAGGGAAAAGTTACAGTGATGGTCTCAGCGCCAGAAGAGGTAGCTACTCCGTACCACATAGCCACGCCCACGGCGTCCTGAACTACATTCCAGGTTGTGACCCGCGTTGAAGAGATGCCCGTCCAACCCCCCGAGTTATTCTCCGCTGCCATCACTTCCACATCGCCTGCCGTGACGCTGCCGCTGCCGCTGCTGGGTGAGCACGCGAGTGAAGTTATGCTACCAGTAAAGGGAAAGCTGCCGTATTGGACGACTCCGGCTGGCGGCGGTGTCCCGATCACGTATGCAGCCGAGCCGACTGAGCTGTCCGACAGAGAGCTCGTTCCGGCGATCGCGTAGAGAGTTTCAGAACTCGGAACGCTCACCGGGCCGGTGTAAAGCGTCGATCCAGCCGGGCAACCCGTTCCCAGATGGTTTGTCGCGGGCGATCCAGTTGTGTTCCAACAGATAGCGGCGCTGGGGGTCGCTGAACTTATGGCTACCGATTGGGGACCATAATATGACCCGGCCGCTGGACTGAATGTTGGCGTACTGGCAGAACCGCCGCCGGTAAAGGCCGCACCCACCGCACTCAAAAGAGGCATCGACCCCGAAGAATAATCCTCTCCCATCACCCAAAGCATCCAGCCGCCCAAGCTGTTCGCGTAAACGTAATTGATCTTGTCGGTGATGGACTGTGCGTTTTCCCAAGTGAGATAACCGCCTCCGCCGGCTTTCCACGGATCATGCGCTGTGCTGTCATACGTGCTGCCGCTGAGGCTAACAGGAGGCGCGTTGTAGTAAAACTGCGTCACCGTCGAACTGCCGTTCTGGGTCTGATACGGGGCAGTGTTGATGGAATATAAGTCACCGTAAAAGGGAATGCTGATGCTCGTCTTGGAAGCCGAGATTCCACAGGACGCCGCGACCCTGACCGCGTAGTCGTCAGACCAAACAAACGGACTTGAGGGACTGTACAGCGGTGAATTGAAATACGAATATGCCGAGGGATTAACTGGGTCATTTAAGTCGTAGCCTGACATCACGACACGATCCGCATAACCTGATACGGTAAGGGCCACGCCGTTCGGCCACACCGACCCGGTACAGACTGGTGGAGATCCCACTTGGCCGATTTGATAATTTGTTCCCGCATACCACACGATCAGCTTTGACCCCATCGCCGTTCTAAGACAGGACATAAAAGTGGGGAACTGGCTGCTGTACGACTCCTCGTAGTCCACGACTGCCCCATCGAAGCCATAGGAATTCACCGTAAACATAATGTTCGCGACAAATGCGTTCATAGCCCCAGACGAGCAAGAACCAGTCATTGCCCCGTTGAAGTTCGTACCGGATCCCAAATTTGTAAGTTCGTAGTCCACTTTTACGCTGTGCGCATGTGCTGCCGAAATGAGAGCAGCCGCACCGACCGACGGATCGCTAAAACTACTGGATGGGGTAATCGATCCCCCAGATTGAGGCGCACCGCCGACGTAATCCACATGCGTCAGGTAAGACCAGGGAATCGCACTGACTGCCGGCACGCCTCCGGTCGAGTCAGGAAAATAGGTGCCCTCACTCCATACCGCCTGAGCCGAAGCTCTCTGTGCGCCGAAAGCAAGCAGCATCAGAACCGGAAGAAATTTAGAGACTCGTCGCATTTAGTGTTTTGCCCATGTCCCTGACTGCGTATAGAGCAGCCAGTGAGTTGAATCCACACCCACGACGCAAGCCGCATCTGCTGCCGCCCCGCCTGAGATCACATAGCCGCCTGAGGCGCTCAGAGTTCCATCCGTGAAGATGACATACTGCCCGGAACCGGCGGTCAGAAGTTCGAGTGTTCCAGTGTTCGCCGCGCTGCCGTTGTAAGCGTTCGCCACGCAATAATGCTTTCCAGCGGAGGCCGCGGGCAGCGTATAGGTTACCGCCGTGGCCGCCGTCGCTTCCTCGTTGAACGTGTAGCCGCTACTGTAGGCCGTCGCATTGCATCCCGAAGTCGTTCCGAGCGTGCAGGATGCCGAAGTTGTCACGGTCACAGGGGAAAGGCCGTCCACGATCCCCGATATAATGGCGGCTTCTGTTTGCGGGTTCTGCAGCTCAAAGTACGTGCCGTCCCAAATAGCAACAGCCGTATTCGTCGTAATAAGATCACTTGCTACGAGTGCCGTCGCCCCCGGTGCCTTTACGATACTTTTTGCACCGGGAGTCCCGGCATTCAACGTGGCGGCGCCTGTGTTTGCATTTGCCGGAACCCAAGAAATAACTTGTCCGGCTATGTAAGCGGTAAGGCCCGGGCTATAAGTCACCGTCTGCGCGTTGGCCGTGCCTCCGCCAGCGCCTGCATAGCCCACATATTTCGCGTTCACCGAGAACAGAGGCGGTGTCTGCGCCCTTACGGAGAGTGCCGCTAGAAACAATAAAATAACAAAAATTGATTTTTTCATCCCTACCTCCATCAGTTGTGCCAAATCTCCGCAACTCCTGTAACGCCCCCATCGGAAGCCGCGAGGTATAGATTCGTTGCGTCGGACGCCGGGGATTGCAGCCAGATCGCCCCGCCAGACTTCATGCGAACGATAACCAGCGTGGGCGCTTTGCCGAGTCCGTGAGCGACCGTGAAATTACCAGCAGCGGACGGAGCAAGGGCAACCTCCGCGAAGCTTGATCCGGGGGCTTTCGGCGGCGATAACCAGACGTAGCATTTGCCAGTTGAAGCCGCGTCTACTGCGAAAAGGTTGATATTCGTCGCGTCAATTTCTGTCGCTTGTGACCAAATCGCGCTTGGGACTGGAGCGGTCATTTGAACGAGCGCCAGTGCAGGCGTTGCGGCGAGCCCATGCGCAACCGAGAAATTGCCAGACGCTCCCGGCGCCAAAGAGAGCACGGCATCAGGCGCGGCAGTGAAGACGACCGCGATTCCCGTGATCCCGGCATCAGAGGCGACCAGATAGATATTGGCGGAATCAAACAGGGTTGGCGATTGCGACCAGATGGCACCACCCGAAGTCATTTGAATGATGATCGCTTGCGCCGGCAGTGCGGAGCAGTAACCGATAATGAAGTTTCCTGGCGCGGTAGGCGCAAGTCCCTCTTGGAAGCTTGACGATATGATTCCGGTTGGCGTATAGGAATATGCCGTCGCTTCAGTAAGACTCTGCAGACCCCCGCCGAAAATATTGAAGGCCAAAAACTTAAAATACAACGTGACGCCAATCAGGGCTTTCGGAATCGTCATTCGCAGGACGCCCGGTTGAGCAGAATCGGCAGGATCGAGGAATGCAAACCTGCTTCCATTGGGATGATCGACGCCTTGCCTTTCACAGTCAGGCGCTCCAAAAACAGCGCGACGAAGGTGGTTCGTTCCGCCGCCGGTCGCTTTCAGAGTGTATTTATAAGCTGCGGTTAGATTCGCCACGCCATACGCCATCAGTTCATAGGGAACGGAATTGCCGCCGCCTCCCGCCACGTAACAAGGGAAAAGAAAATTGTCTTCCTCGGCAACCGAATAGGCGTCAAGGACGCCCAAACTTTGAGTCAAGTCTACCGACAGATCGTTGGTCGTGTCGGGATCGGCCGCTGCCGGCCAATCGCCAACTGTAAAGCCTGTCGTCGCGTTCCCGAATACAGAGCTGGGTGTCGGCAGAATCGGGTTATAGCTTGCCCCACCGTCCGTTGAAATCATTGGGATGCATCCGCCGTATAGCGAGTACGGGTTGCCGCTCGGATCAATTCCCGCACTGTTGGCGTTGCTGGTGATGATCCAAAGAATATCGTTTATCGACTGCCCGGAAAGTCCAGGCGTAGCCTCGAAGAAAATTGGAGTATTGACCAACCCTGGATCGACGTTTGTATCGGGAACACTTGGCGCAGGCACGGAGGACGTGAGCAGGTTCGGAGTTCGCATCCCGAAAATGAATGGCTCCGCTTCACAGTCCACGCCGAATTTGTCATCCACGCTCACGCTCGTTAGGCGCACTGTGATTGTTCCACTGATCGGCGTCTCCGGATCAATCGCCGGCATTGTGGATTGAATGGGGACTTTTACGAGGTCCATCGCCTCAAGCAAAGCCCACTTCGCCTGCACTTTGAACTTGTAAGAATTACGGACAATGTTCGCCGTACGAACCATGATGCCGAGTATCATTCTCGCGACAGCGGTGGACTGAATCGACTGGAAAACTTTGGGCGAATCCTTGCGTGTGCCATAGAGAGACATTGAAGCGTTGTCGGGCTCGGCAACCACGGATGCGGCATAGTCGGCGGCGTTGGAAATGTCTCCGGTCCTGACCGGACATTGAATCTGTTGCAAGTTCGGCGCGTCCACTTGAGCAGATCGCTCAACTGTAACGGGAGGATCGGTGCCCTCGGCGATGAAATCATTCTCCGTGAGATTCGCAATCGGACCCGACGCCGTGGGCGAAGTGTAAATCGCACCGTTCCCGACCGCGCTTTCCTCTGCGTAGGCGATGGACTTCAGCACATCCCCCGACCAGACCGGCGCGGCGTTTAGGGCTTGATAGAGTTCGGTCAGCCAATCGGAACCTTTCTTCTGCGAATCCATGTTTAGCGAACCAATCAAGCCGTAAGCGCGTGCCTGATTTCGTGCCACCTGCATGGTCGCGTCATCGAGGATGTTCCCGAGCGGCGACGTGAAGGTATTTGGCTGCGAATTCTTCAGGCTGATCGTGACAATCGTGGCACCGCTGATTCCTGCAACGCCAGCATAGGCCAGCGGGTAGGTGCCGGGGTGCTTGGTGGCGCGAGAGTCTACAAGGATCGCCTGATTCACACCCTGATTAGCCGCCACGATGCGGTTCCAGTGCGTGGGAACCGCGATCGTTTGAATTCCTCCGGTCTCATACAGAATAAATGAAAGCGAAAGCGCATCCTCGCCCGGCTTGTTGGTGTTTGTAACGGACCCTGAAAACGAACTGCTTGGGGACACGACTGTAACGGCAGTGCTGTCGATTGTGTCGAGGCCGCCTATCTCGATCAATACAGCTTGGCTCTCGAGCGCTCCCCCGAACGTGATCGTATTGCTCTGCGCCGCTTTGGCGACGCAGTACCAGACCTGAGATACCGTCGTGCCGGTTACGAGCGGCGTCCACTCGTTCCCCGCTGTGTCGCTAACCAACGTTGGCCCTGTATTTATTGATGTAAACGCGGCAATCAGAATGTTCCCCGCCGTGTTTGGTAGATCGTATGTCGCCTGCGTGAATCCGAACACGCCTCCGAAAACATACTTCTTCTGGATTGTGCCCGGAAAATCGAGGCAGGCGAGGCCGTGGTGAATGTCACCGTATGCAACGGCCGCGCCCGTGCCGGCTTGCGCGGGACCACTCTTGAAAATGTCCTCGATCATGTCCGCATAGTCGGCATCGCCGTATGGCGGATTTATGAGAAATGAGCCAGCGGTTTCTTGAGCGATGGCGGGAGCCGCGCCGCCCGCACCCATGTCGAGATCGGTTGACCAGAGCCCCGCGTAGGGGGGATAGATGATCTGCTCGCCAGAATCCCCGTAAGAGCTTCCATCGCCGAGTTGCGGCTCAAACGTCAAGCGCAGCGAAGTGCAGGGCACCACCCCGCCGACGAGCTGGGCATAGTAAAAATGAAGATTCGTTCCCAAATTGGGGATGTTCAAAACCGCGCCGGCTGGGAAGTTTACGGTGGGACCGCTGTAGGGAATCCACTGATAGACGGCGGGGAAATTTCTGTACCCAGATTGATTGGTTGGATCGGGACCTGCATAGTTCACATTCCAAAGGGGCATCTCAAATGTGCCCGTGAGAGTTTCCGAGCCCTGTCCCCCATAGTCATTAAACGTGACGCCATAATTAACGTCTGCCGTGACCGCAAGCAGAAAGTAAAAGTTTGAATCTGGAATGGTAAGGCTAAACCCTCCAGAACTCGAGGTCCAAACGTGGCTGTATTTTACGAAGTTAAGTCCACGGCCCGCGTTGTTGTACCACATGCGAAGCACGCCAGCGATGGGGTTGTGCCCGATCAGGAAGTCCGCATTGTTGATGTAATTCGTGCCGCCCTTAGACTTTGATTTCTTCTGGCCCAGGCCAGCGCCAGCGCGCAACCATTCGCCCGGAAGCCAAATGAGAAGCGGCGTGGTCTTCGTCACGCCGTAGATGACTGGAATGGTCGAACCATAGACGGAGGACTGCGCCTGAAGGCCAGCGAGATACATCCGCGTCAGCGAATTGGACTTGCCTCCCATCATGGCGCGTCAATGACCCGCTTGAAGTCGAAAGCGGCGATGGTTTTGTAGGTCCACAGGTGATGCGTCGTCGCGTCAGCGAGTTCCACGCATGGCACAACGGCATGGATAATTTGCGGCCACTTGACCACGATCCCGCCGTGATTAAAGTATTTCGATCCGGCGGCGCGAGTCAAAACCAGCGTGCCAGGAGCGAGAGGAAATCCAGCGCCGGTCCGATAGGAAATGGACTCAAGTACCTTGGCCGTAACCGCGAGAACCTTTTTCAGGTATTCCTCACTCGTCCAGTTCATCCAACAATCTGAGTGGTAAACACCGAGTTCCGCATCGCCCATCAATCCGAGGGCGACCGCAACGCACATCAGAAACGAGCCGCAATCGCAGCCTGCACCCTTGACGCGCCCGCGCAGGAGATAAGGCGTCCTGAGCCAAGTCAGGGCTTCGTCCACGATGGCGGTTCGTATGGTCTGCTCGCTCATAGGCTTACGTTTGGCGCGGGAACATACGGAAAGCCTTGGGTCAGGTCCGGAAGCGTCAGGTTGAATGTGGCACCCGTTCCCGTGCCGCCTGTGACGCCTCTCGCCGTTCCGGCGTAATACCCGGCTCCCCCGCTCAAGAGCTGCGCAGCGGTAATGACGCCGCCGGCGACGCTCATCACCTGGACGGTGGCGCCCGCGCCGTTTCCGGCCGCGTCGGCGTCAATCGTCAGCACATCCCCGACCGTGTATGCCGTACCGCCCGAGTTGAGCAAGGCGTTCAAAAGCTGGCCTGTATTCACCTGCGCGGCCGCTGAAACGTAGAAGGTATCGGTCCCGGCGGTCGGTGCCCACGGAAGTGGGTCGTAAAGTATGAATTCGTTGTACTTCGTGCCACTGACGATCACGCCGAAGTTCCCGGCGATCCGCGCGAACTGCCGAGCGAGCGTTGCCCCGCTGCCTCCGTTGAAAACCAGATAGCCGCCGACGAGCTGATTGTTGGCGAAGATTCCGTGCGCGTTGGGGCCGGTCTGGTCCCCAATGACCAGGCCAGCGGTGGATCCCGCGATCACATTGAATTGAGGAATCGTCGCGCAGCCGGCCGGAGGAGTCGCTCCCGCGTACCCCGCCCCGGTATTGGTCAGCTCGATCACGTTCGTGGGAACCATTTCGTTCACCACATCGAGGAAGGAGTTCACCGTGAAGACGATTTTGCCGCGTTCGATCTGGAACTTCGCGATGCGGCCGCCGAACATGATCGCTGCACCGTACGTGTTGGCGTCGCCGGGCGTGGGCATGAAAGCCGTCCAGCAGCGGAATAATTTATTGTCGAAGAATCCCATCTGCGCGAGCTGAAAGGGATTGGCGGTGGCGATGCTCGCGGCGAAGCCCGCGAGTTTCGGCGTCCAGGTCACCTCGAGGTCGGCGACGGCGAGGCCGATTTTGCTGTCAATCGTGTTTCGCTTGATGACGGAGGGATAAAAAGTGGGGTAGCCGGTCGCAGAATCGGTCTTTCCCCAAATTGGCCAGCAGAGGGGACTTGGCCAGCCGGTGATCGCAATTACCTGCGGGTCGTCTAAATCGCCGATGAGGTAAAGGTTCGCGAGGATGAACTTGTTGCCGGCGGCGAGATAGGCCGCGACCGTCGAGGTCGTATCGACGCCCGCTCCACTGAGGACCTGTCTCATTTTTTATTTCAGATTCCAGATGTCCACCAGCCCCGCGGCCTCAACCTGCGAGCGGATTGAAGGAAATGCCTGGCGCAAATCGGCCAGCCTTTTCCCGGGCGTGGCTCCCGGCTGGGAGGCGTCGAATTCGTCGAGCCATTCCATGATCTCGATGAATTCGCGTTTCGCTTGTGGCATGCTCTCTCTAATTCGGCGGCGAGGATGGGGAACCCGGCAGCGAAATAATCTCGATCGTCACGCTGCCGTTGTGATTGGAATGGAACCTGAAGAGCGTCCCCGCTTTGGCCGCATCGGCGAAAAAATCGAACACGCCCGGACAGAATCGCACGCCGTTGATGACGATCCCCTCATCATCCTGATAGAGTTCAGCGATCATCGGGTTAAGCCATGACCGGGCGCGAGGTTTCGAGCCTCAGCGTGCCGCTGCCGTTTTTCCCTTCACTGCCGCCGATCGTCCAGAGGTTGTAGACGAACTTCTCAAAGTCCTGTTTGTCGGTCGCGAAATGCACGCGGAAATAAAAATTGAAGCTCGCCGTGATCGGCGCGGTCGGCATCGCGCACCATTTCAAATACATTCCGGCGAACGAATAGCCGGGGATGGCCAGGCCTGGGCCGAGAAGCTCGAATGTCGCGCCGCCCACGCCGCACGTTCCGGCCGTCTGCGTTACGCCATTGGCCTTGACGACCAGGCCGCTCCCGTTCAACGGGTTCAGGTCTGTCACGTCCTCAAAGAACTGGCCCCCCAGGTTCCTCTGCAGCGGCGAGTAGTAGTTCCCCGCGCCGTCATTCACCAGCTGCAGTCCCTGATTGGTGACGGCGTCGTCGTCCACGTCGTCATACAGAAAATCGTCGAACATGCCCTGACGCGCGAGGAAAAATCCCATCAGCTCCTGAATATCGCTGTACGGCGAAAACGCGGAAGTTGATCGCGCAACGTCTTCGAACAGAACTTCATAGATCAGTTGCCAGGTCCAGAACGGGTTGTAGGACTGCGCAATGTTGACGGACGATTTCGATGCGGAGCGCTGCGCGATCGTCGCGAACCCTGGCGTCTTCAAGGTAGTGAAGGCCAGCCCGCGAAACGGCCCGGGATAGATCAGGTTGCTCATGATGGGTGCAGCCTCCTATAGAACGCGTCTTCTGTTTCGTCGCGGCGCTTTTCGATTTCCTCTTCGGTCCAGGCTTTTCGGAAGCCGGTGATCCGCATCGTGACCTGGCGTCCCTCGATGCAAAACTCGGGCAGCCGAATGGAAACTGTGCGCATTCCCACGGCGTTTTGCGCGCTTAACTTCATGTGCTCGGCAGCAATCCCTTGCGCGATGCCGACCGAATCATCGGGACCAGGTTGCGCTCAACCATGTCCATCATTTCCTCGCGGTCCGCGCCGGCGTGAACGGTCACGTTGTAGTGATGGACGTGCGTCACGGAACCAGCCCCAGCGGCAGCTCCGGATCCCGGGGCGCCGGCTGCGCCCACGGCTCCCGCTGGCCCCATATTGCCGATGATGTTTTTGAACCCGGATGAAAGAGATGCCGGCAGCACCATTTCGTTTTTGTGAATGAACGCGAGCTGATCGTGCCCCACTTCCATTCCGCCTTCGGCCGAGGCGAGCGCCATCACGCCGGCGAAGGCCCCGACAGCCGCGGCCGGCGCGAGGATTACGTTGGCCGGAAACGGCACGTTGGCCATGACCGCCCTGAACGCGCCCATCGCCGCTTCGGAGGCTTCGCGCGCCGCAGCCCTCAGGTGCGCGGCGATTTCCATGACTTCGCGAATTGCGATGCCCGCGATCGTCGCAGCCGTCTTCGCCAGTTCCTTCGCGATGTGAATGGCAACTTCCTCCGCCGCTCGCGCGATGTTTTTCAGAAGCGCCAGATCCTCTAGCGCTCCGCGCTGCGTTGTGCCGGCGGCCGTGGCCGTGGTCTTGGCCTGCTCTCCGGCCAGCCAATTGGAGTAGTCCTGCGTGTGGAAGAGGGCACTATACGCGCGCATCAGTAAATGGTTCTCTATCCAGGCGAGCCTCATCTTGACGAAGGAGTCAGCGATCTGCGAGACCGTGGACGTCCACATCTGTTCGAGGTCCTTGGCAAATGTCCTGTGCCCGGTAAGCATTCCGTTCAGCGAGTTCGTGAATCCCGAATTGATTCGCGAGAAAAACTGATCGAATGCTTTTTCGGAATCCTTCGCGCCCTGCGTGTTGAGCGCGGCCATCCGGTTATTGTGCTCGCGCGTCAGATTCTCGATCGCGTTGAATTGCTTCTGGATCGTCGCGGGAGAATTCGTCGGATCCGCTTCCATCAGCGCGAGTTTCTGTGACATCGCCTCGAGCTCGATGGCATATTCTTCCTTTTCGAGCTCCTCGAGCGCGGCGATGCGTTGCCGCGCACTCATGCGGTGCAGGTCGGTTTCGGCGTCGATGTTTTGCTTTTCCACCTGCAGCTTCGAGAGGCCGACGATGCGCGCCTGCTCGATGTCCAGCTCCTGGAGCTTCACGCGCTCGGCCGCCGCGGCGTGCACCGCTTCGGTGACGCGGTTCATTTGCTCGGTGTATGCTGAGGTTTCCTGCATCCCGAGCGATTCCATCTCCGCGAGCAATGCGCGTTCCGCTGCCACGCGCTCTTCCGACCCGGTCCGCGTCGCTTCGACTTTTCGCCGCTCGGCTTCCACAGCGTCCTTGCCCTGCTGCTCGGAATAGGCCTTAACGGCCGAGGCCAGGTCGGCCTGCACCTGTTTGTAAAATTCGGTTTCTTCCGCGTGAATCGATTTCAGGTGGTTCGCTTCTTCCTGGGCGACCGTGACGCGATCGGATGAGCCCGGCTTGGTCGCACCCAGGCGCTCCTTGAATGCGCCCGATTCATCTTTCAGCGAATCCTTCTGCTCGGCGCGCTGGTTCTCGCGCATCTGGTGATAGACCTCGGCGTAGAGCTTTGAGTTTCCCTTGGCGAGTTCGAGCTTCGATTCCCAGAATTTAGCTTCGTCGGCGTTGCTCAGCTCGTGGAAACCGTCCTCGGCGTCCTTCTTCGCCTGCAGCTCGGCGCGCCATTGTTCGAGACGCGTGTCTTTTTTTTTCTTGCCGCCCGTATCGCCGCTTGGCTCGTCTTCTCCCACGGGCTTTTTGATCGTCGGACCCGCGGGCTCCTGCCCCAGCGGGAGCATGACGGCTTCGGACATTTCTTTCCAGTCCGCCTTTACATCCCTGCCGACGCCCTTCCACTCTTCGCTTACTTTGGCCGCCGCTGATTTCGCGTCGCCGACGATCGCGCCGAAATTCCCGGTCACCACGTCCTCGATGATTTTCCCCACGCCGGCATACGATTGAACAAGCGTCATGGCATAGGCGCCAATCGCATCGAGAGAATCAATGACGAGATCGCCGAGGATCTCCAGGGCCGCGCCGACTTCGGCGAAAAAGTCCAGCGCAAGCGGCAGCCCCACAGATACGACGCCGCGCCAGGCAACGGTAAGCTGCTCAACGGCCTGATTATATTTCTGGGCTTGCGCGGCGCTCGCGTCAGTGACGCTACTGGCTGCAGCCGCATCCGTGACGTATTGCTGCATCTGCGGGCCCAGCGCCTCGAAGACCGCAATCAGCGCGCGGCCTCCACGGCCGAAGATGTCAATTGCCGCGGTATTCTTGTCCGCGC
>Ga0182024_10004922_pt1 | contig 30327 bp, 26 predicted proteins | sample P32metaG_FD_120480 | JGI IMG/M metagenome (GOLD analysis project Ga0182024, IMG submission 120480) | Permafrost microbial communities from Stordalen Mire, Sweden - P3-2 metaG (Illumina Assembly) | ecosystem: Environmental > Terrestrial > Soil > Wetlands > Permafrost | place: Sweden: Stordalen... | reverse complement strand
TGCGACCAATGCAGACGGCAGGGGCTGGATGTGAAGCGCCGGTGCGGATTCCTGGCGGCGGAAAAGCGCGGGCCGAAAAAGCTCGTGTGGGTGCGGGGGCGGGTGTCATCGGAAGAGTGTCCAAAATCGTTGGTGACGCCAGCGAGCGTGGAGCTGCTGGAGAAATTTTTCGGGTGGAAATTCGCGGGCGGAGGGTCGCTGGATGAACTGCCGGCGAAGGAAGCGGATGCGTTTCTGATTCTCGAGGGGGAGTGGCGGGGGGAAGCGGAGACTTCCAGGTAAGAGCGGGGACACTTTGAGAGCCGCCTTAAAGGCGGCTGCAGCCAAAATTGGCCGCCCTACAAGACGAGGGATGAGTATTTTTGAAGTTCAAAACTATGGCTAAGAATCCATCAACGGAAGTGTCGGCGCTGCTGGGAGGGTCGAGCGGTGCGCTGACCGGACAATTGACCACCATTACGTCACAGTTGCAGGAGCTGCAGACGATCAATCAGTCGCAGATGCAGAGCATCGAGGCGAATACCAGCGCGGTGACGGCGAACACGAGCACCAAAGGCAGCGGCGCGTCAACAGCAAGTTCGGTCGGGAACACGCTGCTGGATGTTTTGGGATTGGGATCGGGATTGAGTCCGCTGATTTCCGGGTTGGTGAGCCTGTTCGGGGGCGGAGGGAGCAGTCAGACCACAGCGGTCACTCCTTATATCCAGCCATTGCCGGTGAATTTGCAGGCGGGGTTCAGCGGGTCGACGGCGGGGGGCGCGTCGGGGGTGGATTACGGCGAGGGAGGTCAGCCCCGGCAAACGACGGCAGCGGCGGCGCAGCAGATTACGGTGCAGGTGCAGGCGATGGACAGCCAGTCGTTTCTCGATCGAAGCAATGACATCGCGGCGGCCGTGCGGAAGGCGATGCTGGAGACGTCGACTCTGAATGACGTTATACGGGAGGTTTAGGATGGCGAACTTTCCGGCTTTGAAGACGGGGGCGGTGGCGCAGTATGGGTCCGACCGGTCGCGGCAATTTTCGACGCAGGTGCTGCGGTTTATCGATGGGAGCGAACAGCGATTTCCCGGATATGGAACGCCGTTGTTGCAATGGGTGATCCGGCTGGACCTTCTCGACGAATCAGAGCTGGAGAATCTCGAACTGTTTTTCGAAAATGAGGGTAGCCGCGCGGGGAACTTCTCTTTCACAGATCCGTGGGACGGGACGGTGTACGCGAATTGTAGTTTCGGCAGCGACGATCTGGCTCTGCAGTTTGAAGACTTGGCGCGAGGAAAGACGCAAGTAACAGTGAAGGAGAACCGGACCTAGCATGCTGGTGTTTCCGCAAGTCTCCACGGGCGCATCCGCCCTTTATCCGCTAACGAAGACATCGCGGCAAAGGAGCGTGGTCAATACGCTGGGCGATGGGCACACCGATGTCTATGCCGATCCCGACGCTCGGAGTCTCGCCTGGGAACTGCACGCGACTGGGTTAACCGCGGCAGAGTGGGGAGCTATCGAAGCGCTGTTCGAGGCGACCTCGGGCATGTGGCAGCCGTTCACGTTTCTCGATCCGGTGGGGAACCTGGTCGCTGAGAGTGAGAACTTCGGAGCGTCCGCCTGGACGAACGGGGCGTTGATCGACCTAACGACGGGAGCTAGCGATCCGCTTGGTACAACCCGGGCGACCGCGGTAACGAATGCAGGCCTGGCTGCAGAAGCTATCGCGCAGACACTGGCTGTTCCAGGCAATTTTCAATACTGCCTTAGTATCTGGGCACGAACTGGCAGCGGAACGAATGTGACGCTGAACATCTCCACCACCGGCGGAAGCGCAACGAAGACCTTTACGCTTGGGGCGCAGTGGGTTCGAATATCGCTATCGGCGGATCTCGGGCAGACTACGGACTCGGTGACGTTCGGGGTACAGATAGCCGCCGGCGGATCGGTCGCCCTATTCGGCATGCAGGTAGAGGCGCAGCGGGGGCCCTCCGATTATAAGCAGACCGGCACACAGGGCGGGGTCTATGCGGGCGCACGATTTGGCACCGATAAGATCACCGTAACCGCGCAAGGAACAGACGTCTATGACGCGGTCATACAGATCGTGAACACGGAGAATTAATGCCCACGATCGACGATTTAAAAGAACAGCCGACACCGACCACGCCGCTATTCCTGATCGACTGCGTGCTCAGTTCGGGGTCGACCGAGAGTTGGGGTACGCACGCGGCGACGTTCGATGGAACTTCGTATGCGGCGCGGCTGTTGAAGCACACTCTCTTTCAGTTGACTACCTCCTCGACGGACGGGTTGGATGGCGCCGCGCAGATTGCGCTGACTCTGGCGAATGCGGATTCTCATTTTTCGGAAATCGAGCGGGAGACGGGATTCAAGGGCGCGCAGGTGACGATCCGATTTCTATTTTACGACTTCGTGGCGAATGCGGCCGCATCGGAAGCTCGCGTGGTGTTCCGAGGAATCGCCAATTCGCCGGATGAGATTACGGAGTCGTGGTTGCGCGTCACGGTGATGAACCGGCTCAATCTGCAAAGAATCGTACTACCGGATGTGCGGATCGAGCGGAGCTGCCCCTGGTCCTTCCCAACGAACCCGGCACAGCGGCTGATCGCATTGACGGGCGGAGTGAAGGGAGCGTATTCGCCCTTATACAAGTGCGGATATTCGCCCGATCAGACCGGCGGAGTGGGAAACCTGAACAGCGGCGTGCCGTTCACCAGTTGCGATTTCACGCGGACCTCCTGCGTACAGCGCGGAATGTTCAGCACGGACAGCTCGAGCAACGTTACCGCGCGATTTGGCGGCGTCGAATTTGTTCCGGCGCAGATTCTGGTGAGGGGCTACGGTCAGTCAGGGACGCAGTTATCGTCGATATTCGACAATCTGGCTCTCTATAACGATTTTGTACCGCTGGTTTACGGGACTGCGTGGTACATGCCGCCGATCGTATTCTTGCGCAACGATGGCAATCTGACGCGCATGGAAGTGTTGCTCGGGATGGGCGAAATTTCCGGCATCCTGCAGGTACTGGTGAACGATATCGCGATTCCAGCGGCGCAGAACGGCACCAACATGACCGCTACAGGTTGGTATTCGTTGATCAGCGCGGGGAGCCAGAACGGATCCTTCGATCCGAACTTCGCGGACAGCGTTGGAAATCCACTGGGCGATCCGTATGGAAGCATGGCCTACCTGAGCGTGGTAGTGCCGAACGCGATCAGCAACGGACAATCGACACCGACGATTCAAGTGCTGATCAATGGATTGCTGCTGGAGCAGTTCGATTCGACTGGAACCTCGCTGGGCACATCGTTTACCAATAATCCTGCGTGGGTGTTGCTGGATGTGCTCCGAAGAAGCGGCTGGCTGACGACGGATGTTAATCTGCCGAGCTTCGCGGCGGCGGCAACATATTGCGCGGCGCCGATCACGACGACAGACTTGTACGGAAACTCGACCTCGACTTCGCGATTCAAATGCAATCTGGTCCTGCAAAACAAGCAGAGCGCCGCGGAGCTGGCTAAATTGATTCGCAACGCATCGTCGCTGATGCTGAGCTACGACACGTCGGGATTGCTGAACCTGAGAGTTGAGAATATGCTCGCATTGCAGCAACCGACCGTGCCCGATGGGACTAACAGCACGGCGACTCTGAATGGCGGATGGCCGGCGTACGAGTTTAGCGACGGGTCGGCGACATACTCAGGAATTCTGCGGGACTCGAAAGGAAACCCTGCAATCCGTTTGTATTCGCAAAATGGGACCTCGACAACGAATCAACTGACGGTCGAATTTCAGGACGAATTTAACCAGTTCCAGCAAGATAGTCTAACTCTGGTTGACGTGGATGACTCGTTGCTTACGGACAGAATCGTCACTGCGCCGTTCCCAGGTGTGGGTTTGCCTAACTTCGATCAAGCTACCCGCATGCTGCAATTGCAGCTCAACAAAACGATCGCCGGATACACGCTTGTCGAGTTCAGCACATCGGTTAAGGGTATTGGAATCGCTCCGGGCGATCTGATCACAGTTACCTATTTGAAAGAGGGGCTTAGCCGGCAACCGTTTCGTGTCGTGAAGATCGCGCCGGGGCAGGATTATCAGACTGTGCAAATCACGGCACGGTGGCACGAGGACGATTGGTATACGACAGGCGGCGCGAATGCTTCCGGCGGGGGAATCTATGCAACCAGCCAGGGCGGGTTGCCTAGGCCTTTGGTTGGTAGCGTGGTCGACACCAACGGGATCGAGCAGTTTGGAATCACCGAGACGTCGATTCAGAGTGCCGACGGGAGTTTCACGATCCAGTTGAGTGTGGCGTTCACGGCTCCATCTCTTCCGGCGGCGTCGAGCGCGGCGATTCCACTGCTCAGCTTGACTCCAACGATCGCGACTACCGGTGGAACGCTCGCGGGGGGCCGATCCCTCTACTATGCGATCAGCGCTGTGGATTCGACTGGAGCAGAGGGCGGGCTCTCCTTCATCGTGCAAGCAACCCTTCCGTCGACGACCAATACCAATCAAGTTACGCTCACCGGGTTTAGCTTTTCGTCCGGCACGGCAGGTTTCCGCGTCTATCGAGGGCTCAATCCGAGTCAGTTGCTGCTTATCGATTCGAGTACTTCGGTCGCGAGCAGCTACACGGATTCGGGCGCGACGACGCAGCTCGCAGGGCCACCGGACCCGAACTACGATCATGCAAATTTCTACTGGCGGCTGGAACTGCAACCTGAGGAAGGAGTCACGGCGGCATCCTCGACAACCATCGGCAATAGCACGCTCGGGATGCTGACAAACGATTTCGCCGGCGACCTGGTTCGGATCACGCGGGGGAAGGGCGCGACGCAAGAACGCTCCGTGGTTTCGAACACTGCGACGACGTTGACCGTGACGCCCGCATGGACTGTTGCGCCGGATACGACGAGTTTCTTTACCGTGGCGGACTCGACTTGGAACTTCGGCGGCTTGGGATCCACGAGTCCGGTAAGCATCGACGTCCCCAACCGGCCGGGCGCTTCGGTGGAAGTTTCGGGACGCTCGGCGAATGCGCAAGATGGCGAAAGTTCGGAGGCGCTGAATCCAATGACGACGTGGCAGATCGCGGGAGAGGCGGGAGGTGGCGTGGATATCGGCCTGCCGCCGCCACCCATATTCGGGCTTGATCTGGTCGGTCAGGGGACGGTTGACCTTGTTGGTATCGGGTTTTCGACCTTCACGAATACACACACAATTTCCGCTGGCACGCTGGTTCTGCACTATTGGAACGAGCTGAACAGCCCCTCGACGATAAGACTTGCCACGGCGATCGCATCCACCGATACGACCATCACTCTGAGCGCCGCAGGGAGCATGTCAACGGGCGATCGCCTTCAAATTGAAACCGAAATCCTGCAGGTGGTTTTGGTGGTCACTGCAGGCCTGGTGTTCCATGTGACGCGAGGCTTGGATGGGACGACTGCGGCGTCGCACAGCACGACCGTGCCGGTTTACCCGCTTAACGCGAATGTCAGCATCGTGCCGTTCGTCAGCGGATTCTTTGGAAGCCCAGCGAGCGGAGACTATAGCTACTCGGTATTTCTCCCTGACGTCAGAATCGCATCGGCTGGTCTGTACATGAACAATGTTTATGGCAGCGGTCCGGCGACCGCTGCTGCTTTCGTGGCTACGGTGGATCTGGGCTTGCGGACTCTTTCCGGCGGTCAGCTCTCGCTACAAGTCGAGGGGTACCTGGCAACGCAAACCGATGCGGTGCCCCCACTGGTGATCGAGACTACGGAGGCAGTGAGGGACATCTTCGCGGTGGTCGGTGAGGCTCCTAGCGGCGGTCCAATCCAATTGCAACTGCGCCAAGGCAGCACCGTGTATTGCACGTTGACCATCGCCGACGGCACGACAACCTCCGCGAGTGTCAACGGATTCGGACTAACGCCATTATTGGCCAGTTCGCTAGTCAGCCTGGACATTCTCGCGGTGCCGGGGGCCCCGGATACACTCCCCGGTCGCGACTTGACGGTCATCATCCGGCTGTAACTCAACATGGCAGATCAAATTCAGAAATTGCGACCCGATCGGGATCTTCAGTGCTTCTATTTCGAACCATCGGCGATCGCGGCGTTGAGCAGCACATCCGCGACCGGCTTCACGGTATCAGGGACATGGCGGCAGCAGTTCGATTGGGCGGTGATCGAGTGGAATCGCGACAACGTTTACGAACATCCGGCATTCCGCTATCTTCCCGATGGGGACTTGAGCGGCCTGGTGCTGACTTATCACGAGACGCGGACGAATTGCATCCCGCTCGATTCGGATTTGTTTGCGACAGTCGCGTGGCCGTCGTTGCGCATCTGGGGCGCGGCTGACAACACGATTTATTACGTCCCGCTCGCGAGCCATGCAACGCCGATCGCCGGAAGCTATCAGAACGCGTACGCGGACTTTACGCTATCCGGATCGGGAACGCCGGCTGCGGGAACTCACGTCGGCATCGCCTACCTTGAGACACACTACACGTATCGATTCGATGGCACCGCGGAGATCGCGGACGCGCTCACACAGATTGCCGCCTGGATCAACCTGCGTCCGAATCCCGACCAACCGACCGTGCTTCAGGCGACCGTCACCGGGTCGACGATTCGTGTTTCTTACACCGGTGGCATGGACACGGACAGCACCTCCGGCACGAACGGAAATCTCTTTGGGATGTACACGTACTCGGAGACATCGGCTGCGACGTGGGATTCGCCTGCGAAGACATTTGCAAATGGGACGAGTCCCACGCAGTGGAGTGTCTCGATCGATTTCAGCTCGCTTGAGGGATACCTCACACCGGATTTTTCAGACACGCTCACTCCGGTGGCGACCAACCAGATTCGCAAGATGCGTTGGACCTACGCCGCGGCCTTGCAAGTGGGAACGTTTGTACGCAGTGAGTTCGAAGTAGTCGTTAGTAGCTGGTCTGTGACGGGAACAAACGGCACGTACTCGGTTGCAGGACCGGGAAGCCGTCGGGCTGAAGATGACTCGGTGGAAATGGTCTACAACACATCATGGACAGAATCCCGTGGAAACTTCTCGGGTGGCCTTATCCATTCCTCGACGACGACCGGGGATTCCGTATCCTGGTCCTACACGGCGTCTGTTTCCCACACTCTTTATCTAGGCACTCGATATCTCGGTCTCCCGGCAGCCGAGGGAGCGACCATTTCGATCGTGGTCGACGGTGGATCCGCCGCCAGCCTGAACCTGTTCATCTCACAGGAAGATGTATTGATTCGTTGGCCGGTGGGAGTATACGCCGCTGGAACTCACTCCATCACAGTGACAAACGCTGGACCCACGGGAAACTATTTCTACTTCGATTTTTTTGAAATCGCCGTTCCTACAGAGGATCTGCCAACGTTTCCACCGGAGCCGAAGCTCACCCTGGCCACTGACTGGGACACTCTCCATTCGATCTCCCTGCCGCCGGAAAGGACCGCGTGGTTCATCGATTCGCTGGGTTTTACTGGTCGACAGAACCACTACGTCGGCGCTTTGTGGTTCTATGAATTGGTCCCGACTGGCTTCGAGTTCGCAACAGGCGCTGTGACATTTTCCGGGACGATCACAGTGGCCGACGGTGATGCATCGCAGACCATGGTGGTGACGATCAACTCAACGCCGTTCACCAAAACGATGCATCCCGGCGATACTCCGGACACGCTGGCGATCGCCTTTGCGCAGGCGATCAACGACGGCTCGACGGGTATCCGGGCTAGCGCATCCGGCGGCGTCCTGACCATTACTTCCCTGTTGATTGGTCTTGCCGGAAACAGCTACACGCTATCCGTCGCCCCGACCAGTCTGCCGGCCATAATGCCAACTTTGACGGTGACGACGAGCGGAAGCTCGTTTGCAGGTGGTGTGAATGGCCAGTGGCGCACGGACCTCTCTGCATCTCCCCGATTAAACCGCGCCGTGCGCGACTGGAGCCTCAGCTATTTCACCGCGCTGCACGGCTGCGGTATCGATGTGGCCGCGTCGTTCAGCATGGAACTCGGAAATGGAGATCCATCCTCCTCTGTGGGGATCGCACAGGAGGGTCCGTCCGGTGATCCGATCCTGCTGCCGACGCCTTCGCTCCAGACCAATTTCTCTCCCACAAGCCTTGCCTATTGGCAGGAAGTCTACGCGGAAATGGCTGCCATTCAGGCTGCGGCCGGACTCACACCGTTTCTTCAGTTCGGCGAAGTGCAATGGTGGTATTTCCCTAACAATGGATTCCCATCTACCGACACTCTGGACTATGTCGCATTTTCCGGAATGCCCTTCTATGACGCTTGGGCGCAGGCGCAATTTCTATCGGAGTATGGCCGCGCGATTACTGTGTTTACGACGAATACTGTCGATCCGACGGCGTACCCCGATGAAGTGGCATTCCTGCAGGCAGTGCTCGGGAATTTCACAGCTTCAATCATGACCTATGTGCGGACGACCCAGCCTGCGTGCCGTTTCGAGGTTCTCTATCCTACCGACGTCAACGCGACCGCCTTCAATTCCGCATTCAATTTTCCACCTTCCGCGTGGACGCCGGCCGCATTGACGATTCTAAAAACCGAGTGCTTCGGATACACGCTCGGGCGGGATCTCAATCAGTGCGAGGGCTCCATCGATTTTGGCGCCGCACTCGGCTTCCCGGCGTCGCAACGCAGTCATCTGGTGGGCGTGGGCGATTCGACCACGGCTTGGTTGAAGGAAGTGCAGATCGTCGAGGGCAAAGGACTCGAGAGCGTGGTGCTGTTCGCGCTGGATCAATACTGCCTCATTGGATACGCCACCCCGCTTCCTCGGAGTTTTCGGCGCAGCATCAGAATGGGCAACTGATACACTCGGAGAGCGTCGTCTTTGCGCTCGCATGCTGCAGGTTCAGAACGTTTCCAAAGTCTATCGTCTATACCGTCGGCCGGCAGACCGGTTGCTCGAACTCCTTCCCTTTTCGAGCCATTACGCACCGAACCAATTTTGGGCGCTTCGGGATGTCTCACTCAACGTCGAGCGCGGCGAAGTCCTTGGCGTCATCGGTCCCAATGGCAGCGGCAAGAGCACTCTTTTACAAATTGTCAGCGGCATTCTGGAGCCCACGCGCGGTCGAATCATCGCGCATGGTCGAATCGCGGCGCTGCTCGAACTGGGAGCGGGCTTCAACCCTGAATTCACGGGCCGCGAAAACGTCTATCTGAACGGCGAGATCCTCGGCATTGCGCGCCGCGACATGGAACACGTGTTCCCTGCGATCGAACGCTTCGCCGAAATCGGAGCTTTCATGGATCGGCCAGTGAAAGAATACTCGACCGGCATGTACGTGCGCCTCGCATTCTCCACCGCGATTCACGTCGATCCCGAGATCCTCATCGTCGACGAAGCGCTCGCCGTCGGTGACGCAATCTTCGCCAACCGCTGTATAAAGAAATTCGTCGAGCTAAAAGAGCGCAAGGTGACCGTCCTGTTTGTCTCTCACGATCTAGGGCTGGTGAAGCGCCTTTCCGATCGCGCCGCGCTCATGATCGACGGACGCGTCGCGGCATTTGGCAACCCCAGCGAAGTGGTGAACCGGTATGTCGGCATGGTCCTCGAACGGCAGGATCGCGACGAGCCGCGCGGCGACCTGCCCAAAGCCGGATCGAGTTTTCGCCACGGCGACGGAGCGAGTGAAATTGTCAGCGCGGACCTCTTTAATACGCGAGGCGAAGCGATCAGAAACCTGGAACCGCACGAGACTATCAGCATTCGTGTGCGCGCAATCGCCAGGCGCGACCTCGAAGATCCGGTGGTCGGAGTGCTGATCCGCAACCGCCTCGGCATCGACGTGTTCGGGACCAACACGCGCATCGAAGGTATCGATATCGGAATTATTCCGGCTGGAGAGATGTTCGAGGTTGAGTTCACTTTCGATTGCCTGTTGACCCGGCAAGACTATACACTGACGGTTGCCACGCAGCATCGCGAAGGCTATAGCCAGGACTGGCTGGACGATTTCATCTCTTTTTCGGTGACCGACGCGCGCGATGTGGCAGGCTTAGCGAATTTCAAAACGAAAGTGGACTGGCGCCGGATTCCAGGCACCGTAGCAAAATGATCTATGCGATCGTTTTAGGCATCGTCGTGGCGGTGTTGTGCGGTGTCACCATCGCGAAAACGCGAGGTGTCCGCACCGGTAACGACTTTCTGGTCGCCGGACGCAAGCTCCCTTGGCCCGTGCTGGTCTTCACGCTGCTCAGTTCCTGGATCGGCGCGGGGAGCCTGCTCGGTGGAGGCGAGAACGCGTACAAGAACGGATTCGTCGCACTCTGGCAACCCGCCGGGGGCTGGCTCGGACTTCTCGTTATCGCACTAATCGCCGGGCGCGCGCGCCGCTTCGCTCAGTTCACCGTACCCGATCTTCTTGAAGCACGCTACAACGCGACTGCTCGCGTGATGGCGACCATCGCCATCGTCGTGTCGTACACGGTCATCGTCAGTTATCAGTTCAAAGGCGGCGGCGACATCCTGCATTTGATTTTCCCCGACCTTCCGCGCGCCATCGGGATGTACATCATCGCCGGATTCGTGATCGTCTTCACCGCGGCTGCCGGCATGGCGTCCATTGCCTATCTGGATCTGGTAATCGGCGGGTTGGTGACCGTAATCGTCACGATCGCGGTCCCGCTGATTCTCTCCGATGCCGGCGGCTGGAGTGAAGTGCGGCGCGTGCTCCCTCCTAGTCATTTCACTCTGCTCGGCGATGTCGGCTTGTCGCGGGCGCTCGGCTTTCTCATTCCCACGATGCTGCTATTGATAGGCAACCAGGGAATGTATCAGAAGTTTTTTTCGGCGCGATCGGAGAAGGACGCGAAATACGCCGTCGTCGGCTGGATTGTCGGGACGGTGTTTCTCGAGACGATGTTAATTATGGTGGCGGTGATCGGAAGCTCCAAGTTTCATACCGAAGCCCCGCGCGAAATTATCCCCCTGACAGCGCGAAAAGGCCTGCCGGTGATTCTCGGCGCGATCCTGCTGGGCGGCATTTTCGCCAAGGTTATCTCTACCGCCAACAACTATCTGTTCTCTCCGGCGACGAATCTGATTCACGATGTTTACGCGCGCTTCATCAATCGCAACGCGTCCGAGCGTCAGATGCTCCTCGTCTCGCGCATCCTGGTCATCGCGCTCGGCCTTTTTGCATTGCTCCAGGCGACGCAGTTCGAATCCGTACTGAAAGCCTCGCTCTACGCCTACACGATCTATGGCGCGGCCGTAACGCCAGTCGTGCTGGCTGTGTTCTTCTGGAGACGCGCGACGACTGCCGCTGCGATCACGTCGATCATTCTTGGAACCGTCGTCACCATCGCCTGGAATCTCGCGCAGGTTCGGTTGGGCTTTCAAAAGGAAGTTGACGCGGTTTATCCGGCACTCGCCGCATCCGTGCTGAGCCTGATCGCCGTCAGCTACCTGACCACTAAACCAACCGACGAAAAGCTTCGTCCATTCATTGGGTAGGAATTATGAATCTTGCGGAAATTCAAGCTGCATTAAGAGAAGAAGAACTCGATGGGTGGCTGTTTTTCGACCATCACCGGCGCGATCCTCTCGCCTATCGCGTTCTGAAGTTCACCCCGAATTCCATCGTCTCGCGGCGCTGGTACTACTTCGTCCCCGCGCACGGCGAGCCCGTGGGCCTCGTCCATAAGATAGAAGCCCAGACACTTTCGGAACTGCCCGGCGCCATTTCCACGTACGCAGGCTGGAACGAAATGGTCGACGGCATTCGCAGCCTGCTCGCCGGGGCGAAGCGCATCGCCATGCAGTACTCGCCTAACTGTGCGGTGCCTTATGTCGCGATGGTCGATGCGGGAACCATCGAGCTGATCCGCGGCATCGGCGTCGAGATCGCGACCTCCGCGAATCTCGTGCAGTATTTCGAAGCTCGCTGGTCGAAAGCACAGCTAGAAGGACACCTGGAAGCCGGTCGCCGCGTCGATCGCGTTCGCCGCGAGGCCTTCGAAAGGATCGGAGAAAAGCTCCGCGCATCGGAGCACGTGACCGAGTGGGACATCCAGCAGTTCATCGCCACTCGTTTCCGTGAAGAAGGGCTCTTCGCCGATCACGGCCCCGACGTCGCTGTGAATGCGAACGCATCGAATCCTCATTACGAGCCCAAACAGCATTCTTGTTCGGCGATTAAGAAGAGCGATGTCGTGCTGATCGATATGTGGGCCAAGCTCGATCAACCGGACGCGGTTTACTACGACATTACCTGGATGGGCTTCTGCGGCGAGCAGCCTACCTCCGCGATGGAGCGGGTGTTCAACGTCGTTCGTGAGGCGCGCGACCGCGCCATTGAATGCGCCCGGTATGCGGTGGATACGAAGCGCGAATTAAGGGGCTATCAAGTGGACGACGCCGCGCGCAGCTTCATTCGCGACCAGGGATTCGCGGAATATTTCTTCCATCGCACCGGCCATTCCATCGGCACAGAAGTCCACGGCACGGGAGCCAACATGGATAATCTGGAAACCCATGACGAGCGCAGAGTTATTCCGGGAACTTGTTTTTCGGTCGAACCAGGCATTTATCTTCCGGAGTTTGGCGTCCGCAGCGAAGTGAATGTTTACGTAGACGAGGCGGGCGCGCGCGTCACCGGAGAGAAACAGGAATCGATCGTCCTGATTCAATAAGGTATGCGAGCCGCGATTTTTCTGATCGCTTTCACCGCCGCGCACGCTGGCGTCCTGTCGCGCGATTGGGAGAACGGCAAACTCGGTCTGCAACTCGACAATGGAGTGGCTGAAGTCGAATGGATCAGCAGCACCGCGTTCCGGTTTTCGCGCGGCGCCGCTTCGTTGCCTGTGCTGCCCAAAATCAAGCACGAGGCCGTCGCGCTTGAGTTTGAAGATACTCGCGGCGCGTTAAAACTTCGCGGCCGTTACATGACAGTCGAGGTCGACAAGGGTACGGCGAAACTGCGCGTCAGCGCGAATAATGAGACGATCGCCACGCTCTCTGTCGAGCCCGCATCCGACGGACTGGCTCTGAACGTCGCACCGCTTGGCAAGATCTTCGGCCTTGCCGGTACGGGAGACTCCCAGCGATTCTTCTTCACCAGTGGGTACGGCATTTTCGTGAGCGCTCCGCGAGCGTGTACGTTCGACCTCGACCACGGCGCGGTCCGTGCACCTTCCTCGCATTCGATGGATGTGATCTTTTACTACGGCCCGACTCCGAAGGAGATTTTCGAGCAGCACCAGAGCGTCACCGGACGGACAGAGATCCCGGCGCAATCTCTTCTCGTGCCTTCCTCCGACCGGTTGCCCTCGGCCGCATCGCCACTGCCAGGCACGTCTCTCGACTCGTGGGATGCATTGTCACACCTGGTGCGAACGCTCAACGAGTGGAGTTCGTCGGCGGTGATCTATCCCGCGCTTGATCTTTCCACACTTAGCTCTGCGCGCGGAGAAATCGCGAAGCGTGCGTCGGATCTTGCGGCTATTTCGCCGCTGCTCTATGGCGATCGGAGAAACGTCAACCTCGCCGCGCGCCAAAAATGGGAGCCGTATCTGGTCACCTATTTGCGCGAGGCTTACGATCGCGGATATCCGCTCATTCGTCCGCTGCCCGTGCAGTTTTCACGCGACAAAAATCTCGACCCGCAACCCGGCGTCTTCATGTTGGGCGACGAGGTCCTACTGGCTCCAGTCGTCGCTCCCGGATCGCATCAGCACCTCCAACTCCCTCGCGGCCTGTGGACCGACCTGCGCACGGACATCGAATATAAAGGGAATCAAGCCATCGACGTCGAAGCTCCGCCAGGACAGGTGCCGACGCTCGCCCGCAACGGTGCGATTCTGCCGCTCGCGGCAAAGAACGCAATGGAGCTGCACTACTTCCCTTCGCTCGGCGGCGAGTTTTTTCTATGGGAGTCCGACAAGCGTGACAACTCGGAATTTCATGCGGCGCCCGCGGGTGATTTCATACGCGTCGAAATTGAATCGAAGGTCACGCGGACCTATGAATGGGTGATTCATCACACCAAGCGCCCTCTTAACGTGGATGACTGCAAACCCGTCCGCCAGCGATCTTCTCTCAAGCCTGGAACCTGGTGGCACGATAACGCTCGCAACGATTTGCATGTGATGGTGCACGCCGAGGCTGGAAGCGACGTGATCGTGAATATCAGTTTTTCGGTTCACGCAAAGGCGCTAAGCTCGCCAAGAAATTTCTTTGTGTTCTTTGCGTGCTCGGCGTCTTTGCGTGAAAATGATTTACGATGTTCGACGAAATCCGCATAGCGATCCGGAAAATCCCGCGAGGCAAGGTCGCCACATACGGCGCGGTTGCGAAGGCGGCTGGATTTCCCGGCGCGTCGCGGCAAGTCGCATGGGCTCTTCGAGGCACCGACGGTAGGCTGCCCTGGCACCGCGTGCTGGGTGCCGGAGGAAAAATCCTCCTCCCCGGAAGCGCCGGTGCCGACCAGCAGTTGCGCCTCAAAACCGAAGGCGTCGCGTTCCGCGGCGGGAAGGTGCGCATGGATCTCCACGAATTCAAATTCAAGAGCAGATGATATTATGGAAAGGTCCCTATGAAACAGCTTCTGACCATTATGTTTGTGTGCGGCGCCGCGTTCGCGCAGACCAAGTCCACCACCGCCACCAAGTCCACGACTGCGACGAAAAAGGCAGCGCCCACCCGAAATCTTCTCGATCCTTCGACGATGAAAGCGCCGGCGCCCGCGACCTATAAGGTAAAGTTCGTCACCACCCAAGGCGACGTGATCATACAAGTGACGCGAGCCTGGGCGCCCCGCGGCGCGGATCGTTTTTACAATCTGGTGCGCGGAGGGTTTTTCAATGGTGCAGCGTTTTTCCGCGTCATCCCCGGATTTATGGCGCAGTTCGGCATCAATCCCGATCCCAAAGTTTCGAAGGTCTGGATGAACGAGAACATTGTGGACGACGCGGTGAAGGGATCGAACAAGCGTGGTTTCGTCACGTTTGCCAAGGCGAGTATGCCCAACACCCGCAGCACACAGGTGTTTATCAACTATGGCGACAATTCCCGCCTCGATTCAGATGGCTTCGCTCCTTTCGGCGAAGTGATCGTGGGGATGGACATCGTGGACAAGTTCTACTCGGGCTACGGCGGCAACCCCGATCAAGGCGCGCTCCAACAGATGGGCAAGGCTTACATCGACAAGAGTATGCCCAAGGTCGACCTGATTAAGACGGCGACGATCGTTCCTGCTGTCGCGCCTGCCGCTGCCACGAAGTCGACGACGAAAGCACCGGCGACGAAAGCGCCGGCGACGAAATCGACCACGGCCAAGCAATAGCTCGTTTTTTGCTAAAACAGAATAGAGCACTTCTGTTTTGAGGAAAAAAGCGGAAATCCTGTCTGGGCCCTTTGGGGTCATTGTGGTAGGGTGCACAGCTTGTGCTGCCTTTCCCACAGGGTTTCCCACAGGGTATAGCTGTGGCATCCATGAGCCGGAAATCTCATTGTTACGCAGCCATGAAGCCGATACGGTGGTACGTCCCCGATGACATCGACTGAACTGGCGTACGAAAAGGGTCTTCCCGCGAATCTCGACACCGAGCGTTTCGTGCTCGGCTCGATTCTGCTCAACGACTCCGTTTACCTGCAAGTGGCGGGTGCGGTCGAGCCGGAGGACTTCAGCCTCGAGAAACATCGACGCATTTTCGCCCGCATGAAAGATCTTTACGATCGCGGCGAACGGATTGATCGCGTCACAATCGCCAATGAGCTGATGAAGCAGGGGCAGCTCGAATCGGTGGATGGCATGGGTTACCTCGTCTCCCTTGACGACCGGCTGCCCGAACTGGCCAATCTCGAAAGTTATATCCGCATCGTCAAGGATAAGGCGACGCTGCGCAAGCTGATCTTCGCCGCGGAAAACGTCATCAACCGCTGTCTGCTCGGTGAGGATGAGCCGGACGAAATCTTATCCGGCGCCGAGGAGTCGCTACTCAAACTCGGCGAAACGCGTGCGGGCGAGAAACTCATTTCGCCGTCCGAAGTGCTCGCGACGTTCCCCGGCGGCATCAACGCATTCCTCGACCCCACGCAGCGGATAAAAGGTATCAGCACAGGCTTCACGAAATTCGATGAGATGACCGGCGGCCTGCACGGAGGCGAACTGATCATCCTCGCGGCGCGTCCTTCCATGGGCAAGACGGCGCTCGCGCTCAATATCGCGCAGCATGTGGCGTCTCATCCCAAAATGCGCAAGCCCGTCGCCGTTTTCTCGCTCGAAATGTCCTCGTCGAGCTTGCTGAACCGCTTGATATGCTCCGCCGCACGCGTCGACCAGCATAAGTTTCGCGCCGGATATCTCAATGAAGATGCGCGCCGGAAACTCCAGGTCGCTCTCTCCGATCTGACCGAATCTCCGCTGTTTCTCGACGACACACCCGGTGTGCACCTCATGGATGTGCACGCGAAACTTCGCCGACTCCAGAAGACGGAAGGTCTGAGCTTGGTGGTCATCGATTACCTTCAGTTGATGAGCAGCCGTGGACGATCGGAAAATCGTAACCAGGAAGTCAGTGCCATTTCACGCAATCTCAAGCTGATGGCGAAGGATCTCAATGTGCCGTTCCTAGTGCTCTCGCAATTGAATCGAGCGTCGGAAACGCGCACAGGCGATCACAGACCGCAGTTGAGTGACCTTCGCGACTCCGGATCAATCGAGCAGGACGCCGATATGGTCGCCTTCATTTTTCGAGAAGAGCTTTACAAAAAGAATCAAGAAGATCTGAAAGGCCTCGCTGAGTTGATTATCGCCAAACAGCGCAATGGTCCGATTGGAACGGTGCCTCTACGGTTCCTCGGGCAATACACTCGCTTCGAAAATCGAGTGGACGATTTGCCTGAAGAACCGATGGAGTAAACTGGCGAATCCCCTGGCTCACGCCAGGGGTTATAATCCCGTCCGGAGGTCGCGGCTCCAAGAGCCGATGGAGTAGACTGAGAAGTTTGCTCCTTGAACTCGATTGCATTCAAAAGCGCTTCGGCGGTGTAACTGCCCTCAAAAACGGGAGCTGTACCGTTAAAGCGGGTGAGGTCCATCTGCTGATGGGCGAGAATGGGGCGGGCAAGTCGACGCTCATGAAAATCGTCGCCGGCATGATTTCTCCCGATTCAGGCGAGATGAGATTCCGGGGGCAGCCGGCCCGGTTTCGCAATCCGGCCGAGTCCGCGGCCGCGGGCATTGCGATGGTGCATCAGGAGTCGCTGCTTGCGCCTCATCTTTCGGTGGCTGAAAATATTTTTCTCGGACGCGAAGACCGTCATCCTCTGGGGTGGATCAACCGCCGCGATATTGAAATGCGCGCCCGACGGCTCATCGAACGGCACGCATTCCCTTTGAAGGCGGAAGCGCTGGTCGGCAAATTGAGCCCTGCGGGAAAACAGATGGTCGAGATCTGCCGGGCGGTCGAGCAAGGCTCCAGCCTGCTGATTTTCGACGAGCCCACCTCCTCGCTCACCGAATCGGAAACGCGCGAGGTGTTTCGCATCGTTCAGGAGTTGCGGCTTCGTGAGGTGGGCGTGATCTACATTACGCATCGACTTGAAGAGTTGCGGAGCATTGGCGATCGCGTGACGATTCTTCGCGACGGTGAAACCGTGCATTCCTGCATGCTCAATGAGCTCACCACCGAGCAACTGATCCAGCAAATGGTCGGGCGGCCTGTGAATTCGCTCTACGTCCGGGAGCCGGTGCCGCCCGGCGACGAAATGCTGCGCGTGGACGGGCTCACCAGCAAGCCGCTGCTGAATGACATCAGCTTCACCGTTCGCGCGGGCGAGATTGTGGGCATGGGAGGACTCATCGGCGCCGGACGCACCGAACTGTGCCGGGCTTTGTTTGGGATCGATCCTCTCGATTCGGGTGTTGTGCAGGTCGGCGGGAAAACAGTGCGCATCCGCAGTCCACGCGATGCGGTTCGGGCCGGAATTGCGCTGGTCCCCGAGGATCGGCAGCGAACCGGACTCGCCATCGACCTCGGCGTTGCTCCGAATATCACCATGGCAAGCCTCCGCTCGGTCAGTAACTTGGGATTTCTCAATTTGCGCAGCGAGCGCCTTCTCACCACCGAGCACGGCAAGCGCCTCCGATTGAAGTACGATTCACCATCGCAGCTTGCGCGCCGCTTGAGCGGCGGCAATCAGCAAAAGGTCGTGATCGCGAAGTGGCTGGCGACCAAGGCTCGCGTCATTTTGTTTGACGAGCCGACGCGCGGGATCGACGTCGGCGCGAAAATGGAAGTTTTCGAGACCATGGACGAGCTCGCGCGATCGGGCGCCGCGATTCTGATGATGAGCTCGGAGATGGCCGAAATTCAATCCGTCGCCGATCGCATTCTGGTGATGCGGCAGGGCAGGATCGCGGGTGAACTGCCTCGTGGCGCATCGCAGGAAGACATTTTGCGGCTCGCCGCATTTGAAGAAAAGGTTCCGCAGTGATTCAGCGTCTGCTGCCGTTCGCGACCCTGGTCGCCTTGTTCGTCGGTCTCGCCATTGCGTCGCCGCATTTTTTGACCGGCCCCAATCTCTCCACCGTCATTCGCCAGACCACGGTCATTAACATCATGGCGCTCGGGATGACGCTGATAATTATTTCGGGCGGCATCGATCTGTCGGTCGGTTCGATTCTGGCGTTCGGCGGATTCATGGGCACGCTCTCCATGCAGAGGGGCTATTCGATTCCCGTCGCGATCGCGACCGGCATTGCCGCGGGCACGATGTGCGGCCTGCTGAATGGCATGCTGATCACGCGCCTGAAGGTGAATCCGTTCATCGTCACTTTGGGCACGATGGGAATTTATCGCGGGGTCACGTTGTTAATTTCGAACGGGCTGCCGGTGCATGAGATCCCTCTCAAATTCGCGTTTCTCGGATCGGGTACGGATATGTTCGGCATCCCGATCGTGCTCTGGATTCTGCTGGTCTGCGCGGGCGCGATGCACGTCGTTCTGGAACATACGCGCCTTGGACGCTATGCGTTTTCGATCGGCAGCAATCCAGAGGCGGCGTTTTATGCGGGGATTCCCGTCGCGTTTAACATCACGTGCGTTTATGCAATCGCCGGTGGATTGACGGGACTTTCGGGCATGATCGAAGCGTCGCGACTGATGAGCGGACAGCCGACAGCGGGTCAAGGATACGAACTGCAAGCGATCGCAGCAGTGGTGATCGGCGGCGGGAGTTTGCGAGGCGGCGAAGGAACCGTGCTCGGAACGCTGGTGGGCGCGTTCATCATGGGCCTGCTCTCCGACGGCAGCGACCTGCTGGGCATTAATCCGTACTGGCAGCAAGTCATCATTGGCGCAGTGATCATTCTTGCGGTGTGGCTCGACGAAGTGCGGAAGCGGCGCGGGGTCAGCTAATAATCAGTGCTCTAATGAGATAGAGAGGCGCCTGAAATGGAACAGGAGATTGACAAGGTTCAAATCAGCGATGAGGGGGTCGTGGCGCTGCCGCATTCCATTACGAGTGCTCTCCACTTGCAGCCGGGCGACGAGGTCATCGTTCGCCTGGAAGGAACGAAGGTCGTGTTACGCCGTATGAACCCGCATCGCGCTGCGCGATCGGAACCGCGCCCGCTCGGTTACGGCAAGGGCGACTTCCGTTTGCCGGAAGGTTGGGAGGCTCCCATGACCGACGAAGAAGCGGACGACTTCCTGAATGGGCGCTAAGGTCAGCGCCTCAGATATTTATCTTCTTGATACATCGACCTTGCTTTGGGTGATCGCTGAGCCGGAACGCCTGTCGAAAGGCGCGCGGGCGATCTGGAGCAATCCGCATGGTCTCATCGCCGTTAGCGTTATCTCCTATTGGGAAATAGCGATCAAGGCGGCAAAGGGGATTCTTCCGATCGAGGATGTTGCCACGTGGTGGAAGCGTCGCGCATTGCTATATGTCGATGCGGAGCCAATTCCGGTGCGCGAGGAGCACATCGCCGAGCTTGTGCTTCTTCCGCAAGTTCACAAAGATCCGTTCGATAGAATGCTGATCGCGCAGGCTCGGGTCGAGAATATGCTCCTGGTGACCTCGGATAAGCAGATCCAGGCGTATGATGTTCGTAGTGTATGGTAGCTCTAGCTATCCACGGGGAAGATTCGAGCGCGCAGTCCCAGCAGCTTGGCGGTAAGCCGCTTGAAGAAGTGTATGCCGCCCGACGAACCTGTCACCGCCGTATACGTTGAGAGCACGAGCTCAAACCAACTGACCAGCACGCCGATGCCGTAGAGAAGCGCAAGAGGGAGCAGGCTTAAGCCGAAAACGAGTGTCGCCACTGTTGACGCGGTGCTGTTGGGCCATCGGGAGAAGATCGGAAGCCAAATCAAGAAGCCCGCGAACCAAATGAGGACACTTTTAAAGGCCCATGATCCTGTCCACCATTCAGGTTTCTTCACGTCCCGGCGCTCCTTTCGATGATTCAGTCTTCGAAGAACTCTTTCATCGCGTCGACCGTGTTCCGAATGTCTTCCTCGCTATGCGCGGCGGAAATGAATCCGGCTTCGAATTGCGATGGCGCCAGGTAGACGCCTCGGTCCAGCAGGAAGTGAAACAGTTTCCCGAACTGCGCTTTGTCGCTGCGCGCGGCGGAATCCCAATCGGTGACCGGGTCCGGTGTGCAGAAGAATGTGAACATGGAGCCGACGCGATTCACGGTGACTCCCGGAGGTACCCACGCAGTCAACTGCGCGCCGCGCGCTTCGAGGATTTCATAGACTTCCGGATGCGCGTCGAGATAACGGAGCATCGCGAGGCCGGCCGCTACGGCCAACGGATTTCCAGACAGCGTGCCAGCCTGATAAATCGGCCCGATGGGCGCTACCTTTTTCATGATGTCGGCGCGGCCTCCGTAGGCAGCCATCGGCAAGCCTCCGCCGATAATTTTGCCGAGCGTGGTCAAATCGGGGAGAATCTCAAAACGCTTTTGCGCTCCACCCAGAGCCACTCGGAAGCCGGTCATGACCTCGTCGAAGATCAGCAGCGCGCCATGACGCCTAGTCAGTTCGCGGAGCGCTTCGAGAAATCCAGGGGCGGGCGGGATGCAGCCCATATTCCCGACCACCGGTTCGACGATCACGGCGGCTATCTTGTCGCCATGCGCGGCGAATGTCTGCTGAACCGCGGAGATGGAATTGTACGGCAGCGCGATGGTCGTGGCGGCGAAAGAAGCGGGCACTCCCGCGGTATCCGCGATGCCGAGCGTCGCCATCCCCGATCCTGCCTTCACCAATAACGAATCAACGTGGCCGTGATAGCACCCTTCGAATTTCACGGTCAGATCGCGGCCGGTGAAACCTCGGGCGACACGCAGCGCGCTCATCGTGGCCTCTGTGCCGGAGTTGACTAAACGCACCATCTGCATCGATGGAACGAGGTGCGCGACTAGCTCGGCGAGTTCGACTTCCTGCACCGTGGGAGCACCAAAGCTGGTGCCGATTTCGAGAGCGGCGCGGAGAGCCTCGACCACTGGAAGCGGGAGATGACCTAAAATCAGCGGGCCCCAGGAGCACACGTAATCGATATAGGAATTGCCGTCGACGTCGAACATTCGCGAGCCTTCGCCGCGCTGGATAAAGATGGGCGATCCGCCGACGCCGCGGAAAGCACGCACGGGCGAGTTGACGCCGCCGGGAATGTGGGCAAGCGCTCGGTCAAACCACTCTTCGGATTTGGTTATGCTCATGCAACGACGCTCATGCAACGACGCTCATAGCACGACGCGGGAATTTTCGGGGATGACGCGGTTGAGGAAGAACGTCATCAGCACTTCCTGAAGAGTGCCGTTGAGGTTGCGCAGGAGGCGGCTTCTCAGCTCGCCGTAAGGCTGCGTTCCGGCGAACAAATCCTGCATCAATGCGCGGAATCGCGGACTGCTGCGGATGTACTGCACCATGCGCGCGGGGACGGAGCTGAACAGAAAACTGCCCAGGAAGACTCGTTTCGCGAGCGTCGCGGCGAACTCCAGATCGAGCGCAAACTCGCGCGCCAGCACCGCGCGATACGCCGCGGCTTTTTCCGCGATGCCGTGCGCGTCGTCGAGCACCACGCGGCTCGCCAGATCGCCCGACCGTATCGCATAGTAGAGGCCTTCGCCGGTGATCGGATCCACCAGTCCGGCCGCATCGCCGACGGCGAGCCATCCTTCGCCCGACACGCGGTTGCCGCGCCATCCCGGCGTTTCGAGCGACGGCAATATGTGGCTATAAAACTTCCCCTCTTTATAAGAAATGCCGCGTTCGGTCATGTAGGTTTCGAGGCGCGTACGCAACTGCTGCGCCGGCACGCCCTTCCCGCAGATCCCCACGGAAAGATGGCCGCAACGAGGGAACACCCAGATGTAGCCTTCGAACTGCGGCAGGAACTGAATATCGATATGATCCTGGGAGGAAGGAACGTAATAGCCAAGCGCGGTGGCAGTATCTTTTACGCCCCATTTTGTGCCGACTTCGCGCAGAGGATTGCGCGCGCCTGTCGCGACGACGCAAAAATCCGCCTCCGCCGTGCCGCAGCGCGTGCGCAGGCTCCAGCCCTTATCGCGACGCTCAATGTTCATCACGCGCGTCTGCTCGATCGCGGCGCCCGATTTTTCGGCACGGTCGAGCAGCATGCGATTCAGGTCCATGCGCGAATAAATCACCAGAGGATGCTCAAGCTGCAACTTCACGGCGCCGGCGCGGGGCGCGGAGAGCGTCGTCTCGCTCACGAATTTCTTGGGCGTGTCGTTGTCGACCAGAAAAGGGTATTCATGATACGCCTTGTAAGTCAGCCCTCCGCCGCAGGGCTTTTCCCAGGCAAGCTTCTCGTCAAAAAGAATCGTCTTCAGTCCGGAGCTGGCCAAACGCTCCGCGGCGAACGCCCCCGCCGGGCCGCCGCCCAGAACGGCGACCGTTTTCATGGTTGTTTTCCCACCGGAGGATGACTCGGAGGCAGTGAAGGCAGTCCCGCCGCACCATGCGGATTCTCTCCACCCTCGGCGTGGGGCCGCACCACCCACTTGTCGCTCTTGCGGTCCAGCGTGTAGGGCATCTGCATGCCGGCGCCGCCCGCCTTCGGCGTGAACATCACGCTCGCATGGGCTTCGTTGCCGCTGGAAGTGAAGGTCACCGACGAAACGTCGACCTTCATCATGTCCATGTTGAGCCCAGTTTTCTCCTGTCGCGCCTTCAGGTAATCGACGATGCTCGAGCGGACGGCGTCCGCGTTCTGAATATCCTTCGTGCACGCGGCCAACAGGGAGAGGGCCGCAATCAAGGCCATTTTTCGCACATTCCGATTATACTCTGGGTGCTGGGAGTACACCGAATCTTCGACGCGTGGCGGGATCGGACGCCGCGGCTTGATCGCGAAGAGGCTCCAATTGCGCGCGAATTGCGTCCAACGCAAGCTGCTCCGGGGTGGGCTCGGTCGGCGTTTGCGCGGCAAGCGCGGTTGTCAGCCATGCATACGTAGCGCGCATCCGCGGACGGAACGTCGGGCCTCCGTGATCGGCTCCGCGCACAAGATGGTACTCGTGCGAGATGTCGAGGTCCCATAGCACGCGATGCAGGAACTCCGTTCCGTCGTGCGCGTTGACGAAATCGTTGTCGCCGACCTCGATATAGATCGGCAACGCAGATTCGCGGATGCGGCTCGCGTTCGCAATCGCACGATTAGCGGGATTGTTCGCGGCGAAAAGATCGGGATCGCGCGCCGTGCCGATTAGCCTCGCAGGTCCGCCGGTGGCGTGATGGATCTTGTTGCGAGCGCCAATTTCCGCGTCGTTCAATCCAGGCTCGATCATGGGATTCATGACCGCGACCGCGGCAAACTTCTCGGGATGCGTGAAGGCTATTTTCAGCGCTCCATAGCCGCCCATGGAGATTCCCGTGATGGCCGTCACGTCAACGTTGCAGTTGGCGCGGAGGTGCGGGATGAAGTCATCGATGATGAACAAATCCCAGTCGAGGTAGTAGCTCATGCCTGCGCTCGGCGTGGCGAAGATCATCGGAGCGACCGTGCCTTCGGCCCACCATCGATCGAACAGAGGCTGGCAATCGACGAGGCTCTGCCGGCTGCCTCCTCCGCCCATCAGGACGATGCACAGAGGGAATGGGCCGGAGCCCGGCGGAACGATCAGCGCATACGGTACCGGCTCGGGAAACTTGGCCGACGCGAGTTCCGATAACTCAATGTTCGATGGCATACGCAATTCGCTCCGGGTCATTCGGGACGACGACGGGTTGATTGCCATAGGTCGAGGCGATTTTCACGCCATTCGGCGCTTCCAACTGGCCGGTGTGATAGCGGTAAATATAATCGGTGTCCTTGAGGACATTCCCGGTGAGCACGGCGACCACGTCGGCATCGTGCGCGATGGTTCCGGCCGCAGTCAATTTGCGAATCCCCGCGAGCGTCGCGGCGGACGCAGGCTCGCATCCGATGCCTGACCGTCCAATCTGCGCCTTGGCGTCGGCGATCTCCTGCTCCGTGACTTTTTCGACCACGCCGTTCGACTCCTGCACTTCGCGCCAGGCCTTCGGCCAGGACACAGGATCGCCGATGCGGATCGCGGTGGCGAGCGTCTCCGGTTTCGCAATCGCGCGAAATTCACCCTTGCCGTGGCGCTGGCTGAATTCGTAAAACGGGGCCGAGCCTTCCGCTTGAATCACACCGATGCGCGGCATTTTTTCGATGAAGCCCTGCGCACGCAATTCGCGAAGAGCTTTGCCGAACGCCGAAGTGTTGCCGAGGTTGCCTCCTGGAAGCACGATCCAGTCCGGCGCGCGCCAGTCGCGCTGGTCCATCATTTCGATGACGATGCTCTTTTGTCCTTCGATGCGAAACGGGTTCATCGAATTGAGCATGTAAATACCGAGACGCTCCGCAAGCACGCGGACCATGGCCAGGATCTCATCGAAGTTCGCTTCCACTTGGAAAGTTCGCGCCCCATATTCGAGCGCCTGCGCGAGTTTCCCGAATGAAATATTTCCGTGCGGAAGAAAAATCAGCGGTTCGAGACCAGCCGCGGCCGCATACGCAGCCATCGACGCGGAGGTGTTGCCGGTGGACACGCAAGCCACGCGGGTCATCTTCAAACGCCGCGCCTGCGCGACGCCGCAGGTCATCCCGTTGTCCTTGAACGATCCCGTCGGATTGAAGCCCTGGTGCTTGAACGTCAGCCGGTCGAGGCCTCCGTAGGCAGCGGCAATCGGCCCGTCGAGCAGAGGCGTGTTGCCTTCGCGGAGCGTGACCACGTGAGACACATCATCCAGAAACGGGAACAATTCGCGATAGCGCCAGACGCCGCTTTGATCGAGCGGAGCATTACTCAATCGCCGGTTGCGAAACGTCTGCTTCAGTTCGTCGACGGGCGCGGAAGGACCGCCGTACACAGCTTCGAGGAGTCCGCCGCATTTCGGGCAGTTATAAAGGACCTCTTCGATTCCGAAATGCGCGCCGCAGGGTTCGTTGATGCAGCGCAGAGTAGCACTTAACACGTCCCCTCCCTGACGGTCGGGGTTCGGTTGCAGCTTATGACGCCCACCAGTCCCCACACCGAACCCTGACCGTCAGGGAGGGGACTTATGCAGCACAGATTAGCTTGCATGCGCGCCGCTCACTTCAGAAAAGCTGACCGCATTGCCACCAGGCTCGCGCACCGCGTATTCCGTGGCCCCGTAAAACGTGGTGCGTTTGGGGATCAATACCGGCGCACCCACGACCGCGGCGATTACTTCGTCGATGTTCGTGACGTGAATATACAGGATGCTCGACGACGGGAAATCGGCCATCGCAGGGACGTCTTTCGTTGCGCTCGCGCGGGTCTGATACATGACTTCAACGGGCCCGCTGTTCAAAATAACGAAACCGAGAACCTCGCCATCCGGCACCTTGACTGTAACTTCAAATCCGAGCTTTTCCCAAAAACCAAGGCACGGTTCGATCGCATCGACGATCAGAATCGGCGTCAACGATTGCATAGCGAAAGCCATATCTTCTAACTTTAAACGAATGTTGTCAGTTCACCTGGAAAACGGGCGCGTCGAAGTAAGGAAGCAACGAGTGCCTCGCATCGCGAAGGGATTCGCCAGGATACGGATGCTGGCGGCAGGCATCTGTTCCACCGATCTGGAATTGCAGCGCGGCTATTACGGGTTCTCCGGAACGCCCGGGCATGAGTTCGTGGGCGAACTCGCGGACGGCACTCGTGTCGCGGGCGAGATCAATCTCGCGTGCGGCCATTGCGACTGGTGCGCGCGCGGACTTGGCCGGCATTGTCCGAATCGCACTGTGCTCGGAATCGTGAAACATCCGGGTGCGTTTCGTGAGTTTCTGACGCTGCCGGTCCCGAATCTCCATCGCGTACCAAAGTCGATTCCGACAGAGCATGCCGTCTTCATCGAGCCTGTGGCGGCGGCGTGCGAGATTCTCGATCAGATCAAAATTGCGAAAGGCACACAGGTCGCGGTGCTTGGCGACGGAAAGCTCGGACTGCTGATCGCACAGGTGTTGCAGGCGCATGGTGCAAAGGTTCTGCTGCTCGGCAGGCATCGGGAGAAGATGCTTCTGGTCGAATGGTCGGGCGTCACCGCGGAACTGCTCGGGGACAAATTGCCTGAGCGCGCATTTCCGATTGTCGTGGACGCGACGGGCTCTCCAGAAGGTCTGCGCGCCGCGATCGCGATGTGTGAGCCGCGCGGAACCGTGGTGATGAAGTCGACGGTGCATGGATTGGTGCCCATCGACACTGCTCCGGCGATCGTCAACGAAATTACTTTGGTCGGCTCTCGCTGCGGCCGGTTTGAACCGGCTTTGCGGCTACTGGCATCGGGGAAAGTTCGTGTCGGCGATTTGATCTCCGAGGAGTTTCCGCTCGATCGCGCTCCGGATGCGTTCAAGCGGGCTGCAACGAAGGGCGTCCTGAAGGTATTGCTTCGGGCTCCAGAGTAAACTAGCTCTTGATGAAGCGACTGGTTTTGTTTTCGGCGATCTTGCTTAGCGGCTGTTCGATGAAAAGGTACGCCATCAATCAGCTTGGCAATGCGCTGGCCGCGTCGGGCACGACATTTGCAGCCGACGAAGATCCGGAGTTGATCCGCGCCGCGGTGCCGTTCAGTTTGAAATTGATCGAGAGCCTGCTCGCCGAAAGTCCGCGTCACGAAGCGTTGCTGCTGGCAGCGGCACGAGGCTTCACTCAGTACGCCTACGCATTCGTTCAGGAGGACGCCGATGAACTGGAGGATACCGATAAAGTTGCCTCCACCGCGATGCGCGCTCGCGCCGCGAAGCTCTATTTGCGTGCGCGAAATTACGGCCTCCGTGGCCTCGAAGTGAAGCATCCCGGCTTCGCGGAGCGCCTGAAGGCGAATCCAAAGGAAGCGGTGAAAGAGCTCAAGAAATCGGAAGCGCCGATGATGTACTGGACGGCGATTTCCTGGGGAGCGGCTCTGTCGGCCTCCCACGATCTCATGATGTTCCCCGAGATCCCCCGCTTCGAGGCACTGATCGATCGCGTGATCGAGCTCGATGAGGCCTTCGATGAGGGCACGGTGCACACGTTCATGATCACCTATGAAATGTCTCGCCTCAACGCCAAGCCAAATCGTATTGCCCTCGCGAAGGAACATTTCGATCGTGCGATGGCGCTCGGCGGCGGCCATCAGGCTGGACCCCTGGTGTCGTATGCGGAAAACGTCCTCGTCGCGCAGAAAGACAAGACCGGGTTTCAGGGCATGCTGCGGCAGGCGCTACGGCTTGACATCAATAAGTCGCCCGAAAATCGCGAGTTGAACCTGGCGGAGCAGAGGCGCGCGCGATGGCTGTTGTCGCGGACGGACAAACTGTTTCCGGCAACTCGCTAATGGACTCTCGGGGCGCAGCACAACTGAGCCGCCATGCGTAAGCATGCGGACAGGCATTTTTCGCCGCCGGATTGCGGGGCAGCCGACCCGAGAGGTTGGCCGCCCTAGCAAACTATTGCTCTAACTCGCCACACCGCTCAGATCAGTTTGCAACTGCGCGAGATCGAACCCGGGCGCATAACCCGGATCTTTCGCTTCCGGGGGCAGGATCGCGTAGGCTTCGTCGACACACTCGTCCCACCACGCCCAAGTGGCCTGTTGCGTATTTCCCCATGTCAGCACTGTCAGCTCCTGTTGATCGTATCCAACGGCAAAAACCGCGTGGCCGTCCGTGGTCAAGGGACCAGGCGTCCACGGTTGATGGTTATCGAACTCCTGCACGGCGTTCTGCTGGACCTGGAAGCCCAGGTAAACGCCGCCAAAAAGCTGAATCGCGAGCTGAACGTTGGTGTGATTCTTGGGATCGATTTTGACAAAGGACATGATCTCGTCGCCATCCACCGCATTCTGCCGCCAGTAGTTCAGCACGTCCAGTTCATTCAAACCCGAATCCACGCCGCCGGTGAGGTGCATATAGAGCTTCACCACATCCGCCTTAGCCATAATGACCTTCTTCGAGCCGACCAGACCGCGATAGGTCGAGATGGCATGCGCCAGGGCGGCGATCGTGCAGTCTCCCAAGGTATCGTTGCCGTCCATGGGAAACAGCTTGGTTGGGTCGGTTGTCTTCAGGTCCTTATAGACCCGGGTTAAGACATTGAAAGACGCGGGTGGCGCCGCCAGCTTGGGAGTTACATAGCTGGAGAATCGTAAGGTGCGATAGTCGACCTTAGGCGGATGCTTTCCGAAACGGTAGCCTGGCATAGAAATCCTCCTGTGGATCCTTTCTGAATCTCTCCAATAAGTGAGTCTCGGAGAAAATCCGTTTCAAGGATCAATTCCACTGCTTCACTGACGGCCAGACTTCGCCCAGAGGCCGCTTGAGTCCGCGGCAATAGAAAACGTCGAAATGCTCGAATGGCATCGAGTAAGGATGATAGACGCTCGCGACTTTTTGAACCTCGGCGAATTTCGACTCGAGATCCTCACGCTCGCCGTGCATGACGATGACGCTCTCGCCCGTGTAGCCGCGCGGTCCCCACAAAAAGTAGCTCTGATGCCCGCTGATGGCCGGAGGCAATCCGTACCTCGGACCGAACATATCGATGGCCGACGCTTCTCCGTAATTCTGGCCGAAAATCGCGGTCTTCGGACGAACCTCCGCCGGCAGATTGTTATAGACGCCCGCGACGGTGGCCGTCATCTCCTCCCATCCGAAGCGGTCGGCAAAGAATTGCGGCAGAGGGCCGAGGCGATGCGTTTCGATCGCAGGCTGACTGAAATGCAGCGCCTGGGAATACCGGATGTAGGTCTCCGGAGGCAGTAGTGGGATCGCGAACGGCGCGATGAAGATAGCACTCGCGGCAATGGCGATCGGCCATACGAATCGCCGCCAATGTGTTTGCGCCTCCCAAAATACGCCGCCCGCTGCGAACAGGAGCGGAAACGCGGGATAGAGATAGTACACGCGCGGGCTAACCGTGACGATGACAGCCGCAGTGAAGATCCACGCCCACCCTAGCGCTCGAAACCGTTTCTCGGAAAAGAGGAACCAAAGCCCCGCAAGCCAGATCGGCAAAGTAAGTGGATGCATGGTCAGGATCTCCTGACCGAAAAATGCCAGAGGCGAGAGGGGAACATCGCGGCCGTTGCTACGAATATTCTTCTGGAGCTCGATGAACGGGAAGTGATGCTCGATATTCCACACCAGATTCGGCAGGAAGATAAGAAACGCGATCGCGCCGGCGATCCAGATCCAGGGACTCGCAAACACTTTGCGCTGCGGAGTCAGAAGCAGGCCGAGCACTATGCCTCCACCGAAGATCAGCATCGAGTGCTTGTTTTCAAGGCCGACTCCTGCGAGAATGCCGAACCAGATCCAGAGCTTCTGGTCGCCCGTCTTCACGATGCGGATGACGATCCATGCGCATCCCATCCAGATCACCGGCTCGAATGCGTTCATCGACAGGAAACTGTCGATGGCGAGAACCCCGCCCGCAACCAGCGCGGCAAGCGCGGCGAGTCCTTGCGCAACCTTCTTCCCGCCAAGTTCACGCGCGATCAAAGCAGTCAGCACGATCTCGAATGCTCCTGCCAGAGCGGGCAACAAATGGATCGCCGCAAGCGAGTCTCCAATCGTCGACCGCACCATCCATGCGATCAAAGCGATCAGAGGAGGCTGGTCCACGTAGCCCCAAGCCAAATGCCGGCTGCACGCCAGATAATACAGCTCATCGCGGAAATAGCCGTATTGCTGGCCCGAGTACAACTGGATCAGAAGCTTACACGCGGCGATCGACAGGACGACTCCCGTTACCGAAAGCGGCAGCAG
>Ga0182024_10004921_pt1 | contig 30330 bp, 30 predicted proteins | sample P32metaG_FD_120480 | JGI IMG/M metagenome (GOLD analysis project Ga0182024, IMG submission 120480) | Permafrost microbial communities from Stordalen Mire, Sweden - P3-2 metaG (Illumina Assembly) | ecosystem: Environmental > Terrestrial > Soil > Wetlands > Permafrost | place: Sweden: Stordalen... | reverse complement strand
GGTGTTGGGCGATATCGGCGGCGCTGGGCATCCGCCTGTCGTTCATGTCACGGCCGGTTGGAGCGTTTGGCAAATTTTGCGCCAGTATCGTGCCGGGACCGACCATCGCCACCATCATGGGCTTGGGCGACTCGGTCTGGGCGTGCGCCGTGGTGGCGACCAGAACGCCGGTTGCTGCGCTGCACAGGAGCAGGGAGGCAAGCAGGGGAACAAACGCTTTACGCATGAACGTGAATCCTCTGAAATGTGGCGTCGAATGATGGCCTCATTCCGTTTGAACGCAGGTCATGCGCGATCCCGTCGCGACCGGTATGCGGCGAGGCCATTTCCGGATCGTTACGGGGTTGCTACATAGGAACCATGTTCCAAGCCGCCGCCATCTCCAGCGCCGATCCGCGGGAATTCTATGCCGAGCTGGCCCGCCAGCTGGAGGGCCTGCTTGCGGGCGAGCGCGATGCCATCGCCAACGCCGCCAACATGTCGGCGCTGATCTTCACCTCGGTGCCGGACCTGAACTGGGCTGGATTTTATTTTCTCAAGGGCGACATGCTGGTGCTGGGCCCGTTCCAGGGAAAGCCCGCCTGCGTGCGCATCGCCCTGGGACAGGGCGTTTGCGGCGCCGCGGCCCAGCAGCGCCGCACGCAACGTATCGACGATGTGAACGCGTTTCCCGGCCACATCGCCTGCGATTCCGCGTCCCGTTCGGAGCTTGTGGTGCCGCTGGTGCGTGGCGACAAAGTGTGGGGCGTTCTGGACCTGGACAGCCCCACGCCAGGGCGGTTCAGCGCCACGGATCAGGCAGGCTTGGAGCGCCTGGCCGTGATCTTCCTGGACAATAGCGACGCGCCTTAGCCCGCGTCCGGCAGGGCAAACACATAAAGCTGCTGGCCGGTGCCTGAACGATGCACTTCGGGAAGAAGCGTGGTGGGCTTCTGCTCGGGACTGCCGCCGCCAAGCCCGGTGGTCACTGCAATATATTGCTTGCCGTCCACGCTGAAGGAGACGGGATAGCCTTGGACCGTGTTGCCCAACCTGGTCCGCCAAAGGATTTTGCCGCTCCGCACATCCACCGCTTTGAACACCCGGTCGAAATCACCGATGAAGGCGACGCCGCCGCCGGTGGAAAGCACCGCGGTGAGGAAGGGCGCGTGCTGCTGGAACGACCAGGCCTCGGTCATGTCCTTGGTGTTGTAGGCCACCAGCTTGCCCATGTTGCGATGGGTCCCGGGCATGAAATAGAAAAGCTCGGATGCCGCGGTGCCGCCGCCGCCCAGTTTCATGTCCACATCGTGGCCCTTCATCAGGACGCAGCTCTGGCTGAGCGGGATGATGAGCAGATCGGCGGGCTGGTTGTAGCTGGTGGCCTGCCAATCATGCCCGCCTTCCGGTCCCGGACAGGATGCTACCCATTCGTTGGTCTTCTGGTTGACGATATCCGGGCGGTAGGTGACCTCTCCGGTCTTGGGATCGATTTTGTTGAAGACGTTCTGGAACAGGGTCTCCTTCGCGCCCAGGAATTTGCCATTGGCGCGGTCGAGCTTCCACAGCACGCCATCCTTGCCGATGGTCATCAAGCTCTTCTCAGTGCCATGATCAATCAGCACGCGCTCGAACACTTCATCCAGATCGAGCGACTCGCCTTGGATGTGCTGATAATACCATTTGAGTTTGCCGGTATCGGGATCGAGCGCCAGCGTGGCGTTGGAATAAAGCACCGAGGCGCCATAGGTCTTGCGGCTGGCGCGCATCCAAGGCTTGGCCTGCGCCACGCCCCAATAGGTCGTGTTGAGGTCGGGATCATAAGTGCCGGCGATCCAGGTATCGGTGCCGGCGCGCTGTGTGTCGGGCAAGCCGTTCCAGGTGTCGCCGCCCGGCGTGCCTTGGCGCGCCGTGGTGTAAAAAATCCAGTCCTGCTTGCCGGTCTCGGCGTCATAGGCGCTGATATGGCAATTGACGGTCGAGTAATTGTCGCAACCCATCATGCCCACCAGCACTTTGCCGTGGATCACCATCACGCCGCCGGTCTCACCCTTGGGCGGCGGCGCGATCTCCACGTGCCACACGGCTTTGCCGGTACGCGCATCGAGCGCATAGAGCTTGGCGTCGGTGGTGGCGACATAAACCTTGTCCTGATAGAGCGCCAAGCTGCGCGTACCGCTATAAGCCACGGTCGCATCGGGACCGATGCGATTTTCCCAGATCAACTCGCCGGTTCTGGCATTGAGCGCCTGCACCGTGTTCGAGGTATTGGAGAGGAACATCACCCCATCATGGACGATGGGCGTGACTTCGCTGGCGCCGCCTTCATTCATCGCCCAGGACCATTTGAGTTGAAGGCCGCCCACATTGCCCGCCTTGATCTCGGCAAGCGGGCTATAACTCCAGCCCTGGTAATTGCGGCGGTACATCAACCAGTCGCCGTCGGCTGGATGGAGCAGCATCTGATCGCTCACCGGGACATAATTCGGCACCGTGCCCGCCACCGTCAGGCCATGGCGGGACGCGGGCGCCGGACGCCGCGCGGCCTCCCGCGCAGGCTCAAGGCCCTTTTGTATATCGGTAGGTACCTGGCCATTGGCGACGCTGGCTATGCGCACATCGGTTTCGCCGGTGAGCACCCGATCGCCCGGCGTTGCGCCATTGGCGGAAAGCAGGAAGGCAGTAATGTCGGCATAAGCGCCGGCACTGAGATTGCCTTCATTGCCGACAGGCATGCTGGTGGAAATGAACTGGTAAAGCGCCTTGGTCGAGCGATTGCCCCAGCTCTGCATAAAGCCCGTGCCCGCCAGCGCGGGAGAATCATTGGCCCCCGCCAGCGTGTTGCCGTGGCAGCCCGCACAATTCTCCAGATATTCGCGTTGGCCCACATTGATCTGCTCGGGCGCGAAGACGCCGGGGTTTCGTTGCTGGCCCTGCGCACGGCCCAGCACAAGAAACAGGAATAGGGCGGCGACAGATGTCGCAAAGAAGCGCATCGGTGTCATGCTCTTGGCCTTTCCCCATTCTCCAGCCAAGCCCAGGAGTTGCCGTCAGTCCCTTTGGCGCTGTCGAGCTGAATATAAAGCGCTCCTTTCCTGAGCGCGGCGATTTGAGCGGAATTGAGTTTGACGCTGCCGGAAATCTCTCCCTTGGCGGCGTGGGTGGCGTTGAGTTCACCGATCGTGGCGCCAGGCACGCCCATCGCCATGCCCATCTTGAGGTGCGCCGATGTAGCGGGCGAGGACAGGCCGGTGAAATTTCCCGTGATCGTCAGAGTCGTTCCGGAAAGGGTGGCGGACACCATGCCGGCACCCACCACGTCGTCGCGGTTGGAGAAGTCATGCGGTGCCGGGTCGAGGTCGCCTTGATATTCTTGTGCGGCCGCCGGAGCAGCAGCGAAAGCAAATATCAAGCAGATGGCGGCGGGAAATATGGAACGGTCGCGGATGCGCGGCATCGTCTGCAAAGCCCCTCTGCATTCATCCCCGCCCACTATTTACCGGGTCGCGGGACATCCGCCTAATGCCGCGTGATGCGCCTTAAAAACCATACCATATCAAGGGGTTATTGGGGCTTCTGGGACCGGCCATTCCTTCTATATGCTCGCCGGTGTTTTCCCCGAGGGGCCCGTCATGAGATTTTCCCTGTTCCTTTCCGCCGCCTTGGTTGCGACCGCGGTTTACGCCGACACGTCGCACAGCGTCGATCTTTCTTCGATCGACAAATCGGTCACGCCCGGCAACGATTTTTATGCCTATGCCAACGGCAATTGGCTCAAGCGCACCACCATTCCGGCGGATCAGGCTGCCTGGGGTTCGTTCAACATCCTCAACCAGGAAACCCAGAAGCGCACGCGCGCCCTGATCGAGAATGCGGGCAAGACCGCCAAGCCGGACACGGAGGATGCCAAGATCGGCGATTTCTATTCCAGCTTCATGGACGAGGAGGCCATTGACGCCAAAGGCGTTGCCCCCCTCCAGCAACAGCTGGCCGCCATCGCCGCCATCAACGACAGAAAGGCTCTGTCTCATGCGATCGGAGAGGCGCTGCGCGCCGATGTCGATCCCCTCAACAACACCAATTTCAATACCGAACATCTGTTCGGCATCTGGGTGGCGCCCGGGTTCGGCGACAGCGCCCATTACACGCCCTATCTGCTGCAGGGCGGCCTGGGTATTCCCAGCCGCGATTACTATCTGGGCGCCAGCGCCAAGATGAAAGAGGTGCAGGAGGCGTATAAAAAATATGTCGCCACCGCCCTGAAGCTGGCGGGGATCGCCGACAGCGACAAGAAGGCCCAGGCGATTTTCGACTTGGAAACCCAGATCGCCAAGGCGCAAGAGAGCATTGTCGAAAGCCAGGATGTGGTGAAAGCCAACAATGTCTGGGCCAAAGCGGATTTTGTCAAAAAGGCGCCGGGCCTCGATTGGGACCAATTCTTCGACGGCGCGCATCTTGCGAATGTGAACAGCTACATCGTCTGGCAGCCTTCCGCCTTCACCGCGCTCTCCAAACTGGTTGCATCAGCGCCGCTCGATACCTGGAAAGCCTGGATGGCCTTCCATGATGTCAACCATCTCGCGCCCGAAATGCCCAAACCGTTCGTGGACGCGCGCTTTGAGTTCTACGGCAAGGCGCTGTCAGGCACGCCCCAGCAGCAGGATCGTTGGAAGCGCGGCGTCAACGCTACCAACGCGGCTTTGGGCGACGAGGTGGGCAAGCTCTATGCCGCCAAATATTTCCCGCCCGAGGCCAAGGCCAAGGCGCAGGAGATGGTGAAGAACATCATTGCCGCCTGGGGCCGGCGCATCGACGCGCTCACCTGGATGACGCTCCCCACCCGGGCCAAGGCCAAGGAGAAGCTGTTCGCCCTCTATGTCGGCATCGGGTACACCGACAAATGGCGGGACTATTCCGGGCTGCAAGTGGTCAAGGGCGACGCGGTGGGCAACCAGGCGCGTTCAGACCTATTCGAATATCATTACAGCATCGATCGCATCGGCAAGCCGGTGGACCGTCACGAATGGTCGATGACGCCCCAGACCGTCAACGCCGTCAATCTGCCGTTGCAGAATGCGCTGAATTTCCCGGCGGCGATCCTGGAGCGGCCCTTCTTCGACGCCAAGGCCAGGGACGCTTTCAATTATGGCGCCATCGGCTCGGTGATCGGTCACGAGATCAGCCACACCTTCGACGATCAGGGCGCGGCGTTCGACGCCACGGGACGGTTGCACAATTGGTGGACCAAGGCCGACTTCGCGCATTTCCAGCAATCGGGAAAAGCGCTGGTGGCGCAATATAGCCAGTACAAGCCGTTCCCCGATCTGGCGGTAAATGGCGAGCAGACCCTGGGCGAGAATATCGCCGACAATGCGGGCATGGCGGCGTCCCATGATGCCTGGCTGGTGTCGCTGGGCGGCCAGCCTGCGCCGATGGATCAAGGGCTGACCGGCGAGCAGCAATTCTTCCTCGCGTTCGGCCAGGAATGGACGACCAAGGTACGTGAAAAGGCCGAGCGTCAGCAGATTCTGGTGGACGTGCACGCGCCCGGCGAATACCGCGCCGCGGAAGTGCGAAACATGGACGCCTGGTACGCGGCGTTCAACGTCCAGCCGGGACAGAAATTATATCTCGCGCCCGATGCCCGGGTTCACGTCTGGTGAGCTAGACTCTAGTTCCGGCCTGACGACGCCCAGGGTCCCACTTCGGGTTTGCCCTGGGTGTTGGCCAGATTGCCCAGCTCGGCCTTTGCGCCCCGCGCGATCGCGGCCAGTTCGGTGCCCCCCTGGAAACAGGTGAAATCCGGACGGTCGCGCCAGGCCAGCGGTCCGCACAGCCGCACGCCTGCTTTCATTGCGGCATCATGGACGATGTTGATCTCGCGCTCGTAATCGGGGTCGCCCTGTTTGTAGCCGGCGAAATTCCCCAAATCGCTGCTGGCGGCGAAGATCGCGGTGACGCCGGGAATCTTGGCGATGCGGTCGGCGTCCTTCAGCCCGTCCAGCGTTTCGATCATCAGGACCAGCACCAGATTGTCATTGATGGTCTGGCGATAGCCGCCCGGCACATTGGCATAGAGGTTGAAGGCCTGCCCCCCGCCCACGCTGCGTTTGCCCAAAGGCGGGAAGAAGGCCCAGTCGCGGGCTTTGATCGCTTCCTCGTAGGAACGCACGGTGGGCACCACCAACACCAGCGCGCCCGCGTCCATCGCGTGCTGCTCCTCGCGCTCATCGGTATAGGCGACGCGCACGCCCGGCACCGCCTTGGCGTAAGGGCAGGCAGCCCACATGCGCTGAAGTTCCTTCCAGTCGCGCGCGTCATGCTGCTGCTCGGTCCAAGTGAAGTCGTAGCCGGCGTTGGCCACGGCGCAATAGATTTCGGGATCGGTGGCGGCGAACACGGTGCCGCCCACCACTTTCTCGCCCCGCATCATCTTGAGCTTGACGGGATTCCAGATCTTGGTGCCCGGCGGCGCGTCCCAGGCATGGCCATATTTCCACTTGTCCATGTCGTACTTGCCTTGGTTGACCGCGCCCGCCGGCGCCTGGTCGAAGGCATGGCTGTCCTGGCCGGCCTTCGCGGCAAGGGGAAATTGGCCGCCCTTGGCAATCTCATCCTCTGTCGCTTGCCCGAACGCCGCCGCGCTCAATCCCAACGCCAGCGCGGCCGATAGCAGCGCACATGTCATATGCTTCATGGCAGCCTCCCCATTTGGGAGCTATGAGGCCGCGACGCCAGCCCCTTGTCAAACCCTTGGCGAGGGAAATAGCGCCTCTGGTTACAGCCAGCGCCGGACGCGCGCCTTATAATCCAGGTAGACGGCCCCGAATTTGCGCTCGAGATAGGCTTCTTCCCGGGCGATCACGCCGAAACGGACCACGACATAGAGCACGATCGCGGCGGCCAGAAACCACAGCGTGTCGAAACCGATGGCAAGCCCGGTCAGCATCAGGAACATGGCGATATAGATGGGATTGCGGCTGAACCGGTAAGGTCCGGTGCTGACGATCGCCGTGGCCGGCTGGCTGGTGAGTATTTTGGTGCGGGCTTTGCGAAAACTCCTGCCCGACCAGGCGACCAGCAAAATCCCGGCCGCGACCAGCACCATGCCGATCCCAATCCGGGGCAGGGACGAGGGAACGAAAGGCAGCGGATAAAGCCAATTCAGGCCGAAGCTCACGACAATGGCCAGCGCCAGCGCGAAAGGCGGATGGATCACCACATCGGGCGCGTCCTTGGCGGTCATTTGTCTTCTCCGCCCCTACGTTACACCAACGCCGTGTACCGCCGCCACGGGAATGGCCATGAGACAAAGCAGTCTAGCGCTCCCGCGCCGGACGCTTCAACGCCAAGGGCCTGTCAAATAAAAGGGGACAATTCCGGCCCGTCACTCGGTGACGGGAACGTCCTCGAAGGAGATCTGGTCGGCTGACGCCGAAAGTTGATCGAAGCCGTGATGCGCCAGAATCTTCCTGAGTTCGGCCAGCATGGTTTGGACCTGCTCCTCGCTCAGGGGGGGCGCCTTGGGGTTCACCATCCGCATCGCCCGCATATGGACGGTGATGGATGCGACATCCGGCCGCTTGGTGCGCAACAGTCCGTCGGCGATGTCGCAAAGACTGCGCGTAGTCTGGTCCAGCGCGCTGTATTCGAAGGTTCCGGCCAGGGTGACGATCTGATCGCAAAGGCGCAGAATTTCCACCAGCTGGGCGTCGGAATAGCGGTTGCGCTCGGCCGGCGTAAAGACGACCGCTTCCAGAGCCTTGATCGAGCCCTCGATGACGTCGTCGCTTTCGGACCGCATCCCCGCCAGTTCCTTGTGCGCCTGATCGATCGCGTCGCTGCGCGAGACGCCGCCGAAGCGGCCCACCAGCTCGGTGATCTTGATCTTGGGAAAATGGGTGAGGGCGGCCATGTCGTTTAACTCGCCTGTGCGGTTGGTTCCGGCTCGACCGGGATGTCGGTCGCGCGCTTGTATTTTCCGTCGGGCGGTTCCTTGGAATGAAAGCGGCGGTCGGGACCCACATAACTGGGCGTCTCCAGGAACGGCCGCGAGACACGCGCCACCCAATTGATCCGGTCGAACAGGGCCTGCGGCGACACCGGCTTGCGCACCACGATGTGCGCGCCGCCGTCGCGCACCGCCGCGATCAGCCGCAATTGGGTATAGCCCGACAGGACGATGATCGGCATGAAACGCAGCGCATTGGATCCCTGGCGCCGGATCCAGCCGATGAAATCGGCCGTGCCCATATCCTCAAGCGCGCCCTCGACGAAACAGATATCGGGACAATTGCCCGCGATCATCTGCTTGGCTTCCTCGCCGGTTGTGGCGACCATCAGCTTCTCGATGCCGAAGCCGCGCAGCATCTGGGCGATCAGGCCGCGTGTGAACGGATCCCGATCCACCAGCAACCCGGCGATATTCTTCAGGTTGAGACGCGGCTGCCCCATAACGCCCTGCGATATTGAATATGAACAATAGGGCGGGATCGGTTAATAACGGGTAACTTGGTTAAGGCCGTATTTGCTCGCAAAAATGCTCGCTAAGGCGCAAAGGCGGGCGCGGCGCTGGTGCTGCGTCTGGCTTGAGCGGCGCGCACGGGCTTCAACGCCACGATCGCCAGAACTCCCGCGATCACATTGGCGATAGCCCCCACCCAGAAAACGGTGGTCCAGTCGCCCTTGGCCGCGATATAGGCGGTATAGGGCACCACCAACGAGGCCGTGCCCTTGGCGGTGTACAGCAGGCCGGCATTGGTGGTGGCAAATTTCGGCCCATAGGCATCGGTGCAGGTCGCGGGGAACAGGCTATAGATCTCACCCCAGGTGAGATAGATCGCGGCAGCGCAGATCACGAACAGGACGGGATCATGGCCATATCGCGCCAGGCTCCAGATTGATAACCCATTCAGCATGAAGGCGACGAACATGGTCTCCTCCCGGCCGATCTTGTCGGAGATCCAGCCGAAGAGAGGCCGGCCCAGCCCATTGAGAATATTGTCGATCACCGCAGCCACGGTCAGCGCCGTGCCGGCAATGCCGAGCAGATTGACGGGAGCCTTTGCGACGCCGTAATCCGCCGCGATGGAGGCGAATTGCGCCGTGACGATCAATCCACCGGAAGCAACCGTGACGAACATCACATACAGCAGCCAGAACAACGGCGTCTGGAGCACCTCCCCCGGAGCATAGCTGCGCTTCGCCTGTGGATTGTGGACCACCGCCATCGGCTTCAAGTCCGGCGATGGCGCGCGCAGGAACTGGGAGACGATCACGACGACGAGGCCCTGAGCCAGCCCGAACCACAGGAATGCCGATTGATAGCCGTAATGGTTGATCACATAGATGATCGGCACCACGGTGGCGGCGGAGCCGGCACCGAAGCCCGCGGCGGTGAAGCCGGCGGCCATGCCGCGGCGGCCGACAAACCATTTCAGCGCATTGCCGACGCAGGTGCCATAAACCGCACCAGCGCCGATGCCGCCGAGAACGGCGCCGGCATAAAGCATAGGAATGGAGGTGGCGATGGAGTTCAGCGACCAGGCCAGCGCCACCAGGATGCCGCCCAGGGCCACGACGATGCGGGGACCGAACTTGTCCACAAACCAGCCTTCGATCGGCACCAGCCAGGTTTCCGCCAGCACGAAGAAACTGAAGGCGCCGCCAATCGCGGCCCTGCTCCAGCCTTGCGTCTTGGACATCGGATCGACGAAGAAATTCCAGCCATATTGCAGGTTGGCGATCATCACCATGCAAAGAATGCCGATGACAAGCTGGAGATAGCGGCCCTTATGCTCACTGTCCGCAGGAGAAGCCATGCTGCTCATTGTCACCTCGGGAAATTTGCTGGATCGCTGGTGCCGCCGCCGCTATATTTTTGCCCAGCATCTCTTCACGAAAATACGATTGGGATATAGGCCTATGTCAAGCCCGCGCTCACCTAAAGGCCTGCGCGAATTGGTGCGCCGCAACGTAGGCGGGATGCCACCCGGATTGAAAGCAGGATAGGACACACGATGAACCGCATCAGCTTGGATCAAACCAATCGCATCATCCAGGGCGCCTTTACCAAAGGGGCAAGCCTGAAGCTTAAGCCGCTCAGTGTGGCGGTGCTGGACCCTGGCGGTCATCTGATCGCCTTCCAGCGCCAGGACAATGCCTCCACTTTGCGCTTTGGCATTGCATCGGGGAAAGCGGCCGGGGCACTGGCGATCGGTGTCTCCTCGCGCAAGATCGCCGAAATGGCGGCGGAGCGCCCAAGCTTTGTCGGGTCATTGGGCGCGATCGCGCCGCAAGGAATAATTCCCGCCGCCGGCGGCGTGATCGTGGTTGATGGCGCGGGTCAGGTTATGGGCGCGGTGGGCGTGACCGGTGACACCTCCGACAATGATGAGATTTGCGCCCTGGCAGGCATCGAAGCCGCCGGACTGAAAGCGCAGGGCTGAGTTATGGAAAAATATCTCGATCGCGCAGGATTGGCTGTCGCCGAATCGTTGGCGCGCTTCATCGAGGATCAGGCGCTTTCCGGCACCGGCATCACCGCGGAGGCGTTCTGGAAAGGCACGGCAAATATTTTCGCCCAGCTTGCGCCTGTGAATCGCGCGCTGCTGCAAAAACGCGACGCGCTGCAGGCCGAGATTGACGCCTGGCACAAGGCGGGGCGCGGCAAACCCATCAACCAGAAAGAGTATCAGGATTTCCTCAAGCGGATCGGTTATCTGGCCCCCGAGCCTGCGCCGTTCCAGATCGCGGTGGACAAGGTCGACGACGAGCTGGCGCACGTGGCCGGTCCACAATTGGTGGTGCCGATCCTCAATGCCCGCTTTCTCCTCAACGCCGCCAATGCGCGCTGGGGCAGCCTTTATGATGCGCTTTACGGCACCGACGCGATCGCGGGCGCGCCTCCGCCCGGCGGCTATGACGCGGCGCGCGGCGCCAAAGTCGTCCAGTGGGCCAAGACGTTCCTGGATCGCGCCATTCCGTTGGCGTCAGGACATCATGCCGATGTCGAACGCTATGACATCAAGAATGGCGTATTGGCACCCGCCCTGGCCGATCCGGCCCGCTTCGCCGGTTATCGCGGCGATGCTCATACGCCCAGCGCGATCCTGTTCCGCCATCACGGCCTGCATATCGAGATCGTGCTGGATCGCAATCATCCCATCGGCAAGACCGACAAGGCGGGCGTGGCCGATATCTTGATGGAATCCGCCGTCACCACCATCGCCGATCTGGAAGACAGTATCGCCGCGGTGGACGGCATGGACAAAGTCTCGGCCTATGCCAATTGGCTGGGACTGATGCAGGGCGAGCTGGAAGCCAGTTTCGAGAAATCGGGCCGCCACCTCACACGAAAATTGTCGCCCGACCGTGTCTATACCGCGCCGGACGGCGGCAAGGTCACGCTTCCGGGCCGCAGCCTGATGCTGATCCGCAATGTCGGTCATCTGATGACCACGCCGGCGATGAAGCTGCCCGACGGCCACGAGGCGCCGGAAGGCATCCTGGACGCCATCGTCACCAGCCTGATCGCCTTGACCGATTTGCAGCGCCGGGGCCGCTTCGTCAACAGCCGCTCGGGTTCGATCTATATCGTCAAGCCCAAGATGCATGGGCCGGAAGAAGCGGCGTTCACCAACCTTCTGTTCGATGGGGTGGAGGATCTTCTGGGCCTTCAGCGCCACACCATCAAGGTGGGCGTGATGGACGAAGAGCGCCGCACCTCGGCCAATCTCGCCGCCACCATCGCCGCGGTGAAAAACCGCATCGTCTTCATCAATACCGGCTTCCTGGACCGTACCGGCGACGAGATCCATACCTCCATGCAGGCCGGCGCGATGATTCGCAAAGGTGAAATGAAGAACAGCGCCTGGCTCAAAGCCTATGAAGACCGCAATGTGCGGATCGGCCTAGCTTGCGGCTTTTCCGGCAAGGCGCAGATCGGCAAGGGCATGTGGGCGATGCCTGACAAGATGGCCGACATGCTCCAGCAGAAAATCGCCCATCCCAAGGCAGGCGCAAATACCGCCTGGGTGCCGTCGCCTACCGCCGCGACCCTGCACGCCACCCATTATCACGAGGTGGATGTCGCCCAGGTCCAGAAACGATTGGCCGGCGAACCCGCGCCGTCGTTGGACGCGCTTCTGACCATCCCGTTGGCGGAGCATAATTGGAACGAGAAGGAAATCCGCGAGGAGCTGGACAACAACACCCAAGGCATCCTGGGCTATGTGGTTCGCTGGGTGGACCAGGGCGTGGGCTGCTCCAAAGTGCCCGACATCCATGACGTGGGATTGATGGAGGATCGCGCCACCTTGCGCATTTCCTCCCAGCTTCTTGCCAACTGGCTGCTCAATGGCGTCTGCACAGAGGCCGAAGTGGAGGCCGCCCTGAAGCGCATGGCCGCGAAGGTGGATGCGCAGAATGAAGGCGATCCGCTCTATCGTCCCATGGCGGGACATGAGAAAGACCGTCTGGCGTTTCAGGCGGCCCGCGCTTTGATCTTCGAAGGGACCAAACAACCCAACGGTTACACCGAGCCCTTGCTGCACGGATTCCGCGAACGCGTCAAAGAGCGGGGTTGATCCCCGCGATCCGTCACGTCGAGGGGCGGGGCAGTTCGAGCGCGCGTTTCAATCTGGGATTATTTTCGGCCACCACCCGCACGTGAGTCGCGCCCTGCCGCTCGAGCGCGCTTGTGCGTTGCTCGATGAGCGCCTCATCGCGGACGCATTCCTTCAGGGAAAAAGAGCCTTTGCGATAGACAATCCAGATATCCACGGAAACACCAACCATCCGGCTGCAAGCCTGCGCCCACCAAATGCCACGAGCAACGAACCGGTTTCGGTGCGCTTGTGGGGTTGGTGAAAGAGTCGTGAATTCGGGGGGCGAAATACACGCGATGGAACTTTGCCGGCGAGGGAACTCAAAGTTCCCGAAATGGACGATGGGGGGTCGGTTCTTTCCTGCGCAGCCTGGCATTGTAAAATACACGGGAACATGGGGATTTTGCAACCAAAGCGTGTTTGGGGACGTAACACTATCCGGCTATGGTTCCCAGATTATTGGTTGGACATTTTCGGCAGCGAGTCATTGGGATGGAGACCGCCTCCAGTTTTACGTCCGATCAAACCGCCCGCGACCAAGCCCATGTCATCGAAAAGCTTCGCAGCGCCAATCGCGAACTGGCCAGGGCGCTGGAAGAAAATTCCCGCTTGCAGACCGACAAGCTCTATCTCGCCAGCATCGTCGAATCCTCCAGCTACGCCATCATCGGCGTCGATCTCAAGGGTGCGGTGACCGCCTGGAACGAGGCAGCCGAACGTATGTTCGGCTACCGGGCCGACGAGATATTGGGCCGCCCCGTGGCCTTGCTTTCCCCCGCCGACCGGCTGGAACGGGAGGCGCAGCTGATTTCCCGTGTTGCCGGCGGCGAGAGCTTGACCCGCTATTGCACCCAGCGCCTGCGCAAGGACGGCGCCGTCCTCGACGTCGCGCTCACCCTGTCGCCCATCCGCGACGCGAGCGGGGCCATCATCGGCTCTTCGAGGATCGTGGAAGACGTCTCCGAGAAGGTCTTGCGCGAACGTCAAATGCGCCGCCTGGAAGCGCACCGCGATTATCTTGCCGATCTGGTCGAATCGTCCAATGACGCCATTGTCGCGGGCACCCTGGACGGGCGGATCGCGAGTTGGAACAAAGCGGCCGAAGCGATGTTCGGTTACTCTGCGGGCGAGGTGGTGGGTCTTCCGCTGGCGGTGCTTTCGCCGCCCGAGCGCGAAAATGAAACCGAGGATATTTTCCGGCGGTTGAAGGCGGGCGAAACCGCCATTCACTACGAGACCAGTCTGCTCAAAAAGGGCGGCAGCCCGATGCTGGCCGCGGTGGCGGCCTCCGTGGTCTATAATCGCGCCGGTGAGATCCGCGGCACGTCCGCGATCATGCGCGACATCACCGGCCAGCGCGCCGCCGAGGAGCGGCTCAAGAATCTGCAAGCCGAGTTGATCCATCTCTCGCGCTGGAACACGATGGGGATGATGGCTTCCACCCTCGCCCATGAACTGAATCAACCTCTGACCGCGGCGGTGAATTATGTCCGCGCCGCGCGCCGGCTGATGGACGCCGGCCCTCTCGAAGTGGGGCGGGTGAGTGAATTCCTCGACAGGGCGGTGGGCGAAACCAAGCTGGCCGGGGGCATCATCCGCTCCTTGCGGGAATTCATCGACAAGCGCGAAAGTCAGCGCACGCCTGAAGACATCAATACCATTGTGGAAGAAGCGATCTCGCTCAATGCTGGCGCGCCGGACATCCATACTGTCATCGAGACGCGGCTCGGTTCGTCCCTGCCGCCCGTTGTGGTGGACAAGATCCAGATCGAACAGGTCCTGCTCAATCTCATGCGCAACGGATTGGACGCGATGGGAGACCAGCAGAAAAAAAACCTCACGGTGCTGACGGCGAAGGGAGCGCCGGGCTACCTCCTGGTCTCGGTGGCCGATAGCGGCCCCGGCGTTGCTCCCAAGATCGCCGGCCAGCTGTTCCAGCCCTTCGTCACCACCAAGGAAAACGGCATGGGCGTGGGCCTCACCATCTGCCAGTCCATCATCGAAGCCCATGGTGGCCGCATCTGGGCGGAGGAAAACAAGCCTACCGGCACCGTGTTCCATTTCCAGTTGCCGGTCGAGGATGGCGGCGGCCATGATTGACGGCGCGCTGATCGTGGTGATTGACGATCATGAAAGCGTGCGCAGTTCGCTTCGCGCCCTTCTGGAAGCGAGCGGCCTGAGAGTGAAGGATTACTCTTCGGGGCCCGCTTATCTGGAAGACAATGGCGGCGGAGACTGTCTGCTGGTGGACGTGAGAATGCCTCATATGACCGGCCTCGAACTCCAGCACGAGCTGGTCAAGCGCAATTCCATCGTGCCGGTGATCGTCGTGACCGGCCATGGCGACGTGCCTCTGGCCGTGACGGCGATGCGGGCCGGCGCGTTCGATTTCCTGGAAAAGCCGTTCGACGACGACGTGCTTCTGGACAGCATTCACCGCGCCTTGGCGGAGGGACGCAAGGTGCGCAATTCCCAGCACGAAAGTAAGGCCGCAGCCGCCTTGATCGCCGCGCTCACCAACCGCGAGCATGAAGTTCTGGATCATCTGGTGCTGGGAAAGTCCAACAAACTGATCGCGCATGAGTTGGGCATCTCTCCGCGCACAGTGGAAACCCACCGCGCCCGCCTGCAGGAAAAGCTCAAGGCGCGCGGCCTGTCCGATCTGGTACGGTTAACGCGCGCGGTCGACCAGCTGCATTAGAGCCCTCTCCGTATAATCTACGCATGCCGCGCCGCCCCCGCATCCTTGATCGTGCGCGCGAAAAATTTTGAGGGTAGCCGTGCCAGCCAAACGCACCCTTGTGTGGGTGGTGGACGATGTCGAATCGGTCCGCAAATCCATTGCCGCCGTGCTGGAAACGGCCGACATGACGGTGCGCGACTATCGTTGCGCGGCGGATTTCCTGGCCGATTTCAAGCATGGCATGGCGGGTTGCCTAATCGTCGATCACCATATGCCGGACATGACGGGGCTGGAGCTCTTGCGGCATCTCAGGGCCGGGAGCGGCGCGCCGCCCACCATCGTGATCAGCGCCCATGGAGACCGGGCGCTGAAGGACAAGGTGATGGCGGCCGGCGCCGTGGCGATGCTGGACAAGCCGGTGGATGCGGGCGAACTGATCGCCATGGTTGAAGGCGTGGTGGATGCGCAATGACGCGGCGCCTTACGGATATTTCCCGCATGTCCGGGACGGCGGGAAAAAGGCACGGTTGGGGCGTGAATTGTGGGGGCGTGGAAGCTTTGTCGAGTTTTTCGATCTGGGTGCTGGTGGCCGGCGATAATGAAGCCGTCATCTGCGCCAGCGACGCGGGATCCTCGCGTCTGTTGCGGGTGATGAAGAAGGAGGAAGGCGGCCAGCGCGACTTTGCCTGGCGGCTGATGTCGGAGCTTCTCAAAGGCGCCCAGGACAACGCTTACGACGGCGTGATCATCATGGCGGCGCAGGAGATGCTGAGCGATCTTCAACGGGTCGCGGTCCCCGACGTCAAAAAGCGCCTGATGGCCGAAATCGCCCGCCCGCCCTCCGAGGGCTACGCCATCCCGGTGGGCTTCGAGAATTATGTCGCGGACATGCCGACCATGGGCGGCATGCAATAGGTTTCCGCGCTTTGGTTTGTGGGCGCCGGCGTGTGTGAGGCGGCCTGGCAGTTTTGCCGGCCGCCTCACCGCCGATGAATCTTCCAAAAAAGCGGCTTTCGCCCCCCAGTGTCGTGGTTTCGAAGTTCGCAATTTGTCGATATTGAGCCTGCAGCGAACTTCGAAACCAAAACGACACTGGGAATCAATAATTTGCTAGTGTCCTTGCGATTCTGAAATTCGCCCGAGCTCCATATAGAGATCATGCGAATTTCAGAATCGGGACACTAGCCTTGATCGTGTATTTTCGCGACTCATGCGGGGGCAGCGGAAATGAGCTTCGCTCTTTTTCTTATTCTTTTGTCCGCTGCCGTTCACGCGGTCGTCAATGTCATCACCAAAAGCGCCCAGGACAAATATGCGCTGCGCCTTCTCATAGGCGTGTTCTCCGCCGTGCTGGTAACGCCCGCTTTGTTCTTCGTGGGCCTGCCCAACGGCGCCTGGTGGTTCCTGGCAGGCACCTCGTTCATCCACGCTTTCTATGAATTGCTGCTGGTGCGCTCTTACGAGAGTGCGGCCTTTTCGGCGGTCTATCCGGTGGCGCGAGGCACGGGACCGCTTTTCACCACCCTGGGCGCCATCCTGCTGTTGCGCGAACCTGCCCCTCCGCTCGAGCTTCTGGGCATCGCCATGGTCTCGGGCGGCGTGATCTTCATCGGTCTTTCGCATCGCGCCACCGAAGGCGCCTTGAAGGGGGTGGGCTTCGCGCTGGCGACAGGCCTTACCATCGGCGCCTATACCCTGGTGGACGCCAGCGGCGTGAGGCGCGTGGCCGATCCTTTTTCCTATGTGTTGTGGTTCTTCGTCGGTCACGGCTTGAGCGTGATTACCACGGCGCCGGGCATCCGGGGGCGTGCGGTCCTGATCGCGGCACGCAGACAATGGAAGCTGGGGTTGGTGGCCGCCGCCCTCTCCATCGTCACCTATGGCTCGGCGATGCTGGCCTACCGCTTCGGCGCCACCGCGCAATTGGCCGCGTTGAGAGAAACCAGCGTGCTGTTCGGTACCGCCTTGGCGATGACGTTCCTGGGTGAGCGCATGACGTCGCGCCAACTCCTCGCCGCCATCGTCATCGCCGCCGGCGCGATCCTGCTCCAGGCGGGATAGATGGGCGCCGCGCCCGTCTGCCGGCGCGGCACCCAGGCGTTTTATCCTTCCGCGAGCTGCAGGCCGAGGTACGATGTCACGCCATCGCGCACCACCAGAAGCGGCACGGCGCTTTCGTTGCGCCGCTGGGCCGCATGGATGGCGTCGGCGACTTGGGCCGGGGTGCTTACCGGCTCGCTGCCCACGCGCTCGATCACATCGCCTGTCCGGACCCCGCTTTCGTCGGCTTGGCTGCCTTCCGCCACCTGGCCCACCACCACTCCATTGGCGGCGGGCTTGAGGTTGAGCTGGCTGCGCATATCGGGTGTGAGCGGTTCCAGCGCCATGCCCACCGGCTTCTCGCCGTCCTTGCCGGTATCGGCCATGGCGACATGGGTATTCTGTTCCGCGCCGATGGTCACTGCCAGCGAGCGGGAATGATTGTCGCGCCACACCGTGAGGCTCGCGCTCTTGCCACTCTCCGTGTCGGCCACCGCCATGGCCAGATCGCGTGCGTCCTTGACGGGCTTGCCGTCATAGGCGGTAATCACGTCGCCTTGCTGCACATTGGCCCGCGCTGCGGGCGAACCATCCACCACCGAGTCCACCAGCACGCCTTGATCATTGGGCAATCCCACCGCCTTGGCCAGGGTCGGGGTCAGGGGCTGCATCTGCACGCCCAGCCAGCCACGGGCGACTTTGCCGTGATCGCGCAACTGCGCCACGATATCCTTGGCCACGTTGGATGGGATGGCGAAGCCGATGCCCACGCTGCCGCCCGAGGGCGAATAGATCGCGGTGTCGATGCCGATCACCTGTCCCGATTGGTTGAACAGGGGACCGCCCGAATTGCCCGGATTAATGGGCGCGTCGATCTGCATGAAATCGTCATACGGCCCTTCATTGATGTTGCGGCCATGGGCTGAGACGATGCCCGCGGTCACGGTACCGCCCAGGCCATAAGGGTTTCCTACCGCGATCACCCAATCGCCTTCATGCTCATTGTCGGAATCGCCGAACGCCACATAGGGAAGGGCGTGGCCGGCATCGATCTTGAGCAGCGCTAGGTCGGTCTTGGTGTCGCGGCCGATCACCCGCGCCTTGTATTTGTTGCCGTCCGTCAAGGTGACGGAAACATCATGCGCGCCATCCACCACATGATTGTTGGTGACGATATAGCCGGCCGGATCGATGATGAATCCCGAACCCAGGGCATGCTGCTCCATGCCCGCGCCGCCGTTATTGCCGCCATGATTGCGGAACTGGCGCAGCATGTCGCCAAAGGGTAGATCCGGAATTTGCGGCATGGCTTGGCTGTCCTGGCCGTCCTGATTGTCTTCGCTCAATTGCGGCCGCGAGGTGATGGCGATCTGCACCACCGCGGGTTTCACTTTGGCCACCAGCGGGGCGAAGCCGGTTTGCGGCACCATGGGCCCTGCGGAACTCAATCCCAGCGGCGGCGGATTGCCGGCGGCAAACGAGGATCCGGAAAGCGCCAGCGCGGTGGCGCCGACACCGATGGCGGCGCCAACCAGGAGCGCGGCCAGCGAAGCGCGGCTGGCATTGTTGGGGGTTGGAGAATTCGACATGAGAGGAAGTCCTTTTATCCGAGAAATCGGCCGTGTGCGGCCTTCACTTCGAAGAGAAGTAGAGTCCCAGCATGGATATTCCGTGAGCGGACTATTAAAATGCCGCCATCGGATTTTGCAAAAAGTCCCGGAAAGCGGCCGCCAGCTTCACCTTATGGCGAATTCATCAGGCCGACGGCCATAATTCAGGTTTGGCGTCACGGCGCCAGCGGCAGGCTGAGGAAACTTTCCTGCGCTCCCGCCACCGTCACGCTTTGGGTCGCCGCTTTATAATCCGACGGCTTGGCGAAGAAGATGTTGGGCACGAAAGTCTGCGGATTGCGGTCATAGAGCGGGAACCAGCTCGATTGCACCTGCACCATGATGCGGTGGCCCGGCAAGAAGACGTGATCGGCCGTGGACAGCTCGAATTGATAGTCGAGCCTGGTGTTGGGCGTGATCGGCTTGGCCTCGGCCAAGGACTCCCGATAGCGACCCCGGAAAATATCCATCGCGATGGCCAGCTGATAGCCGCCCATGGCGTGATCGGCGGGGACCTGGTCGGGATAGACGTCGATCAGCTTCACCACCCAGTCGGCGTCGCTGCCGGTGGTGGCGGCGTTCAAATGCACCAGGGGCTGGCCGCGCACCGTCACGGGCTTGGTCAGCACATCGGTGGTGAAAGTGAGGACATCCGTGCGGCCAGAGGCTTCGCGCTGGTCGTCGGTGAGCCAGCAGGCCCATTGCCCGCATGTGGTGTAGCCGGCGGTCTGGTTCGGCCGGTTGCGGTAGGGCACGGGCTTCATCGGGTCGGAGACATAATCGGCGCTCGCCGGCGCGCCCGCGGCCGGGTCGAAGCCCAGCCCGCCGTTGGGCTTGAGATAGAGCGGCGTCGGCTTGGCGGCAGCCACGGGCCAGGATGGATAGCTGCGCCATTCATTGGTGCCGGTCTCGAACACGGTGACTGGCGCGACATCCAGCGGCGGCGCGTCATCCTTGAGGTAATGCGCCAGGACGGGGGCCAGCACATGCCTGCGCCACCACGCCGACGTGTCCTGGCCGAACTTGATCGCGCCCAGCGACGAGCCTTCATCGATGCCCTGGCCGTGATACCAGGGCCCGATCGCCATGCGCACCATATTGTTGGTGTCTTTTGGCTTGAGCGCTTTCCACACCGCCATGTAGCCGTAAATGTCTTCGGCATCCCACAGGCTTCCCACCAGCAGCACCGGCACGGTGATGGGGCGGCTGCCGAGGATCTTGTCCATCGCCTGCGCCTGCCAGAATTCGTCATAGGCCGGATGCGCCGTCACCTTGTTCCAGAAGCCCATCTGCTCCAAGCCATGCTCATGGCCCAGCGTCCCGGCCGAGACGCCGCGCATGTAGAAATCATAATCATCCTGTTCGGATTGCCACCATTTGGCGGAATTGTCGCGGCTGCCGTCCTGTTCATAGATGTAGGGCATGTTCTGTTCGCGGAAGGCGCCATTGTGGAACCAGTCATCGCCGCGCCAGCCATCCACCATGGGATTCATCGGCACCGATATCTTCAGCGCCGGATGCGGATTGACCAGCGCCATCAGCGGCGTGAAGCCGTCATAGGAAATGCCGATAATGCCCACCTTGCCGTTGGATTCCGGCACGTTCTTCACCAGCCAGTCGATCGTGTCATAGGCATCGGTGGAATCGTCGGTCTTGGTGGGATTGAGCGCGGTGCCGGCGAGCGGCGGGTTCATCATATAGATGCCTTTGGAGCCGTATTTGCCCCGCACATCCTGCACCACGCGGATATAGCCGCCTTCGAGGATCACGTCGTTGGCATTGTCATAGCCGTCCAGGATCATGTTCAGGTGGCCGCTTTGCGCGTAGCCGGTCTGGTCTTCGGCGTTGTAGGGCGTGCGGGTGAAGATGATGGGCGCGCGGGCAGCGCCGCGCGGGATCAGGATGACGGTGTGCAGTTTGACGCCGTCGCGCACGGCAATATCCACCACGCGGCGGACATAATCGAAACTGCCTTCGCTGCGGACCACCTTGCCGGGCATCTCATTGGGATCGGCGCCGAAGGACGGCGCGCACAAGGCAAGGCAAAGCCCTGCCGCCAGCAATCCAATCCGCATGATGTCCCCACTGACCGCGACGCCCGACTATGACACCGGCCCGGGTTCGCCCGCAATCAGCGGCTCATTCGCCTTCGGGATCGGCAGGCACGGTGCTGGGTGGGGGCGTGATGGGCGATCCGCCCAGCGCGAGATAAAGCTCGGCGGTGTCCACCAGCCGCTGCGCCTTGGCGTGGGCGAGGCTTACTTGCGCCTGGGCATTGCGGCGCTGGGCGTCGATCACGTCCAGGATGCCGGAATTGCCCGCCGCGAAGCTTTTGCGCGCCAGGTCCAGCGATTCTGCCGCGGTCTGCGCCGCCGCCTCTTCGGCATGCAAGCGGTCGGCATCGTTGGCCAGCGCCTGCAGCCGGTCACCCACGTCGCCGAAGGCGGTGAGGATGGTCTGGCGATAGACCGCCAGCGCGGCCTTGTAATTGTCGATCGCTGCGCGCTTCTCCGCGCTCAGCCGTCCGCCATTGAAGATGGGCTGGGTGAGATTGGCGGCCAGCGAATAGGCATTGGAGATGCTGTTGAACAGCGCGCCGGGTGTGAGCGCCTGCTGTGTCACCGTCGCGGTGAGATCGAGATTGGGATAGAGATTGGCGGTGGCCACTCCGATGGCGGCGCTGGCGGCATGGAGCTGGGCTTCCGCGGCCTGGATGTCGGGCCGGCGATGCACCAATTCCGAAGGCAGGCTCACGGGCAATTCGCCGGGAAGCGTGAAATCGGTGAGAGCGAATTCCGGCGGGCTCCATTCCGCCGGCGCCTTGCCCACCAGCACCGCCAGCGCGTGGCGCGCCACCACTTCGCGCTGCTTCAGATCCGGCAGCAAGGCGCGGTCCTCGACCAGCTGGGTCTGGGCGGTCAACAGCTGGACGCGGGTGCCCGATCCGGCATTGATGGCCGACTGGACCAGATCCACATTGCGCTGGTCGTCGGCGATGATGGCGTTCAGCGTGTCAAGTTCGGCCCGCGCGCCCGCCAGCGACAGGGCTTCGGTGGCGACATGGGCGGTGAGCGACTGGTACGCCGCGTCCAATTCGAAATGCTGATATTCCAGCAGCGCCTGGCGTTCCTCGACGGTGCGCTTCTGACCGCCGAACAGATCGAGCGGGAAAGTGACGGTCGGCCCCAGCGTGTAATAGGCGAAAGGCGGAATGTTGAAGTTGAGCGGCCCGAACAGGGCGCGGCCATATTTCTGGTAGCCGGCGGTGGCGCCCAGCGAAACCTGGGGCAGCAGCGCGCCTTCCGCGGCGTTGACCTCTTCCTCGGCCTCGGCCATGCGCTCCCTGGCGGCTTCGACGTCTTCATTGCCGGACAGCGCCTGGGTGATCACATCGTTCAAGGGCAGCGATTGGAATCCCGCCCACCAATCGCCTTCGATCCTTTTGCCCAGCGCCACGCGCTGGTCATCAGGCGCGGGCGCGTCGCCCTTGGCGGCATAGCTCGAAAGGGAAGGCGGCTCGGGCGCCTTGAAATCCGGGCCGACGGTGCACGCGGAAACCAGCAGAGCGGAAACAAACGGAAAGGCGGCGCGCTTCATTCCAACACCGCATGCCCGCCGCCGGCGGGGCGGACTTTCTTGATCAGAAAGAGGAGAGGAATAGTCGCTATCGTCAAAACCATCATCAGCCAGAAATCATCGATATAGGCGATCATGGCGGCCTGGTTGGAGATGATTCCGTTCAATCCCATAAGTCCGGGCAGGGTACCGGGACTGACATGCGCGGCCATCGCCGCGCTGCTGCCGGCGGTGTTGTAAGGCGTGATGTCCTGCGCCAGCGAGGCGTGCAGCCGCTGGGTATTCTGGGTCAGCAGGAACATCACCACCGAAATGCCGATCGAGCTGCCGACATTGCGCAAGAGGCTGAAAAGAGCGGTGCCTTCGTTGCGCAGATTGGCGGGCAGCGTGGTGAAGGCGACGGTGGACAGCGGCACCCACACCAGACCCAGGCCGAAGCCCTGGATTATGCCGGAAATGATCACCGGCCAGGTGTCCATCAACAGCGAGAAACGGGTCATCTGCCATAGCGAAAAGGCGGTGAGCGCCAGTCCCACGGCGATGATGCCGCGGGCATCGAAGCGGGTCACCAGCCGGCCCACCAGGAACATGCTGATCAAGGTGCCCACGCCACGAGGCGCGGTGATCAGGCCGGTGAGGACCACGGGATATTGCATCTGGTTCTGCAGCATGGGCGGCAACAGCGCCAAGGTGGCGAACAGCACCACGCCCACCACGAAGATGAAGATGTTGGAGGCCACGAAATTCCGGTCCTGGAACAGATGCGGATTCAGGAACGGCTTGGGATAGGTGAAGGTGTGGACCAGGAAGACATAGAACGACACCACGGAAACCAGCCCCTCGATCACGATTTCGGGGGAAGAGAACCAATCCAGCAACTGGCCGCGGTCCAGCATCAGCTGCAGCGCGGCGATGGCAAGGCTCAAACTGGCGAATCCCAGGAAATCGAAGCGCGAGGATTTTGCGTTGCGGCTTTCCGGCATGGTGAAGAACAGGCCGGCAAAGGCCAGCACACCGATGGGCAGGTTGATATAGAACACCCAGCGCCAGGAATAATTGTCGGTAAGCCAGCCGCCCAGGGCGGGGCCCAGGATCGGGCCCATGGTGACGCCGATGCCCCAGATCGCCATGGCGCGGCCGAAATCCTTGGGCGGATTGATGTCGAACAGCACGGCCTGGGACAACGGCACCAGCGCCGCACCGCCCACGCCCTGCAGAAAGCGGAACAGCACGATCTGGTCGAGCGAAGTCGCCACCCCGCACAGGGCCGAAGCCACGGTGAAAATGAAGATCGAGACCAGGAAGACCTTGCGGCGGCCCAGCTCGCCGGCCAGCCAGCCGGTGAGCGGGATGGTGATGGCCGCGGCCACGATATAGGAGGTCAAGACCCAACCCATTTCGTCCTGGGTGGCCGAGAGCGTGCCTTGCATGCGGGGAAGCGCGACATTGGCGATGGTGGTGTCCAGCGCCTGCATGATGGTCGCCAGCATCACGGAAAAAGTGATCAAGCCGTGAAAGCGCACCCGTCCGTGCGGCGGCGATGGCGGCGGCAGCGATTCGGTCGCGCCGACGCCTCCGACCCGCGCCGTTTCCTCGAAACCGTCTTCGGGCGGTCTGTCCGGCATCGTGTCAGTCCCAGAATGCCAGCAAACGGTGATGTTCTGTGTCCACGGTCGCTTCCACGCTCATGCCCGCAGCCAAAGGTACTTCGCCATTATTGTCGATAGAAAGCCTCACCGGCAGGCGCTGCACCACCTTGACCCAATTGCCCGAGGAGTTTTCCGGCGGCAGCAGCGAGAAGCTCGAGCCGGTACCGGGGCTGGTGCTGAGCACCCGGCCAGTGAAGGTGCGGCCCGGATAGGCGTCAACCGAGAAGGTGGCGTGCTGACCCGGCCGCATATAAGTAAGGTCGGTTTCCTTGAAATTGGCTTCCACCCACATATCGCTGCTCGACATCAGCGCGAACAAAGGCGTGGCGGCGTTCACATGATCGCCGATCTGGATCTGTTCAACCTTGGCGACAATCCCGTCCATCGGCGCATGCACGATTGTATAGGACATCTGCAGCAGCGCATGGTCGAGCGCCGCTTGCGCCTGGCGCACCAGGGGAAGGCTGGCGGGCGCGGCATTGGGATCGCCGCCCAGGTCGGACAGGGCGCTGGCGGTCTGCTGCTGGGCGGCGGCGAGTTGCTGCTGCGCTGACTGGAAATTGTTCTTGGCCTGATCCAATTGCGCCCGCGACGAGATGCCTTGCGCCTGAAGCTCGGTCTGGCGGGCAAATTCGCGCTGATCATAATCCAGCGTGCTTCTCGCGCCGGACTCGTCAGCCAGACGCTGGCGGTAGGCGGCCTGGAGCGAAGGCACTTTGAGCAGAGCGGCGGCCAACTGCGCCCGGGCGTCGGCCAGGGCGATGGTGAAGCTGGGCGTATCGAGGCGGAACAGAACCTCGCCCTTATGGACCAGTTGATTGTCGCGCACGTCGATCTCGGCGATGCGGCCCGAGACTTCGGTGCTGATATCCGCCCGCGCGGCCTGGATATAGGCGTCGTCGGTGGACACGTACCGGCCGGTCGTCAGATAGAAAATCAGCGCGCCCACCACGATGATGGCGGGTCCTCCGATCAGCAGCAGGCGGCGGTTGCGGCCGAACCAGTTCATTGTCGGGCCGGCGGCAGGGTTCGACATGGATGGGCATCCAACAGCGATAACGCGCGCGGTATAGCGGATTGCCGTCAAGATAACAGCAAATCTTCAAGGCCGTTGGCGGTCTTTTCTCCACGTCGCATCGTTAAAGTTGACAGGCTTCACCGCGAGATGAGGGCTTAAAACACCGATTTCACGCGGCGCGCTTGCTGAAGGGGCCGCCCAATTGCGCATGGCAGCTACCGCCTCGAGGGGGTCCGCGATAGAAGACTGCCATGCAGAACAAGCTCCTTGTGATCAATCAGGCGGCGATTCACGAGATCATAACCCAGGCCGAGACGATCGAGATCGTGGCGGAGGCGATGCGCGAACTTTCCGCCGGCTTGGTGGGCGCGCCGGAGCGCACTGTGATGCCTGTCAACACAGGGACAAGGCTTGGCTTGATGCCGGGCGCCATGCCCAGCCTCAATCGCTTTGGCGTGAAAGCCGTGAGCTTGTCCGCGGATGCGCCCCGCTTCGGCCTTCCCAGTCATCAAGGGTTGATGCTGTTGTTCGACAGCGCCACCGGAAGACCGCTGGGAGCGCTGGATTGTCACGCGCTTACGCGGCTGCGCACCGCGGCGCGGTGGCGACCAGAGCGTTGGCCCGGCCAAACGCGAAAACACTCGCCATCATCGGTCCTGGCGACCTGGCCGAACCGCATCTGCAGGCGATCTGCGCCATTCGCCCCATCGAACATGTGCGGGTCTGGGGACGGTCCAAAGCCAAGGCGGAAGCCTTCGCGGCCGCGCGCCACAATGTGACGGTGACCGATACCGTCGAACAGGCGGTCCGGGGGGCGGACATCATCTGCACCCTCACCAGCTCCTCCGAACCCATCGTCAAAGGCGATTGGCTTGAACCCGGCCAGCATCTCAATCTGGTGGGGTCAAGCCTGCGTTCATCCCGTGAAGTGGATGATGAAACGGTACGGCGGGGCACTTTCATCACCGATTCCCGAAGCCATGCCTTGTCCCAGGCCGGCGAGCTGTTGCACGCCATCGGGCGGCGTGTGGTGGATCAGAGCCACCTCAAAGGCGAGATCGGCGAGGTCCTGGCGGGTTCGGTGCCGGGCCGCTCCAGCGAGGACCAGATCACCATCTACAAATCCTTGGGCCACGCCGCCCAGGACATAGCCCTGGCCCATGCGCTGCTCCTGCGGGCCGGCAAATCTGATAGGGTCGTGGCTGTGGATTGGTAGAATGGAGCCTCGCCATGGATTTGTCCCGCCGCGCCATGATCGGGAGCCTGTCCGCGCTGCCGCTGGCGAACGCCCAGGCCGCGCCGTCACTGCCGGACAAGGCGTCTTACGAATTCGCCGAAACCTATCTCAACGCCGCCTATGTCCATCCCATGAACCGTCAGGTGCGCCAGGCGGGGAATGACTTTCTGGCGTCACGCGCCAGCCGCGACGTCAACCGCGCCTGGCCGGGCGACAATCCCCGCAACCAGGCGGTGGCGAAATTCGCTGCCTTCATCAACGCCGATGCCAACGACATCGCGGTGGTGCCCAGCACCATGGAGGGCGAGAACCACCTGATCGCCGCCTTGGGCATTGGCGAACATGCCGGCGTGGTGACCGACGCTTATCATTACAGTCCGTCCCTGGTGCTCTATGGCGAATTGCACAAGCGCGGCGTGCCGCTGCGTGTGGTCGCGCCCAGAAATAACCGGATCGAACTCGCGGATATCGAAAAGGCGATCGGACCCGACACCAAGCTGGTCGCGGTTTCCCATGTCGGCAGCAGCACCGGTTTCCAGCACGATCTCAAGGCGCTTTGTGACGTCGCCCACAAAAAGGGCGCCTATGTCTATGCCGACATCATTCAATCGGTGGGCGCCATTCCTTTCGACGTCAAGGAGAGCGGCGTGGATTTCTGCTGCTGCGGCACCTACAAATGGCTGATGGGCGATTTCGGCGTCGCCTTCTTGTATGTGCGCCCCGACCGGTTGAAAGATCTCAAACGTACGGCGGTGGGCTGGCGTCAGACATTGAAAGAACAAAGTCATGTCTATCCCTTTGATCCGCCGGGGCCGGCGATCGGCGATTGGACTATGGGGACCGGCACCGCCGCCACATTCGAAGTGAGCACGCCCTCGTGGAGCAGCCTGGCGATGGCGATCACGTCCATGGATTATGTTTCGAAGCTGGGCGTCGGCAATATCGCCCGCTACTGCCAGACTTTGATCGCGCGGCTGCAGGACGAGATGCCCAAGCTGGGTTTCATGCCGCTCACGCCCAGGGATACCATGGGACCGATCGTCGCTTTTGCTTATAAAGACGCCGCGGCGCGCCTGGATCCCGCGCTGAAGGCCGAGCGCATCAAGCTCTCGACCTATGACAACCGCATCCGGATTTCGCCTTCGGTCTATAACGACATGGACGATGTCGAACGCCTGTTGAAGGCGGTTTCCCGGGCCTGAAACATTTTTTGGCACCAGGATTGACTCCGCTTTCGTTCACGTTGATACTTCACCGAATGGTGAACTATCAAGCACGCCTCGACCGGACCTTCGAAGCCCTGACCGACCCCACCAGGCGGGCGATCCTGGCCCGGCTGGAACGCGAGGACAGCGCCTCGATCACCGCATTGGCCGAACCTTTCGCCATCAAATTGCCGGCGGTGATGAAGCATCTGGGCGTGTTGGAAGAGGCGGGCCTGATCACCCGCTCCAAGGCCGGCCGCACGGTGACGGTCAGGCTTTCGCCTGAGCCGATGAAGGCGGCGATGGAATGGCTCAAACGCTATGAGCGCTTCTGGCCGGCCAATCTGGATCGCTTGAGCGCCTATGCCGAGGCCAAGGAAGCCGAGGCGAGGAAACGCAAATGACCAGCCTCACGCTTGTGCGCCGGATCAAGGCGCGGCCTTCGATCGTGTTCGACGCCATCACCCGGCCGGAGGGCATGGTCTACTGGTACGGTCCGGACGCCGGGCCCGTGCTGGCGGCGGAGAGCGACCCGCGCGTTGGCGGCCGCTTCAGGGTCCGCTTCCGCACCCTGGACGGCAGCGAACATGCCTGCGGCGGCGAATATCTGGAGATGACGCAGTCCCGCCTGGCCATGAGCTGGCGCTGGGAAGGCGGCGCCGAGGATCCTGGCGAATCCCGCCTGGAGATCACGCTGCGTCCCATTCCCGAAGGGACCGAACTCACCCTGACCCATTCACGCCTGCATGACGCGGAAAGCGCCCACGGCCACGAAACAGGCTGGACCGGCGCCCTCGACAAGCTGGAACGGCATTTTTCGCATTAGAAACGGAGAGCATCATGACCAAACATGACATCGTCTCGAAGGAAGAATGGCTGGAAGCGCGCCGCGCGCTATTGGCCGAGGAGAAGGCCTGGACGCAGGAGCGCGACCGGCTGTCGCAAAAGCGCCGCCGGCTTCCCTGGGTCAAGCTGGACAAGAATTATGTCTTCGAAAGCACCGATGGTCCCGTCAGTTTGAGCCAGCTGTTCGACGGGCGCAGCCAGTTGATCGTCTATCATTTCATGTTCGGTCCGGAGTGGGAGGAAGGCTGCACCGGCTGTTCGCTGCTGTCGGACCAGGTGGATGGTGCGCGCCGGCATTTCGAGCACAATGATGTGAGCTATGTCGCGGTGTCGCGCGGTCCGATCGAAAAGCTCCAGGCCTATCGCAAGCGAATGGGCTGGACATTTCGCTGGGTGTCGTCGGCGGGAAGCGAATTCAACTTCGACTTCCACGTCTCCTATCCCAACGGGACGCGGGAGAATGGCGTGTTCTACAATTTCGAGAAGCAACCCGATCCCGAGATAGACGAGCTGACCGGTGTCAGCGTGTTCTTCAAGGACGAAGACGGCACCATCTATCACACTTACTCCACCTATGGCCGGGGCGGGGAAATGTTCCTTTCCGTCTATGGTTGGCTCGATATCGTGCCCAACGGCCGCAACGAGACCAATCGCGGCAATCTGATGGATTGGGTCAAGCGCCACGACCGCTATGAGAATGACGGACGCGCCCGTCCGATGAGCGAACCCGTCGGCAACGCCGCCGAATAAGCGAAGAAGAAAGTCAGGCAAAGCCCCGCCGGCGCCGTGCACGGACAGGAATTTTATCTTTCCGGCCACCCTTTCCCATCGAATTCTTATGCGCAAAGACCTAACCGTGCTGCTCAACGGGTAGGTGTCCCATGTATTGGCGCGGTGAACCTCTTTTCGACCTGGAACAGGTCTCGGCATTTCAATCGCTTCGCAAGCAGCCAAAGCGCGACAATGCGCTTGTGGCTGTCCTCGCCGAGATGGCCAAGTATTTGGGCATCACCGCCACCATCTACCTGGCCATCCTAGCGGCGGTAAGCGTGCTTTAGGCTCCGCCGAGCGGCTGGCCTGCGTACCCCGTTTGATCCTTGCACACCCGCGCTTTTATGTTTTTCTTATGGGGTTGGCTGTGTTCCCCTCTCGAATTCTTATGGCAGACGCTCCTAATTGCAGGCCTCCCAGGAGGGAGACATGCTGGATGTGATCTTTATCGCGGCGGGCTTTGCATTTTTCCTGTTGGCGGTTCTCTACACCTATGTCTGCGACCGGCTTTGAGAGGCGGCCATGAATCTTGACTATTCCCTGGGCGCGCTGGTGACGGTGGCCATCCTTTTCTATCTCGTCTACGCCCTCGTGCGCCCCGAGCGGTTCTGAGGGCGATCATGACGGCAAATGGCTGGATCCAGATCGCGCTTTTCTCGCTGATCATTCTCCTGATCACCCGTCCCGTGGGCGGCTATATGACCAGGGTGTTCGAAGGCGGGCGCACGCTTCTTTCGCCGTTTCTCAAGCCTCTTGAGCAATTGATCTATCGTTTGAGCGGAGTCCGCGAGGACGAAGAGCAGCATTGGACCGTCTATGCGGTGGCGATGCTGATGTTCAGCCTGGCCGGTTTCGTCACGCTCTATCTATTGCAGCGGCTGCAAGGCGTACTGCCGTTCAATCCGCAGCATCTGCCGGCGGTGGGCCAGCATTTGGCCCTCAATACCTCCATCAGCTTTGTCACCAACACCAACTGGCAGTCCTACACGCCGGAAACCACCATGAGTTACCTGGTCCAGATGGCAGGCCTCACGGTGCACAATTTTGTTTCCGCCGCCACTGGCATTGCGCTTGCGGTCGCGCTGATCCGCGGCTTCGCGCGGCGTTC
>Ga0182024_10004920_pt1 | contig 30335 bp, 39 predicted proteins | sample P32metaG_FD_120480 | JGI IMG/M metagenome (GOLD analysis project Ga0182024, IMG submission 120480) | Permafrost microbial communities from Stordalen Mire, Sweden - P3-2 metaG (Illumina Assembly) | ecosystem: Environmental > Terrestrial > Soil > Wetlands > Permafrost | place: Sweden: Stordalen... | reverse complement strand
CCAACAATGACCCGCCCAGCGGCAGAGATCGAGAAACAGGTGCTGGAGGTCGTCAAACGTTATGACGCCGCCATCTGGATTCCTCGCCAATAGGATGTGCTCATGGACGTGATCGGTTCGTCTTCTGCAATCATTGCGGCTAGCCCCAGGCAATTATTGATTTGCTCAAGGAAAGCGATGGGCGCAGACTTTTTGGTGAGATCGGGTGCGCATCAACCGGGTGCGGCGGCGAAGGGAACAAGACGGTTTTCCCGGTTTCTCGTCTAGACCAACGAAACGGTAGCCGAGTCCTTGTCCCGCCCGCCCGTTCGCGCTAAGCGAGCTAGCCATGACAAACAATACTTTCAAATACGCCGCGCTTATAATTGCATGGATGGCGCCGATTTCGACGTGTTCCGCTGACGGCATTGGAAGCTTTACAGGCACCTCCACGCCACAGGTCATAACGCCGCACACAACCGAGGCCCCGCAGACGCCGGCTTATCCCGAACCGCCGATCGGGACGAATTCCGCCATTTTCGTTGGACGCCAAAGACACGCCCATCATGTTCACGTCCCGAGGACGGTCATACCCGCGCAGCCGCACGGCTAGCGTTGCAAACGCACGTTGACAGACCGAACGTGCGTCGGTTTAATCGCGACCCTGGGGAAGCGATCTCCTCACGAGGCGACAGCCGAAGTATCGCGTTCACACAATCGAAAGCGTTGCTCTCCCGGAAAATAGTGGGAGACGAGGACCGGCGCGGTTCGGCCTTGGGGAATCGCGATGTCCAGAAAGTCCATCTTCGGCCTAGTCGTGCTAGCGGTCATCCTTACGATCGGCGGCTTGCTCTTTCGCTTCGAATTGCCGGGCCTGTCAAGCGCGCGACCCGCACCCCCGACGATCGAGATCGCTCTCGCGTCATGGCTACTTGTTCATAGTGTCCCCGCGGAGGAGGCGCAGCGCGTCAATCCTCTGGAGCCCAATGAGGCCGGGCTCGCGGCCGGCGCAGCGCTCTTCCAACAGAATTGCGCGGTCTGTCACGGCTTCGACGGCGGCGGTCGGACGACGATTGGCTCGAATGTCTATCCGCGCGCGCCCGCTCTTCGACAGGCGTTGCACGTTCTGACGGACGGCCAAATCTTCACCTTCGTCCAAGACGGCATACGGAATACAGCAATGCCCGCCTGGAATTTTCCCGATCAACAGATCTGGCAGATCGTCCTCTTCCTGAGGCATTTGCCCCCGACTTCAGCACAGGCCTCTGAGGCCGCACCCACCACACCCAGCTCGCATTATGTCGGTTCGGCCGCTTGCCAATCTTGCCACACCGAAATCTTCGCTCGTTGGCAAAAGACCCGCATGGCCAATGTGGTGCGAGCTCCGCGCGAACATCCCGACGCAATCATCCCCGATTTTTCAAAGCCCGATCCGCTTGTGACCTTCACCAAAGAAGACATCGCCTTTGTCTATGGTAGCCGCTGGAAACAGCGCTATTTCACTCGCAAGGGTGACGATTACTTCCCGTTGCCCGCACAGTGGGACATCACGCATCATCGCTGGCTTGCGTATCACGTCCCCTTAAACGCCGACTGGTGGGCTCCGCTGTATCCTGCCGACAACATGCAGCGACCGACCGGCCCTCTATGCGACGGTTGCCACTCGGTAAACTATGACATCACGACGAAGACCGTGACGGAGTGGAATGTCGGCTGCGAAAGCTGTCACGGCGCGGGCGGCGATCACGTCGCAAACCCGACGCGCGCCACTATCGTCAATCCGGCACGACTCGATTACGTCGCAGCGAACGACACATGCATCCGCTGCCACTCGCAGGGACAGCCGTTAAGCAATCCGATCGACGGCAAATACTATGACTGGCCTGTCGGATTTCACATGGGGCTGAATTTATCCGATTTTTGGAAGTTGGAGGCTCACAAAGCGGGCGAAACGACGTTCACCCATTTTCCTGACGGCACGGCGCATAAGAACCGGATGCAGGGCAACGATTTCGTCCAAAGCTTGATGTATACACGCGGCGTGACTTGCTTCTCGTGCCACGATCCGCATGGAAACGACAACGCCTCGATGGTTCGCGCGAACGGAAATGGCCTGTGCTTGACCTGCCATGCCCCGAACGCCCAGACCGGGCCGCTCGCGCTGAGCATTGAGGCGCACACGCACCACAAGCCGGATAGCGCGGGCAGCCAATGCACATCGTGCCACATGCCTGCTATCGAGCAGACGCTCGGAGACGTCAACGTTCACGCGCACACTTTCCGATTCATCACTCCCGCCGAAACTCAGGCCCTGAATATTCCGAATCCTTGCAGTATGTGCCATGCCGACAAGACCCCTGCGTGGATCTCCGATACGCTGAACGGCTGGAAGGAACGTTCGCCGTGGCGGATGGACAACTAGGTCAGGTCTGGCGCGCGCATGTCCTCGATGAATCAAATTTCGGCTGATAAACTTGTCCGTCTCATTGGCACGCCTAGGTGCCCGGCGATTCTTGACGTTCGGTCGGATGAAGATTTTGGCGGTAATCCGCGCCTGGTGCCCGGCTCCGTTCGCCGGCCCTTCGATGCTGTCTCCGATTGGGCCAAAGAGCATAGCGGTCGATCAGCCGTCGTGATCTGTAAAAACGGGCTTCGGTGCTGGCGGGGCTTATGACCACTGCCACAAGCGATACCGGCAAGATCGCAGCTTGCAACGCCATCCTCGATCGCGCATATGGTAAGTCGATCCAGCCGCATGACGGCGACGGTCAAGGTGGTGCAATCGATATCCGCATCGAAAGCCTGAATGTCCAGCAGCTTCGCAGCCTCGTCGCCGGCATCGACCAAAAACTCCTCGGCACGACGAGTGAGGACGATAGCGACGAATCGGATACGTGATCTCGAGCAGGAGCTCGAACTATCCGTCGTGGCAGCTTTTGACAGCTGTGCGGCGGTTCTCGAGGACCGACGTGCAGACCTCACGCTGCCTCGACCAGACGAAGCCATATAAGGCGGTCTCGATAAAGCCGTTCGGGTCGTTTTGATATTTAGCGAACTTGCGGGTTTCGTCGGTAAGAGCGCCATTGCCGCTCGCATTGTCGCCTGGTGGCTTTCCGTTCATGATCCACGCGAAGCTTTCGCTGAGTCGATCGCGCCGACCGCGCACCAGGTCAGCCGAGTGCTCGCGCAGCCGCCAGGCGGCGCTCGCCAGCGATCAATATCCCATCGCTGGTTACGACGGGCAGGTGCAACAAACCGACCTCACGCATGCTCCGCGCGAGCCCGTTTATGTCGCCCATATCCTTTCGGTGGCGGCGCCCGATGACGATATCGGCAATGAGGCGCTCGCTCATATCGCACCGCCTTCGAGATCGTCGGCGATCTCGGCCAGGTCGGCGGCGACGTTGAAGGCGTGTCGCGCCTCGCTCGTGACAATCACGACGGCGGTCGGCCCGTCTAGCACGACAACGCCATCTGTTGCCAGGAGCCTCAGCGCGGCGGCCCGGCGGCGAAGCGCGCGCGCGACGCCGTCGGCGATCGCTTGCTCGAGCGGATCGAGCGCTTGATCGGCGAGGGGGAAGGCTGTAAATTTCATCGCGGGGCCTGTTGGTTTCAGGTCTTGCGTCTAAGAGAGGCCCGCCTGGCACGGCGGGCTTTTCCTTGCGGGTTAGGCGGGGGCGGTCTGCGCGCCGGCGCTGGCGGCGGTCGCCTTGCCGAACGCGCGCGGGCTTTGCGGCTGAAGCGCGCGGCGAGCGTCGGCTTCGTCTAGTTTTTTCTCATCGTGATAGGCGCGGCCGTTGATGTATTCCGGCTTCGGAAAATCGAGTTGCGGGTCGCCTTCCCAGCGGACGGCCGTTCGCTTGGAGACCGAATACCTTTTGGCGACGGCCGTGCGAGTCAGGAATGACATTTCTCGCTCCTTTAACGACGAGGAGCGAAACAATTAGACACGGTTTTTGCGGAAAGAAACGTCGCCTGCTAGCTCGTGACGTAAGCCGACTCAAATTATTTTGAGACGGACACTTCCCGGTCAATTTTGGAGACCCGGCCGACCAGAGCTTTGAGGCCGGGAGGCTCCCCGGCGTCTGGTCCGCCAATTTGCTTCCAACATTTCCTGGCCTCTCGCGCGACGTCGTCTTGCGTCCATTTTGGAAACCCCAGCCGCTGCTCTCGAAGGAACGGTTCCGCAAGATTCAGCTCCGCCGCCAACTTTTCGAGTCTTACTTCGGCGCTCCGCAAAGCAGCTTTGCGGCTACGTTCCTTGGCGAATATCTCCCCGAACGCCTTTCGGGCACCGGCCGAAGACGCGACGCCCTCGGTGAGAAGCGCCGCCAGGGAGCGAATCTGCACAAAATAACTTTGATAAATGGATCGAAGCTCGATCGGGTTGTTCTCGCGCAACGGCTCGACGAGCCGCGCGAATTCAACGAAACCGCCGCGAAAGCCGCGCAGGGAAGTTTCGAACGCCGCCCGACGCTCTGTGGGAATTTTCCCGGATATCAGCGCCTCGCGGCCCCAATATTCGATCGCATCGATGGCGTCTCTCGTGGTGTCCTCGATATTGTCACAATATTTCTGTGATAAGGATTCGTCGGCCATTTGCCCTCTCCAACGGTCGACGCCGCTCCGGCCCGAGTCATTTTTCAGCATTCGCCGACGCGAACTCGACGACGTTGTCGTCCCGGCGCCCGGCGACGATCGCCGAAATATGGTCCGCCCATCTGGCCAAGGCGACGCGCTTTTCGCCAGCATAGTCGAACCGATTGTAAACGCCCGCGACGCGCGAGATCGCGCCGCTCCGGTGATTCAGGACGGCCTCGACAATGTGAGGCGCAATGCCAAGGCCGGCCATGGAACTTGCGCAACTTCGGCGAATATCGTGCAGTGTGAAATGCGGAATCGGCTCCCCCGCGATCTCGGCGATAAGGCGATCAATCCGTCGCTTTGGCAGGTCGAAGTTCTTGACAGGCGAACGACCTCTGTCGCTCGAAAAGATGAACGGAGCGCCCCCCTCGCTCTTGATGCCCGCCAGCGTCGCCATCGCGAGATCACTGAGCGGGACCGAGTGCGCCTGGCCATTTTTCGATCGCTCGGCCGGCAAACTGAAAACGCGCCCTTCCATGTCGATCTCGGACCATTTCGCGTTGGCCAGCTCCGACCGCCGGCAACCCGTCAAAAGCAACAACCTAACGAGCGCGCCGAACCTGCCAGCCTGATCGGCGGCGCGCCAGACGCGCACGACCTCCGCGTCGGAAAGAACGCGAGCGCGGCTCTTTGGCGCCGGCGGCTTGACCAAGGCGCAAGGGTTGGCTTCGACAATCCCTCGACCGATCGCCCAATTGAAAAGACCCTTGAGATGGGCGAGCAGTTGAGCGGCCGCGCTGGGCGCGCCACGATCGACAGCGCCGTCCAAAAGCAGAAAGACGTCCTTGCGTTTGATGTCCGCGAGGCGGCGCCCGCGCCACGGTTCCAGCTCTACAGTCAGAATGCGCTTGGTCTCGCGCGCGCTTCTTTCCCGCGTGTTTGGAATCGCGTGGCGCCGGAGATAAAGCTCGACAACGCCCTCGACGAGCTCGTCTGTCGCCGGGCCAGCCTTCGCCTTCGCCAGAGTTTGCGCCTTCTCGGCCGCCGGGTCGCGGCCTGCCCGAAGCTTGGCCTTCGCCTCGTCCGCCAGCTCGCGCGCCTGCTTGAGGCCGATCTGCGGATGGTCGCCGAACGTAAGCTTCTTGTTTATGCCGCTGCCCGGGGCGCGATAACGAAACGCCCATGACGCCCTGCCGCTCGGTTGAAGAACGTAATAGAGTCCGCCGCCGGCGTGAACCTCTCGCCGCGTCGCGCCAGGCTTCAAATTGGCGATGCCTGCCGCCGTCAAAACCTTCGCCATGTTCTTCGCCTTCGGGGTAGCAGTGGGTAAGCAATTTGGCCCGGCTCGTCATGTCTCCTGGTTCGCGCCGCAGATAATGCGTATCGCGGTATCGCCCGGCATTGCAAGGGCTTCGCCGCTTTTTTTGTCCCGCCGCGTCCCGTTGCGTCAGACGGCGATAGCTTCGCACCAAGAAGATCACCATTCCGGGCGATGCGGGGGCGCCACGATACCTTCTGACTCTGTCCGAGGACATTACCGAACGCAAGCAAGCGGAAGCGAAGATCGCGCATATGGCGCTGCACGACCCATTGACCGATCTGCCCAACCGCGCCGCCTTTTCCGAATATCTGGCGGCGGTCCTTGAGCGAGCGCACACGAGCGGCGAGAGCTTCGCCGTCGCATGCGTCGACCTCGACCGCTTCAAAGAGGTCAACGACATTTTGGGACATGCGGTCGGAGATGGCTTGCTGCGCTCGGTGTCCGCGCGGCTACTGGCTGCCGCTGAAGGGACCTTCCTCACACGAATCGGCGGCGACGAATTCACGCTGATCTCGACCGGCGGCCCGCAAGCGGCGACGGCGGAGGCGCTGGCCGACCGGCTGCACGCCGCGGTCGCCGACGATCTGGACGTGAACGGACAAATGCTGCGCACCGGCCTCAGCGTCGGCATTGCAATTTATCCGACCGATGGCGCCGACGAGATGACGCTGATCGCCAATGCCGATGCGGCCCTGTATCGGGCCAAGGCGGAGGGGCGCGGCAGGACGAGATTTTTCGACCTGGACATGGACAAGCGGCTGCGTGAGCGGCGCGCGCTGCAGCACGAATTGCGCTCGGCCCTGGGCCGCCAAGAATTCGCCCTCCATTATCAGCCGCAGGCGCTGATGAATGGCGAGTTCGTCGGGCTGGAAGCTCTCGTTCGCTGGCACAATCCCGCCTGCGGGATGGTGTCGCCGGGCATGTTCATTCCGCTCGCTGAGGAGAGCGGCCTCATCATCCCGATCGGCGAATGGATTTTGCGCGAGGCGTGCCGCGAGGCAGCCTTATGGCCGCGTCCGCTGCGCATCGCGGTCAATCTTTCGCCGATCCAGTTTCGCCATGGCGATCTTGCCGAGCTCGTGCTGAAAGTGCTGCTGGAAACCGGGCTCGCGCCGAGTCGGTTGGAGCTCGAGATCACCGAGGGGGTTCTGGTGGAGGATTTCGCGCGCGCGGTGTCGACCCTGCGCCGCCTCAAGGCGCTCGGCGTGCGCATCGCCATGGATGATTTCGGCACGGGATATTCATCCTTGCCTATTTGCAGGCGTTTCCTTTCGACAAGATCAAGATCGACCAATCCTTCATATCGAACGTGAGGACCAACGCGCAGTCCGCGGCGATCGTCTGCGCGGTGATCGGGCTTGCCCGCGGGCTGCAATTGCCGGTGCTTGCCGAGGGCGTCGAAACCGAGGATCAACTCGCGTTCCTCTCGCAAGAGGCTTGCGACGAGGTGCAAGGCTATTTCGTAGGGCGCCCATTCCCGATCGACCATTACGCCGAAATGGTCGGCCGCTTGGCGGCGATCGAACGCTCGGCGTCGTCAAGTTAAGGAAAGCGTTGCGCTCAACCGCCTCGGCGCGATCAGACAATAGCTGCGTTTCGCCAGAGAGACGACCTCGCTCCAGTCAGGCCTCCGGTCGAGCCGCATGCCGATCCAGCCCTTCGAGCCATAATAGGGTGGGGAGAAGAATCGTTCGGGATCGGCGCCAATCAGCACGCCTTGCGCGCCCGCAGGCGCCTTGAACCAGGCCGAGGCGCGGCCCTTGACCAGCCGGTCCAGCGCGAAAATCTTCTCGTTGATGCGATAGGTCGGCCCGCGTTTAATCACGACTTCCGCCGCCTCGGGCAACGCCAGGCAGATCGCGCGCAGCCGGTCCGACGGGCTCTCCGACTTAAAATCGCCCCTCGCCGGCGCGCTCATCGCTTCCGCCTGCGCGCATTGGCCATCGCTGCCGCCCGGAGCGCCGCAGCGCAATGGACCACTTCGGCATATTCGTCCTGCATATTGGCCAAAGACAGGTTGTGCACGTCCTCGGCGGGCCAGAGGCGGCCGGTCAGATCGCATTTATCAACCGCCCAGCAAGCATCGGCGACGACAAAGATGCGATAGCCGAGATTGCCGCCATGGCGCACGCTCGCCTCGAGCGAATTGTTGGTCAGCACGCCGCACATGACCAAGGTCGTCGCGCCGATCTCGTCAAGCGCCTCTTCGAGCCGGGTTCCGACAAAGGCGCTGTTGGCCGATTTGCCGATGATTGTCTCGCCCGCAAGCGGCTGGACGGCCAGCTTGAAGGCGTGGCCGGGAGAGTTCGGGCAATAGGGCGAGGCCGGTTCGGTCGAATCGTGGCGGATATGAAAGATTGGCAGGCTTTCGGCGCGCCATGCCGCCAGAAGCTGCGCGATCATCGCCTCGGCGCCCGGATTGTTGCGGGGGCCCCAACAAGCGTCGTCGATCGCATGCTGAACGTCGATGACGATGAGGGCGGCGTCGCATGGCAGTCGCATGATCACCCTCTCAGCGTGGCGCGAGAACCCAGTAATCGAGGTCGAGAATGACGCTCGACTCATAGCCTTCGCCCTCGCGCAGCGGGAAATCGGCGCAGGGGCGGTTCTTGGTCGCCACCGTGCGCAGGCGCAGTGCGCCGACATCATCCCGCGCTGGCAAAGCGGAGCGCTCGAGAACCTCGCTCCAAGCAAAAACCGTGTCGCCGGCAAACAGTGGCGCGACATGACGCCCGCCATTGATCGCGGCGATATGGAACGCGTTGGCGAGCCCGTTGAAGCTAAGCGCCCGCGCGAGCGAGATGACGTGGCCGCCATAGATGAGACGGCGCCCGAACCGGCCCTGGCCTTCATTGAACTGATTGAGATGAACCTTGGCGTTGTTCTGGAACAGGCGCGTCGCGATCTGATGCTCGGCCTCCTCCACCGTCATGCCGTCGATATGGTCTATTCTTTCGCCCGCGCCATAGTCGCCCCAGCGGTGCGGCGCGCCGGCCAGCGCAAAATTATAGCGCGAAATATCGAGAGCGGGACAGGCCTCGCCAAGGCCTTCGACGTGGAGCGCCTTGGCGAGATTGGGAACCACAGGCGCCGGTGCGGGCGAATCGGCGTCGCTCTTGCGCACCATCACCCAGCGCACATAATCGACGACGTCGGCGCCATGCTGGTTGCATCCACGCGAGCGCACATAAACGATGCCGCTCTCGCGGTTGGAGTTTTCCTTGAGGCCGATGATCTCCGAGGATGCGGAAATCGTGTCGCCGGGATAGACAGGCCCCAGGAAACGGCATGCGGCATAGCCGAGATTGGCGATCGCGTTGAGGGAGATATCCGCGACTGTCTTACCGAATACGATATGGAAGGCGAGCAGATCGTCGATTGGGCTTCTGGGATAGCCGATCGCGTGAGCGAACGTATCGGCCGATTGAACCGCAAAACGCGTTCCGAACAAGGCCGAATAAAGCGCGACATCGCCGTGGCTCAAGGTGCGCGGCGTCGCGTGGACCAGCGTTTGGCCGATCGAGAAATCTTCGAAAAACCTTCCGGCGCTGGTTTTGGCGGCTAAAGCTTTCGTCATTGGCGCCTTGCCTCCGTCATGCGCCCGTCTGGCTCGAAGCGATGTTGAACAGCCCTACGCAGACATCAGAAGGCGTAGGGATAAACGGCAAGCAGGTCGCCTATCCAATGCTGGATCAGCACGATGATGAGCAACAAAATTACCGGAGAAATGTCGATTCCGCCCATGTTCGGCAGGAAGTTGCGGATCGGCCTCAGCAGCGGCGTCGTCAAAGCGTCCAGCATGTTCCAAATGGAACGGACGAGATCATTGTGGATGTTGACCACGTTGAACGCGATAAGCCACGACAAGACCGCCATGCAGAGGACCACGTACGTATATAAAGTCAGAGCCAGGCTGATAACCTCAAGAATAGCGCGCATTCCAACTCCTGTTGATCCCCTGCAAGGGACAAGCAACGCGACCGCCATCATTGGCCGCCGCGCAAACGCCGCGTCCGTCCCCAGCTCGATCGGCCGTCTCCGTTTTACCTCGTTGACACGCCTTGGGCGCGCACGTAAAGACCCGCGTAGCGGGGCTGTAGCTCAGATGGGAGAGCGCTGCAATCGCACTGCAGAGGTCAGGGGTTCGATTCCCCTCAGCTCCACCAAGTGCCTCGTAAGGCGTTGATTAGTCTAGCGCCTTAACCAAATCAATGCTTTAGCCTTCTCCGGTGGTACACAATCGTGGTACACAATGGGGATGCGCGCATTGCCTGCCAACCATCACCTTTTCGAGCGGAACGGCAGCTTTTACTTCCGCCGGAGAGTGCCGCTGCGGCTCGTTCCCCGAATGGGCAAACCCTTCGTCCAATACTCGCTGGAGACGAAGGACAAAAAAGAGGCGATCAAACGCCGGGAGGTCGAGGACCTGAAATGGAGCGCGCGGTTTGAAGAGCTTGCGTCCGACCTAGGTGCGGGCACCTCTGAACCCGATAGCGCGCCCCCCGCTAATGTAAAGTCGCCATCCGACCAAGGAGCGCTGCGCCTCGTCTATGACTACGTCGAGCGAATGGACGAACGAAATCGCAAGGCCCATGTCCAAGATGGGCCTGGGACGGCGGAAGAGAGGCGCGAAACAAGGATGAATGTCGAAATCGACCTGCAAAACACACAGGACCTTGATGATCCAAATGCGCAAGCGAGCATCCAAAGTATCGGCCGAAAAATACTGCGTTCCAATCAGCTGCCGTCGGACGACCCCGACGCCCTGAGCCCTCAATTCCTGGATAAGGTTCGAAGGGCCGTGATGGAGCTTGAACGCCGCACTCTTGCTCGGCTCGATGACAATTACCAATCTCCCTATTTCGACGAACTGTTCAATCCCGCGAAGCCGCCGTCGTTGACCGTTCGGGAGCTCGCCCGGCAGCTGTTGGCGGATAAGCGCGAAGACGCGGTGGTCAACGGCGTTGCCCCGAAATCAATCGACAAGCACAAGGCGGGTTTGGCCCTTGTCGTTGAAATTCTTGGTGATGAGACGCCGGTTTCGGCGATCGGGTACGATCAATGCAAGAACGTACAGAAGACGCTGGCAAAATTGCCCCCTAACCGAAACAAGACGTTCAAGGACTTGACGATCGCCCAAGCGATTGAACGTGCGAGCGTAGAGGGCATACGGCCCATGTCCCCGCTCACCCAGCAACCATATTTGACCGCGCTCAAGGACCTGCTCGGCCTCGCGCTCAACAAAGGCTTCATAGCCCATAATCACGCCCAAAGTCTCAAGCCCCTGAAGCGCGACGACGTGGCGGCCGCCGACAAGCGCGCTCCCTTCACGCTCCAACAGATCAAGGCGTTTTTCGAAAGCGACTTCTATCAAAAATGCGCCCAAGGCGGCCCCAAGCCGTACAAAATTGCGGTCAGGGATTGGCAATTTTGGATGCCGCTGCTTTGCCTGTTCATGGGTCTGCGGCCCAATGAAGTTTGCCAACTTCATAAGGGCGATGTTCGCGCCACGGCGAAGGGCGTTCATTATGTCGATGTTGTCGTTTCAACTGACGACGGCGATCCGGCGACGCAATCGCACAAGACGTTGAAGACGGCGACCAGCCGAAGAAGGGTGCCCATCCATCCCGAGCTGCTTGCGATCGGATTTATAGATTTCGTTGCGGCGAAACAGGGTAGCGGCACTTTGCTGTTTTCGGTGAAACCCGACAAATATGGAAATCACGCTCGGTATGCGCTTAAGAGGTTCGCAACCGTCTTTCTGCCAGAAGCGATCGAGATGAAGCCTCGACAGGCCTTCTACAGCTTTCGGCATGCCTTCCGGGACGCTCTCCGGCGATCGAAAGCGCCGCCCGAAATCTTGCGGGCTTTCGGCGGTTGGAGCGAGGGAAAGGTCGTCAGCGATGATTACGGCGATAAATACGATCCCGACCTCACTCTCGACCATATGAAGTTGGTCGGCTTTCCTGGCCTTAACCTGTCGCATATTTACACAAAGGCGCAGTGATCGACGGGCGGCGGATGTGGAGCGAAGTCGGTCGGGGCGTGCTGCTTTACCGGAAGCACGAGGCCAAGCGCGCATTTGGCGATCAATAGGCCCGGCGCGCTGGCAAGAGCCATCCGGGGCCGTGGGGGGCTCGTCGCTGGCGGCGGGTGGGTTGCGGGCAGGGGCGCGAAGGCCAGCCACGGGGCCGCGCTATGGCCCGGTTTGCCCGCGCCAGTTATTTCGAAGCGGCCGCCAGCGCTTTGTTCGACCTCACGTCGCAAAATCGCCGCCATCAATTCCTTGGCTAGGACAATCGAACGCAAGGTCTCGCCGTCCTTATCACGGCGCTTGACGGCCTCGCGCCTCTGGTGCGGCGTTAGTTTCGGCTTGCGGCCAAACTTGACGCCCTTTGCCATCGCATCGGCGCGCCCGCGCGCGGTGCGGTCTTTGATGCGGCGTAGCGCTCGCGCACGGCGGTAGTGTCCTAATTTGAATGGCGAGCGCGCCAATCGGCAATCCATGCGCCATACTTTGTGACTTCCCACTCTCGCTTTAGGATTCGTCGCGCGAGATCGATCGCTTCGTCGATCATCGCTTTATTGGGGGTTATCTCGGTGACAGTCATCAGCGCGTCCAGCCTTTGAATTAGCTCAGCGTGCATCGCTTCTGTCCTGTTGAGCCGAAGAACGATCCGCCAATAAACGAAAAGGACTCCCATGCGCGCTTGCCGCTTCTTCTCCTCAAGAACCGCGTTGCCATCGCCTTTCAAGAGGTCGCCTATCGCATAGTGCATGCCCTCAAGCTCCTTGATGAAGGAAGCTAAATCGTCTCGAAGCGCGTTAATCCATGCTTGGCGGTGGTTGGAGATCGAGACACCCCAGCCAATAAGTGCAGCGACGATCGACCCTACCCCTAAGACGGCAATCAACGAGCCCACTGAGTTCATGATATTTGCCAATGCTGAGGTTCTGTTGACCAGTTCTTCAAGCGACCATAGCCGGGAACTGACGTTCGCCGCCATAGCTGAAGGCCATCCCAAGGCGACGCGAGCCTATGCCTGGTCCTCGCCAATCGAGGGAAGCGACAAGCGACGGTTCTTTGCCGTGCTGCAAATGGGGGCGATCAAATCGCCAGCGAATACGATACGGGCCGCTATCGCGGCCGAGCACCGCGGCAGGGAAAATGAGTTGGAGATTCGCTTCGAGCGCTTTCATCGCGCTCGTATTCAGCGCTTCCGCTTTCGCGCAGGACGCGCCCGGTCCGTTTGTCATTTACCCAGGCAATATGGGCAGCATAGCGACAACGATCTTGTTGGATCGTTCAACGGGTAGGACGTGGTTTCTCGGTGAGATTGATCAGAAGGGAGCGGTGTGGATTACCCTACCCATCGGAGTCACCGGAAATCCGACCTGGGTTCCACTACAATTTTTGAGAGCTGCGCCGTCGCCGCCCTCAAATTAGCCTCGCCCAAATGTGAACGTCATCGAGGCGAGTAAACTCGCTCGCGCCCAGTGCAAGGTACTTGCACTCTCACATGTAGGCATGAAAGCATGCAGGCATGAAGTCGCTTATGGTTTGATCGGCCTCAAGGGCGGCGTGCTTGATCGCCTTTGCGTCCCCGGCCGCGATGCGGATTTGAAGCGGGACCATAAGAGCCTTCGGAGGTTTGGCGGGCGGGCTGTCCTTGGCGGGCTGTGCTGCGCCGGGCGTGGCCACGGGCGCGGTCTTTTTGTATTGGACGGTCATTCGCGAACAAGCCTCTTTGCCGGCGGCCGACGAAATATCTCGCCATCGTTCCATGTAGGCATGAAAGCATGAAGACTCTCTCTATGCGTTCGCTGATCCGACCCGGCGCAGCACTTCATTTCCATCAGAGTCAAAAACGATGAAACCGTCGGGCGGCGTTTCGGGATAATCGAGGCGCATCGCAGGCAGCCTTCGCTGACACGATGTAACGAGCCTGTCCAAGGAGGTGAGGAACCCGCCCTCAACCTTGACGGGCTCGGCGTCCTTACGATGAACAATCCACGTCACGCTATACATAACGCGCCTCCGCTTCCTTGCCGCCTTGGCGAAACATGGGCGGTGCGCCGCAGGGCGCTCGGGCATGCCCTTACAGTCGATCGAAATTAGCCCTCGCGGTATCAAGATTGTTCCAGATTGTTCCGGGCATCTTGCGGGACCGCACGACGTTGTTTAGGACCGCGCGACGCTGCATAGCGTCTTTGCAAATGCACTGTGACGCCGGAGGATATCATGGTTGAACTCGCCCAAAAAATGCGCGCCGCCGAGGCCGCCCGTTACCTTCGTATGGCGGGGTCCACGCTTGCGAAGCTGCGCGGCGGCGGCGGCGGTCTCCGCTTTGCCAAGGTCGGGCGACGCCTCGTCGTTTACGACCGCGCTGATTTGGACGCCTGGCTCGTGGACCGCGTGTGCCGTTCGACCTCGGAGTATGCGTCGCTCGCGAAGCGCGCCCGCTAAAAATGTGAACGTTTGCACAAAGTATGACATCGAACTGATCGTGGGACGCCACATGACGGACAACAGCCAAGACATTGACCCTCTTCAGGTCTTCACCGAGAGCGACAAAGCATTTCTCAACGTCGTCGAGGCGGCTGAATTGCTTGGCGTGAGCCCACGCACGATTAAGCGCTGGCAGGCGGCCGATAAGATGCCTCAGCGCACCAAGTGCTGGCACCGCTGGGTCTACCGCACGAGCGACATCCTGGCGATGATCGCGGCGAAGGCCGGGAGCGCTCAGCCATGAGCCAGCTCGATGCGCTCGTCGCAGTGTCAGCATTGGTCGGCGCTGGCCCGCTCGACCACCTTTTCACCGGCACTGACGAAGCGCCTTACGCATTCAGCGGGCTCGTGAAGCAGTACGGAGCCCTTCCGACCCACGATACCATCCTGGCCCATACAGGGGAGACGGTGGGCACCGCTGCCGAGCCTAGCGCCTATTATCTCGACCTGCTCCAGAACCGGTTCGTCGAGGACACGCTCAAGCTGGCCGGCAAGGAGACCAACGCCCTGCTCGACCCGAACAACAAAGACGTGCCCGGCGCGCTCAAGGTGATGACCGAAGCGATCATGATGCTAGCCCAACGCAAGATGGGCAAGAACGTGGTGGACTTCCGGCAGGCTTACGAGATCATCATGACCACGTTTTCCGACGTGATGGGCAAGGAGAACCCCAAGGCTCTCTATTTCGGCTGGCCCTACCTGGACGGCAAGACCGGTGGAATTTCGGTTGGCGACGTGGTGAGTTTCTGCGGACGCCCAGCCAATGGGAAAACGTGGTTCATGTTGAATAGCGCCTTGTTCGGCTGGCGCGCCACGGCTCTATCGCCAAACCCGCAGTCCCGCATGTTCGTCAGCATGGAAATGAAGGCGCTTCCGATCGAGCAGCGCCTCGCCGCCATCGCGGCAAGCGTCAGCGCCTTTCACTTGAAGAACGGCACCCTGACGAACTTCGGCATCAATAAGCTGAAAAAAGGCTTGATGGAGATCAAGGGATATGGCGCGCCGTTCTGGGTGGTGGACGGCGACATTACCGCTTCGGTTGAGGACGTGTGGATGTTGGCCCGCCAACTCAAGCCGGACGCGATATTCGTTGACGGCGGCTACATGCTGACACACCCGCACGAGCAAGACCCATATCGGCGCGTCGCCAAAAACGTGCCCCTGATAAAGCGGGAGCTTGGCAACATCGCGCCGACTGTTTGCAGTTGGCAGTTTGCGAAGTCCGCGAGCGCCAAGATGAAGAAAAAGCACGGCGACAAGGTTGACATGACGAGGAGGGTTGCGCATGAAGCTCATTGACCTGACGGCCATGAAGTTCGGGCGCTTGACGGTGCGTAGACGCGACGGTTGGGTCGGCAATTTTGTCGCATGGGAGTGCGTGTGTGCTTGCGGTACGCACGTGCATGCTACCTCCACCAATCTTCGGTCAGGACATACTCAGTCTTGCGGCTGTCTTAAGCACGAACGTTGGCTAGAGCGAAGAACAACTCACGGTCGCTCTAACTCCAAGCTGTACGTCGTATGGTCCAATATGCAGGTGCGGTGCCGTGATCCTAACCACCCACGCTATAAAGATTGGGGAGGACGTGGTATTGCGGTGTGCGAGAGATGGTCGTCGTTCGGGAATTTCTACGCCGACATGGGTGACCCGCCGCCATCCTTGCAGTTGGAGAGAATAGATAATGACGGAAACTACGAGCCGGGCAATTGCAAATGGGCAACCGCCAAAGAGCAAGCAGCCAATCGACGCGCCGCTAAGCCCGCATGAGCGGCATCGCTTATGCGCGCAGCGGCGTGCCGGGCACCGTCGATAATATTCCCGACACGACCCCCGCCAAGCCGCTGCCCTGGTCGAGAACAGCATGAGCCGTTGACCAGCCATCGCTGCTTGCTGGTTGCCCGCCCCTCAATTATCGGAGCCATCAAAACCTCGCGGCTCTTTTGGTAGTCTCTGTCACTTTAAGCAAGCGGTTTCATTTCTGACGCAGCGGCAATGGAGATGCAGTCAAGCGTTTCGTCGCAGATGCCGCGCCTATCTGAAGGACCTCGCGCATTTCGAGGCATGGGGCGACGCACTTGCCCGGCTTACATGCCCCCCGCCAAGCCGCAAGAAGGCCGCGCCGTGCGCCCCGGCAATGGAACGTTTCCGCGCACCGTTCGGCCGCGCGACTTCATGCTTTCATGTCCTCATGGAAAAATGCAGGAATTTTGACCGATATGAGAAAGCCGAAAGACTTCACACGATCTGATGCGGCGATCGTCGCCTATCTATGGCGATCCCCTCGCCCTGACGCTCAAGCATCATTTCGCGCTCGAATTGCGCGAAGCCCCCGCGACTGGCAAACCTTGCACTAGCGCTTCAAAATTCCTCATTAACCTCGCCGCGAGCTTCCGATTGAACTTGCCGCCACGTCTGTTACGTCTCCTTAAACGTTCGTTCAACGCAACGTTACAGAGGGCAAAAAACGCGTGGCTAGAGGAAAATTCGTTTCGTATTTGCGGGTCTCAACCGCGAAGCAAGGGCATTCCAGGTTAGGGCTTGAGGCGCAACGCGACGCGGTTGCAAGCTTCCTAAACGGCGGAAGTTGGAAATTGATCCAAGAGTATGTCGAGGTCGAAAGTGGTTCGCGCGACGACCGCCCCAAGCTCGCCGAAGCCCTATCGGTTTGCAGGCTTCACAATGCGACACTGGTCATCGCCAAGTTGGACCGCCTTTCGCGTGACGCCCATTTTCTGCTGGGGCTCACGAAGGCTGGTGTTCGGTTCGTCGCCGCCGACATGCCCGAGGCTAACGAAATGGTGGTCGGCATGATGGCCGTGGTCGCCCAAGCCGAGCGCAAAATGATTTCGCAACGCACGAAGGCCGCGCTCGCCGCTGCGAAAGCTCGCGGCGTGAAGCTCGGTAAGCCCGAAAATTTGCGCAATCAAATGGTCGGCTGCGCCAACGGGCGGGCAGCACGCACGCGGGCCGCTATCAATCGTGCGGCTGACCTTCTGCCAATCTTGGCCGACATAAGGGCCGGCGGTGCGGCGTCATTGCGGGCGATCGCCGCCGAACTTAATTCACGCGGCATTCCTGCTGCGCGCGAAGGCGATTGGTCGGCTACCCAAGTCCAACGCGTCTTGGAACGCTCAGATTGCGGCGCGCACCCGGCTGGCGCTCATGTGCTGGCAGAAGGCGTATAGGTGTAATTATGGTATCGGTTTGGCTTCCACTTGGCGCGCCGGGCTCAGGAGAGCTGCGGAGTTGGGACCTCCTGACGAGGCTTCAGGAGTTAGGCTTGCGTCGTGGAAGGTGTGCTCGCCATGCTTGGCGTCGCCGCGAAATTGGAGCGCCGCCGCATCAAGGAGCGCACGGCGCGCGGACGTGCGGACGCGAAGGCCAAGGGCGTGAAATTTGGACGCAAGCCAAAGCTCACGGGGCACCGGCAACGTGAGGCGATTAAGCGACGGGACAAGGACGGCGAAACCTTGCGCTCGATCGGGCGGAGCTACAATTTCAGCGCGGCGACGATTTCGAGGCTGTCGCCGTGACACTTGAGGAGACGTTCCCGGCTTCGTCGAATAGTTCGACGCCTGACGAGCCGGGTGAAACCAGAGCCCACAACCCGTCAGAGATCATGGCCAACTACACGCCTTATCAGAGCCAGTATTTTGCCCACCGTATTACGCTTGAGGGCGTAAGCGACGACGCTTTTGCCAAATCGCTCTCGACGGCCCGCGTCGAAATGAACCCCCATCAGGTCGATGCGGCGCTGTTCGCGTTGCAGCCACCAATTCCGCGCGGCGCGATCCTTGCGGATGAAGTTGGGCTTGGCAAAACTATCGAGGCGAGCCTTGTCATTGCGCAGCGATGGGGCGGAGCGAAAACGTCGAATTCTTCTGATTGTCCCGGCTTCGCTGCGCAAACAATGGACGCAGGAGCTTTTCGAGAAATTCGGCCTAAAGTCGATCATTCTTGAAGCCAAGAGCTACAAGGAGGCGATCAAAAGAGGCGAGCGCCGCCCGTTCGAGGTCGCGGATAAAATTGTCGTCACGTCTTATGAGTTCGGAGCCGTGAAGGCTGATGACCTCGCCAAGACGAACTGGGATTTGGTCGTCTTCGACGAAGCGCATCGATTGCGGAACGTCTTTCGTAAGGGAAGCTCCAAACGCGCCAAGGCGCTTCGCGATGCGCTCAAAGACCGTTTCAAGTTGCTTCTCACGGCAACGCCGCTGCAAAATTCCCTTATGGAGCTTTATGGGCTTGTCTCCATTGTCGATGAACGGCTTTTCGGAGACGAAACGAGTTTCAAATCGAACTATGGCGGCGCGCGCGCCGATCCGGCCAGCCTGCTTATGCTGCGTGACCGATTGAAACCGGTCTGCCGCCGCACTCTGCGCAAGGACGTGCAGGAAGCCGGGCATATCAACTATACAAAGCGCATTCCCGCTACGTTCAAGTTCGAGCCGCATGCCAAGGAGGTGACGCTTTACGAGTCGTTGTCGGAATTCCTTCGGCGCAAGGACACCATCGCGTTTGGCTCCAAGCCCAATCAGCTCGTCACGCTTGTCATCCGCAAGATTTTGGGATCATCGACGTTTGCGGTTGCGGACACGTTGGTGTCGATCATTGAACGGCTAAAGGCGATGGTGCCGGTGCAGGTCGGCGACTTCTCGGACATCGATACGGTCGATGAGCTGGAAGAAGAATGGCCCGCCGACGATGGCGAGGACGCGTCCGACAGTGCGCCCGAAGACGAGATCAACGCCGCCAAACTCAAAGCGGAAATTGAGGAGTTGGAAGGATACTTGGCGTTAGCGCGCAGCATCCCCGCGAACGCCAAAGGCGGCGAACTTGTGCGCGTCCTGCCTGCCATGTTGGATCGGATCGAGACCGAGCTAGGCGGCAGGCGAAAGGCAGTCATCTTTACCGAATCCGTTCGCACCCAGCGCTATCTCTCGGAACTTCTCAGCCTAAACGGCTTTGCCGGGCAGATCGCCCTTATGAACGGGACGAATAAGGACCCGGAAAGCCAGGCGATTTACGGAGACTGGTTTGCGCGCCACAAGGGCAGCGATGTCATCTCAGGCTCCAAATCGGCGGATATGAAGGCGGCGATCGTTGAAGCCTTTCGCGATCAGAAGACGATCCTTATCGCCACGGAATCCGGCTCGGAGGGCATCAATCTGCAATTTTGTTCTCTCATTGTGAATTTCGATTTGCCCTGGAATCCCCAGCGGGTCGAGCAGCGCATTGGCCGTTGTCACCGCTACGGGCAGAAAATCGACGTGCTTGTCGTCAATTTGCTCAACCTCAAAAACCGCGCCGAAGAGCGCGTATTTGAGCTTCTCGAAAGCAAGTTCAAATTGTTCGACGGCGTGTTTGGCGCGAGCGACGAGGTTCTGGGCGCGATCGAGAGCGGGACGGACTTTGCCAAGCGTGTCTTTGAAATTCATCAAGGCGCCCGATCAAATACCGAGATCGACGCGCAGTTCGATCAACTCACGCTCGACCTGAGCGATACGATCAAGGCCGAGACCATTGAAGCGAGAAGCAAGCTCATGGGCTTCTTCGATCAAGACGTTGTCCGGGTGCTCAAGAACCGCAAGGACGCGATCGCCCGTGTCTTGGGCGCGTTCGAAGAGCGCTTGATCGCCGTCGCGCGCGCCGAATTGCCAGAGGTGAATTTCACGAAACACACCGATGGCAGTCCGTGCTTCGATCATGGCGGCGAGACCTGGACGACCGGGTGGCCGCTTGCCGATGAAATGGGCTGGAAGTTTTTTCGCTTGTCCGATGGCAGCCTGGCTCGCGAACTTGTGGACCGTTCCAAAGCCCGCACTCTTCCCCTGGCCGCGCTGCGCTTTACGTATGGAGATTATCAAAACGGGCAGCTCGCCGACGTGAGCCAAATGATCGGGCAGGCGGGATGGCTTCGTGTCTCCAAGCTCGAAATCAAGACGGCAGAACGTAACGTTGAGCATATGCTTATCAGCGGCCAAACCGACGCTGGCGGCTCTTTGGACGAGAAAACCATTGATCGCCTTTTCCTTGTGCCTGCCAAAGCGACGACGGAACTTGGACTAACCCCACCGCAAGCCGCTCTGTCCGAGTTGGAGGCGATGGCGCGCAAGTCCCGCATTCACGAAGCCGAGGATGCCAGCGCGGCCTTTTTATTGGCGGAGACCGACAAGCTCGACGCCTATGCCGATGACCTCGAAAAGGCGGCGGATGCAGAGATCAAGGCGACCGAGGACGAGATCAAAGCGCGAAAAAGGGCCGTTCGGAGCAATACCGTCTTGAGCGTCAACGACAAGGTAGAGGAACAGCGGGCGATCAAAAAGCTAGAGGCGCGTCGCGACGAATTGCAGTTGGCGAAGTTTGAACGCAAGAAAGCCATCAGGCGGGAAGTGGAGGACATCCTTGATTCGGTGCAGGCGAGCCTGAAACTTGCCCCAACCCTCGAACACCTTTTCACCGTGCGGTGGGAGCTTGTCGGCTAAGGCCAATTCTATTTTGTATGACAATTGTGTCATGATGTTTTGAGATCGACCGAAGCCGAGGAGGGCTTTTAGGCTATGAGCGCGCCAGTCAGCGGAATTCAACCAAGCCTGCTGCGCTGGGCGCGCCAGAGCGCAAATATGCCTGTTTCCGACGTGGCGGAAAAGCTTAAACGCACGGTGGCGGAAATCGAGTCTTGGGAGACGGGCGAGTCGGCCCCGTCCTATCCGCAATTGGAGAAGCTCGCTTACGAACTTTACAAGCGCCCGCTAGCGACCTTCTTCCTGCCAGCGCCGCCGGATGAGCCCAGCACGAGGGCCGAATTCCGGTCCCTGCCGGATGAGGATTTGGCGACGCTCAATCGCGATACGCTCTTTCTCATTCGCAAGGCCCGCGCGTTTCAGTTCGCCTTGCAGGAACTTTTCGGCGAACGGTCGCCGGCGGAACGCCCGATCTGGCGCAGCGTTCAGCTTGCCGTTTCTCAGCCGGTCGCCCGGCAAGCCGGGCAGATCCGCGAAGCCCTTGGCATTTCCATCGACCAACAGCGTGCGTGGCAGGACGACGACACGGCCCTGAAGCAATGGCGGCGGGCGATTGAGGCGCGCGGCGTGTTTGTCTTCAAGCACACGTTCAAGCAGCGGGAGATTTCAGGGTTCTGTCTCGCAAGCGCCGAATTCCCGGTCATCATGGTCAACAACAGCACGACCAAGACGCGGCAGATTTTCTCCCTTCTGCATGAACTTGCGCACGTCCTTTTTATGCGAAACGGCATCAGCGCTTTTGACGAGACGCGCATTGACGGCCTGCCGCTTCAGGACCGGACGATCGAGCGTTTCTGCAACGCCATCGCCGCCGAAGTGCTCGTGCCGATGGCGGATATTCGAGCGCAGATTCGTGGGCTCGCGGGCAATCTGGAAAATGCGGGCGAGGATCAATTTGCTGCCCTTGCCAAGCGCTATCACGTCAGCCGCGCCGTTGTGTTGCGGCGAATGTTGGACGACGAGAGGGTCAGTTCGGCTTTCTACCGGACGAAGACTCTGGAATGGGACGCGCAGAAGGAAAACGGCGGCAGCGGCGGCAACTACCATGCGACGCAAAACGCCTATTTGAGCGAACGGTTCTTAAAGGAGGTTTTCGCCCGATACGCGCGTCGCCAGATCAGCCGCGATGATGTCGCCGACTTTATCGATATCAAGCCGAAGAACGTCGAGAAGCTGCAAGACCTCGTGCTGCGGGGCGCCGCGGCATGATCTATGTTTTCGATACGAACTCGTTGAGCGAATTGAACGCCTATTACCCCGATATTTTCAAAGCCCTTTGGGCGCGGCTGGACGCGCTTGTCGCGTCGCAAGAGGTCATCTCGACGCGCGAGGTGCGCACGGAGCTTGAGGCGAGCGGTCTTGAGCATGTGCTGAAATGGGCGAAGGCCAATAGCGGCATATTTACAATGCCGAGCGCGGCGGAAACCCAATTCGTCGGGCAGATTTTCGCGATCCCGCATTTTCAGGCCTTGATCGGCCAGAAGGCGCAGCAGCGCGGCACCCCGGTCGCCGACCCCTTTGTCATAGCCTGCGCCAGAGTGAAAGGCGGCACGGTTGTCAGCCAGGAGAAGTTCAAGCCGAACGCTGCGAAGATTCCAAACGTCTGCGCGCATTTCAATATTCCGTGTATGGACCTTGAAGGGTTCATGCGCGCGCAGAATTGGAGCTTCTGATCGATGGCCAAAAATTCACGATTGGAGCTGACCTGGATTGGCAAGGACGAACGGCCTCGCCTTGAGCCGCGCATTCTGATCGAGGAGCCGGACAAGAGCCACCACGCAGCGACGCGCCGTGAGGGCGACATTTTCGACAACATGCTAATTCACGGCGATAATTTGCTGGCATTGAAGGCATTAGAATCGAAGTTCGCGGGCAAAGTGAAGTGCGTCTACATCGATCCTCCTTTTAACACGCTACAGGCCTTCCCGAACTACAAAGACGGACTTGAACATTCTGAATGGCTATCGTTGATCAGAGGTCGCTTGGGGATAATTCATCGCATTTTGTCGGATGACGGGACGCTATTCATACATATCGACGACAATGAACTTGGATATCTAATTGCTCTTTCGGACGAGGTCTTCGGGCGGAAAAATCGGATTTCAATTGTGACCTTCAAGCAAGGTTCTGCAACGGGTCATAAAACGATCAATCCCGGCGTAGTGAGCACATCAAATTTTGTGTTGATCTATGCGAAAGAGAAAGCACTTTGGAAGCCGAACCGTCTCTATTCAGAGCGAGAGGAGCGCGACAAGCGTTACGGTCAATTTATTCTCAATGCTGGGGATGAATATCAAAAATGGAGATTTGGAACACTTTCCGGCGCTTTTGCTCATTCGCTCGGATTGCAAGAAAAAGGGCTTAGCAGGCTGTTGAAAAAAGGAAAATCGGACTCGGTTTGACTCCGTATTGAACCCGCTTTGATTCCATTTCGTTCTGGGACGTTCCGTGAACTTCCGACTTTTTCAACAGCCTGCTAGGAAGGAGTTGGGGGACACCTTTGAAGAGAAGATCACAGAGTTTGTTCACGAGCATGCCAAGGCAGTGATCCAACTGGCTCGACCGGATTATGATGCAGTGAGCACCGCCGCCAGAGCTATTATCGACAAATCGAAGGCCGACCCAAGGAAATTGTATCTTCTTGAGAGAGAGGAGGCCGCAGACATGTATTTTGTCGGCGGTCAAAGAATTCTGTTTTACTCGGACAAGCTGAAATTTATTGATGGAAAGTGGGTTGCCGGGGAGCCACTGACATCAATTTGGGATGATATCCTGTCGAACAATTTACATAACGAAGGAGGAGTCGAGTTTCCAAAAGGCAAAAAGCCCGAAGCGTTGATTAAGCGCTGCATCGAATTGGTCACAAGCAAGGGCGACCTTGTCCTAGACTCGTTTGGTGGTTCCGGCACGACCGGCGCGGTCGCTCACAAAATGGGCCGCCGCTGGATCATGGTCGAGTTGGGCGACCACGCCGTCACCCACATCGTCCCGCGCCTCACAAAGGTCATCGACGGAACCGACCAAGGCGGCGTGACCGAGGCCACCGGCTGGAAAGGCGGCGGCGGGTTTCGCTTTTATCGCCTTGCGCCGTCGCTTCTCGAAACCGACAAATGGGGCCGTTGGGTTGTTTCGAAAGACTATAATTCCGCGATGCTGGCGGAAGCCATGTGCAAGCACATGGGCTTCACCTATGCCCCCTCACAGGACATCGCCGAATATTGGAGGCACGGCTTTTCCTCGGAGACCGACTTTATTTTCGTCACCACCGCTGGCCTCACCCACGACCAGCTCAAGGCCATCTCTCTGGAAGTCGGGCCGGACCGCACTTTGCTGGTTTGCTGCAAGGCCTTCAACGCCCGCACCGACGATTTCGAAAATCTGACCGTCACCAAGATACCGCAAGCCATTCTCTCGCGCTGCGAATGGGGACGCGACGACTATTCGCTTAAAATTGCGAGCTTGCCAGCAGCCGAGCCGGACGAAGAAGCGACCGCTACTGGCGGGCCGACCAAAGCCGCAGCCAAGCACGCCGCCAACGTCAAAGCGGCCCAGCCGACCCTCTTCGACAATGGAGAGGATTAAGCCATGTCGGCACGTCTTCTTCGTCAGATTTCCGCCCGCATGTCTCTGCGCAAGCCGCAGGAGCGTTCGCTCGAAATCCTTGCCGATGTTGTCGGCAAGCTCTCGTTGCCCGCCGACGACCTGCCCGCCGCGCTTGAAGCCGTGCGCGCCCTGGCCAAGGGCGACGTTCGCAGCGTCGAAGCCTTCGAGCGCGATTTTGTGTCGCTTTGCTTCGCCCTGGCGACCGGCGTCGGCAAGACGCGCCTCATGGGCGCCTTCATCACCTATCTCTATCTCGCGCGGCATGAGGGTTCCGACCAGCCGATTTCGAAGAATTTCTTCGTCCTAGCGCCCAACACCACGATCTATGACAAGCTGATCGACGACTTCACGCCCGGCAAGCCCAAATACGTCTTCAAGGGCATTTCGGAATTCGCCCAAAACCCGCCTTTATTAGTCACCGGCGACAACTGGGATGAGGGGCGCGGCTTGCGGCGACAGGGCGAGTTGCTCGACGCCGACGTGATCATCAACGTCTTCAATGTCGATAAGATTAACCGCGATGTCGGCCGCATCCGCAGCCCGCATGACGTGATCGGCTCGCAAGGTTACTACCGCTATCTCGCAGAACTGCCCGACCTTGTGCTCTTGATGGATGAAGCGCACCGCTACCGCGCCAAGGCGGGTTTCGCGGCGATCACCGATCTCAAGCCGATGCTCGGGCTCGAATTGACCGCGACGCCAAAGACCGTCGGCGCCAAATCCGTCGATTTCAAGAATGTCATCTATCGTTACGGCCTTGGCGACGCGATGGCCGATGGCTTCGTGAAAGAGCCCGCCGTCGCGACCCGCAAGGATTTCGATCCAAAATCCGTCAATGCCGACGAGTTGGAGCGCATCAAGCTTGAAGACGGCGTGCAGGCCCACGAAAACACGAAACTGGCGCTTCGCAACTTTGCTGAACGCACGAGCGAAGCCTTGGTCACGCCGTTCATGCTCATTGTGGCGCAGGACACGACCCACGCGGAGGACATTCGCAAGCGGATCGAGGCCGACAACTTTTTTGCCGGGCATTACAAGGGCAAGGTCATTCGCGTCGATTCCGCGCTAAAAGGGGAAGAGAGCGACGAAGCGACGGCGAAGCTCGTGGCCCTTGAGCACGACGGCAAGACCGAAATCGTCATCCATGTGAACAAACTGAAAGAGGGTTGAGATGTCACCAACCTCTATACGATCGTGCCGCTTCGCGCGTCGGCTTCCGATATTTTGACCGAGCAGACGCTCGGGCGCGGCCTTCGTCTGCCCTACGGCAAACGCACCGGCGATGACGCCGTCGATACGCTCACCGTGATCGCCCATGACCGGTTTCACGAGGTTATCAACAAAGCCAAGGAGCCGGGATCGATTGTCCTGAAATCCGTCGAGATCGACGCCGACGGAAACGTCTGGCGCGAGGGCACGGTCGAGCTATCGTCGCCGTCAATCGCGGAGACATTCGTCGCGGGTTTCGCCGAGAGCCCGCAAGCGGCCTATTCCGGCGCGCCGAAAGACCTCGAAAGCTCGCAAGCTCAAACCATCGTCGCCGTGACGGCCCAGGTGATCAAGCAGATGGAGCGGGAGCTTCCCAACCTCGCCCAGCTCAAATCGCCGGACATTCAAGCCAAGATCGCCAAGCGCGTCGAGGAACTCACGCGCCCGGTTCAAGGCACATTGGACGGGGTGCTTGAGCGGCCGGACGTGGGCAAAATTGTCGGCGCCTTTGCCGACTATGTCGCGGACACGACGATTGAAATTCCGCAAATCGTCGTGCTTCCCACGAGCGACGTGACGTTCAGCTTTCGCGATTTTGATCTGGCCAATCTCGACACCATCGCGCCGCAACCGCTATCCGACGAAATCATCATCGAGCAAATGCGGACCGGGCAACGGCTGACCATTGCTCGCACGATGGCGGTTGTGCGCGAAGAGCGCCTTGAAGATTATCTGGTCGTGCATCTCATCGATTACGAGCAGGTCGATTACGACGCCAATGCAGACCTGCTCTACAAATTGTCCGGCCAAATGATCGAGCGCTTACGTTCCTATTTGCCCGACAAAGACGCTATTGAAAATGTGCTGATCCATCAAGGCAAAGCCCTTGCCCGTTTCATCTTTGACCAGATGATGAAGCACTACGAGGAAACTCCGACGCGATACCGGGCGCGCGTTTCCCGGGGCTATCAGGTTCTTGAGCCCCCTTCATTCAAGGTGACTGATCCAAAAGCCGTGAGAGACTTCCGCGCGCCCGTCGTGCCGGCCAGCGACACTCGGCGGCATGTTTTCGACGGCTTCAAGCGCTGCGCCTGCCCGCGCCAGTCGTTCCAGTCCGACGAAGAGCGTCGCTTCGCGGTCTTGATCGATTCGGATCACGAGGCGGACGTGATCCGGTGGGTGAAGCCGGGGCGGAAGCAATTCCAGATCGAATATCAGCGCGCTGAACGATACGAGCCGGACTTCGTTGTCGAAACAAAAACCGAAAAGCTGATCGTCGAAATCAAGGCGAAGAGCGAACTGACCGACTCAATTGTCATGGCCAAGGCCAAAGCGGCGCGAACCTGGGTGGGGCACGCCAACGCCCATGCGCAGACCTACTCCGGGAAGCCATGGCGCTACGTGTTGATTCCTCACGACGCCGTGCTGGCCAACGCGACGCTGGCGGGCTTGGCCGGCAAGTTTGCGCAGACGGCGATTTTGACGGAGGCGTGAAGGGCGCGAACTGATGAACGGTCTCCACGAGCGCGATTTGCTCGTCCAGTGGACGCGGCGCACAGGCCGCGCCGGAAACTATTGCCCGTCCGCACGGCCCTTCGGCCAGCGAACGGCTTGCCGACAAGCTGGCCGGGTTCGAAGCCCGCGACGCGTCGAGGCCGCTTACGGCCAGCGAGGAGCTTGCCGTTGAATTGGCAGAAATCCATGCGGAGAACACCACAAGGCCGCTCATGGGCCGCGCGGGTCGGCCGAGAGGGTTTGGTCGGGACTGAGGCCTCGGGCTGTCGTCGGCGACAAGCGCGTTGCCAGGCTCGGCCAAATCAAGCCGACCTCGTCAATGGCGCAAAACAGCTTGCTGGTTGGTACACAAGCATGGTACACATGACCGCACCGAAGGCTGTCTAACGCATTGATAAATAAGGATCGCTGAGCGAATGCGCCACATTCCCCTCAGCTCCACCACCCAGTCCGCGCGAGCGACGACGATTGATGGCGCGCGCCCGTTTCAGCAGCGGCAGCGCGGTCTCGAGATCGGCCAGTGCGACCAGCGCGGTCTGCACGTCCTGGCGCTTCGGGAACAGTTTGAGTACCGCGGCGGTCACGATGCCCAGCGTGCCCTCGGCGCCGATGAACAATTGCCGCAAGTCGTATCCGGTATTGTCCTTGCCGAGCGACTTGAGCCCGTCCCAGATCGTGCCGTCGGGCAGCACGACTTCGAGGCCGAGCACAAGGGCGCGCGTGCTGCCATAACGCAGCACGCCGACGCCGCCGGCGTTGGTGGAGATGTTGCCGCCGATCTGGCAACTGCCCTCGGCGCCCAGGCTGAGCGGGAAGAAGCAGTCGGCGTCGTCGGCCTTCTCTTGGATCGTCTGCAGCACACAGCCGGCCTCAACCGTCATGGTGAAGTCCAGCGGATCGATCGTACGGATGCGATTCATGCGGACCACGCTGAGCACCACCTGCTCGCCCGATTCGTCTGGGATTTGACCCTCGACGAGGCCTGTATTGCCTCCTTGGGGAACGATGGCGATATTCTCGGCGGCGCACAGCCGCACCACCGCCGCCACCTCTTCCGTGGAGGCGGGGCGCACCACCACGCGGGCGCGGCCATGATAGCGTCCGCGCCATTCGGTCTCGTATGGATCCAGGGCAGAGCGTTCGGTAATCACCGCCGCGCGGCCGACGATGGCGGCTAGGCGCGCGGCAAAGCTGTCTGTCGCGGCATTCATTCCTATCTACCGGTTTGCATTACCGACGCAATCTTTCGCCTCGCCCAAGCTACGTCCCTCAGCGCCGGCCCTCAAGCGCGCTTCATTGCGTTGCCATTAATTTGGCTTCATCCGCTGGGCCGGCCCGGGGCCATTCGCGAGGAGGCAGAGCCACCTTAAGCGGTCGGCGGCGGCACCCTAAACCAACGCAGAGCTTCGTGGCCTTCGTTATCGATCAGAATGAAGCCGTCAGGTGGCATATCCGTGTAAAGCGCCCGCAGGCGGTAGAGGTCCTGTTTGCAGGCGGAGACGAGTTTGCTGATGTTTGTAAGACTGCTGGCTTCCGTGAGGATCGGCTCACTTTCGCGGCCGCATTCAACCCATTTGATCGTGAACATTGACGCGCTCCTGCCTCGCGCGTTCGTCACGCCACGCAATCGGGGTTTAGCGCACCTCCGGCAACATTGGAATATCTGCACCCCGCCTGATGGCATTGCAGCCCCCAAATAAGAACGGCCGCCGGTGCGATTGCTGACAAGCCGCCGATCGCGAGCCGCGCCGTTCGCGTCAGATCGCGGCGCGCTCTTCGGCGCTCAGACCCGCGTCGAAAACTGGCCCTCGCTGAGCCAAAAGCAATCCCAAATCATCAATGGCATCCTGTCGGAGACCGTGAATCATAAAATCGCAGCCAACGGAATCTTATGGGTCCGGACCACCTGGAGCCCCGAAACCGCAAATGCGTCGAAGCATCGAACGCTATAGTTCCGAGCCTCAAACCCTGCCCCTTCGCCCGCCGGCGATCGGCGGTGTCTCGAAAATCAGACGCAGGCGACGATTTCCGCACCGTTGGTACGTCATCCGGCCGCTCTGGCTATAGCCCGGTCGCGAATCGCGCCATCACGACAATGTTCACGACCTGCATCGCGCCCTGGAACGCGACAGCATAGAAATAGCGGCTCATCATCGCGCTGACTTTCGCGCCGTCGGGATTAGGTTTGCGCAGCTCCAGATAGACGCGCAGATTGGTCGGCAACAGGTAGCCGAGCCCCTGGACGGTGAGGATCGTCACGATGACGAGCGCCGCCGCCACCCACCAGAATTGCGGATAGCCGATGTCGAGAAAGCCGAGCTGGCGAGCTAGGAACCAACCGCTGGTTCCGGTCACGATCGACAGCGTCGGCATGATGAACAGCGTCTTCGGCGTGAGCCTCGTGATCACCGCTCGGCGGGCCTCGAAGGGCGCAGCGCGGAGAATTGGCCCGACGACAAAGCCCATGAACAGGTCAATCCCCGTCCATAGCGCGCCGGCGATTACGTGAACGAAATTGAGCAGCCAGAGATCGCCCACGATGATCGCCGCCGCCATAGCGGCCAGCGCCAGCCCGGCCCAAGCGAAGTTGAACATATTGATCGGCGCGCCGAACGGCTCCGCCGACGCTTTCGTGGCGACGCTCATGCAAGACCTCCCGCCAAACACATTCACGTGTGCGAATGTATAGGATGAGGACGATCGGAGAAAGCGCCGGGTAAACTTCTGGAAGCAGCGACCCGCTCGGGCGCCGGCAACGCTTCGACGAGCTGTGAGCGATCCGGCTTCCGGCCAACCGCACTTGCAGGAGCGTATCGGCTACCTGCTCAACCGCCCCGTTGGCCGCCCCTCGAAGGAAGTGCGCCGATCCTACGCGAACTTCGCCTATCAGGCCGGAAGCTGGACGAAAGCGCGCCGTGTCGTCGCCAAGGTCGAATGGCGTCCGGGTGAACTTTATCCGCGCGTCGGAGGTGCTTGAGTTTGATGCGTGCGGTGGGCGTGGTGAATTGCCAGTTGGCCTTTGTGTGGTGGGCATTGCGCTGGCGCTCCCAGGCGGCGATTTCGTCGATGAGGGTTTGTTTGTCGGGGATG
>Ga0182024_10004919_pt1 | contig 30336 bp, 26 predicted proteins | sample P32metaG_FD_120480 | JGI IMG/M metagenome (GOLD analysis project Ga0182024, IMG submission 120480) | Permafrost microbial communities from Stordalen Mire, Sweden - P3-2 metaG (Illumina Assembly) | ecosystem: Environmental > Terrestrial > Soil > Wetlands > Permafrost | place: Sweden: Stordalen... | reverse complement strand
TTCGGCGGCGGCCACTTCGGTGGCGGACACCGCTTCGGTGGCGGACACTTCGGCGGCGGCCACCGCTTCGGCGGCGGACACCAGAGGTTCCACCCGAACCACTTCGCCCACAACCACTTCCATCCCAACCACAACAAGTGGGTCTTCAAGCATCACCACAAGCACTGGGTGTTCCGTGGTGGCCGCTGGTGGTCGATCGACGACGGCTACGACTCCAGCTACGACGCGTCCGACAGCTACGACGCGGCGACCGATACGACCCCCGCGCCCGCGGCCAGCACCGGTCCGTGCACCTGCCTGACCAAGACCTATACGGACGACGGTCTGGTGGTGTTCAAGGATCTGTGCACCAAGGAAGCGGCCAGTGCCCCGGTCGACAGCTCGACCACCGGCGATGCGACGCAAGCTCCGACCACGGCTCCGAACTACGCCGGCAAGCCGGGCTCCAACAAGTACTAAGACGCTCCAACAAAGCGCACTCGAAAACTACGGTCGCCTGCGGCAATGCCGCAGGCGACTTTTTCATTGGAGAAGGCGCTGCGGCGCGTCACATCGGCTTGTAGGTACGATCGAGCGGCACGTCGATCAAGAACGGCGCGTTGCTCTGCAGGCCCTTGGCGATGAGGTCGGTGGCGTCGTGCACCGTCTTGGCGCGCTCGGCGGCGACGCCGAGCGAGCGGGCGAGGCCCACATAGTCGATCGCCGGATCGGTGAGCTCCATGCCGACAAAGCGGTCGGCCTGGGCGGCGCTGCCGCGCTGGGCGTGCAGGCGCTGCTTGAGGATGCGATACGACGTGTTGTTGAAGATGACGAACACCACGGCGATGCGCTCGTGCGCCGCCGTCCACAGCGACTGGCAGGTGTACATGGCGCTGCCGTCGCCAACCAGCGCCACCACCGGCCGCTGCGGCAGCGCGAGCTTGACGCCGAGCGCGGCAGGCAGGCCCCAGCCGATGCCGCCGCCGCGCAGGCCGTAGAAGCTTTGCGGATCGTCGCTGCGGATGAGCGAGCGGATGCCGACACCGGACGACAGCGTCTCGTCGATCACCACCGCGTCCTTCGGCAGCATCTCGCCGATGGCCTCAAGCAGCGCGAGCGGCTGCACCGGCGTCTGTCCCGCCATGGCGCGCGCCTTGGCCTTGAGCGCCTCGCGTTCGGCGAGCGTCGCCTGCTTGGCGGCATCGAGACGCTCGCGCGCAGCGCCGCGCGCGCCGCTGGTCATGCGCTCGCGCACCGCCCGGGTGATCTCCGGCAGCGTGGCTTTGGGATCGCCCAAAATCGCGACCTTGGGCGGATAATTCTTGCCGAGCTCCCACGGATCGTTGTCGAGATGGATGAGGGTGAGCTCCTTCGGCATCGGCTCGATGTCGGACGGCAGCGACAGCGTGAACAGATCGCCGCCGACCGAGAACAGCACGTCGTACTGCTCGAGGATGCTCCGGATCGGCCCCTGCATCCGGGTCATGGCGCCGCGGAACAGCGGATGCGACGCCGGGAACGACGCCGTCGAGGGCACCAGCTCGGTATAGACCGGGGCGCCGAGCAGCTCGGCCAATTCGATGAGTTCGGCATGCGCCCTGCCGTGCGACACGGCGTCGCCGGCAATGATGAGCGGCCGCCTGGCCTGCGCCAGCAGAGCCGCGGCTTCCTCGATCGCGGCCGGATCGCCGCGCAGCCCCGCCGCGATGCGAGTCGGCCCCATGAGATCGACCTCGCCCTCGGCTTTGAGGATATCGCCCGGCAGCGACAGAAACACCGGCCCGGTCGGCGGCGCCAGCGCGGTCTTGGCGGCGCGATGCACCAGCCGCGGCAGGTCGGCGAGGCGGTGCACCTCGGCCGACCATTTCACCAGCGGGCGCGCGATCGGCGGCAGGTCGGCCCAGAGGATCGGCTCGGTGGCGTTGAATTCCTGGTCGTGCTGGCCGGCGGTGACGAGGATCGGGCTGCCGGCCTTCTGGGCGTCGTAGAGCATCCCCATGGCATTGCCGAGGCCCGGCGTGACGTGAAGGTTGACCACCGCGAGCCTGCCGGAGGCCTGCGCGTAGCCGTCCGCCATGCCGATGACGGTCGCCTCCTGCAGGCCGAGCACGTAGCGCAGCTCGTTGTCGGCCGCGAGCGCGTCCATCAGCGCCAATTCGGTGGTGCCCGGATTGCCGAACATGATGTCGACGCCCTCCTGTTTCAGCAGCTCCAGGAAGGCGCGTTTTCCGGACATTACGGGCAAGATTTCCTCCCAATCGATCGTGACAGGCTCGGAGCGCGTAAGCGCCGAGCATGCGAAGGCCCCGGATCAGCGGTGCACCGCTGCGCGCTGCACCGCATCCGGGGAACACCGACATAAAGTACTCCTTTTACACCCGCGGGATTTACACCCGCACTGATGCATTGCTAAATCGCCCGCAACAGCGCCCAGTTCTGCGCGCGTTGGGAGGCGGCCCATGCCTGCGACCGATACCGAGCGCTTCCGGCTGCGCAACTTCGTCGAGCGCCTGGTCGAGATCGGCGAGTGCGAGGTGCGCCAGGAGCCGATCGATCTCCTCGACGTCGGCGCGGCGCTCGACGGCAATCCGCGCGCGGTGCATTTCAAGTCGGCCGGGCCGGAGCGGGCCGAGTTGGTCGGCAACGTGATGGGCTCGCGCAAGCGGCTGGCGCTCGCGCTCGATGCCGACGAGCGCGGGCTTCTTGGCACGCTCAATGCGCGGCTCACCCGGCTCAAGCCGCCGACCCGGGTTTCCTCGCAGCAGGCGCCGGTGCAGCAGGTGGTGCTCAAGGGCGACGACGCCGACCTGTGCGCGCTGCCGGTGCACCTGCAGCACGGCGCCGACGGCGCGCCGTACATTTCGGCCGGCATCGACTATGCGCTGTTTCCCGGCACCGGCTTCACCAATGTGGGCTGCCGCCGCATCATGCTGCGCGGGCCGCGCCAGGCCGGCGTCGACCTGATCGCGCCGAGCGACATGCGCGCCATCTATCTCGACGCCGCCGCGCGCCACGAGCCGGTGCCGGTCGCCTACGCGGTCGGCTCGCATCCGGCGGACTTTTTGGCCGCCATGATGGCGCTGCCGGAGGTCGACGAGCTCGATGTCGTCGGCGCGCTACGCGGCCAGCCGGTGCCGGTGGTGAAATGCGTGACCAGCGACATCTACGTGCCGGCCGACGCCGAGTACGTGATCGAGGGCGTGCTCGATCCGGCCGGCCACGTCGAGCCGGAAGGCCCGTTCGGCGAATATGTCGGCTATTACGGCGTGGTGAAGCGCAATCCGGTGCTGCACATCACCGCCATCACGCACCGCGAGGACGCATTGTTCCAGACGCTGACCATCGGCGGGCGCTCGCTCGCCCGCACCGACACCGCGCAGCTCTCCGCCATGAAGACCGAATCCGCCGCCTGGGCCGCGCTGATGGCGTCGGTGCGCGAGCCGCTCGCGGTCTACGCCACGCCGTCGAGCGGCGGCATGTACAACGTGCGCGTCGCGCTGCGCCAGCGCGTGCCGGGCGACGCGCGCAACGCTATCGCGGCGATCTTCGGCTCGCACGCCGAAGCCAAGCACGTGTTCGCCTTCGATCCCGACATCGACGTGTTCTCCGAGGCCGAGAGCGACTGGGCTTTCGCCACGCGCTTCCAGGCCGATCGCGACCTCATCGTCGGCTCCGGCTTCCGGGTGGTGCCGCTCGATCCGTCGCTCGGCGGCGCGCGCACCGGCGCCAAGCTCGGCTTCGACTGCACCATGCCGTTCGGCAAGGCGAATTCGTTGGAGTTCTCGGTGCCGGTGCCGCCGGTGGCAAAGACCGGCGCGCGGCACAAGTCCGCTGCGGAGGCGCTGGCCGCTGGACCCGCGAGCTTCCTGGAGCTGATGGCCGCGCTCGGCAGCAAGGACGGCCGCGAAATCGTGCGCGAACTTGACGCGCTCTATGTCGCGCAGCGCCTCGGCCGGCTCGAAGACGGCCGCTATGCACTCAAGAACAGCAAGCCATGACGGTTCCGTCACCCTGAGGTGCGAGCGAAGCGAGCCTCGAAGGGCGCTGTCAACAGACTGGGAGGAATTCAGTGCAACGAACCACGCCGCCGTTCCGCGCCGACCATGTCGGCAGCCTGCTGCGGCCCGCGGCGCTCAAGGAGACGCGCGCCAGGCGCGAGCGCAATGAGATCACGGCCGCGGCGCTGCGCGCGGTCGAAGATCGCGAGATCGAGAAGGTCATCAAAAAGCAGGAAGAGATCGGCCTCAAGTTTGCGACCGACGGCGAGCTGCGCCGCTCGTGGTGGCAGTTCGACTTCTTCAAGGACCTCGACGGCGTCGAGCTTTATCAGGTCGGTGAGGGCATCGCGTTCCACGGCGTGGCGACCAAGGCCGAGAGCGTGCGCGTTGTCGGCCGCGTGCGCTATGCGACGCACCCGCATATCGACGATTTCCGCTTTGTCAAAGACCACGCGCGGGTGACCGCGAAGATGACCATCCCGGCGCCCGGCGTGCTGCACTTCCGCCAAGGCCGGGGCTCGATCAGCCGCGAGCTCTATCCGGACCTCGACGGCTATTTCGAAGACGTCGGCAACGCCTATCGGTCGGCGGTGCGCGCCTTCTACGATGCCGGCTGCCGCTACCTGCAGCTCGACGACACCACCTGGTCGATGATGTGCGACGCGCGCGAGCTTGGCCATTCGCGCGAGCGCGGCGACGACCCGCCGAAACTGCCCGCCGCCTATGCGCGCATGATCAACCGCGCGCTCGACGGCAAGCCCGCCGACATGGCGGTCACCATGCATTCGTGCCGCGGCAATTTCCGCTCGACCTGGATCGCGGAAGGCGGCTACGAGCCGATGGCCGAACTGCTGTTCAACGAGGTCGGCGTCGACGGCTATTTCCTCGAATACGACTCGGCGCGCGCCGGCGGTTTCGAGCCGCTGCGGTTCTTCCCCAAAGGCCGCAAGCAACTCGTGCTTGGTCTCGTCACCTCGAAGAGCGGCGCGCTCGAGAGCAAGGACGACATCAAGCGGCGGATCGAGGAAGCGACCAAGTACGTCGCCCTCGAGCAGCTCTGCCTGTCGCCGCAATGCGGCTTCGCCTCGACCGAGGAGGGCAACGTTTTGTCCGAAAACGAGCAATGGGCGAAGCTGCGGATGATCGTCGAATTGGCCGATGAGGTATGGGGGAAGTAATCGCACAACGATAGGAGTAGGTGAATGCAGCGAGCCAAGCCGCCGTTTCGCGCCGATCACGTCGGCAGCCTGCTGCGCACGGCGCCGCTCAAGGCGGCGCGGGAGAAGCGCAAGCGCGGCGAGATCGGCGCCGACGCGCTGCGCGACATCGAGGATCGTGAGATCGAAGGCGTGATCCGCAAGCAGGAGGCGGCCGGTCTCAAATCGGTGACCGACGGCGAGTACCGGCGCATCTCCTGGAACTACGACTTTTTGGAAAATCTCGACAACGTCGAGTCCTATGTGGGCGAGCGCAAGCTCAAGTTCCAGGCGAGCGGCCCGCAGCCGCGGCCGATCCTGCTGCGCGTCATCGGCAAGCTCGGCGGCTACAAGCCGCACCCGATGATCGAGCATTTCAAGTTCTTGAAGGCGCACACGCGGCAGACGCCGAAGCTGACCATCCCGTCGCCGTCGTCGCTGCATTTCCGCTACGGCCGTGACGCCGTGCCGGAAGCAACCTATCCGTCGATGACCGATTTCTACGGCGACCTCGGCGAAACCTACCGCAAGGCGGTCGGCGCCTTCGCCGCTGCCGGCTGCCGCTATCTGCAGCTCGACGAGGTCAATCTCGCCTATCTGTGCGATCCGTCGCTGCGGGCGCTGATCACGAACCGCGGCGAGGACCCGGCGACGCTGCCCGCGATCTACGCCGACATGATCAATGCGGCGATCGCCGACATCCCGCCCGACATGACCATCACCATGCACCTGTGCCGCGGCAATTTCCGTTCGAGCTTCGTCGCCAGCGGCGGCTACGAGCCGGTGGCCGAGCTGTTGTTCAACAAGATCGACGTGCACGGCTATTTCATGGAATACGACAGCGAGCGCGCCGGCGGCTTCGAGCCGTTGCGCTTCGTGCCGAAGCACAAGACCGTGGTGCTTGGGCTCGTCACCACCAAGACCGGCACGCTGGAAGGGAAGGACGCCATCAGGCGCCGCATCGATGAGGCGGCGAAATTCATCGATCTCGACCAGCTCTGCCTATCGCCGCAATGCGGCTTCGCCTCGACCGAGGAAGGCAATACGCTCGCTGAGGACGAGGAATGGGCGAAGCTGCGGATGATCGTGGAGATCGCCGAGGAGGTGTGGGGGAGGTGACCGCCAGACCGGCGCCGTCCGCGCCGACAGGCGAGACAACAGAACAAGAAACCGGAGAGATTTGATGCAACGAACAAGACCTCCATACCGTGCCGATCACGTCGGCTCGCTGCTGCGGCCCGCGGCGCTCAAGAAGGCGCGCGAGCGCCGCGCCAAAGGCGAGATCAGCGACGCCGAGCTGCGCTCGGTCGAAGACCGCGCCATCGTCGACATCATCAGGAAGCAGGAAGACGTCGGCCTGCAATCGATCACCGACGGCGAATTCCGCCGCTCGTGGTGGCATCTCGACTTTTTGTGGGGCCTCGATGGCGTCGAGCGCCATGTTATGGAGAGCGGCATCGCCTTTGCGGCTGTGACGACGCGCAACGAAGGCGTGCGCGTCACCGGCAAGATCGGCTTCTCCGATCATCCGATGATCGAGCATTTCAAGTTCCTCAAATCGCACACCAAGCGCACGCCGAAGATGACCATTCCGGCGCCGTCGGCGCTGTACGGCCGCCCGATCGGGACGCCGATCGACAAGACGGTCTATCCGAGCCTCGACAAGTTCTTCGACGATCTCGGCCAGGCCTACCGCAAGGCGGTGCGCGCCTTCGCCGACGCCGGCTGCCGCTACTTGCAGCTCGACGAAGTGTTCATCGCCATGCTGTGCGACCCGAAATACCGCCGGCAGATGAAGGAGCGCGGCGACGATCCTGACACGCTCGGCCCGCTTTATGGCGACCTCATTAACACCGCGATCTCCGACATCCCGGCCGACATGACGGTGACCATGCATTTGTGCCGCGGCAACTACAAATCGACCTTCATGGGGATCGGCGGCTACGAGGCGATGCAGGAGGTGCTGTTCGACCGCATCAAGGTGCACGGCTATTTCATGGAATACGATTCCGCGCGCGCCGGCGGCTTCGAGCCGCTGCGGCGCTTGAAAAAGGGCCGCGTCGCGGTGCTCGGCCTGGTGACGACCAAGACCGGCGCGCTCGAATCGAAGGACGAGATCAAGCGCCGCATCGACGAGGCCGCCAAATTCACCGACATCTCGCAGCTCTGCCTGTCGCCGCAATGCGGCTTCGCCTCGACCGAAGAAGGCAATATCCTGGCCGAGGACGAGGAATGGGACAAGCTGCGCATGATCGGCGAAGTCGCGCGCGAAGTATGGGGTTGATGGCTTTTGTCCTCCCCCGCGAAAGCGGGGGAGGGGGACCGCCCGCAGGGCGGTGGTGGGGGCGTCGGCGGTGAGACAAACTCCAACGCTGCATCCCCCTCCACCACGCTTCGCGTGGTCCCCCTTCCCCGCGAAAGCGGGGGCGGAGGAATAGGTGAGGATTTGAAATGCCGAACATGGTTTCCGGAAAAGTCGCCATCGTCACCGGCGCGGCGCGCGGCATCGGGCGCGGCGTCGCGCTCCTCATGGCGCAAGAGGGCGCGCGCGTCGTCGTCTGCGACATCGGCGCCAGTCTCGACGGCGCCGGCACCGATAGCGGCCCGGCGCACGAGGTCGTTGCCGAGATCAAAGCCGCGGGCGGCGAGGCGATCGCCTCGACGCTGTCGATCAGCGAGCCGGGCAACGCCGACAAGATCGTGCAAGCCGCGCTCGACGCCTTCGGCCGCGTCGACGTCCTGGTCAACAACGCCGGCATCCTGCGCGACCGCATCTTTCACCGCATGAGCTGGTCCGACTGGGCCGACGTGATCGGCGTGCATCTCAACGGCAGCTTCAACATGAGCCGGGCCTGCGCGGGCCACTTCCGCGAGCAGAATTCCGGCAGCTTCGTGCACATGACCTCGACCTCGGGCCTCATCGGCAATTTCGGCCAGGCCAATTACATGGCGGCCAAGCTCGGCATCGTCGGGCTGTCGCGCGGCATCGCGCTCGACATGGCGCGCTTCAATGTGCGCTCCAATTGCGTATCGCCCTTCGCCTGGACCCGCATGGTGGCGTCGATTCCCGCCGAGACCGAAGCGGAGAAGCTGCGCGTCGCCCGCGCCAGCCAGGCGACCGCGGAAAAAGTCGCGCCGCTCGCCGTCTATCTCGCCTCCGATGCGGCCGACGGCATCACCGGCCAGATCCTTTCGGTGCGCAACAACGAAATCTACCTTTTCAACCAGAACCGTCCGATCCGCACGCTGCATCGCTCCGACGGCTGGACGCCCGAAAAGCTCGCCGAGCAGCTCAAGGGCGCGTTCGGCGCCTCGTTCACGCCGCTCGAGCGTTCGGGCGATGTGTTCTCCTGGGACCCGGTGTGATTTTTTTCCGCACATCGTCCCGGATGACCAAGGAAACCGCATGACCATCGTGTACGACAAGCTGATGGCGCTCGACATTCCGCCGGCCGAGCACACCTACGGCGCGAAGGACTGCATGCTTTACGCGCTCGGCGTCGGGCTCGGCCATGACCCGATGAACGAGGACGAGCTGCCGTTCGTCTATGAGAAGAATCTGAAAGTGCTGCCCACCATGGCGGCGGTGCTCGGCTATGTGGGTTTTTGGGCGCGCGATCGCGACACCGGCATCGATTACGTCAAGATGGTCAACGGCGAGCAGGGCGTGACGCTGCACCGGCCGCTCAAGGGCGACAACACCGTGATCGGCCGCCAGCGCATCATCGAGGTGATCGACAAGGGCGCCGGCAAGGGCGCGCTCATCCTCACCGAGCGCAAGGTGACCGACAAGGCGACCGGCGAGCCGATCGCGACGGTGACGCAGACCACCTTCTGCCGCGGCGACGGCGGTTTTGGCGGGCCGCCGCGGCAGGCGCCCGAGCCGCATCCGCTGCCGACGCGCGCGCCCGATGCGGTGTGCGACCTCGCGATGCGTCCCGAAGCCGCGCTGATTTATCGGCTGAGCGGCGACCGCAATCCGCTGCACGCCGAGCCGGCGGCGGCGAAGCTCGCCGGCTATCCGCGGCCGATCATGCACGGCCTCGGCAATTTCGGCGTCGCCGGCCACGCGGTGCTCAAAACCATGTGCGGCTACGATCCGGGCCGTCTCGCCGCGTTCGCCTGCCGCTTCTCCGCGCCGGTGTTTCCGGGCGAGACCATCCGCACCGAGATGTGGCGCGACGGCGCGGTGGTGAGCTTCCGCTCCCGCGTCGTCGAGCGCGACGTCGTCGCCGTCAACAACGGCCGCGCCGAGGTGCGCTCGTGAGCGAAGGCGGCGACCTCGCACAGATCCGCGAGGCGGTGCGCGCGCTGTGCGCGGATTTCCCCGGCGAATATTGGCGCGCGCTCGATCGCGAGCGCGCCTATCCGGACAAGTTCGTCGCGGCGCTCACCAAGGCGGGCTTTCTCGCCGCGCTCATTCCCGAGGAATACGGCGGCAGCGGCCTCACCATGACGGCCGCCGTCGCCATCATGGAGGAAATACAGGCGTCGGGCTGCAATGGCGCCGCCTGCCATGCGCAGATGTACACCATGGGCACCGTGCTGCGTCACGGCAGCGCCGAACAGAAGGCGCGCTATCTGCCCGCGATCGCGCGCGGCGAACTGCGTCTGCAGGCCTTCGGCGTCACCGAGCCGACATCCGGCACCGACACGTTGGGCCTGCGCACCACGGCGGTGCGCGACGGCGATCATTACGTCGTCAACGGCCAGAAGATCTGGACCTCGCGCGCCGAATATTCCGATCTCATGCTGCTGCTCGCCCGCACCGCGCCGCGCGAGCAGGCGGCCAAGCGCACCGCCGGGCTTTCGGTCTTTTTGGTCGACATGCGGGAGGCCAAGGGCAACGGCCTGACCATCCGTCCGATCCGCACCATGATGAACCACGCCACCACCGAAGTGTTCTTCGAGAACATGCGCGTGCCGGCCGACAATCTCATCGGCCGCGAGGGCGACGGCTTCCGCTACATCCTTTCGGGCATGAACGCCGAGCGCATTCTCATCGGCGCGGAATGCATCGGCGACGCCAAGTGGTTCATCGGCAAGGCCGCGAGCTACGCCGGCGAGCGCGTGGTGTTCGGCCGGCCGATCGGGCAAAACCAGGGCGTCCAGTTCCCGATCGCGCGCGCCTATATCGGCATGCGCGCCGCCGAGCTCATGGTGCGCGAAGCAGCCGCGCTCTACGAAGCCGGCAAGGACTGCGGCGCGGAGGCCAACATGGCCAAGCACCTCGCCGCCGAAGCATCATGGGCCGCCGCCGACATGTGCCTGCAGACCCACGGCGGCTTCGGCTTCGCCGAGGAGTTCGACATCGAACGCAAGTTTCGCGAAACCAGGCTCTATACGGTGGCGCCGATCTCGACCAACTTGGTGCTCTCCTACATCGCCGAGCATGTGCTCGGATTACCGCGATCGTATTAAGATGAGCCTGTGTACCGGATGCGGTGCAGCACTCCGTGCTGCGCTGCGCCCGGGACACAACGCGGAGACACCATGACTCTGCCCCTCTCCGGCCTCCTTGTCGTCTCGCTCGAACAGGCGGTCGCGGCGCCGATGTGCACATGCCGGCTCGCCGATGCGGGCGCGCGCGTCATCAAGGTCGAGCGGCCGGAGGGCGATTTCGCACGCGGCTATGACGCGCTGGTGCACGGCGAGTGCAGCTATTTCGTCTGGCTCAACCGCGGCAAGGAATCGGTCGTGCTCGATCTCACCGCGGCCGACGACAAGGCGCTGCTTGCCGCCATGCTGGCGCGCGCCGACGTGTTCGTGCAGAATTTGCGGCCGGGCGCCGTCGCCAGGCTCGGATTTCCGATCGCGCGGCTGCGGCGCGAGCATCCGCGGCTCATCTGCTGCTCGGTCACCGGTTACGGCGAGAGCGGCCCGCAGGCGAACCGCAAATCCTACGACATGCTGATCCAGGCGGAGTCCGGCCTCGCTTCGATCACCGGCACGGTCGAGCCGTCGCGGGTCGGCGTGTCGGTGGTCGATATCGCCTCCGGCCTGAATGCCTACGCGGCGATCCTGGAAGCGCTGATCGCGCGCGGGCGAACCGGCGAGGGCGCCGAGCTTTCGATCTCGATGTTCGCCGCCATGGCCGACTGGATGACGGTGCCGCTGTTGCAGCACGAAGCCGGCGCGCCGCCACAGCGCATGGGCCTCGCCCACACCTCGATCTCGCCCTATGGCGCGTTCCGCAGCCGCGACGGCATCGACATCCTGATTTCGATCCAGAGCGACCGCGAATGGCGCGTGCTGGCCGAAAAGGTCCTGGGTGACGCCGCGCTCGCCGCCGATCCGGCCTTCGCCACCAATGTCGAGCGGGTGAAACGCCGCGCCGAGACCGATGGCCGGGTGGCCAGGATATTTGGCGCGTTCGATGCCGAGTCGCTGGAGCAAAAGCTTGCCGCCGCCGACATCGCCTTCGCGCGCGTCAACAGCCCGGCCGACCTTACGCGCCATCCGCATCTGCGCCGCATCAGCGTCAGCACGCCGAGCGGCCCGGTATCCTATCCGGCGCCGGCCGAGCAGCGCGCCGCGGCGGCGCGGCATTACGGGGCGGTGCCGGCGCTCGGCGAGCACACCGCGCAGGTGCGCGCAGAGTTCGTGGCGTCCAAGATCTACGCAGAATAATCAGGGAGAAACGCCATGGACATCGGCTTCATCGGTCTCGGCAATATGGGCGCGCACATGGCGCGGCGGCTGGTCGAGGCCGGCCACAAGGTCATCATCTACGATACGCGGCAGGAAGCGATCGGCAATCTCGCCGCACTCGGCGCGGTGGCGGCACGCTCGCCGAAGGAAGTCGCCGATGCCGCCGAGACCGTGATGGTGAGCCTGCCGACGCCCGACATCGTGCTCAAGGTCGCGACCGGGCCGGACGGCGTGATCGAAGGCAAGCGCGTGCGCCACTTCGTCGATCTGTCGACCACGGGCGCCGTCATGGCGCAGCGCATCTTCAAGCTGCTCGAGGCGAAGAGCATCGTGCAGATCGACGCGCCGGTGAGCGGCGGCGTGCGCGGCGCCGAAAAAGGCACCGTTGCGGTCATGGCGTCGGGGCCGCGCGCCGACGTCGAGGCGGTCGAGCCTGCGCTGAAGGTGATCGGCAAGTTCTTCTATATCGGCGAGCGGCCGGGCGCCGGGCAGACCATGAAGCTCTGCAACAACGTGCTGTCCGCCGCCGCAACCGCGGCGACCGCCGAATCGATGGTGATGGGCGTCAAGGCCGGCCTCGATCCGCGGATCATGCTCGAGGTGATCAATGCCAGTTCCGGACGCTCGACCGCGACCGAGCAGAAATTTCCCGACGTAGTTTTGACCCGCAAGTTCAACCAGGGTTTCACCGTCGGTCTTATGGCGAAGGACGTGAACCTGTTCCTGTCCGAAGCCAAAGCGCTCGGACTGTCGGCGGAGGTGATCGAAGCGGTCGCCGCGCTCCTCAAGCTCACCTGCGACGAACTCGGCCCCGAGCAGGACATCACCACCGTGGTGCAGCCGCTCGAGCGGCGCGCCGGCGTCGAGGTGCGCGATCGCGCGCCTAAGGCGGTATGATTTTTCTTCAGATCGTCATCCGATTCTCACATGATCTTTTCCGAGTGCCGGTATCCGCTGTTCGGAATCGGGCTTTGATCTGAGAAAAAAGCCGCGAAGCCGAACGGCCGCGGTGAACCAGCCAGTGTTGCGAACTCGGCGGCCAAATCGGTCCGCGGCGAAAGCCGACTTTTTTGTGCGCTTTCTATCCGACGCAGCGGATTTGCTGCGCCGGAAGCACAAAAATACTATGTGAATCAACTACTTCTGCAAAAGGCGACTTTATGTGATGCCGGTCACTTCGCTTCCGGCCGGGATCGCTAGAGTGAGCCTTGCAAGTTTCGAGATCGACGCGGGATCGAACGAGGAGGTGAGTTCTCGCGCAGAGTAGTTCGGGCGCTAGCCTTGTACCCCCCAAGGCCAGCCGCCCGTGAGCGGGGTAAGTGCCTGTCCCCCAGCACCCCCCGATGACCCGCCACGGGTCACTCACTCCCGCCCGGACCCAAGGGTCCGGGCGGGCTTTTCCTTTGGGCCGTTCTGCCGCATGTTGCGTTCCCGAAGGGAACCGTCCCAAGGCGACAGGCGACAATGGGCCCTATGGAAACTCACATCCGCCCCACCCACGGCAGCCTGCTGGCGGAACTGCCGAAGCATCTCTCGGCCGACCTGTTCGCCGCGGCGACGCCCGCGCAACTCGCCGCCGACCAGGTGCTGTTCCTCGCCGGCGACGCCGGCGACGGCTGCTATCGGGTCGATGACGGCCTGCTCAAGGTCACCATGGTTTCGCGGGCCGGCGATGAGCGCATCCTGGCCTTCCTCGGCCGCGGCGCCATCGTGGGCGAGCTTTCGATCATCGACGGACTGCCGCGCTCCGCTTCGGTGGTCGCGGTGCGGGCGGCGACGCTGAGCTTCTTGAGCCGCGCCGCGTTCGAGGACTTCGCGCAAAAGCATCCCGACGTCTACAAAACCCTGGTGACGCTGTTGGCGCGGCGGCTGCGCGAGACCGATGCGGCGGTCGCGGCCGGAAGCTTTCTGCCGCTGCGCGGGCGCGTCGCCCGCACGCTGCTCGAGCTGGCGCAGGATTTCGGCCACGACGTCGGCGCCGGTCGCGTCGTCATCCGCCAGAAGATCGGCCAGGCCGACCTCGCCGCCATGGCGGGCATCGCCCGCGAGAACGTCAGCCGCATCCTCAATGACTGGAAACGGCGCAAGCTGGTGAGCCGGCTGTCCGGCTATTACTGCCTTGAGAACAGGCCCAAACTCGAACAAGAAGCCGAGCTGTAAACGTAGTCGTCCATGAACACGCCTCGGCTTGCCGATTTCCGCCGCATCGTCGTCAAGGTCGGCTCCTCCCTCCTGGTCGATGCCCAAGCGGGCCGGCTCAACGAATCCTGGCTTGCCTCGCTCGCCGCCGATCTCGCCGCGCTGCATCGCGAGCGACGCGATCTCCTGGTGGTTTCCTCTGGCGCCATCGCGCTCGGCCGCGCTGTACTCAGGCTTCCGGCGGGTCCGCTCAAGCTCGAGGACAGCCAGGCTGCCGCCGCGGTCGGCCAGATCGCGCTGGCGCGCCACTGGACCGAGGCGCTGGGGCGGCACGGCATCACCGCCGGGCAGGTGCTGGTGACGCCCGGCGACACCGAAGAGCGGCGGCGCTATCTCAATGCCCGCTCGACCATCGACAAGCTTTTGGAATGGCGCGCGGTGCCGGTCATCAACGAGAACGATACGGTCGCCACCAACGAAATCCGCTATGGCGACAACGACCGGCTGGCGGCGCGCGTCGCCTCCATGATGAGCGCCGATCTCCTCGTGCTGCTGTCCGACGTCGACGGTCTCTACGACGCGCCGCCCGGCACCGCCGCCTCGGCCCGTCACGTGCCGCGCGTCGAGCGCATCACGCCCGACATCGAGGCGATGGCGGGCGCCGCCGGCTCGGAGCTCTCGCGCGGCGGCATGGCGACCAAGATCGAGGCGGCCAAGATCGCGACCGCGGCGGGCGCCCACATGCTGATCGCGTCAGGCCGCGTCGAGCATCCGCTGGCGGCCGTCGCCGGCGGTGCGCCGGGTACCTGGTTTCTCACCTACGGCAGCCCGGTCGCCGCGCGCAAAAAATGGATCGTCGGCTCCCTCGAGCCCAAGGGCACGCTCACCATCGATGCCGGCGCCGTCGCCGCGTTGCGGCGCGGCAATAGTCTGCTTCCGGTCGGCGTGGTGCAGGTCGAGGGCGGCTTCGCGCGCGGCGATGCGGTCATTATCCGTGGCGCCGATGGCGCCGAAGTCGGCCGCGGCCTGTGCGCCTTCGACGCCGAGGATGCGCAAAAGATTAAGGGCCGTTCATCGGCAGACATCGCCTCGATTCTCGGCTTTAGCGGCCGAACCGAGATGATCCATCGCGACAACCTTGTGGTCGGCCAGGAATGAATGTGGCGGCGGCCGCCCGCTACCTTTCGTTAGCTGGCGTTGCAAGTGAACCAAGACAGCAGAGTTTGTTTTGTCGGTGCGCGCGGGCGTGGTAGCATTCGCCGGCCAGACTTCCGGGTGATCGTGAGAGCGAATCCTGGGGCGATCTGGAATAATTCTCATCAGCCACAGGTGTGGGGAGGAGATCGATGTCACGCGTCTTCAAGACCTTGTTTGCAGCGCTCGCGCTGATGGCCCTCATCGGCATCGGATCGGGCGTTGTTTTTGCTAGAGGCGGCGGTGGCGGCCACGGCGGTGGCGGCCATGGCGGTGGTCACGGCGGTGGCGGCCATCACGGCGGCGGCGGCCATCATGGCGGCCATTTCGGTGGCGGTGGCCACCACGGTGGCCATGGTCACTACGGTCATGGTCACTACGGCCATTACGGCCACTATGGTCACTATGGCCATTACGGTCACTACGGCTACGGCTACCGCCACCGCTATTACGGCGGCTACGGCGGCTCCTATGGTGGTGGCTCGTGCTGGCGCTGGAGCAACTATTGGGGCAAGTGGGTCAACTACTGCCGCCGCTACAACTGAGACCGGCGACACCGCGACAATAAGGAGCCGGGTGCCATCCCGAAGGATGCGCTGCCCGGCTCCCGGTGCTGCCACGCGGTGGACGCTCGCTGACGACACGATGCGCCGGCAACGGCCGATCGGCTGCCGGGTTCCGTACCCGAGCCAAGTCGTTCCGGTGATGGGAAATCAATCGTAAAGCCCCATAAAAAACTGAACCCCGGCCGCTAATGCGACCGGGGTTCGACACCGGGTGATTGAGGGTGAGGGGCTGGGGGGCTTCGCCCGGCGTCTGAGTGTCAACGTGCGTGTTGGCGGGGGGTTCCTGCCTCGGCAAAAATATTTTTGCGCCCCAGAACCCGGACCGCTCGGCCATTGGCCCGACCGGTATGGTGGTGGCCGCCCCGGCGAGAGGCGGTGCGCGTCCTTGGCCGGGCGCCGCAATCGGCCGGCACGGTGATCCGGCGCCCGCCGGGCAAGATCACGTAGCGCGAAAACACCCGCAAATAGCCGTCCTTGCCGGTGCGCCCCTCGACCACATATGTGGCGCCAACCGGGAAACGCTTCGGCAGGCGGCTCAAGCGACCCTTGAGCGATAGACCCATGACTGAACGGCCCATACCTGAGTGACCCATGACCACTCCGCGTTGCTGCTGTGCTGGTACTGAGGGTGCAACGGCCGCCGTATCCGGGGCGTTCCGGGGATTCGCCCTGGGCCGAGCGATCGCAGTGGATTGCTGTGGAGAACCTCGCCGCGAAGCCGCCTCGCCGGGCTCTCGCGAACATGGTAGGAAACGCCGAATGCACGACGGATCAATGCCATGAACGCCCCGCTCAAGGCCGTCGGGAACCAGGCCAGGCTCGAAGCCAAGCTTGAGACCAAGCCTGAAGCCAAGCTTGAAACCACCCTGCGCGAGCTTGGCCGCGAGGCGCGACGCGCCGCCCGCATCCTCGCGCTCGCCCCGGCGGCGCAGAAGAACCGGGCACTCGTCGCCATGGCCAAGGCCATTCGCGGGTCGCGCAACGCGATCCTTGCGGCCAATGGCGAGGACGTGGCGGAGGCCAAATCCAGGGGCGCGTCGGCGGCCTTTCTCGACCGGCTGACGCTCGACGGCGCCCGGATCGAAGCCATGGCGGCCGGGCTCGATGTCGTTCGCAAGCTCAAGGACCCGGTCGGCACCGTCATGGCGTCGTGGCGGCGTCCGAACGGCATGCGCATCGAGCGTGTGCGGGTTCCGCTGGGCGTCGTCGGCGTGATCTACGAGAGCCGCCCCAATGTCACGGCGGACGCCGGAGCGCTCTGTCTCAAGGCCGGCAATGCCGCGATCCTGCGCGGCGGCTCCGAGAGCTTCCGCACCTCGCGCGCGATCCATGCCGCCCTGGCCGAAGGCCTGCTCGACGCCGGCTTGCCGGCTGCGGCGATTTCACTCGTTCCGACGCGCGACCGCGCCGCCGTCGGCATGATGCTCGCCGGCCTTGACGGCGCGCTCGACGTGATCGTGCCGCGCGGCGGCAAGAGCCTCGTCGGCCGCGTCCAGGCCGAGGCGCGCGTGCCGGTGTTCGCGCATCTCGAAGGCGTCTGCCACGTCTATGTCGACCGCAAGGCCAAGCTCGCGATGGCGAAAGCGATCGTGCTCAACGCCAAGATGCGGCGCAGCGGCGTGTGCGGCGCGGCCGAGACTCTGTTGGTGGATCGCGCCGCGGCAGCGAAAATGCTCAAGCCGCTTATCGGCATGCTGCTCGAAGCGGGCTGCGAGATCCGCGGCGACGCCGCCGTGCAGGCGGTCGACAGCCGCGTCAAGCCGGCGAGCGAGGCCGATTGGGGCGCCGAATATCTCGACGCCATCCTGACCGCGGGCGTGGTCGACGGGCTCGATGCCGCCATCGCCCATATCGAGCGCTACGGCTCGCACCACACCGACGCGATCGTCACCGAGGACAAGGCCGCGGCGGAGAAATTCCTGCGCGAAGTCGATTCGGCCATCGTGCTGCACAACGCTTCGACGCAGTTCGCCGATGGCGGCGAGTTCGGCTTCGGGGCGGAGATCGGCATCGCCACCGGCAGGCTGCACGCGCGCGGCCCGGTCGGCGTCGAGCAGCTTACCAGTTTCAACTACCGCATCCGCGGCAGCGGACAGACGCGTCCATAAGTCTTGCGCTCCTTCGCTCGGGGCGCGAGCGGAGCGCGGCGGGGTCATGCAGGGGGTTCTTTCTGAAGGTCATGAAGCGGGAGCTTCCTCGTGCGCGCTCCACGCCGCGCTTAGCGCTACCACCGCACGCCCCTGGCATGCGCATCGGGCTGTTCGGCGGCACCTTCGATCCGCCCCACGCCGCGCATCGCTCTGCCTGCCTGCTAGCGCTGCGGCGGCTCGGGCTCGATCGGGTGTGGTGGCTGGTGACGCCCGGCAATCCGCTCAAGGATACCCACGGCCTCGCGCCGCTCGCCGAACGGGTCGCCGCCGCCAAGGCGCTCGCCCATCATCCGCGCATCGATGTCACCGATCTCGAGGCCGAGCTCGGCACCAGCTACACCTATGCGACCATCTCCTACCTGGTGCAGCGCTGCCCGGGCGTGCACTTCGTCTGGATCATGGGCGCCGACAATCTGCGCAGCTTCCATCGCTGGCAGCGCTGGCGTGACATCGCGTCGCTGGTGCCGATCGCGGTCGTCGATCGGCTGGGTCCGAGCCTTTACGCCGGGGCGAGCGTCGCCGGGCAGGCGCTGGCGCGCTTTCGGATTCCCGAATGGGCGGCCAGGACCCTGCCGGAACGCAAGCCGCCGGCATGGGTTTATCTGCATGGCCTGAAATCGCCGCTGTCCTCGACGGCGCTGCGCGCGGCGCGGTCGCGCCAAAGCGGTTGAAACTGTCAGGCCGGCGTGCCTATCTTATGACCGGCCCGGAATCACTGGCCGGGCCGAAAAGGAGCGAAAGGATAAGGACCCCTGTCCATACCTGCGATTCCTCGGGCCGACCGTCGCGTGCCCGAAGCGGTCTCCAGAATGCGTGCTGACGCTGAGGAGATCCTCCGTCTGGTCCTCACCCGCCTCGACGACATGAAGGCGGAGGACATCATCACCATCGATCTTCGGGATAAATCTTCGATCGGCGACTACATGGTCGTGTCGTCCGGCCGATCGCAGCGCCATGTCGGCTCGGTGGCCGACCGGGTGGTCGAAGATCTGCATAAAGTCGGCGTGGCGGCGCGCATCGAGGGCATGCCGCATTGCGATTGGGTGCTGATCGATGCCGGCGACGTGATCGTCCACGTCTTCCGGCCCGAAGTGCGCACGTTCTACAATCTCGAGAAGATGTGGCTGACGGCCCGACCGACGCAGCGGGCCGGTTGATCGATAATCCGGGTCTGCGGACTTCGTCCGCGTCCCGGCGTGACGCGGTTGATCGATGCGCATTCTCGTCACCGCTATCGGCCGCCTCAAGCAAGGGCCGGAGCGCGAGCTCGCCGCGGCGTATCGCAAGCGCGCCGAGGCGGTCGGCCGCGCCTTCGGCCTGCGCGAGTTCGAGATCGTGGAAATCCGCGAGAGCCGCGCCCACGATGCCGAGCGGCGCCGGGTCGAGGAAGCGATTGCGATCGCCAACGTCATTCCCGAGCAGGCGATGGTCGTGGTGCTCGACGAACGCGGCGAGAATCTCGACAGCGCGGGGCTCGCCGCATCACTGCGCGAGTGGCGCGCGCAGGAGCGCGCGGCGGCCTGCTTCATCATCGGCGGCCCCGACGGGCTGGCGCCGAGCCTGCGCGAGCGTGCCGGCCTCAAGATTGCCTTCGGGGCGTCGACCTGGCCGCATCAGCTGGTGCGCATCATGCTGCTGGAGCAGCTCTATCGCGCCGGCACCATCCTGGCAGGCCATCCGTATCACCGCGCCTGACCATTCTCGCGCCATGACCATTCTTAAGTCTTCGTAATGTCACCGAATTGTGACGAATGGAACCGGGCCGCGTCTTAATCCGGTCCCATCCTGACTGCTTCCTCTTGCCTTCCTGAGGCCTGGGTCTACCCTTGCGCACGATGATTCTCCGACGGTCGAGCCGCAGCGATCCGCGTCTTGTGCTCGGCTCGGCGCTGGCCTTTGCACTGCCGCTGGGAGCGAATGTGACCGCGCTCGCCCAGGCCCCCGTGCTTTTCCCCGCCGGCAAGCCGCCCGTGCTGCAATGGCCGGACGTGCGCGCGCCCGCGGCCCCCACAGTGCCGGCCGCGCCGGCCAAGACCGATCCGGGAGTCATCAAGCAGCACGACCAGGAGCTCGACGCCGCGCGCGCCCACCAGCGCGAGACGGCGGAGACCCAGGCCAAGCTCAAAGGCGAGATCGACGCGATCGGCGAGGACCGGCGCAAGCTCAATGAGCAGCTCATCGACACCGCTGCGCACGTGCGCGGCGTTGAGGCTAACATCGACGCGACCCAGGCCCGCCTCAAGCCGCTCGACGACCAGGAGCAGCTTTTTCAGAAATCGCTCGACCAGCGCCGCGCGGTGATCGTCGAGATTCTCGCCGCTCTGCAGCGGGTCGGACGCCAGCCGCCGCCCGCGCTCCTGGTGCAGCCGGAAGATGCCCTGCAGGCGGTGCGCACCGCCATCACGCTCGGCGCCGTGGTTCCGGAAATGCGGGCCGAGGCCGACGCGCTGTCCGGCGATCTGTCCGAACTGTTGCGGGTGCGCAAGACGATCGTGTTCGAGAACGCCAAGCTCTCGAACGACCTCGAAGTGCTGGCGCGCGACCAATTGCGCCTGAACATGCTCATCGACGCGCGGCAGCAGAAGCAGGCCGCCGCCGAGCAGGCGCTCGACAGCGAACGCCAGCGCGCCGCCGACCTGGCGCGCCAGGTCGATAGCCTCAAGGGTCTCATCGCCCGGCTCGAATCAGGGCTCGACAGCGCCAACCGCGCGGCGCGCCTGGCGAGCCGACCGATCGAGGAGGACGCCACGCGGCCCGACCTCTCCGCGCTCAAGGACCCCGGCCGCCTGACGCCGGCGGTGGCGTTCGCCGCGACCCGCGGCCACCTGCGGCTGCCGGTCAACGGTGTGAAAATCCGCGAATTTGGCGCCGCCGACGGCCTCGGCGGCACCCAGAAGGGGCTTTCCATCGCCACCCGCGGCGGCGCCCAGATTACCGCCCCGTGCGACGGTTGGGTTGTTTACGCCGGCCCATTTCGCAGCTATGGGCAACTCTTGATCCTCAATGCTGGCGGCGGGTATCATGTGCTGATCGCGGGGATGGAGCGGATTTCCGTCGATCTCGGCCAGTTCGTGCTGACCGGTGAGCCCATCGCGCTGATGGCCGGTGGATCGCAGGTGTCCCCGGCTGCAACTACCGGGTCCAAGCAGGCAGTTCTCTACGTGGAGTTCCGCAAAGACGGCGCTCCGATCGATCCCAGCCCATGGTGGGCGACAAACGAAGGCGAAAAGGTTCGCGGATGATGCGCAAGACCTCTCTCGTATTCCTCGGTGCGGTGGCAGGCGCCGCCGTATCGCTTCTCGCGACGCAGCCACACTCCATGCTGTTCGGCGCCAGCGCCAAAGCGGCGGCCTCGGACACCTACCGGCAGCTCAACCTGTTCGGCGACGTGTTCGAGCGCGTGCGCGCCGACTACGTCGAGAAGCCCGATGACAGCAAGCTCGTCGAATCGGCGATCAACGGCATGCTGGCCGGTCTCGATCCGCATTCGAGCTACATGGACCCGAAGAGCTTCCGCGACATGCAGGTGCAGACCCGCGGCGAGTTCGGCGGCCTCGGCATCGAGGTCACCATGGAGGACGGGCTCGTGAAGGTGGTGGCGCCGATCGACGAAACGCCCGCCGCCAAGGCCGGCGTCATGGCGAACGACATCATCACCCATCTCGACGACGAGGCGGTGCAGGGCCTTACCCTCAACCAGGCCGTCGACAAGATGCGCGGTCCGGTCAACACCAAGATCAAGCTGCGCATCATGCGCAAGGGGGCCGACAAGCCGATCGACGTGTCCATCGTGCGCGACGTCATCCGCGTGAAGTCGGTGCGCTCGCACTCCGAGGGCGAGGATGTCGGCTATATCCGCATCACCCAGTTCAACGAGCAGACCAGCGACGGCCTGAAGAAGTCGATCAACGACCTCGCCAGCCAGCTCGGCGCCGACAAGATCAAGGGCTACGTGATCGATCTGCGCAACAACCCGGGCGGCCTGCTCGACCAGGCGATCTCGGTGTCGGATACGTTCCTCGACAAGGGCGAGATCGTCTCCACCCGCGGCCGCAATGCCGAGGAGACGCAGCGCTTCAACGCGCGGCCGGGCGACATGGCCAAAGGCAAGCCGCTGATCGTGCTGATCAACGGCGGCTCGGCGTCGGCGTCCGAAATCGTCGCCGGCGCGCTGCAGGACCACAAGCGCGCGACGCTCGTTGGCACGCGCTCGTTCGGCAAGGGCTCGGTGCAGACCATCATCCCGCTCGGCGCCGGCAACGGCGCACTGCGGCTGACCACGGCGCGCTACTTCACGCCGTCCGGCCGCTCGATCCAGGCCAAGGGCATCACGCCCGATATCGAGGTGCTGCAGGACGTGCCGTCCGATCTCAAGGCGCGGACCGACTCCAAGGGCGAGGCCTCGCTGCGCGGCCACCTCAAGGCCGAGGGCTCCGAGGAATCCGGCTCGCAGTCCTATGTGCCGCCGGACGAAAAGGACGACCAAGCGCTCAAGACGGCGCTCGACCTCCTGCGCGGCACGACCACCAACGCGGCGTTCCCGCCGAATCCCAAGACCGCGGTTCCGAACTAAGCCGGCACCCGCGCATCACCCTACAAGACCCGGGGCGGCCACGAGGCCGCCTCGATGTTTTTTGCGGGCCTGCGCCCGTCATGGCCGGACTTGTTCCGGCCATCCACGCCTTTGCCAACGCCGCGAACAAGACGTGGATGCCCGCGACAAGCGCGGGCATGACGAGGCTGGTGGTGCGCGAGCACCCCGGGGCGAGGCCAAGGACTCGCCCGTGCTAGACTCTGGCGCATGATTCGCGAGGAATCAGCGCATGACGGCGGATGACCTGACCGCCCCGCTCGGCCAGCAGAAAAAGCAGCCGCGGCGTAAAATCCCGCTTCCGGTGCCCCGAATCATCGCCGGGGTATTGGCGCTGTTCCTCGGCGTGTTCGTGCTGTGGGCGATCATGGGCGACGACCCATTCGGCGGCGAGCCCATCGCGGTCGTGCCGATCGGTTCGCAGAAGGCGGCGGCGGCCAAGCCTGAGGCAGCGACCGTCACGCAGGAAGCCGCCGCGGGTTCCGCAACCAGCGCCGGCCCCGCAACCGCCTCCGACCACAAAAATTCCAGCCGCTATGACGGCCCGGGCGCCGTTCAGGTGGTGCCAGCCCAAACCGCGCCACCCAACACCAAGACCGTCACCATCATCGACGGCAAGACCGGGGAACGCCAGGAGGTGGTGATTCCGGCGCCCAGCGAGGCCGCGGCGCCGCAGGACGCCAAGGGCGTCGACCAGAAAGTCGACCAGAAATTCGTCGAGGTCACGCCGCATGGGGCTATCCCGAAGATCGCCGCCGACGGCATGCGGCCCGCCGAGGCCTTCGCCCAGCCGGTGCCGCCGCTTCCCGGCAAGCTCGATGCTCCCCGCATCGCCATCATCGTTGGCGGCTTGGGCGTCAGCGCCAGCGCCACGGCCGATGCGATCGCCAAGCTGCCGGGTGCGGTGACGCTCGGCTTCGGGCCCTACGGCACCGGCGTCGCGTCGCTCGTCGCGCGCGCGCGGGGCGCGGGACACGAGGTTCTGCTGCAGGTGCCGATGGAGCCGTTCGACTATCCCAACAACGATCCCGGCCCGCAGACGCTGCTCACCTCGCTGACGCCGCAGCAGAACATCGACCGGCTTTATTGGCTGATGAGCCGGTTCCAGGGCTATGTCGGCATCGCCAACGCCATGGGGGCGCGCTTCACCGCCTCCGAGCAGGCGTTCGCCCCGGTGCTGCGGGAAGCCGCCAAGCGCGGCCTGATCTTTGTCGACGACGGCGCGAATCCGCGCAGCGTCGCCGGCCGCATTGCCGGCGCCAACACCCTGCCGTTCGCCAGGGCCGAGATGACGCTCGATTCGGTGCCGACGCCGATCGAGATCGACCGCGCGCTCGGCCGTCTCGAAATGTCGGCGCGCGAACACCACGTCGCGGTCGGCATATCCTCGGCGCTGCCGGTTTCGATCGAACACATCGCCAAATGGGCGAAAGCGGCGGAAAGCCGCGGCCTGCTGCTGGTGCCGATCACCGCGGTGGCGCTGAAGGACAAGCAGAGCTGAAGCCGGGCCGGGCGACGGCGGCTGATGACAGAGCGCGGATAAGCTGAGATCATCCGTCGTCTGTCGTTTAAGTCCGCTGCCGTCTAACCGCTGTCGTCTGCCCTGCGCCATGCCGCACTTCGAGGACTTGCCGTATCGCCCCTGCGTCGGCGTGATGGTGCTCAATCGCGCCGGTCTCGCTTTCATCGGCCGGCGCGTTGGCGGGCCCGAGCACCTCGATCTCACTCATGCCTGGCAGATGCCGCAGGGCGGCATCGACGCCGGCGAAGACGCCTGGGCGGCGGCGCAGCGGGAACTGCGCGAGGAGACCAGCATCCGCTCGGTGGAACGGCTCGGCGAGATCGCGCAATGGCTCAACTATGACATTCCGCGCGAGCTTGTCGGCCAGGCCTGGAAGGGCAAGTACCGCGGTCAGACGCAGAAATGGTTCGCGGTGCGTTTCACCGGGCCGGACAGCGAGATCGACGTCGTTCATCCGGACGGCGGCGTGTACGCCGAATTCTCCGCCTGGCGATGGGAGCCCGTGCAAAACGTTCCCGACCTCGTCGTGCCGTTCAAGCGCGCCGTTTACGAGCGCGTGGCCCGCGAATTCCGGCACCTCGCCAAGAACTGATCTGCTTTCCGGAAACGGTGTTCGCTACTTCGGCTCGACCGCGAACGGGCCGATGGCGATGATGCGGCAATCGCGGTCCTGCTTGGCGCAGTCCGCCATGGCGCCGTCGACCGCCTCCTGCTCGCTTGCGGCCTTGAGCGCGAGCCCGAACTTTCCGGCGCGGCTCGCCGCCACCGCGCTCCAGCCGCCGGCGCCATTGCCGAGCCGGCGCGCCAGATCGTCCCTGGATTCGGACGCGATGGCGACCGCGCTCGCCGGCCGGAACAGAGCCACCGCCTTCATGGTCGTCGGTACAGGCACCACGAAATCGTCATCGATGGCGGCGATCATGCACGGAATGCCGAAATTGCTGCCGCAGGTCTCCAGCGCCCGGCGCACCGCTTCCTCGACGCTGCTCTGGTTGAAAAAGTAGCTGGAATCGCCCGACGAGGCGATCGCCAGCGCCTTCGACTTGCGGCCCGGCAGGTAGTGCTTCTCGATCACCTCTTTTGCGGAATCCCGGATCAGCGGAATGTCCTTGCTGACGAGCGGCTTTTCGATCGACGGATCGCGGGTGATCCACGGTGTCGGCGGCATCGGCGGATGCCCGCGCGCATAAACGACCGTGTTGCCGACCGCGTAGAGCTCGCAGCGCCGGCGCACCGCCAGCGCGTCGGCAAGCTGCTGGCAGATGTCCAGCGCCGCCGCCTTGGCGGCTTGGTCGTCCTTCTGGCCGGTGATCATTCCGATCGGACCGGTGCTGATGGCCAGCGCCTTGTGGTCCGCTGCGTCCATATAGACGTTGCGGACGTTGGCGCGCGCGCTGTCCGGGATGAGCGGGATTGTTTCGGGCACCAGCGCCTCGGGCGGCCGCGGCGCCGGCGCAGTTGCGCGCTCGGCGACGACTGCGGCCGCCGGCGGGTTGGCCTGGCTCGGTGCCGGCGCCTGGTTCGGTCGAGCGAACCGATAGCCCAGTTCCCCAAGGCCGAGCGCGATGACGGCGATGGCGGCGGCGACGGTGACCGGCACGATCCACGACGCGCTCTTTGCCGCCTGCGAGCGTTGATCGTCCGAGCGCATCTCGATCTTGTAGGCGTGAACCGGATTGGGGATGTTCTTGACCTGCTGCGCGCCGATGTCGGCGAACTGCACCGTCAACTTGTTGGCCACCTGCTCGTGCACGGTGCGCGAAATGCAGATGCCGCCGACCGGCGATATTTGCTCGAGACGTGCCGCGATATTGACGCCGTCACCAAGCAGGTCGCCGTCGCGCTCGACCACGTCGCCGACCGTGATGCCGATGCGGAAGCTCATCTGCCGGCTGGGCGGGTACGCCATGTTGCGCGTGCGCAAGCTCTCCTGGATGTCGATCGCCGAGCGCACCGCCTCGACGGCGCTGGAAAATTCCGCAAGCACCGCGTCGCCGGCGGTATTGAAAATCCGGCCGCCGGCGCGCGTGATGAAGTCGTCCATCACCGCGCGATAGGACGCCAGCCGGCGCAGCGTCTCCTCCTCGTCCTCGGCGACGAGCCTGCTGTAACCGGCCACGTCGGCAGCAAAAATGGCTGCGATCTTCCGCTTCATGGTGCGCTTGCCGCCTCACCCAAATTGCGCTCGCAGCATGCCGACAGCGCCGAAACCATGCAACCGGTGTCGGGCGCTCGTCGGGTCGCACGCACTGGCCGGGGACCCGCGTCCGGGCGCGACATCCGCCGTTAATCGGGCGGCGCGCTAGTGCGCCAGCGCCGCCTGCAGCGACTTCAGCTGCTCGAGCCGCCGAACGAGCTTGTCGCGGCGATGCTCGTCTGCCGTATCGGCCGCGTCCTCTTCGGCGTCCTTGATCTCGGCGGAAAGCACCGCGCCATCGAAATTCTCGCGCGGCATCGCCCGGTCGGCGAGCACCGTCAAGCCGGCCGGGCTGACCTCGGCAAAGCCGCCGACGACCACGACCTGCTCCTGCCTGCCCTCGTTGAAGATCGTGATGACGCCCGGGCGCAGCGCGGTCACCAGCGGCGCATGCTCGGGCAGGATGCCCATGTCGCCTTCGGCGCCGGGCAGGTCGACCTGATCGACCTCGCCGGAGAACAGCACCCGCTCGGGTGAGACGAACTCGAAGTGCAACGTGCTCATTGAAGTTATGCCGCCTCGGCGGCGAGTTTCTTGCCCTTCTCCACCGCCTGCTCGATGGTGCCCACCATGTAGAAGGCGGCCTCCGGCAGGTTATCGTACTTGCCCTCGCACAGGCCCTGGAAGCCGCGGATAGTGTCGGCGAGATCGACAAAGACGCCGGGCGTGCCGGTGAACACCTCGGCGACATGGAACGGTTGCGACAGGAAGCGCTCGATCTTGCGCGCGCGCGCCACCGTCAGCTTGTCCTCTTCGGACAGCTCGTCCATGCCCAGGATGGCGATGATGTCCTGCAGCGCCTTGTAGCGTTGCAAAATCTGCTGCACCCGGCGCGCCACCGCGTAGTGCTCCTCGCCAACCACTAGCGGCGAGAGCATGCGCGAGGTGGAATCGAGCGGATCGACCGCCGGATAGATGCCCTTCTCGGCGATCGAGCGCGACAGCACCGTGGTGGCGTCAAGGTGCGCGAACGAGGTCGCGGGCGCCGGATCGGTGAGGTCGTCGGCCGGCACGTAAATCGCCTGCACCGAGGTCACCGAGCCCTTGGTGGTGGTGGTGATGCGCTCCTGCAGCGCGCCCATGTCGGTCGCCAGCGTCGGCTGGTAGCCGACCGCCGAGGGAATGCGGCCAAGCAGCGCCGAGACTTCCGATCCGGCCTGGGTGAAGCGGAAGATGTTGTCGACGAAGAACAGCACGTCCTGGCCCTGGTCGCGGAAATATTCGGCGACCGTCAGGCCGGTGAGGCCGACGCGGGCGCGGGCGCCGGGCGGCTCGTTCATCTGGCCGTACACCAGCGCGCATTTCGAGCCTTCGACCGAGCCTTCCTTGGGGTCCTTGTTGACTTTCGACTCGATCATCTCGTGATAGAGGTCGTTGCCTTCGCGGGTGCGCTCGCCGACCCCGGCGAACACCGAGTAGCCGCCGTGCGCCTTGGCGATGTTGTTGATCAGCTCCATGATGATCACGGTCTTGCCGACGCCGGCGCCGCCGAACAGCCCGACCTTGCCGCCCTTGGCATAGGGTGCGAGCAGGTCGACGACCTTGATGCCGGTGACCAGGATCGCGGCCTCGGTCGACTGGTCGGTATACGGCGGCGCTTCCTGGTGGATGGCGCGCGTCTCCTTGTGCGGAATTTCTCCGGCCTCGTCGACCGGCTCGCCGACCACGTTCATGATGCGGCCGAGCGTGCCCTCGCCGACCGGCACCGCGATCGGCCCGCCGGTGTCGGTCACCTCCTGGCCGCGCACCAGGCCTTCGCTGATGTCCATCGCCACGGAGCGCACCGTCGATTCGCCGAGATGCTGGGCCACCTCGAGGATCAGACGGTGGCCCTGGTTGGTGGTCTCCATCGCATTGAGGATGGCCGGCAGCTCGCCCTCGAAATGCACGTCGACCACGGGGCCGATGACTTGCGTGATACGTCCGACGTTGTTCGCCATGGCGTGTCCTTATTTTTCCGCCGCCCGGTGCAGGGCAGGGTGATGGGAAATGGCGTGCTGGCCGTTCATCGCAGCGCCTCCGCGCCCGAGATGATCTCGATCAGCTCCTTGGTGATCATCGCCTGGCGCGAGCGGTTGTAGAACATCGTCTGGCGCCGGATCATGTCGCCGGCATTGCGGGTCGCATTGTCCATGGCCGACATCTGGGCGCCGTAGAACGAGGCCGCGTTTTCGAGCAGCGCACGGAAGATCTGCACCGCGACGTTGCGCGGCAACAGCTCGTGCAGGATGTCCTCCGCCTCGGGCTCGAACTCGTAGGCCGCGCCGCCGAGCGAATCCTCGGCCTTCTCATCGAAGACCGGCGGAATGATCTGCTGCGCCGTCGGGATTTGCGCGATCACCGAACGGAATCGCGAGAAGAACAGCGTGCAGACGTCAAATTCGAATTTGTCGAACAGCGCGATGACCTTCTCGGCGATCATCTCGGCGCTCTCGAAATGCAGGACGCGCACCGAGCGCAGGTCGACCATCTCGACGATCTGGCTGGCATAGAGCCGGCGCAACTGGTCGTAACCCTTGCGGCCGACGCAGAAGAACTTGACCTCCTTGCCTTCCGCCATCAGCGCGGTGGCGCGCTCGCGCGCCAGCCGCACGATCGCGGTGTTGAACGGCCCGCACAGGCCGCGTTCGGCGGTGCAGACGAGCAGAAGATGCACCTGGTCGCTGCCGGTGCCGCGCAGCAGCCGCGGCGCGGTGTCGAGGCTCGCCACCGATGCCGCGATATTGCCGAGCACCGCGTCCATGCGGGTGGCGTAAGGCCGCGCCGCCTCGGCCGCCGCCTGCGCACGGCGCAGCTTCGAGGCCGCGACCATTTGCATGGCCTTGGTGATCTTCTGCGTCGCCTTGGTGGCGGCGATCCGGTTGCGCAGGTCTTTGAGCGAGGGCATTTCGTCAGTCCAGTTCCGTCATCCTGAGGTGGCCGCGAAGCGGCCCTCGAAGGATGAACGGCCCCGGCGGGAGAGCTTGCCATGCAGCTTCGACGCTCGGGCCGTCGCCCTTCGAGGCTCGCTGCGCTCGCACCTCAGGGTGACGGTCCATTATCATCAGGCGAAGGACTTGCATCATCACGCAAACGTCTTCGCATAGCTGTCGACCACGCCCTTGAGCTTGCCGGTGGTCGCTTCGTCGAGGTCGCGCGAGTCGCGGATGGCCTTGAGGATGTCGTCATGCTGGCTGTGCAGCGTGCCGAGCAGGCCGTCCTCGAACGCGCGCACGCGATCGAGCGGCAGCGGGTCGAGATAGCCGTTGACGCCCGCATAGATGACGCAGACCTGTTCCTCCATGCGCAGCGGCGAGAATTGCGGCTGCTTGAGCAGTTCGGTGAGCCGCGAGCCGCGGTTGAGCAGGCGCTGCGTCGTGACGTCGAGATCGGAGCCGAACTGCGCGAACGCCGCCATCTCGCGGTATTGCGCCAGCTCGCCCTTGATGCGGCCGGCGACCTTCTTCATCGCCTTGGTCTGCGCCGCCGAGCCGACGCGCGATACCGACAGCCCGACGTTCACCGCCGGGCGGATGCCCTGATAGAACAGATCGGTCTCGAGAAAGATCTGGCCGTCGGTGATGGAGATGACGTTGGTCGGGATGTAGGCCGACACGTCGTTGGCCTGGGTCTCGATCACTGGCAGCGCGGTCAGCGAGCCGCCCTTGTGTTCGTCGTTCATCTTGGCGGCGCGTTCCAGCAGCCGCGAGTGCAGGTAGAACACGTCGCCCGGATAGGCCTCGCGCCCCGGCGGCCGCCGCAGCAGCAGCGACATCTGCCGGTACGCCACGGCCTGCTTGGAGAGATCGTCGTAGATGATCACCGCATGCATGCCGTTGTCGCGGAAATATTCGCCCATGGCGCAGCCGGCGAACGGCGCCAGGAACTGCATCGGCGCCGGATCGGACGCGGTCGCCGCCACCACGATCGTGTAGTCGAGCGCGCCGTTTTCTTCGAGAACCTTGACGAACTGCGCCACCGTCGAGCGCTTTTGCCCGACCGCCACATAGACGCAGTAGAGCTTGATCTTCTCGTCGTTCGAGGCGTTGAGCGATTTCTGGTTCAGGATCGTGTCGAGCGCGATCGCGGTCTTGCCGGTCTGGCGGTCGCCGATGATCAGCTCGCGCTGGCCGCGGCCGATCGGGATCAGGGCGTCGATCGCCTTGAGGCCGGT
>Ga0182024_10004918_pt1 | contig 30339 bp, 26 predicted proteins | sample P32metaG_FD_120480 | JGI IMG/M metagenome (GOLD analysis project Ga0182024, IMG submission 120480) | Permafrost microbial communities from Stordalen Mire, Sweden - P3-2 metaG (Illumina Assembly) | ecosystem: Environmental > Terrestrial > Soil > Wetlands > Permafrost | place: Sweden: Stordalen... | reverse complement strand
CCCGGCCAGCAGGCCCCCGGCGGTGATCTGGGTGTGCAGGTGCGAGCCCAGAATGTCTTGCACCTGACCGATGGTCACGCCCAGCCCGTAGTGAAACCAACTGGACAGGGCCACCACGTGATGGCCCAGCGTGGCCCCCGGCATCGCATCCGGCACCACCGGCTCCACGTGCTTCTTGCACGAGGGGCAATAGTCGCGGTGGATCGTGTGCTCGGTCACCACCGGCGTGATCTCTTGGGGGATGTCCTCGATGATCCGCGTGCGACTGCGGTTGCAGCGCTGCACCGGACCGCCGCAGCAGGGACAGACCTCCAGGCGGTGCTCGACGCGGGCGTCAATCTGCTCCGGCGTCTTGCGCCGCGATCCCGGATGGCCCTTGCGGGCCCCCGGCTTCTTGCGGCGTTTGCTCGCCGCCGGCTTCTCGTGGACCGGCACCATCCCCGAGGGCGTGGCCGGCGAGTGGGCCGAGGCGGCCGCCAGACGCGCGATCCGCTCGGCCACGGCCAGAGCGAAGAGCATCACCGCTTCGGGCCCCAGCGCGTGAAGTTCGAGTCCCTGCTCGCGTGTGAGTTGGCCGTGCAGGGCCGATTGCAGGATCCGCTCAAGAGCAGAGGATGTTGTTGCCGGAGCGCGTATTCCGCATTATCTATCAGAGCCGGACCAAGGGCGCAATGCCTTACACGCGCCTAACATCGCGATTTTATCAGATGCAACCGTCATGCGGCGTTGCAGACGGGTGAAGTCTTACCCTTCGATCTTATCGCCGTTGTTGTATCGAATCAGGATTTCGTACCGGTGAACCAATCCGCCGCCATCGTGGTCATCGTAGCCGATGATGAAGTTCATCGCATCGGCAACCGTGGCCAACTCACGAGGCGAACCGTGGAGCGGAAGAACGATGATTCGCTCGATCTGGCGGGATACCGCCGCCTTCAGCGACTTGATGAAGCCCGCGACGTCTTTCGCGTGCGCCGTCAATAGCGCCTTTGCAATCGCCTCCCGATCGTCGGGGGATTTGCGCTCATACAGATCGACCTTTTTCTGAAGCTCGGCATCGGGCGTGTGTTCGTCAAATGCGGCGGGGATCCCATGTTTTCGAAAGACGTCCACCACACTGCTGTACGAGAAGTAAAGTACGGTGAAGCCGAGTGATCTGAGTTGAGTCAACGCGCCGGAGGTGAACTCGCCCGCAAGGATTGCTCCCATGAACGGGCGCGAATTACGATAGGTTTCAACGAGCGGGATGATCGCGCCTTGAATCTCTTGGGCCTTGTTTCTCGAGTGTTTGGTGTATCGTCGCCATGCCGTCTCGATGAATGCCACGGGCATTCCCAACTTGCCCACTGCACCGCCCTTTTCGAGAACGTAGTCAAGATCATGGACGTTGCCGTTCAAATCCTTCCAGCTGCACTTCTTTCCCGGTCGGCAGTCCCGTTGGCCTTTCCTGTCGAGATACAGCCCGTGTTGCCGTGCGAACCTTGCGAGAAGTGGAAGCGTCGCTCGTTCCAAGACCTCTCCAATGATTTGTCCAAAACGATGAGCCGGTGACAGGGCCATATTATCCCTTTACCCATAGTCGGCCCTCCTGGAGAGGCACGCGATGCTTGCGATTCTTCCACTTCACGTTCCGGTCGCGGGTCTTGTCAAAGCTGAACGCCTCGAAGCCAGCGGCGATTGCCAGCCGGCCCATCCAGGGGACGACAGGAACATAGATACCGTAGGGTGCCGAATCCCCGATCACAAAGCAGACGTCTGAAGGAGAATCGCACACCCGCCGGATTGACTTCCAGGCTAAAGCCAAGTCTCGAAAATAGCATGCGACCATGAGGTGATAGGTTTTCTTTCCGCCCTTGGTGAGCCGGATTTCGGCAAGCTGCGCGCAAACATCGCTCAACTCCCCAAGGATCGGTTCCAACACCGGCGAGGAGAGAACATCACCCAGATCGACCGTTTTTTCGGGCACGTGCTGCGAGCACGCGCAGACGAGATGCTGTCGAACCGATTCCTGGAGACAGCCCCATCCCTTTATCTCTTGCATGAACGACATCTCGAAGCGCGTAGCATCCGCATAATCGTAGTTGTTCGGATACGGTGGCGAGGTGACAACGAGGTTGGCAAAGCCATCCGGCACGCCTAAACAGGTTCGGGCGTCTGATTGCGAAAAGTGCGCGCGCGGCCCAATGACATCGCCAGCGGCGCGCATGTCCTCAACGAACGTGTGACAGCACGTTCTAAAGGCATCGATCGCTCGTTTCGGGGCACTCTTTTTCTTTTTGGGAAGGATGTACTGCCATTGGGCCGTGCCAGCCGTTGAGACTCTCCGTAGGATTGAAACCAAGGTGAGCCACGCCAGCTCGGACGCGGGTGTGTCATCCTTCTCGAGCTCGTAAGCTTGTCTGAGCGTGTCCAAGTCGCTTAGTTGCGCATCGTCGAAGCAATCTCGAATCAGCTTCGGATACGTGGACAGGTTTGGGATCACGTTGCCAGATCGTTTGCGAATCGCATCCGTCTTTTTCTGATATGCGGCAACATCGGAGCGATAGGCCAGCTTTGCTTTTGCAATGCGGGCAACAAATGGGTGGGAGTCGATTCCCCAACTTTCGACTCCCAAAGCTTCGGCCGCAATCAGGGTGGTTGCTGACCCAGCAAATGGATCGAAGCACCGCACTGGACCGGACGCGTTAGCTCCACGAATGACGTCCTTGGTCCATTCGGCTGAAAAGCCTGCGCTGTAACGAAACCACCGATGCACCGGGAGCGACATGTTATTGACGAATGTCGATGACGACTCGGCCGCCACCTCAATCGCCGGTGATGCGCCTTCAAACAGGAGGTATTGAGCGCCCACTAAAGCTCCAATCCGTACCAAGCATGCTTACATGACCGCAGTACGCGCGTGTTGCGACAGTTTACCAGATGGTTGAGTCGCGCCCTTTTGGCGCACGGAGATTTTAGCCGAGTCGCCGGAAACACCAATGGCAAGCTCGCGCCCAAGACAAAGATCCTTGTTGCGCGGAGGTGGTGATTGGGATTTTAATGCGTGGTAAGAAATGTCGACGATCAAGACGCAACGGGGAGCCGAAGGGTCTTCTGCCCGTTCACTTCGCATCCGGCTCGGCGGCCAGTTCGGCGCAGGTGTCGTTGAACCACTTCACGCACTGGGCGATCTCGGGGATCGAGTTGTCCCAGTGGTATTCGTATTCGATGCAGATGGCGCCGTGGAAGTGTTGGCGCTTGAGTTCCTGGAGCATGCCCTTGGCGTCGCTGGTGCCGGTGCCCCAGGGGACGTCGTGCAGGCCGTTGGCGTTGGGGCCGGGGCCTTTGACCAGGTCCTTGAAGTGCAGGGTGATGATGTGGCCGTCGAGCCTTCTGAGGCATTCGACGGGATCGAGGCCGGAGCGTTTCCAGTGGCCGACGTCTGCGCAGGCGCCGAGCAGGTGGCTGCGGCCGTTCACGGCGGCCAGCACGGTGTCGGGGTTCCAATAGAAGTTCGGCTTCGGGTGGTCGTGGATGGCGACCTTGATGTTGTATTCGACGGCCAGTTTCTCAACCACGTCCATCACCTTGGGCAGGTCCGCCATGGTCTTGGCTTCGGGCTCGGCGACGAGGGTGTCGATGCCGAGCCGCTTGGCGGCTTCGAAGAGCTTGCGGCTCTTGGCCTCATCGGCGGTGGGGCGCACGACGCCCATGTTCACGAACATCGGATCGATTCCCTTCTCCTTCATGTGCGCCTGGATGGCGGCCCAATCCTTGTCGGAAATGGTGGGGGTGGGGATCGTTTTGAACTTCGGCTCGCCCGGCAAGTTGATGCTGCCGGAGACGCTCATGTAGTGGATGCCGATCGAGGCGGTTTTGTCGATGGCGTCGATGATCGAGAAGCGATTGAGAGTGTAGGAGTGCATCGCCAGCTTCCAGCCGAGCTTCTCGGCGGGAGTTTGAGGGGGCGACGCGTCTTCGCCGCGAGCAACGGGTGCGATAAGAACGGCAAGCAGCAGGAGGGACAGGATTTTCATATGGGTTCCTGCTCGCAATACCCTTCTTCGCGGAGAACGTGTAAATAAAAAGAGATTAACCACGGAGGCACGGAGATCACGGAGGCGCGCTCGACGGTGAGCGCATTGATTTGAATCAACCGCGAAGGCGCGACGACGGGAAGAACAAAAGAAAAGTAATTGCTTCGCGTCTTTGCGCCTTCGCGGTAATCCGTGTCCAATAGCGCCCACCGTCTAGCGCGCCTCCGTGATCTCCGTGCCTCCGTGATTAATCCGTTTTTCTTCCAGGACCGCGAGAAGAATCAGAGATTTCGGGCGGCTTCGTCGTGGGAGCCGAGGTCGGTGATGCGGAGGTCCTGTGGGAGGCCGTGCTGCGCGGCCATATAGGATTCAAGGCGCTCGCGGACGGGGGCGACTTTGATGCGGCGCGTGACATCCGCGGCAAAGGCGTAGGTGAGCAGGTGGCGCGACGCTTCGAGGCTCACCCCACGGGAGCGGAGGTAGAAGACCTGGTCTTCGTCTACGGGGCCGACGGTCGAGCCGTGCGTGCATTTCACGTCGTCGGCGTAGATTTCCAAAGCGGGCTGGCTGTTGATCACCGCCTCGTCGCTGAGCAGCAGCGTCTTGCTGGTTTGCTTGGAGTCGGTTTTCTGGGCGATGGAATGGACCAGGATCTTGCCCTTGAAGACGGCGCTGGACTTGCCGCCGAGCACGTGCTTATACAGCTCGTGGCTGGGGCAGTTGGGGGCGGCATGGTCCAGCGTGGTGTGGTTGTCCACGTGCTGCTCGCCGCTGATGAGGACCAGGCCGTTGAGGGTGGCGTCGGCGCGTTCGCCGGTCATGCAGACGTTCAGATCGTTTCGCGTGATCCGGCTGCCGATCGAAGCCGAGTGCGAAACGAACGTGCTGCTTCGCGCCAGGTGGACTTGCATCGTCGCAACGTGATAGGCCGCGATGGATTCCTGCTGGAGCTTGCAGTGATCGATCCGTGCGTCGGCCCCGGCGACGATCTCGGTGACAGCGTTGTTGAAATAAACGCCGTCACTGACCGCCCCATAGCTTTCGACCAGTGTGGCGATCGCGCCCTCATCCGCAACGGCGAGGACGCGCGGGTGGGCGACGGTTGGCTCGTCGGTGGGGCTGGAGAGGAAGAGCAGGTGGATCGGCTGTTCGACCACGACGCCGCGGGCAACGTGAATGAACGCGCCGCCTTGCAGCGATCCGGTGTTGAGCGCGACGAACGGATTGGCGTCAAACTTGGCGTAACGCGCCAAGTGCTGGCGGACGAGTTGGGGCTCGACGTCGGCGGCGTCAGCGAGGCTCATCACCTGCACGCCGCGGGGAAGGCGGCCGAGCTTGGAGAGCGGTGCCTCAAAATGGCCGTTGACGAAGACCAGTTCGCAGGCTGCCTGGCGGCCGAAGGTGAATTGCTCGACCGCCTCGGCGGCGCGACGCGCGTTGGTCTCGCGCTCCGCGGGGCGGAACGATGTGCCGGTGATCGGCGAAAGCTGCGTGAACCGCCACTCCTCGCTCTTGGGAGAGGGAAACCCGGTAGCGGCGAATCGTTCGGCGGCGGAGCGACGCAGCTCGTCCAGCCACGAGGGCGTGCGGCTGAGGGGGAGTTGGCCGAACCAGGTGGAGGTCGCCATGTGATTGTCTGCGAGTCGTGTCATCGGCACATCGAAGTTCGGGCGCGTTGGGTTCCTCGTTCGCGGTCGCTTCGGTGCTTCCGCCCACGGCTATCAGGGCAAAAAGTCCCGGTTCATACCGGTTGTTGTACTTCGTTTTCGACCCAATCGTAACCCTGTTGATCGACTTTCGCCGCCAGCTCCTTGCCACCGCTGAGGACGATTCGGCCTTCGCGCATAATGTGGACGAAGTCGGGGACGATGTATTGGAGCATCCGCTCGTAGTGCGTGACGACGAGGAACGCGTTATCCGGCCGGCGGAGCGATGCGGCGCCTTCGGCGACGGTTTTCAAGGCGTCCACGTCGAGGCCGGAATCGGTTTCGTCCATCAGTGCGAGCTTGGGGTTCACCACGGCCATCTGGAAGATCTCGTTTCGCTTCTTCTCGCCGCCGGAGAAGCCTTCATTGATGGCGCGGTTCATGAAGTCCGGCGTCATGCGCAGCAGCTTCATCTTTTCCTTCACGAGCTTGAGGAACTCCATGGCGTCGAGTTCCTTTTCGCCGCGGTGCTTGCGGATGGCGTTGACGGCGGCCTTGAGGAAGTAGCTGGTGGAAACGCCGGGGATTTCGACCGGGTATTGGAAGGCCAGGAAGACGCCGTCGCGAGCCCGCTCCTCGGCGGATTTGTCGAGCAGGTCTTTGCCTTCGTACAGCACTTCGCCCGCGGTCACCTCGTAGGCCTCGCGCCCGGCCAGGACCTGCGCCAGCGTGCTCTTGCCCGAGCCGTTCTTGCCCATGATGGCGTGAACTTCGCCGGGGTTGATCGTCAGATCGACGCCCTGAAGGATGTCCCGCCCGCCGGGGGCGGCAACGCGGGCGTGGAGGTTTTTGATTGCAAGCAGTGGCATCTCGCTCATTATTCGAAAACTTAATTTGCCGCGACCAGGGGCGGAACGCTATTGGCATCTTCAGACCGGTCATTCTCCAGATCGAAGAGACGAGGCTCTGGCAGTGGCTTTCCGTCCTGACCGTGCCACATGATGAAGGACTCGATTAGTTCCTGGCCGTGTTTCGCGGCTTCCGCGTAAGTATCGCCATGTGTCAGGGCGTTTTCGAATTCTGGAAGCCTGACAATAAACACCTCATCTTCGTCCGACCACCGAATGACCATGCTGTACCGTGCCACTACTTCAGGCGGCTTTCCACGACGGTGATTTGCTCCTCGACTTCGACTTCCCGATACCGCCGGGCGTCGCTCCCGTCGTTCCCCGAGAGAGTGATTGACTTTTCGGCCAGCGGATGCTCCCAGATCGTGTGGCTTCCCTTTCCCGGTCGCCATCTGAAGCCTGCCTTTCGCAACGACGCTTTCAATTCGCGGATCTTTTTCGGCATCGGTGGTCACCCCACCGACCCTTCGAGACTGACTCCCAAAAGCTTCTGTGCCTCAACCGCGAACTCCATCGGCAGCTCGCGGAAGACTTCCTTGCAGAATCCGTTGACGATCATGCTGACGGCGTCTTCGAGTGAGATGCCGCGGGATTTGCAGTAGAAGAGCTGGTCCTCGCCGATCTTGCTGGTCGAGGCTTCGTGCTCGACCCGGCTGGAGGTATTGCGGACGTTGATGTACGGCGAGGTGTGAGCGCCGCACTTGTCGCCCAGCAACAGCGAATCGCACTGCGTGTAGTTTCGTGAATTGGAGGCCGCGGGGCGGATGTCGACCAGGCCGCGATAGGTGTTCTGGCCGTGGCCGGCGCTGATTCCCTTCGAGACGATCGTGCTCTTGGAATTTTTCCCAATGTGGATCATCTTCGTGCCGGTGTCGGCCTGCTGATAATTGTTGGTCAGCGCGACCGAGTAGAACTCGCCCACCGAGTTTTCGCCCTGAAGAATGCAGCTCGGGTATTTCCAGGTGATCGCCGAGCCGGTTTCCACCTGCGTCCAGGAGATCTTGGAGTTGACGCCCCGGCAGGCGCCGCGCTTGGTCACGAAGTTGTAGATCCCGCCTTTGCCCTGCTTGTCGCCGGGATACCAGTTTTGAACGGTGGAATATTTGATCTTGGCGTCATCCAGCGCGACCAATTCGACCACCGCCGCGTGAAGCTGGTTCTCATCCCGCATCGGGGCGGTGCAGCCTTCGAGATAGCTCACCGATGCGCCTTCGTCGGCGATGATCAGCGTCCGCTCGAACTGCCCGGTGTTCTTGGCGTTGATGCGGAAGTAGGTGCTCAGTTCCATCGGGCATTTCACGCCCTTGGGGACGTAGGCGAATGAGCCGTCGGTGAAGACTGCGGAGTTGAGCGTCGCGAAGTAATTATCCGAGTAGGGGACGACCGATCCCATGTACTTTCGCACGAGCTCGGGATGGTGGCGGACGGCTTCGCCGAAGGAGCAGAAGATGATTCCGACCGAGGCAAGCTTTTCCTTGAATGTGGTCGCGACAGAGACGCTATCGAAGACCGCGTCCACCGCCACGCCCGCCAGAATCGCACGCTCCTGGAGCGGGATCCCCAGCTTTTCGTAGGTGGCGAGCAATTCGGGATCAACTTCGTCGAGGCTCTTCTTCTTTGGCTTGGGAGCCGAGTAGTAAATCGAATCCTGGTAGTCGATGGGCGGATAATGCAGCTTGGCCCAGTGCGGCTCGGTCATGGTGAGCCACTTCTGGTAAGCCTTGAGCCGCCACTGGAGCATCCAGTCGGGTTCGCCCTTTTTCATGGAGATGAAGCGGACGATCTCCTCGTTCAATCCGGGCGGAGCAGCATCCGCTTCGATGTCGCTGATGAACCCCCACTTGTATTCGCGGTTGGCGAGGTTCTCAATTTCTCTGGTTTCTGTCGGCATGGCAAATCCTCACCGCTCCCGCCGGACTGTGATGCGCATGGGAGACGGTGGACGCGCGGCGTGGAGCAAGACGACAACGGGACGGACGTTCGTTTCAAAGCCCACGGCTAAGCCGTGGGCTTTTTCCCGTCGTAACCGTCACCGCTTAAGCAGAGAAACTGCTTCCGCAACCACAAGAGCTAGTGGCATTGGGGTTCTTGAAGACGAAGCCGCTCTGGATCACGTCATCCTTGAAATCGATTTCCGTGCCGTCGAGATAAAGGAGGCTCTTGGAATCGATCAGGATCTGCACGCCCTGGCTCTCCATCTGCTCGTCGGACTCGCCGGCGGCTTCTTCAGTCAGGTCCAGCAGATAGCTGAATCCCGAGCACCCCCCGCCCTTGACGCCCACACGGAGCTTGGTCTGATCGCCCGGCAGATTCTGCTGCTGGATGATGTCCTTGATCTGCTTTGCCGCCAGTTCGCTCAATAGAATTGCCATGACAACCTCTGGGATACAAACCCGCAGGAGCACTTCATGTGCCCGTTGCGTCTCAGTCTCACCACCGTTCGTGGCAATCGGAATATAGGGATCGCCCCCGTGGATATCAAGACAAACCCGCCGCGAGCCCAGCGGCTCCGCCGCGGGTTCGCCCGATGCCTTAAGGACTTACGTGCAAATTCGACGGGCGATATGCCTTGGCAAGGAATCCCACCCCCTTGCTGTTTGCCCGGCGACCGATTCGGCTTACCATCCCCGCCATGCATCAGCAGTCATGGATGGCGACGATTGCGTTTACGGTGATTGCGTTCATCGGAGGCTACTTTGCCGCCTGGCATGGCCCGGCCGCAGGCCGCGGCGCGGATCGTCCGGCTGCGTCACTCGATGGCTCTGCCAACTGCTTTTTCTCGCCCGGCGGCGGCTGCACCAACGCCATCACGTCCGAGATCGCTTCGGCACAGCATTCGATTCAGCTACAGGGCTTTACGTTTACCTCTCCGCAGATTGCGACTGCCTTGATTGAGGCCCATCACCGCGGCGTTCAAGTGCAGCTCCTGCTGGATGCCGGTGCGACAGGGGACTATCGCGCCCAAGCCCAGGAACTTCTTCGGGCCGGCGTGCCGATCTCCGTCGATGCCAAGCACGCCGCGGCCCATAGCAAGGTCATCCTCATCGACGCGCGGACGCTCATCACCGGCAGTTTCGATTTCACCCCCGCCGCCGAGACCGACAACGTCGAAAACGTGCTGATCCTTCACGATCAACCGCGGCTGCAGTCGGCGTACGAAGCCAACTTCCGGGCGCATCTGGCTCACGCCGATCCCTTCGATGATAAGTGAATGTTCTACTTCAGACGATTCGGTCGAGCAGTGGGTCGCCGGCTTCAAAGCGGCGAAGGTTGTCGAGGAAGTGTCGGATGATCCGCTCGAACTCATCGGCGTGGCCGCCGGCGGTGTGGGGGGTGATCCAGCAGTTGGGCAGCTTCCAAAGCGGGTGATCGGGAGGCAGGGGTTCGGGGTCGGTCACGTCGAGGTATGCGCCGGCGATCGCATTGCGCTCCAATGCATTTTGCAAGGCCGCCTGATCCACCGTGGGGCCGCGGCCGATGTTGTAGAACATCGCCGTCGGCTTCATCAGCCGAATCAACTTGGCGTTGAACAGGCCATCCGTGGAGGGGTTTGATGGGAGAATGTTGACGATGTGATCGGCTTGGGGAATCAACTCGTCAATCCGTGAGAACGGAACCGTGCGAATTGGTTCCTTGCCGGTGACCGTGCGGCGCACCGCGATCAGGTTCATCCTGAATGGCTGCAGCAACTCAACCAGCCGGCGGGCGATGGCGCCGAAACCGAGCAGCAGGGCCGTCTGATTCTCCAGCAGGTGGCAACGGATGCGATGCTCGGCGGCACGCCAGGGGCGCGTGCTCGCCTGGTCGGACCAGCACTGCGGAAGTTGCCGCGAGATGGCGAGCATCATCGACAGAACATGCTCGGCGCACGGCTCGTCATATACCATGGAACTGTTCGTCAGGATCGCGCCGCGGGACTTCATCGCGGCACGGAATGTTTCGGTGTCATAGCGCGTGTAACCTGCCGTGGTGAGGTGGACCCATTTGAGGCGCGGCAGATGGATGACCTGATCGGCGTCAGGCTGGCCCAGCGCGATGTCGGCTTTGGCCAGCAGCGGGTCGGCCGAGGCCGCGATGAGGTTAGAGGGTCCCCGGACGTCGGGTTGGATCAGCGTGTGTGGCGCGATGCCGCGGCGGAGCTCTTCCATCGCGGGCTCTGCATAATGGGCGTTGCACCAGATCGTGAGCGGAGTCTTCAAGTCGTCATCGCATTCCATCCGCATGACCACCTGCATCCGCTCCGGCCGGCGCAGGCGAACTGCACCTCGGGCATCATTCGCCACGTCGGAATCCGGTGCTTTGCTCATGGCCCCCCTTATAGCGCCCTCCGAACAAAAAAGCGCGCCAAAAATTCACAGGCTCTCCCGACGCTGGAGGGGTATTAGCGCTTGGCTAAGACTGCGCCGACCTCCTTGCCGACAGCGGAGGCAGTCGGTAGAAACCCGCCCGGAGGTTTTTTGATGAAGTATTGGTTTGTCCTGATTCTCCTGTTCGTCGCGGCTCCGTTCGTCGGCGCCGAGGATAACAAGCAGGCCGTTCCGTCTCGGGTATTGATTGTGAGCATTGACGGGTGCCGCCCCGATGTTGCGCTTCGAGCGGACATGCCGCACCTCCGCAGCCTGATGGCGCGGGGCTCCTTCAGCTTTTGGGCCAACACCACCGACGTGGCGATCACGCTCCCGTCGCACACCAGCATGCTGACCGGCGTCACCCCGGACAAGCACGGCATCCACTACAACGACGACAAGCCGACCAACAAGCCCGAGCATCCGCTGGTGCCGACGCTATTCGATCTGGCCAAGAAAAAGGGCTATACCACGGCGATGTGTGCCGGCAAGAGCAAATTCCGCGCATTCGATACCGAAGGCGCGCTCGATTGGAAATTCATCAAGGAAGCCAGCGACGATGAAGTGGCATCGGCCGCCGCCGCGATTGTTCACGAGCACCAGCCGCAGGTGCTGTTCGTCCATTTCCCTGATTGCGACCGCGTGGGCCATGCGATCGGCTGGGGCACGCCTGAGCAGTTGGCCTCGGTGGGCAAGGCCGACGTCGCCCTCGGCATCGTTCTCTCCGCGCTCGATGACGAGCACCTGACCGACTCGACGTTGATCATTCTCAGCGCCGACCACGGCGGCAACGGCCGAACACACGGCGGCCTGGATCCCCGCAGCCGCACGATCCCCTGGATCGCTGCCGGCCCCGGCGTGAAGCAAAACTACGACCTGACATTGAACATCAAGCTTGTCATATACACCTACGACACCTTCGCGACGGCTTGCGACGTGCTGAGAATCGGGCTCCCCTCCAATTGCGACGGCAAACCCATCCTCGACATCTTCCAAAACCGCGAGCTCCTGCAAGCCGCGCCGTAATCGAATCGAGTAACAGTGGCCGGCGCTCCTCCCCCCACGCCGCGGGCAGAGCTTTAGCGCCGCCCCGGATTCTCCATGCGCGCTTTGAGAATCCGGGGCGGCGCTAAAGCTCTGCCCGCGGCGTGGGGGGAATTAATTCGTCGGCGCGGTAAATTGATCCTCATGGCCGGTGCATTGGATGGGCGGGTAGTCGTCATCATCGGGGGAACGGCAGGCCTGGGGCTGTCCGCCGCCGAGGCAAGCATTGGAGCCGGCGCACAGATCGTCGCGGTGGGGCGGGAGGATGAGTCGATTGCCGTGGCGCGGGCAAAACTGAAATCGGCGGCGCACGTCTTGGCCGCGGATGCGACAGATCCGCAAACTGCGCAGCGAGCCGTCGAACTAGCCATGCGGGAATTCGGCCGATTCGACGCCCTCTATCACGTAGCCGGTGGCAGCGGCCGGCGGATGGGGGACGGCCCGCTGCATGAGATCACCGATGAGGGCTGGCGGAAAACGATTGACCTCAATGCCAGCTCGATGTTTTATTCCAACCGCGCCGCGGTCCGGCAATTCCTCTCGCGCAAGACGCCCGGCAGCGTCCTGAATCTCAGTTCGGTGCTGGCGTACTCCCCGTCGCCGCGCCATTTCGCGACGCACGCGTATGCTGCCGCCAAGGCGACCGCCATCGGCCTGACGACCACGTGTGCGGCGTACTACGCGCCGCATGGAATCCGCTTCAACTTGCTCGCTCCGGGACTGGTCGATACCCCGATGGCCCGCCGCGCCGCGGAGGATGAAGCCATTCGTCGATATATCACAACCAAGCAGCCGCTGGACGGCGGTCGCATCGGCCGCCCGGAAGACCTTGATGCGGCGGTCGTGTTTTTCCTCTCCGACCAATCCCGTTTCATCACCGGGCAGATCCTGGCGATCGATGGCGGCTGGAGCGTCACCGAAGGGCGGGCCGATCCGTGAGCACCCTGTACGCGATCGGATTCGATATCGGTGCGACGAACGTCAAAGCAGTGGCCGTCAGTTCGACTGGCAAGACGCTCCGAGTCGAGCAGTTTGAGACTGGCGACAAACAAGACGCGTGGCTTCATGGGACAATGGCGCATCTGGCCGCCTTTGAGAAAGAACTCGGCAACGCCGATTGGATCGGAATCGCGGCCCCGGGCCTGGCCGCCCGGGACAGCCGCAGCATCGCATGGATGCAGGGCCGGCTTGCGGGATTGCAGGATCTGGATTGGACCCGCCAGTTCGAGCGGGAGCATGTCGTGCCAGTCCTCAACGACGCTCACGCCGCGTTGATCGGAGAATTGTGGCTCGGCGCCGCGAAGGGCGCACGCGATGCCGTCCTTCTCACACTCGGCACCGGGGTCGGCGGCGCGATCGTTTGCGACGGCAGGCTCCTGCGTGGGCCCTTGGGCCGCGCGGGACATCTTGGGCATCTGTCGCTGGATCCCAACGGTCAGCCCGACATCGTCAGCACGCCCGGAAGCCTCGAAGACGCGATCGGCGATCACACCGTTCATGATCGCTGCGGCGGACGCTTTGCCTCGACCGAGGCGCTGGTCGAGGCTCATCGCGCCGGAGATCAGGTCGCAACGCAAATATGGCTGCGATCCGTCCAATGCCTCGCGGCTGCAATCGCGTCAATCATAAATGCCGTTGATCCGGAAGTAGTGATCCTCGGCGGAGGCATCGCGCGGGCCGGGCCGGCGCTCTTTGATCCGCTTGAGCGTTTTCTGGATGATTTCGAGTGGCGTCCGAATGGTCATCGCGTGCGGGTGATTCCCGCCGCGTTGGGTGATCGTGCCGGGGCGATTGGGGCCGCCCGGTTCGCGATGCAGTTCGACAGGAAGGAAGGCGAATGACGCCGGCCGAGACTTATTTGCAACGCAGCCGCGGCCTGGTGGATGCCGTCGAGGGGCAACTGCCGCTGATCCGCCAGACGGCGGATTTGTTTGCCAAAACCATCCTCGCCGGGCGCATGGTCCACGTCTTCGCTTCGGGCCATAGCCGGATTATGGTCGAGGAGATGTGGCCGCGCTACGGCTCGTTCCCCGGCTTCAACCCCATCGTCGAACTCTCGCTCACCTTCCATAACCTCGTGGTCGGCGCCAACGGCCAGCGACAGGCGATGTTCCTGGAAAACGTCTCCGGCCTGGCCGAGCGAATCCTGCGCAACTTTGCCGTCTCCCCAATCGATAGCGCCCTGGTGATCTCCTCCAGCGGCTGTAACGTGGTCCCAATCGAAATGGCAGAGCTTTTCCGCGAGGCCGGCATTCCTGTCGTCGCGATCATCAGCAAGGCTCATTCCGAACAAAGTAAAAGCAACGATCCGCGCGGCAAGAAGCTCCAGGACTTTGCCGGCATCGTCCTCGACACCGGCGCCCCGCCGGGCGATGCGATGGTGAAGATCGACGGGCTTGATACGCCAGTTTCCCCCGGCTCGACCATTGGTGGCTGCCTGCTAATCAACGCGATCAAAGCCGAAGTCGCCGATCGATTAACCAAGGCCGGCCAACCCCCGACAGTGCTGAGCGGCGCCGCAGTCGTCGGCGCGGAGCGGGCTCGGAATCTGTTCGAGTCGGCGTATGATGAACATGCGCACCGGATTGCGCGGCTGTACCAGGAGGTCGGAAAACCCAAAACAATTGATTTCGCCGGCCCTTCTTCGGCGGTATAGTTTCACTATGGCCAGCATCAACGACATCTTCGAGGCGGTCATTCAACCTTTGAATGGGGATTACTCCCGCCAACTCGCCCAATATGTGATCGGGCTGAATTTCACCGAAGCGCAACATGCTCGCTACCAAGATTTGGCGTCTCGAAACCAGGATGGCAGCCTCACTGAAGAGGAGCTTGCAGAGCTGGACGCGTTTATCACCGCAAACGCTTTTTTGACGATCATTCAGTCGAAGGCTCGCCGGTCACTGATGCAACATTCACCGGCCGCATAATGGAGTAGCCCATGGATCGGGCGTTGCGGTCTTCGGTGCGCGAGCGGGCGCGAGGACGATGTGAATACTGCGGCTCGCCTGAATCCGAATCGGAACTGCGGTTTCCCGTTGATCACATCATCGCTCGTCAACACGGCGGCGAAACAATTTTGAACAACCTCGCTCTTGCCTGTAGCAGTTGCAACTACCACAAAGGCCCGAACGTGGGTGGGATCGATCCCGAGGCGAAACAGCCCGCGCCTCTCTTCAATCCGCGCTCAGATCAGTGGCACGACCATTTCCGGTGGGACGGCCTGCAAATCATTGGACGTACTGCGGTCGGCCGAACAACAGTCATGGTTCTCAAAATGAATAGCCCGAGACAACTGGCGATCCGTCTCGCCTTATTGCGTTCCGGTTGGGTTTTGTCAGATCTCACGTGAGTTGCAGAAATGTTATCGCGTCCCCTCCGCACCACCGTCATCGGCAGCTATCCCTTCCCCGGCTGGCTGGAGCTGGCGTCGCAACAGCTCGATCGGCTCGGCCCCGACGACATCGCGGAGATGATCGACGATGCGGTGTGCGCGGCGCTCGTGGACCAGATGCAGGCAGAGCTCGACGTCGTCACCGATGGCGAGCAGACGCGGCTGGATTTCAATCTTTCCTTTTACGGATTCATCGAGGGAATCGACCTGGAGTCCGCACCGCCGCGGCGGTGGGGGCCGCCGGCTCATGACCAGCGGGGAAAGCACGCGATCGTCGGGGAGCTCCGCGCCCCGCGCGGGCTTGGGACGGTGGCCGATTTCAAGAGACTTCAGAGGTTTGCGCCGGCTTATCCTGGCGCGCCGACCCTCAAGGCGTCTGTGCCGGGTCCATACACATTGAGCGGGCGGCTGATCCCAAGCGGGCCGTACGCGGATCGGTATGCGGTGACCGAGGCGCTGATTCCAATCATCCGCGCGGAGCTGGAGGCGCTCGTCGCGGCGGGCTGCCGGGAGATCACGGTCGATGAGCCGTCGATGAGCTGCTACGCCTACAAGGAGGACCCGCGGCGGTTCGTGGACATCTTCAATCGCACGGTCGAGCCGGTGGTCGGCAAGTGCCGGCTGTCCACGCACCTGTGCTTTGGCAATTACAAAGGCCGGGCCGTTGGCCCGCGAAAGTATGCGCCGATGTTCCCAGCATTCCTCGACATGGCGGTGGACGAGATCCACGTCGAGATGGCCAGCCGCGAGCTTGCCGAGATCGAGATCATCGGCCAGATCGCCAAACGGCGGGATGTGGCCGTCGGGATCATCGACGTGAAGAGTTATTACATCGAAACGCCGCAGGACGTCGCCGACAGGGTGCGGCTCTGCCTGAAGCACGCCCCAGCCGATAAACTCAGCTTCGCCCCCGACTGCGGGTTGAGCCAAACCGCCCGCTGGGCGGCAAGGCAAAAGCTGAAGAACATGGTGGAGGGGGTGAGAATTGCTCGGAAGGAGCAGGGGCTATGATCGAGCCGCTGCTCGGCGACGACGCGTTCCTCGCCGATGTTGAATCGGCCCCACGATCAGCAGATTTGCTGCATCTCTGGTGGCTGGGCCAAAGCGGATTTCTTCTTAATCGCAATCGAAAACACCTCTTATTCGACCCGTATCTATCTGATTCGCTTACGCGAAAATATGCCGATAGCGACAAGCCTCACGTTCGCATGAGCCGAAGGGTAGTTGATCCGGCCCGACTTGATTTCATCGACGTCGTAACCGCAAGCCACACCCATACCGATCATCTTGACGCGGAAACCCTCTTGCCGATTTGGAGAATAAATCCGGGTATGATTCTCGTCGAAGCGTCGGCCAATTTTGATTTCACGTCCGAGCGGCTGGGGCCTGTGGCGCACGGTGCCGCCGTGATGACCTTTCACCACGGTCGCAATGAGCGGGTCGATGATTTCAACTTTACAGGGATCGCGGCCGCCCACGAAGCTCGAGAACAGGATGAACGCGGGCACGACCGCTATCTTGGATTCGTCGTCGAGTGCGGCCCGTTTACGGTTTACCACAGCGGCGACACCGTCTTGTACGAAGGGCTGGTCGAGAGCCTCAGTCGGTTCGCGATCGACGTCGCGTTGCTGCCCATCAATGGTCGCGGTCCAGAGCGACGGGTCGCCGGCAACCTTTGGGGCCGCGAAGCGGCGTGGCTTGCCAAAGAGATTGGTGCCAAGCTGGTGGTGCCTTGTCACTACGATATGTTCGAGTTCAATACCGCAACGCCCGACGAATTCGTCGCCGAATGCGAGCGGCTTGGGCAGCCATACAAGGTGCTAAGACTGGGAGAACGGCTGACGATATCTGAGAGCGGAAACGAAGAGGTTTTGCCACAGATGAACACAGATGGACACAGATAAGAGGACATTGAACAGCGCAGGCGACCTGAATCGCCTGTGTTTTGTACGGCTCCCATCTATGTACATCTATGTGCATCTGTGTCCATCTGTGGCGAATAACTTCTTCATTGATCGTAGGCGGCATCGGAGGGTCGGCACGTGAGCATTGGGAATCGTCGTTGGCGGATCGCGGGAATCAACTTCGATCACATGCACATGGGCGATCTCCTGCGGACGGCTTACAACGAGCCGTCGGCGGAGCTGGTCGGCATCTGCGACGAGCAGCCCCGGCGCATGGAGCGGACGATCGCCAACTTTGCGCTCACGCCCGAGCGGGTGTTCACGGACTATCGAAAGTGCCTGGAGCAGGCGAAGCCGGATTTGGTCATCCTCTGCCCGTCGACGGGCTCGCACGCGGAGTGGACGGAGAAGGTCGCGCCGTTTGGGGTTCATATCCTCATGGAGAAACCGTTCGCCGCGAGTCTCCCTGATGCGGACCGGATGATTGCCGCGGTCGAGAAGACCGGCAAACTTCTGGCGATCAACTGGCCGATGCGCTGGTATCCCTCGCACGTGACGGCTAAGCGATTGATCGATGAAAATACGATCGGCGAGGTGATCGAGGTCCACTACTACGACGGCAACCGCGGGCCGACGTATCACCGGGCGGACAAGGTCGAGGTGAGCCGCGAGGAGGCGGTGCGCGAGAAGAAGACGAGCTGGTTTTACAAGAAATCCGCCGGTGGTGGATCGATGCTCGACTACCTCGGCTATGGCACGACGCTGGGCGCCTGGTTTATGGATGGAAAGATTCCAATCGAGGTCACTTCAATGATTGATGAGCCGACTGGGCTCGAGGTGGACGAGCACAGCGTGACCGTCGCCCGCTACACGACGGGACTGAGCAAGTTTGAAACGCGGTGGGGCACCTTCACCGATCCTTGGATCCTGCAGCCGCAGCCAAAGTGCGGCTTTGTGCTGGTGGGGCGCGAAGGAACGATCAGCAGCTACGATCGGGAGAAGACCGTTCGATTGCAGACGCGCGGAAACTCCGCGGGCGAGGATCTTCCGGCAGATGAGCCGCTGGCGCCGTATCGGAATCCGATTGAGTATGTGTTGCACTGTCTGGAGAACGACCTGCCGGTGGAGGGGCCGCTGTCTCCGAGGATTTCGCGGATCGGCCAGCGGATCGTCGATGCCGCGGCCCGTAGCGCGCGTGAGAAGCGGACGGTTTCGCTGCCCGATTGAGGCGCGGATTTCGAGGACTCGTGGCAAAGCGACAGTACGGCAAAGAGGATCAGGAGCGGGGTTCGCGGATTGCCGCGCCCGAGTTGCCGTATCTTCCGCAGGATCCCAAGCGATATCATCCCAAAATTGGCCTGATCGGGTGCGGCGGCATCAGTGAATATCACCTCCGCGCGTACAAAAAAGTAGGCTACGACGTGGCGGCTTTATGCGATCGTCATCTCGATCGCGCCGACGCCCGGCGACGCGAGTTCTTTCCCAAGGCGACGATCTACAACGATTATCGCGACCTGCTGCGGCGCGAAGAGATCGAGGTGGTGGACATCACCACGCACCCGCCCGATCGGGTCGGGCAGATCGAGCAAGCTCTGCGCGCGGGCAAGCACGTGCTCAGTCAGAAGCCGTTCGTCCTCGACCTTTCGCAAGGCGAGCGCGTTGCCGATCTGGCGGATCACAAGGGGCTGAAGCTGGCCGTCAATCAAAACGGCCGCTGGGCGCCCCATTTCAGCTACATTCGCCAGGCGATCGACAAGAAACTGATCGGCGATGTTCTATCCGTGCATTTGGCGGTGCATTGGAACCACGATTGGGTCGCCGGGACCAAGTTCGACGCGATCAAGCACCTGGTGCTGTATGACTTTGGCATCCATTGGTTTGATATCGTGACGGCTTTCATGGGTGGCCGCCGGGCAAAGCGGGTCTATGCGTCGGTCTCGCGCGCCAAAGGCCAGAAGGCACAGCCGCCGCTGCTGGCACAGGCGATGATCGAATATGACGGGGCGCAGGCATCGATTGTGTTCGATGGATTTGCGCAATTCGGCCCGCGGGATGACACGCATGTGATGGGCTCAACCGGGTCGATCACCAGCACCGGGCCAGACCTGGCACGACAGAGAGTCACACTCTACACGAAGCGAGGCCACGGGAGCCCGCGGCTCCGCGGCACCTGGTTCCCCGGCGGATTTCATGGCGCGATGGGCGAACTTCTCTGCGCGATCGAGGAAGATCGCGAACCCTCGAACGGCGCACGCGCCAATCTCGAAAGCCTCGCGCTTTGTTTCGCGGCAGCCCGTGCTGCGGATACCGGGCGGGCGCAGAAACCGGGGAACATTCGCACGCTTATCGAGTGACGCGCACGCCGGCGCTAGCGTCGCTGTTGCCGCTTGCCCCTTCGCGGAAAATATCGCAAGCGCCGCGAAGGGCGAGCCAAGAGCGGATTGGGGTTATGATTCGCGATGGTTCGGGGTCACAATCCGGTCCAAAGGAACTCGCATGTTGAAAACCGGTGTCGTCATTGCGCTGATCGCGCTGGGGAGCGCGCTTTCCCGCGGAGATGAGGTCGCGCCGCAGACACAACCTGCTTTCACCAATCACCTTGCCGACTCACAGTCTCCCTACCTCCAGCAGCACGCGCACAATCCGGTGGACTGGTATCCGTGGGGACAGGAGGCGTTCGACAAGTCAAAGAAAGAGAACAAGCCAATCTTCCTTTCCATCGGCTATTCCACCTGCCACTGGTGCCACGTGATGGAGCGGGAATCGTTCGAGAACCCGGACGTGGCGAAGCTGATCAACGACAACTTCGTCGCGATCAAGGTGGACCGCGAGGAGCGCCCCGACATCGACGCGGTCTACATGCAGTTCGTCACCGCGATCTCCGGCGCCGGCGGCTGGCCGATGACGGTATTCCTCACGCCCGATCTAAAGCCCTTTTTCGGCGGAACCTATTTCCCGCCCGAGAACCGGGACGGCATCGTGGGGCTTAAGACGCTGCTCCCGCGCGTGCATGACGCCTGGGCGGACAAACACGAAGCGGTATTAAACTCGGCCAACGGGCTGGCGATGAAGCTGAAGCAGGCCGCCGGTGCGGGGCAGATGGGGCCGATCGATCCGGCATTGCTCGATCATGCGTTTGACGCCTTTCGCAGCGAGTTCGACGTCCACGAGGGCGGCTTCGGGACGGCCCCCAAGTTTCCCCGGCCTTCGACGCTCGATTTTCTGTTCCACTACTACAATCGCACTGGCGAGCAATCGGCCCGCGACATGGCCGTGCAAACGCTCCGCGCCATGGCCGCCGGGGGGATTCACGACCAGCTCGGCGGCGGGTTCCATCGCTATTCCACCGACGAACGCTGGTTCCTGCCGCATTTTGAGAAAATGCTTTACGACCAGGCGCAGCTCGCCTGCAGCTATCTCGACGCCTACCAAATCATGCACGAGCCGGTTTATTCCGACTCGGCACGGGACATTCTCGATTACGTCCTTCGCGATATGACCGGCCCGGACGGGCAGTTTTATTGCGCGGAGGATGCCGACAGTGCGCCCGAAGAAGGGCACGCGGACGCGAAGGCCGAAGGCGCGTTCTACGTCTGGACGGCGGGGGAGATTCGCGCCCTTCTTGGGCAGGACGACTCGGCGGTGTTTGATTATCGCTTCGGGGTTCAAGACGGCGGCAATGTCGAGCACGATCCGCGCGGCGAGTTGAAGGGGAAGAATGTTCTCTTTGCCGCCCACACGATTGCGGAAACCGCAGCCCAGTTTAAGACAACCGAGGCGCAGGCTCGCCGGCTTCTTGATTCAGCTAAATCCAAGCTTCTGGAAGTTCGAGGCCATCGCCCGAGGCCGATGCGCGATGACAAGACGCTGACCGGCTGGAACGGTCTGATGATCTCGGCGTTCGCGCGCGGCGGCGCCATCCTGCACGAGCCGAAATATACCCAGGCCGCGGTTCGCGCCGCGGACTTCGTGCGGGCTAAGCTTTATGACCAAAAGACCCACCGATTGATGCGCCGCTGGCGGCAGGGGGATGCGCAGGTCGCCGGTTTCCTGGGCGATTATGCGTTCTATATCCGCGGCTTACTGGACCTGTACGAGGCCGGTTTCGACATCCGCTGGCTCAAGCTCGCCATCGATCTCCAGGCGTCGCAGGACCAGCAGTTTTGGGATGCCCAGGGCGGCGGGTATTTCCAGGCGGCAGAGGACGCCAGCATGATCGTCCGGTTGAAGGAGGACGAGGACAACGCTGAGCCGGCGGGGAATTCCGTCGCCGCGATGAACCTGCTGCGCCTGGCGCAGATTACCGATGACGCCGCGTTCCGCGATCGCGCCAACAAAATATTCGGCGCGTTCGGTCCGCAGATGGGCCAGTCTCTCGCGGCCATGCCGCAGATGCTTGCGGCATTCGACTTCGCAAGTGACAAGCCGCGGCAGATCGTTCTGGCCGGCAAGCCTGATTCGCCTCAGACGCGGGCCATGCTGGACGAAGTCAACGGGCGCTACCTGCCGAACCGGATTCTTCTTCTTGCCGACGACGGCGAGGGCCAGCGGTTTCTGGCCGAACGGCTGCCGTTCATCGGCGCGATGAAAACGGTAGAGGGCAGCACGACCGCCTACCTCTGCGAGAATTACGCGTGCAGCCGGCCTACAAATGATCCGGCGAAACTCGGTCAGATGCTGGACCGTCCGCGAACCACCGCGACGACCAAGCCGTGACGAGTCAACGATCTGGCCCGTGACGTTCTCGGGCGCTGCGGGATGTTTTATGCCTTCGACGTCTCTTCCCCCAACGCGTCCGCCGCGATCGGCAAAGACCATCCTCGGTCAGTCGATGTTCTTCGTTTTCGCAATGGCGCTGATCGCCTTGGTATCATACCGTTTGATCACCAGCCGCCGGGTGGCCGCGCCGGTTGAGGCCGAGATCCCCGATCACATTCCCTGGCGCACGGATTTGTCCGGCGCACTGGATGAATCGAAGAAGACCGGTAAACCGGTGCTGGTCGATTTCTCGGCAAGCTGGTGCCCGCCATGCCGGCAGATGCGACGCGATACCTGGCCCGACCCGCGGGTCGGAGAGCAGGTCAGGACCGGGTACATTCCGGTATTGATCGACGCGGACAGTGCCGACTCCAGCGGCCCTGCCAATCGGTATGGCATTCAGGTGATGCCCACGCTTCTGGTGCTCGATTCCAACGGAAGTCTCTTGCGGCAGGCGAATTATCTGTCTGCCGATGAGATGCTGAATTTTCTTACGCAGAGTCCGCACCCGGGGTGAGGGTTGGGCATGGTCTGTGGCACGGCCATCTCGGCCGTGCGAGGGGCGCATAACCGAAGAACACCTGCAAATCGTGCGGTTCCGCACTCGGTCAATGTTCCGCACGGGCGGGACGCCCGTGCCACGTGCGAGCGTCGAGACAGAGCAACTTCATTCAATTAAAAACCGGGGCCCGCGCTGGGAAAGGATCAGCGCGGGCCTGCGGGTTGTGGGTGTCTTCTGGAAGCGCGAAGCACCGGCGGCGGAGCCGCTCGGCTCCCGTCAGGGTCTCGGCGTTTTTTCTTAGGCGGCAAGCGGTTGGGTCGAGAGGTAGAGGCCGAGCATGCCGCGGTCGAGGTCTTCCATGTCGATCAGGGAGCCGGCCACTTCGTATTCTTCGCCGGTCTTCTGGACGCGGGCGACGGCCATCCAGCCGACCCATTCGCGCTTGGGCAGGGGCTGTGATGCCGAGGTGTCAACGAACGGGCAGATGCCGGCATAGGTCGGCAGCTCGAGCCGCACGCGGATCTGGTTGTCGGCGCGGACGGCGGCCTGCCGGGTGCGGACGCGCACGCCGCCGGCGGAGATATCCATGATCTGCCCGAACGGTTCGGCGTTGCCGGTCCCGTCCCAGCGCTCCACGGCGATTCCCTGCTGTTCCATATCGTGCCGGCGATGCCGTCGGCGCTCGGCGCCCCTGGGGGCTGACGACTTGATCTGGAACCGACCGGACCGCTCGTGAAGTGTGATCATCGACGCTCCTTGAGTTGATTGTTTCTGGCAGCTTTCCTATCGGCCGGCCCCTTGCGATGCTTCCGTCAATTTGGGCATTTTCGGTGGATTCGGGGCCGGGTCGATTATCGGCCGCAACCGGTCCAATAATCTGCCTAATGTCGAACTCTCGGCCCAAAGACTGGGGAGATCGTCCGAATGCGGCTCAATTCAAATTCATACTGCGGACCTTCCCGAGTGCGTCGCGGGGTCGGATTCATCTCGACAGGATTTCATTCGCCTTGTAGGTTTCCTTTGGGAGTTGTCACCGGTCCCGATTGGGAGGGCGAGGCTCCTGCCGAGCCGAGGTTGCTCGAAAAGCCCGGCTCGGCGGGAGCCTCGCCCTCCCTTCAACCGAATGCGATTGGCAATCGTTCGTGCTGAGACCAGGAAGTAGGCTGACGTGTCGAGGGTGCTGATCCTGCTAATGTTCGTCTTCTGGCTGGCGTGGAAGCCTGGCTTCGGCTTGCATGCCGGGCTTCCGCCTGGGGCGGCGCTCGCCATATTCTTGGGCGTGTATGCGGCACTCGTGCTCGGCACCGGGCTATGGAGCCGCTGGCTGGGGCGAAGGCTGGCGGCCCCTAATCTGCACCGCAGCCTGGCGCTCTTAAACCGCGTCACCTTTCTGGCCCGGATTTTCATCCCGCTCTGGTTTCTGGTCGGCATGTTCGTCCTCGGCTGGGCCGACGACGTGGATCGATTGCTGCAAGTCGCCGGCACCGATCTGACGCAGACGCTGGTCGGGCTGGTGATCGGGACGTTCCCCGCGCTGGCCGCCTGGGCGGGGCTCTGGTGGTCGCAATACCCCGCGGAAGTCGCGTTTCGCGAGGAGGCGGTCGAGGCGCAACTGCACGGCGATCTTCCCGTCCACAAGCCGCCGACGTTTCGCAGCTATTTCGCCTCGAATCTGCGGCTTCAATTGCTGTTCATGGTGGTGCCGGTCCTGCTGATCGCGCTCTTGCACGATCTGTTCCGGCTTGCTGCCAGTGTATTGCCCATCACCCGCCTGGGACTGAACGACCCGGAAAACCCGCTGACGTGGCTTGCGGCGGCGGCGCTGGTGTTCGTCCTTGCGCCGGAGATTCTGCGGCGCGTATTGCACACCGAGCCGCTGCCCAATTCGCCGCTGCGAAGGCGGCTCGAGTCGCTCTGCCGCCGGACCGGGGTGAAGTATCGCCAGATCCTTTTGTGGCGGACAGAAAACAATCTCGGCAATGCCGCCGTCATGGGCTTTGTTCCGCGCCTGCGCTACATCCTGCTTTCGGACCTGCTGCTGGAGACGATGAGCGACGAGGAGATCGAGGCGGTCTTCGCCCACGAGCTGGGCCACGTCGTTCACCGGCACATGGCGTGGCTGGTGGTATTCTTCACGGTGCTGACGCTATTTGTCATGGGTGGAAGCGCCTGGCTCACGCAGTGGCTCACGCGGTATGGCATTGCCGATGGCCCGGCCGAGGGGATCGTTATCGCCTCGGCTTATCTGCTGAAGTTCCTGCTGCTGTTCGGGTTCGTCAGCCGGCGGTTTGAGCGGCAGGCGGACGTATTCGCGGCGCGAACGATGGAATCGAGCCGGGCCGGCGTGCCGTCGTCGTCTGCCTCTGAAGTATTGCTGGCCGCGCGCCAGTTGTCGCTTGCCGCCGGTGGGGCCGCGGGCGGCGCGCTGGCCCTCCGTGCCAGCGGATTATCTGACAACGGCCACGTCGGACGCTACGGCGCGCACATCTTCGGCGCCGCACTTCAACGCGTGGCGATCGTCAACAACATCCCCGTGAAAGCGAGAAGCTGGTGCCACGGGAGCATCGCCACCCGAATGCAATATCTCCGCGAGCTGAGCACCGACCCCGCCCGCACCGCGCGGTTCGACCGCTTCATGCTCTTTCTGTATGGCGCGCTGGTCTTCGGACTTTTCGCGGGAGCGGCGTTCTGCTGGGCTTCGAACGCGATACCGTGAGCCGCTTCACGTGACAGGTGACCCTTTGATAGCTGTGGGCGGAAGCCCCCGGTCTTCGAGGGACGAAATGACCGGGGCTTCCGCCCACGGCTATCAAAGCTCGTGTCAATCACCGGATCGCACCAATTCATACCAAAGCGTGTTGGACGCGCCGAGTTCAATGACGGCGCGGTGGTTTTTCATTTTCACCGGAATCGAGTCGCCGCGTTTTCCGTCGGGGGTCAGGGCGTACGCATCCAGAGGGCCTGAGGATGCGATGCTAATGGTGGCGTGAACCACTTCCACCACGGGCGGCGCGCTTCCCCAATGGTTGGATACGGTGTGCCGGGCGGCGTCCCATTCCATGCCGGTATTCCCGCCCCGCGCAACGGCGCTGATGATGAGTCGCTTGGCGCGATCGATCGGTTCAGCCCCGGTTTCGGGTACGACCAGGAGAGTGACAAACGGGGTCTGCATTTTCTCGATCCGCACCGCGCCAAGGTCAATCGGCATCGCCCCGGCCGCGAAGCCGACGAAGCCGGCGGCATTGGGATCGCGAAGCTCGAATCGGCCCGTCCCACTGTTTGACCCTTCGCTCGTCCAAGCGATTCGATCATCGCGGACGCACAGCGGCGACGGGGCGGGCTTTTCAAACGTGAGTGCCTGACGGCATCCAAGCGCATTCTGCCACGTGCCGTCCAAGACATCGCGGGTAAGCGGCCAAATGTTGTAATAGTACTGGGTGCCGGTCGCGAGCATCTGATCCCGCGAAGCAAAATGGAGGCTCTGGCCGGCCAGCGGTTCGACCTGCCCGCCGAGGAAGATCCGAGCGCCCATCGGCATCAAGTCCATCTTCTGTGGATTGCCTTCAGAATCGAAGTAGCTGGTGGTGTGGTCCAAATCGCGATAGTGGTTGCCGCCGACGTAGTCAAAGAGGAACACGCCGTCCCAATCCTGAAGGGCGGCATAGGTCGCGATCATCGGCACGCACTCGGCCTGCCACTCATTCGGGGCGGCGTGATTGTATTCGGTGACCGTGAACGGCTTGCCCGCCACGCGGGTGGCGGCCAGTCCCCAGAGCGTCGCGCCGGCGGGATTGTCCACCATCGGCTCGTTCTTCTCCGTCCAATCAGATCCGTCCCATTGTCGGTGGGGGAACTGCGGGTGATCCCAATATGCATGGGCATCCACGAAATCCATTTTCGATTGCGACTCAGTACCCAGCGGGCCGAGTCCGATGGTGCCGGTGATCGGGCATTTCACGCCGAGATCGTCTTTGAGATAGCGGCGCATCTCGACGAAGTAGGACTGGTCGGTTTGTTGGAGGAAGTTGTACCAGTCGGCTCTGCGATCCGGGGTGTAACCGTGGTCGGGATAGCTGCGAGCGACGGAGCCGTCGGCTGGATCTTCAGTGTTCCTCAGACCATCGCGTCCGCCTTCGTGTAATTCAATTCCACCGAGCATCACCCGGCCTTGGGCCTGACCCAGGATAAGAGAGATCCGTGCGTTATCGTCATCCTCGTCGGCCATAAACCCAAAGCCGAATTGCTGCGACCGCGGTTTGAGCGCGCACGAGGTGGCAAGGCCCAGGTTGCCCCACGGCGCGTGGGCCTGGCCGACCGAAACGCCGATCGGGCGGTCCCGATCCGCGCTGGCGCCCGAAAGAACCACGGTGTAAAAACGTCCCTTATGCAACTTGATTCCGCCGTGACTGTATTGCAGATGCCATGAGGTGGCGTCGACCGCCGGAATGTTCAATTCGATCACCGGCGCATCACCTTCGATGGTCCGAGCCGACATCTTCGCCGAGTCGTGCTGCTCCACCGTCCATGATGGCGGCCGCGCAAAGGGGCTGGGGATTAGATCGGGCCCCATTGGTTCAGCGCCGTTCGCCCACGCGGCTTCCAATTTGATTCGATCGCCATACTTCGTGAGCAGCCATTTGTTCCACAGTCCCGTGAGCTGATTGCCGTAGGGCTCGGGTAGATCGGCCAGCTTTTGCTCGCCGCCCCAGAGGAACAAAGTATTCTCGTTGTTGATCTCAAGGAAACAGAGCGCGGGCTCATCGGCGTAGCGTGCGTGCGTGTAGGCGTTCACATGCGTGAGCAGGTCGCGGGCGTATTGCTTCTGCGCGTCGATCAAGCGGGGCTCAAATAGATCCACCATCTTGTCGAAATCGGGCAGCTTGTCGGCGTTCTCCCAATGGTGCGCCTTGCTCCACCATCTTGAGACGTGCAGATTCAAATCCGTGTAGACGCCCTGGGACTTGAGCGCGGCGACGAAGTAATCGAGCCGATCCATCGCTTCCGGCGAAAGTTTCTCGAGCGTGTTGTCGGCGAAGATCCCGTTGGGATAGGGGAACATGTCGATGTGGTGAATGCGCACCGCGTTGATGCCGAAGCGCGAGAGTCTCCGGGCCGCTTCGTCGGCCTGCTCGTGCGTGGGAAAGTTGCCGGAGAAGGCGATGCTGAAGCCCCAGAATCGGATGCGCTGATTGCCTTCGTAGAAGTGGCCGTCGCGCGCCAAAATTGGGCCGTTCCTCCCTGCAGGTTTGTCCAGAAGCGAATCGGCCGAAACGACACCCGGCACGTCGTTGCCCCAGGGCATGGCCCAAGGCGCAAGCTGCTCCGGCGGGGCGGGCAGCGCCGCCGGGCACGTCGCGGGCAGGCCCAGCACGAACAATCCGACGATCCATGCACGCGAGGGTCCCATGTGTGGCTCCGATTCGATGTCGTGACGGAGAGAACATCAGGCAATATAACTTGCTGCAACGAATGCGGTATGTCTACCTGATCCTGTTTGCATTGGTGCTGGGCTTGCCCTTTGCGCTGCGACGTGCGGCGATGCATGACGACACCGCTTCGGCCGCAAAGGATCAGAAACGTGACCGCCTGATCGTCGTCACGGTCAACAACGGCGACATCCGCCGGGAGTTTGGCCGAGCCTTCGACGCCTGGCATCGCGCTCGTTACGGCCAGGGCGTTGCGATCGATTTCCGCGTTCCCGGCGGGACATCCGACATGGTTCGATTCCTCCGGAGCGAGCCGGGCGAGGTTCAAGTCGTGTGGGGCGGGGGCGATTTTACGTTCTACCACGATCTTCAGCCCTTGGGATTACTTCAGCCGATGCACATTGAGCCGGCACTGATGAAGGCCGCTTTTCCGAACGACACGCTGGCGGGCGTGCGACTATTCGATGCCGGGAAGGATTCATTCGGCAGCCCCGCACCGCAGTGGATTGGCGTTGCGCTCAGCAGCTTTGGCATCGTGTACAACCCGCAGCTCTACCAGGCGCTTCAACTTCCCGCGCCCGCGGCTTGGTCGGATTTGGCCGATCCGAAACTGTTCGGATTCGTCGCGCTGGCCGACCCGGCCCACAGCGGATCGGCGGCGGTCAGTTACATGATGGTCCTTCAGCGATCGATGGCGGATGCCGAGGGCGAGTTTCTCTCGGCACATTCCGAATTAAGAAGATTGCCCAAGCCCGAGTTGAAGAAGCGGCCCGATTATCAGGCTGCGATCGCATCGGGTTGGAAGCGCGGGATGGGCCAACTGTTGCTGATTGCGGCCAACGCGCGATACTTTACCGATTCATCCGAAGTCGTTCCCACCGACGTCGGTCGCGGCGAGGCCGCGGCGGGAATGGCCATCGACTTTTACGCCCGCGTCACCGAAGGCACCGTCGGCCCGGATCGTGCCAAATACATTGCGCCCCATGCGTCAACCGCCATCACCCCGGACGGGGTGGCGATCCTGCGCGGCGTCAGCGGCCAGCCGCTTGAACTGGCCACGCATTTTGTCGAGTTCCTTCTCACGCCCGAAGCGCAGCGGCTGTGGATCCTCCAGCCCGGCCAGCCGGGCGGGCCGATCGAACGGAGCCCGCGGCGCATGCCGATCCGGCGCGATGTTTACGCCGACCAAACGGGTTGGGCCGACCATTTTAATCCATTTGATGAAGCCGGCGGATTCAATCAGCGCGGCGAGTGGATGGCGTTGATGAGCGACACGCGGCCCATCTGGGACGCCGCGTGGATCGATAGCCGCGATGGGCTGCTGGATGCCTATTCGCGCATCTTGCTCGTTCCAGATGAGTCGCGACGGCGGCAACTGCTTGAACGGTTGGCCGACGTCCCGGTCACTATGAAGGACGTTGAGAGCCGCCGCACCGAGCGCACGCGGATCGAGGAGACGCGCGGCGACATCTTCGATTGGACGGCCCGCCAACGCATTGGATGGGGCAATCGATTTCGCGACCATTATGCCCGCATTGCGGCGCAGACGAAGTGAGAGAGCGTTTGACTGCTGCAAGAGAGCCGAGCGGCTCTCTTCGAGCCTGAGCCTGAGGCTCCGCCTCAGAGCCGAAGGCCGCCGCCGGGTGCGTTGATCGATGTTCCGACGCTCCAGAAGATGAGCGTGAATTGACCTTGCCATGACTTCCATCGAACAAGAACCTCTTCTCGCTCGAACGCAGGTAATGCGCGCGCTCGCTCGTGGGCGCACCGCGCCGCCGACGCTTTTGCATTCGATTCTCGCCGGATGCCTCCATGTGTTCTTCGCGGTCCTGCTGATCTGGCCGATTCTTCAAATCGTCAAGACCGGCTTTACGCGTCCCAATGGCTCGCTCACGCTCGATTATCTGCTGCTGATCTTTCGCGACGCGGTGCTGGTGCGCGGGCTGCTCAACGCGGCGGGAATTGCGATTTGCGTCACGCTCCTCGCGCTGATTGTCTCGCTGCCGTTGGCGATCTTGAGCGTGCGATACAGCTTTCCCGGTCGTGGCATCCTGAATGGCCTGCTGCTGGTTCCATTGGTGTTGCCGCCGTTTGTCGGGGCGATCGGCATGCAGATCGTGCTGGGCCGCTACGGACCGTTGACGAAGCTGGTCGGCGGGGGGCCGCTCGGCATTGACTGGATCGGCAGATATCGCGCCGCGGGAGTCGTGATCATCGAGGCGCTTCATCTCTATCCGGTGATGCTGCTGAATCTGCAAGCTGCCCTGGCCAATCTCGATCCGGCGATGGAGCAGGCTGCGGCTAACCTCGGGGCGAGCCGATGGATGACCTTCCGGCGAATCACACTGCCGATGATCCGGCCCGGGTTGTTTGCCGGGTGTACGCTGGTGCTGATCTG